>Ga0325405_1000600_pt1 | contig 35317 bp, 18 predicted proteins | sample PopdelMetagenome_21_FD_205663 | JGI IMG/M metagenome (GOLD analysis project Ga0325405, IMG submission 205663) | Populus deltoides microbial communities from Bellville, Georgia, United States - Xylem-Control-R2 | ecosystem: Host-associated > Plants > Phyllosphere > Stem > Wood/Secondary xylem... | reverse complement strand
TAAGCATGGTAAGTTGAAGCCAAAAAAATATCAATCAAGAAATCTGAAAGGAAGATCCTGTACTAAGAGCCTCCAGAGACATGGCCCATCTCTCGACGTTTATTAAATTCATTGAAGCCAAAAAAAATAAAGATCAAGGAAGATCCGCGTATAACGGTCCATATACCAAGCCAGCCACCAGAGACACGCTCCATCTCTCGACATATATTGAATTCGTTGGGTACAGATGTCCAGTTCTCATTCCACCAAGCATGCCCGCAGTTGCTGCTCTTGTATTTTTATCTTTATTGCGTGGACCCGTCGAAAGTGTGGTCACTTCCCCGCCTACATGGCTACGGTGCTTGGCCCAATCATGATACTAGCAATTTATTTCTTGACTGTGTTTTATAAAAGTTAAAATTTTTTAAATTAATTTTTTAAATTTTTAATTTTTTCTCATACGTTAATATAAAAATATTTTTTTAAAATTTTTTAAATTAATTTTTTAAATTTTTAATTTTTTCTCGTACGTTAATATAAAAATATTTTTTTAAAAAAATAATATTATTTTAATATATATTTTTAAAAAATATATATTGAAAAACAATCACTGTTATATTCTTAAACACTCTCTAAATACAAGAACACATAAATTATTGTTAAGACTCTGAGATAACGTTTGATTACTATTTCGGAATAGAAAAATATAGACAATTGAGACAGGAAAGGCAAGACAAAAAAACAAAGATGAAATTATGTTTAGTAATGATGTATAAAATAAAATGACTTTCTTTGTATCTTGTTTAGTTATGGTGGATAAAATAAAATAAAATATAAAAAATCTATTTTATCCACAATATGCATTATTATCAAACTTACATATTTAAAAAATAATTGGATATTATTTTTTTACTTTAGTTTATATTAAGTGTTGAAATTGATAATAGTATAATAACTTCAATTATAAAACTATGACTAACCTGAGAGGTTAAAATGGAACTCGGCTTACATGAGGCTTGGATTGATCCAACTTTTGTTAAAAAAATAAATGAAGGATTTACTCGACTTGACGCGGTCAAAAAACCGGGTTGACTCGAGATAAAACACAAGTAAAAAACCTGTTGATTTTTTTGAAAAAAAAAGTGTCAAAACAAGTTTGCTTTTATATATTTTTTTTAAAATTGGGTTAGCTAGGTTGGCCCTCTACACCTGTAATCTGAACTTTGCCTTGGGTTGACTCTTGAATTGAGTTTTAAAATTATAACAATAGTCACTTTTATTTTTATGTTCACCCGGATCATCATTGGGTTGACCTTCCATATATATGATCAGGTATTACCCCGGGTTGACCCCCAGTTCGATTTTAAAACTATAATAATAATCACTTTTCAATCCCAACTCATTCGTGACTCGAGCCTTGCTTCGGGTAAATCCCTAAATTGAGTTTTTAAAATATGATAATATCCATTTTTTCCTTACATTTACTCGGGTTAACCTGACCCATGACCCAGGCTTTTCCTTAGATCGACCCTCGAGTTGCGTTTTGAAATTACGATAATAACTATTTTTATCATTACATGTCGTAATTTGACAATTTTAAAATTGAGAGTTTATCACAATGATATTTTAGGAATAAAAAATAATAAATTTTATCTCCGGAAATATATCCTTTTTATACATTCTATTTTGAAAGTACAGAAACTTACTCTTTTTTTTAACCAAATATATATTTATCTCCATTGTTTTTGTGCCTTCTGTCCCATGAAAGTAATTAAGCGCTACTAAAAATATATGGCGAAATGACTATACACTAAAACATAAAAAAATAGATGAAATTATTTTATTGCCCTTCAAAGAAAAAATGATATGCCCTGGGGTTAGGGTAATTTGGTATTTTCTCATGACCCATTGGTCATTAAAAGATTGTAGGGGGTTTATGCATCTTTAAAAACATTAAAAAATAAAATGACTACAATATCCTTAAAGTAAAAAAATTAAAGTTGTTGACCGAGGGTATTTATGTGTTTTTGTTTTTCAAAATATAGTAAAAAGAGGTCTTTAGCCTCGGAATCAAGAAAAAATAATACATGTATGCAAGGATATTTTCAACATTTAACAAAGGTTTTTTTTGTTATTTTCAAATCCATGGAGGGCATTTTGATTTTTTTACGTCATATAATTGGTTTTTTAATTCAAAAGGTTGTTAGCATGTGCTCTATATAAGTTAGTGTGTGGGAGATGCCCACACTCTTTGAACAATGTGCGTGATACCTCCCGGTGAACAAACATGCCATTCTGCCATGTCGTTGAAAGCGCCACCAAATTCTCTTCCTCCTAATACGATGTATGACAACAAAGTGTAAGTGGTTTGTCACCGATGGTCATTTTTTTCATCATTTATCTCTTTTCCCAAAAAAACACATCTATATACTCTTTGTTTTTTATATTTTAATTTTAGTCATTATTCTTTTAATTTATAGGTTTTGTTCCTAACTCTTTATAAAAGTTTTATCTATTTTTAATTTAACCCTTCAATTACAATTTGTCATATTTTTCTCTCTCAATTTGGTTCTTAAACTTTTGATTTTTAATTTTTGCTATTGGCTCTTTTATAAAATTTTTGTCTATTTTTAATTTAGCATTTCAAGTACAATTTTTCATATATTTGTTTTTTCAATTTGATCCTTATTCGTTTTATTCTAATTTTTTTCCTTAGTCTTTTTTATTAAGATTTTATTGGTTTTTAATTTCATCATCCAATCAAGTTTTATGGTGTATTATTTTTTTCAATTTATTCCTCATTCTCTTGATTTCTCTCTTTTGTTATTTTTTTTTCTTTTCAGTTTAACCCTTCAATCAAGAATTTTTGGTTGCATTCTAATTTATTTTTTATTTTACTTTCACCCTCGTTTTTTAAATTATAATTTTTTATGTTGGATTATTTTGTGTAATTGATTTGTTTTTCAATTTCATCCTCCAGCCTTGATTTGTTGGGGATTAAGCTTCATGGTTTTTTTTATTTATAGTGCTTTAGTTTAATGACCCAAGTCATGAGTTTGAAAAATTAACACGAGTCAATATTTTTTGGCTCATTTTCTTTTCTGATTTTATCATTCGATATTTTTTTCAAAAAAAGATTGATTTTGTGGTGTTTTTCAATTTATTTTCTATCGAATTATCTTAGTCTCATGACTCGGGTCATATATCTTGCAAGTTAACCTGGGTTGGCTCGCTCTTTATTACCCAGGTTACATTTCTATTACATTAACTTGAGTTGATTCAGGTTGTTTTTTTGTTTATTTTTATCCAATTTTGTACTTTCAAGGTTTTTTTTTAGGCTATCGTGGTCTTTTTTATATAAAAGTCTTACATGTCTGCTATCATTGTCTATTTTTTTATCATTTATTTAAAATATAATCAAATTATTAAACTTGGTCGGGCTTGTAACACAAGTCATTTGTTTTTTCTTATTTATTTAAAAAGTGTCCGCAACACCTAGACCCTCACCACCATTTTCTTATTTTTTTTATTTTTATTGGTTTTTTTGTCTTAATTGATACCTTTCTTTAGTATGTATTTTTTAAAATAAATTTCTAATTTGTATTTTAATTAATATCCCTCTTCTATGATTTTTTTATTTTTCTTGTTTAGCATCTGTTTTAATAGATTTTTTAAAAAAATATTCTTTTGTATGTATTAGATTCTTAAAATATTATTTGGATTCATCTATAGTTTTTTTTTTAATGTTTTATATATATGAAATTTATTTTAAAAAATAAAATAAAAATATTTATTCTTAGATAATATGTCTAATATGTGCAGCCTTGCATAATATTGTTTTTCTTTTTTGATTTTACTCAATCAATTTAACGTGTTTGTCTATTTGTATTAGCTTTTGATGTATTATTTTTTGAAAAAATAAATTCTTTCATTTTGATTTTATTTGAATGAAATCAAAACAAATTGAAAGAGAGCCCTTTAAAAGGAGCCCTGGAGTCTCGGCCTAATAGACTAGTTTTTGGGCCTAAAGTGAGGGCTAGAGTGCCCGCATGCCTGCCTATTTAATTTTACTCATCGTCTACTTAATTTGATTACTTGTCATTTGCCTCTCATATTTTCAACGACCCTAAAATCACTGAAAATTTTGGGTTAATATTTTTCAACCAGAAAAAACTCATATTTTAACCATTTTGATCCAAAAACACATACAAAACAATCTAGAGACCCACACAAACTTCTTAACGCCCTAAAACAACTAAAATATTGGTTCAAAAATAAAGAATTAACCTAAAACCCAAAGATTTCCCAAGGTTAGATGTTGTCTTTTAGGCAATTTTAAGATGAAATAACACTTAGGTTAAATTTTTCTCGTCAAATGGAACTCGTGGATATTAATATCGTCCTTTTTCGTGATCATAATCGGTGTCAGTAAGAACTTTCTCTTTTTTTCCTAGAATGCAACAAACCTTTCAATCTGCTCTCTATAGCTAAGGATTGAAAAAGAAAAAAGAAAAATGAGTTTTGTATCAAAATTGAATTACATAAAAAATTAAGGATTGAAAAGGTATCATTTAGAAAGTAAAAGGATGAAAATAAACCTTTTTGCATAAACTTTGAAACCACCACCCATTTCACTTACCTTTTTCACTTCAGCCCTCTGTCTTTCAATTTTTTTATTCTTTAACAATTTAACTTAAACTAGCCTTAAATTTTGTCTTAAAATAGTGAAGTTAAGAGAGAAAAAAAAAAAAAACCAGTGCACAGAAAAGTCCACAATGCACCAAGTATGTGTCTACAATGAAGTGATATTTTACTCATCGTAAGACTTAGTGTTTTACCTGTGTTTTTTTAATCAATTTCATCTTTTAAAGTGATATTTTTATTTTTTAGTATTTGATGGTAAATTTATTTTTATATTTTTTTATCATATAATAAAAAATAAAAATTAATTTGACTTAGTCCATAACCCTGGTCATGGGTTCGACAGAGTTAACCCGACCTGTTTTTTTTTTTCCCTTGATTTTTTTTTCTTTTGATCATGCATAATCAACAAGATTATGTTGGAACATCCTCAAATTATTTAATTTAAAACATGAGCTAAGCAATAATTTAGGTGAAGAGTTTTTAAATTTAAATTGATATATCAAGTTTAATTATAATACTAAAAAAATTTTACGGACCAAATTTTTTTTGGTCCAACCTGATATTTATTCTCCAATAAACGCTAATAGAAAGCTAGGTGGTGTTACGTGTAATTACTCAAGTAAGCCAATTAAAAGGTTCCTGAACAAGGATTGAGGCTCCCCTGGGTCTGAAGAACAACCGAAGAGGAGCATGTTGTTGGGCCTGCTTTAACGTGTAACTACTTATAGAATATTAGAATGCACCCTTCAAGCCATTTAAGTCATGTGCAGGCTTTCCTAGGACGATGCGTACATCGTCATTTGTGCTTTTAAAAAATCATGGTCGGAAATGAATGGATTGTTTATCGATTTTAATTTAAAATATTTTTTATTTTAAAATAATATATTTTTTATCTTTTAAAAGTTATTTGATCAATACATTAAAAGAATCTAAAACCATTAAAAAAAATTTGAATTTGAAGAACCGCTGTTTCAAGCGCGTTCCCAATTTTCCCCATACAAAATTCTTGCTTTTCTTTTATGCTTTTTTTTTTTAATTCAGAGGAACGAGTAATGAATCTGGAGCCAGTCTTTTTTAATTAAATATAATAATTTAAAAGATTGCAGCTATTAGGTTTCAGCTTTTACTTCATCAATATTGAACTAAGGCTCCTTGTATGAAATCTTCACTCTCATAGCATACAATACTAATTCAAATAGGTAAATTGACATGTAATTAGTAAACTATTCGCTCGTTAAATAGAGGCTGATTGACATCGTTATCAAATCAATGAAGGAATGGATTTGTTTCTCGAACATTATTATTTGCAAACAAACACATGGGCTTCCGGACAAAAATAAAAAACATATGGGCTTAGGATGAAGTTTCACACTTGCCTGCCTCTTGCTAATTCCACCTCTAATCATGGATAAACGGCCGTTAAATCATTAATTGACCGGGTTGGGTCAAAAACGTTGTCGTTACCTTCATCTCATAAGCCATTGATCTCCGGATTCTCTCGGTACTCTCACAAGGCAGTGAAGAATGATCAAGTGTAGATTCCTTTTATTCACTGATTACATCAGCTTTTCACTGTGTAAATCCACACCATGAAAGGCATGCTTTTTAGTTATATTTTCCTTTTGCTTTGTTTTTTTTTAATTAATTTTTTTTAATTTAGTTTTTAAATATTAAATTTTTATTTATTTAGTTATCACACTCTCATGACACAAATCTCAGATTTGACGAGTTAACCTGATTCTACTGGTTAACCCAGTTCTCTTAATTTTTTTAATTAATTTTTTTCTTCTAATTTAATTATTTAATATTGATTTGATTGAGAATTAAACTTTATTATTTGTTTTGTTTACTTTTCATTAGATTATCCTACTCTCATGACACGAGAATAATGCTTAACGGATTAACCCGAGTTAACTCGGGTTGTTTTCTGTATCTTTTATTTAATTGATTTTTTTTTCAATTTTATCATTCAACATTGAGTCGATTTAAAATTGAGTTTTCTAATCTATTTTGATTTGCTTTTTATGAAAATATCTTGGTCTTAAGATCAAGATTACAGGTTTTAGCATTTTAACCCTAGTTAAATCAGGTTATTTTTTTATTTTCTTTCTAAGAGGTTATATTGATCTCATTATCATTTAACATTAGGTTGGTTGAGAACTGAGCTTCATAATCTATTTTTAACCTAATTGACTCATTCTCTCTCCCTCTCTCTCCCCCCTTTTTAATTGACTTTTTTTTCTTCTAATTTCATCAATTAATATTATATATAATTGAGAATTATGCTTCATGATTTCTTTTAGTTTATTTTTCATTAAGTTATCATAGTCTCATGACTCGGTAATAGTATTTAACGGTTAACTCGGGTTAACTTGGCTTATTTTATATGTCATTTTTTTAATTAAGATTTTTACAATTTTTATCGTTCAACATTAGATTCGACAGAGACGATTGAGAATCGAGCTTTGTAATTTATTTTTATTTTTTTTATATGGGGCTATCCCAGTATCAGGACCAAAGTCGCGGATTTGACAGGTTAAACAAGGTTAAATCATGATATATATGTATTTTTTTTTCTATAAGGTTATCCCAATCTAATGACCCGAGTCTAGTTTGGTGGATTGACTCAGGTTGTTTGGTGTTATTTTTTAATTGGTTTATTTTTTTAATCTCATCCTTCAATATTGAGTTGGTTGGGGATTGAAATTTGTAATTTGTTTCAATTTGCTTTTCATGGGGTTATCTCAGTTTTATGACCTGAGTTACAAGTTTGACATGTTAACCCAAGTTGTTTTTTTAGGTCCTTTTTAATTAATTAATTTTTAATTTCATCCTTCAATATTGGGTTGATTGAGAATTAGGCTTAATAATTTATTTTGATTTGCTTTCTATAGGGTTATCATAGTCACGTAACATGGGTCATGAATTTGACACGTTAACCCGGGTTGTCTAATGTCAATCCAATATGTTGTTATTTTAATATTAAAAAAAGATATCATCTTCAAATTTTGTTTAGTCAAAATTTGTTTTTATAGGTTGTATGAGTTGTTTTTGGACTAGTAAAGTCAATTGGGTTATACCGGGTAAACCCTCACACGATTTAATTGTTTTTTGTTAGGAAAAAAATATTAGCAATATTTGAATATTTTTTAACGTTCAAGAAATATTTGACTTGATTCACAGTGTTCGCAGCATAGCATGGGTCAATCATCTAGTAATAAACATTCCATAAAAAAAAATTCAACAATCAGTCAACCAATTCAATATCTTATCAAGCCATCCAACATCCAGTGAACTAGTTAAACCCTCAATCAAGTGGAAAGAAAAGGAGAAAATGAGAAGAAGTAGGTTGGACAACCTAACCTAACCTCTCCTAGCTAAGCCTAGTCGAAGGTATAAAATAAAGGACCAGGGGATAAAATTCAAGTAAGACTGCCTTCAAATTCAAGCTTCTCAAGACAAGACCAACCAAACCTTTTCTAATATTAGGGTAACCAAATCTTGCAACTAGGCTTCTCTCGCTAACCTTTATATCAAAAGTCATCCCTAAGCATGACTTAGTCATCCTTTTCATCAATGACTACATATTTTGCACCAACTTTCTTGGTCTACCATCCTTAATAAAAATAACTTACTCTCAAGTAGCAACCTATCTATTAATTAAAAGTGTGGCACTCCAACCAATGACTTAGCTTATTAGAAAAACATATATTCCCTATTATTTTTTCCCTCTCCACTAAGTAAGCTTATATGACTTATGGTATATATAAATACCACAGGTCACAAGGTAAAAAGAGAGGTTATGAGAGCTTCACTCAAGCTCATACCACACATTACTCCCCTTATTACAAACACATTATATTCATATGCTATAATAAAAATTAAGAGTTTAAATCTAATTGTAAAGACAATATGAGTTTTGTAGGATGTAATTGAATGAATTGAAAACTTTTATTGGAAAGAGACTTTGACTTCAAGGACTGAATTAAAATGAAAATAATTAGTTTGGTGACCAATTTAAGGTGACCGGGCCTCTCAAGATCCAAGCTCAATTTTTAAGAAATGCCATAGTTTTATAAGTTATCCGCTAAATAATTTATAGAGTTCATAAACCAAATTCCAAATTTAAACTGAAACTAAAATAAGATCTTTTAGGAAATTGTAAATTGAATCAAAGAAAACCAATTCTCCCTTTTATACACTGCTGTTGTTTTTTTACTTTTAATTATATATTGTAGTTTTGCCTTATATGACAATGTTTCCAAGGCTTTTAGAATATCTGGTTTATGCGGTAAATAGTCTTGACATATGGAATTTCAATCATTGATAGAGATTGATAAGACCAAAGTTGCATCATAATCATACATGTTGCCATCCCTTTTCTTTTCTTTCAATTTCTAAGACAATGATCATTTGCCTTAAGGAAAAAAGGATAAGAGAGATAGAAAATGAAAGCCATGGAAGTTAGATCTTCTCTATTAAAGGCACATCCATTATAGATCTTATTACAATTCCCCTCTCCTTTAAAACACCTTGCCATCAAGATGAGGGTAAACCTTTTTAAACCATGAATCCTCCACCCATAACACGTCCTCTTAACCTTAACCCTCTCATATAACCAAAATTTCTTTCTTAGTTTTCATGTATATCTTAGTTTTTTTCCTTCCCAATACCTCAATAGGCTTTAGGTTGGGTTTTTCTTTCTAATAAAAAAAGGACAACTTTGGTTTTACTTCTTCCTTCAAACTGATTTTCTTATTCAACAACAATACATTGAAAGTGGGATGGGTTTGTGTCCCTTCAAGTAACTCCAATCGATAAGCTACTTGATCTATTTTTTATTGTATTTTGAATAGGCTATAATATCTAAATGCTATTTTCTAATTCTTTTCTCTGATGCAAACCTAATTGTTCGTATGGTTGAAGCTTGAGATTATAAGCCCAATCTCCTTTTTATAAGTTCTCTCATTTCCTTTTCTTATCCACTTGAAGCTTCTGTTTTGCTTGTGCCTTGTGTAGATTTTCCTTGAGTGTTTGTATTATTTCTAATATCTCTCAAATATGTATCCATTGCTTTGTTATCTATTATTCTTGGAATGTATTTTATTATTCATGATGGGGTACAACCATAAACTACCTCAAATAGAGTATATTTTAGAGACGTGTGATAACTGGTGTTGTGCCATCATTTAGCCATTGTGAACCATTTTGATCACTCCTTAGGGTTTTCATTTGTAAAACACTGAGATAACTTTCTAGGGTTTTATTAGTCACTTCTGTTTGGCCATCATTTTTGGGGTGGTAAGCCAAAGATAGGTGTAGTTAGACTCTTTGAACCCTAAATAACTCTCCCTAAAATTTACTAGTGATTATGGGATCTTTATCTATAACAATACTTTCTGGCAGCCCATATAATAATTTGGCTATTTTAGTGACATTGTATGGGTAGGTTACAAGAATAAAATGGTCATATTTGGACAACATGTTAATAACCACCAAAATTATAGAATAATGATTGAATTTAAGTGGACATTAAATAAAATCCGTAAAAATTAAGATCAAAGGTTTTTATAGTGTTGGTAAAGGTTATAGTAGCACAAAAGGTTTAATGTTGTTCATTTTAGCTCTTTGACAGATGTCACACTACTTTATATAATTTTTTATATTAGCATTCATCCCCTTTTTAAAAAAATTCCTTTTTAGCTCATTATAGGGTTGTTTAAAAACATTTTTTCCTTGTATAATAAAAGCCTATTCTTAAAATGATAGCTATGGGAACCAACTGTCTCCTTTTCAATATGTTGAGACACCCGTTGAATTTCTTTATCCACGAAGCAACTTGCCTTTAGCTCTTCAACTAAGCTGACCAAAGGAGTTGTAATGGCCCACAATTCTTTTTTCTTTTCAACCTTTATGGATAGGGCATTTGCTATTAGATTTTGATTTCCAGATTTATATTCCACACAGAAGTCATAACCAATGATTTTAGACAATCATTTTTGTTAAGTTGAAGTTTCAATTTTCTATTCTTAAAGGAACTTAAGGCTCTATTGATTTATCTTAATTTTAAATGGTTTCCCTAATAAATAAGGCCTCCATTTATGTACAACTGGTACTAGGGCTAAGAATTAATTTTTATAGGTGAAGAGATACAACGTTTTCCTCTTGAATTTTTTTTTCAAATAAGATATTAATTTTTCCTATTGCATTAAAACAATCCCAACTCTTTTCACTGAGGCATCACACTCAACTAAAAAGGCTAAGTGAAATCTAGTAGTGCAAGAACTAGTGGTCTAGAAATTATTACCTTTAAGTTATCAAAAGCCAATTTTGTTGACTCATCCTAGAAAAAAACTCATTTATTTAGAAGTCCATTTAAGGTTCATGTTATGGTTTTGTGGTTTCTAATTAATCTTTTATAGCACATTGTCAACCCCAAAAACTCTCGAAGTGATTTTAGATTAGTGGGTCTTGGCCATTTTAGCATGGATTATTGGTAAGCCCAAAAGGCATTACTAGAAACGAATAATGCCTTTCATGGGTTCTAAAGGCAGTCTTGTGGATGTTTTTAGTCTTTATTATGATCTTGTAAAATCCAGATCTCAGGTCCAGTTTTGAGAAAAAATCTTATCCATATAACTCATCCAGGAGTTCTTCAACCATAAGAATCGGAAACTTGTCTTTAATAATTTTCTTATTTGGAGCTCTATAATCAATACACATTCGCCAAGATCCAATGATGTTTTTACCAATAATACTAGTGAAGAGAAAGGAAATTGATTAGGTTTAAGGATAGCTAGTTGTAATAATTCCTTGACAATCTTTTTTCATTTTGTCTTTCTGGTAACATGGATACTTGTATGACTTTGGACTAATTGGTGAAGTGTTTTCTTTAAGTATAATTAGATGGTTATGAAACCTTTATGGAGATAACCCTTTAAATTCTTAAAATATAGCTCCAAACTCTTTAAATAACTTTTAGAATAAATTTATGAATCTCTTCACTTACTGAATTTTCTAAATTTATACTCTATATTCATAAAATCAATCATTCAATTATTCTTTTAAGTTCCTTTAAAAACTTTGGTCCACAATTTACCTAACCCCTTCACCCATTGTATTCCTAAAACCATGTCATGCTCACCCATCTTTAGGATAAGGGTTTGAGTCTAGAACTATTTCTCTTGAACAAAGAGTTTAAAACTTGGACAATATCTCTCATTGGTGATCCTTATACCATTTGTTATCCTAACCTTAACTTATTTATCAGGTAAACATAATTCAAATTCTGTCATGATATTAAATTTATTTTCAAACTAAAAAGTAGCAATTATTTTGTTTGTTTTTTAAAAAATTAATAGCAGCAAAGAATATAAATTTCTATTTGAGAGCGTGATGACTTTTATTTTTATGTGCTTTTTAAAAGTGATGTTTTTTAATATTTTTTTGATTATTTTAATGTATTGATATAAAAAATAAAAAATCTAAAAAAATTATTTTAATATATATTTTTTTTAAAATATTTTACATTACAGCATGCAGCAAACATTTATTAATCTAATCCAAAGTTTATTTATTAGCTTCTCGGTTCAACGCGGCATTATCTTTTGAGAAAAAAAAAAAAAAACTCGTTTTGTAGGTGGGTTTGAACTTTGAACGTAACTTGAAGCAAAGCCATTTTCAGTATTTCACAGGTTTCACCTCTCATATCCTGCCACGTAATCACAAAAAGGTCACAGACTAGAAAAAACAAACACAGCTCATCATTTGAGCAAATCAAATCACTCCACCTCAGACAGAACACAATGTAAATAAAGCAGGGCCCTTTCCTCTGACAACTTCTTATTTTACATTATTGCTGTTGTGGTTGTTTATTTTTATTAAAAATATATATTTAATATTAAAATATTTTTAAAATATAATTTTTTAAAATTTTAAATTCTAACTGTAGATACAAATAGAGATTAATAAGTTATTTGGAGTTGCCACAACTTGCTAATTTTATTTTTTTAATTTAAAATTATATTTTTATGTTTTTGAATAGTATTTATTAATATAAAAAATAATTTTTTTAAAATAAAAAAAATATTATTTTAATATATTTTTAAATAAAAATAATTTTAAAAAACGATACCTGAGACACCTTGAAACTTTACTGCAGGTCGTGGCATATAAATACGACTCTCTCTTCTAATTCATTTTTGATTATTTAGAAAGCAGAGAAAAAAGGAAAAGAAAGAAGAAAATGGAGAAGTATCATCAGATCTGGTTTGCCTTTGGTACCTTGGCTTTGTTAGCTGTATCAGCTTTAGCAGACGATGTCGTCGTGTTAACAGAAGATAACTTCGAGAAGGAAGTCGGTCAAGACAGAGGTGCTCTCGTTGAGTTCTACGCTCCTTGGTGACTGCTCTTTACTTACTCTTTTCAACCATCCTAATTTTGATTGAGCTAAGATTAATCGTTTTTTTCTTTTATGCCTATCGTGATTCGTTGATCCATAAATCTGTTATGAATTCCTAATTTTGATTAATTCGTAGATTTTTTTAATGTGATTAACCGTTAGTTAAACTCAAAATAGTGTATTTAAGATCCATAGATATGAGTTATTAATAAATTTTATCGGGATCATAGAGGACATAATTGTAATTCTGAACGTGACAGGTGTGGGCACTGTAAGAAGCTTGCTCCTGAATATGAGAAGCTCGGAAGTAGCTTTAGGAAGGCAAAGACTGTTTTGATTGGAAAGGTCAGCCTTGTTATTATTGCTTTTATTTGATTCGTGTTTTTTTATTTTATTTTTATTTTTTTGTAAATTGTTTCCCATGCTCATGCTAATATTCATTATTTTATATATCATTTTCCCTTCATTTTAACCCAAATAAGTATTTTGATCCTTGCTGGAAAATCGAAGCTGCCGTTTTTGTTAGAGATTTATTGACACCTCACCTTACCTCGTTGATGGGTGAATTGTTGATGATGCGGTGCAGGTGGACTGTGATGAGCATAAGGGTGTATGCAGCAAATATGGGGTTTCTGGATACCCAACTCTTCAATGGTTTCCTAAAGGATCGCTCGAACCTAAAAAGTGAGGATATTGTTAAACTCCACCACTATCTGATAGAATGTCCAAATTTATTGCCTTATCTGAAATGCGATTTTGTGCTATATATATATATATAATAGGTATGAAGGACCACGAACTGCAGAAGCCCTTACTGAGTATGTCAATACTGAAGGAGGTAGTACTTCTAGTCTTTCTCTTAAAGTTGTTTCCTGTTGGTCAACCCAGTGAAAAATTATTTTTACAAGTTTCTTGCTGTTACTTGGACTGGTAAATATGCTCGACCTGCATATACTGTTGTTTTGTTTGAAAAATTAATTCCGCCGTCTCACCTAAGCACGTGTCTGCAAAAACTGGTCTATGTGCTATAATGTTTGTCTTATTGCATTTTAAGGATTTGTTTTCGAAAGCAACTCTTCTGTTAAAAACCACCAGAGGTTCCTGATTGGCTATGTTATTTACAGGGACTAATGTGAAGATAGCTGCAGTGCCATCCAATGTAGCAGTGCTAACGGCTGATAATTTTAATGATATTGTCTTGGATGAAACCAAGGATGTTTTGGTTGAGTTTTATGCACCATGGTGAGCTATGTCCTTCTGTATGCTGACTACTGCTTTGATACCTACACTGGCTTTGTGTGTGTGTGTGTGTTTTTTTTTTTTAAATCTCCTTTTATCTCAGTCATATGTTATTGATTTACAAACTCTACTTCTTGCAGGTGTGGCCATTGCAAAAACCTAGCTCCTGTATGTATTGCTCCTTCTTCTTCCCTTTTCCTTTATAATTTGTGTGTGTAGGAACATGTGATTTGCTAAGTTGCTTATTATTCGGGCAGGTTAGCATTGTTCCCATTTTTGTTGGACACAAGTTATCGCCCAAGTCATTTTTAAGGATGCAAGTTGAAAAAAAGAAATTCAAAACCAACTCTCTCCTTTCCACCTATCTTCTCTCTTGCCTGTTCCCACTGTGTTACTTGTGTCTATTTCTCTGATTCTTTCTCATATTGAAAGGCTTTCGATTTTCTCTAAGGTTGTATGTGAAAGCTATATAATGCAAGACAGACAATCAAAAGAAGGATGTGGTGGAGAAAGAGAGATATGAGTGAACACTGTACATCTAGGAGAGAGTCATCTAATTTTTTAGCTTTTAATCATATGACACATATACCTTTAAAGATTTTTAAATTAGAGGATGATTTACATCCAACCAAAAGTGGGCACAATGTTAACTTGCCCAGATACTAGGCAGGTTTGTAAATCACGAGCGCTTGTGTGTGTCTTCCTGTAACCATTGGTGTGTCATTGTTCTATATGGGTCTTTGCTGCACAAGTAATGATCTGGAGTTTGCTTGGTTTGTTCCTTCAGACCTATGAAAAGGTAGCTACCGCGTTTAAATCTGAGGAAGATGTCGTGGTTGCCAATGTAGATGCTGACAAACATAAGGATCTAGCTGAAAAGTAAGGGAAAACTTTACCAGTTACCTAATTATTTTGATGAAAAGGGCTCTCAACATTTGGAGCTGTCAATATTAATGGCCTATGCTAAATTCAGGTATGGAGTAAGTGGATACCCTACATTGAAGTTCTTTCCAAAAGGCAACAAAGCTGGGGAAGAGTATGAGGGTGGGAGAGATTTGGATGACTTTGTTGCTTTCATCAATGAAAAGTCTGGATCCAGTCGTGATGGAAAAGGACAACTAACCTCAAAGGTTAGTTACTACATATAAAACGGAAAGTTTAAACCTTTCATTTTTGTTGACTGAGTCATTTGATCATATTATATTTTTATACACGATAGGCTGGTATTGTTGAAAGTTTGGATGCCTTGGTAAAAGAGTTCGTAGCTGCTGGAGATGACGAGAAGAAAGCAGTCTTTTCCCGAATTGAAGAGGAAGTTGAGAAACTCAAGGGTTCCACAGCAAGGTACTTCATGGCATGAATGCTAGTGTTTAAATTCCATGTTGGCTTGTTTTGATATCTTTACAATATTGCTCAAAGCTGTAATGTCTTTTGAAGACTTCTCTATTCTTGTTAAATCTCTATTGAATCAAAGATAGAACCTTACAATATTCCATGTTTATAGGTATGGAAAGATTTATTTGAAGGCTGCCAAGAATTGTATGGCTAAAGGTGCTGATTATGCCAAGAATGAGATTGAGCGGCTACAGCGCATGCTTCAAAAGGTAAGATTGATAGATTTTTTCTCTTAGTTGAAGCATGCCATGTGTAATAGGAGCTAGACAGCTGTATTTTGAAATTTTGAGATAGCAGTGAGCTGGAACAAGATTCACATGTTAAGTTCATATTGTGATGTTTTTTAGAATAGATGCGCATCTGATTGGGATGTTTGGATGATAGATCATGAGAACTTTAAATGAGTAGAAAATGAGTTGAGTAAGTATGTGAAAGTTGTGATGACAGTTAATTGATCTTATCTTTTTCCATGGTTGATGGTGCAGACAATCAGCCCAGCAAAGGCAGATGAATTCACCCTGAAGAAGAACATTCTATCTACTTTTGCTTGATCTTCTGATCTTTTGTTTCCTCGTCAATATTTTGGAGGCAAACATCATCCAGTTTTTGGGGAATCGTTTTTGCCATCTCCAATGTTTTCTTTGACGTTATCCGGGCAAGGCTTCTCCTGACAGTGAAAATCTGTATCCCATGGACTTCGACTGAGCGAGTTCCCTAATACGAAATGATTTTGAGAACCTCAACTAGCTAGTGCAGTATATTTATATGCCTTATTTTTCCGTCTGTGCTATTGTTTACAGTGGAAAGACGCTTTTAATTTTTGAATGAAACGTGCATTAGACAAATGAATATCCTCTACTTTTGCTTCGTCGTCTGATCTCTTAATGATTGAACGTATTTTGTTATGTTGAGATACCAAATTCGTAGCAGCCCAAAAATATATATATATAAAACTAGGGCTCTTAACTTAGTTGAAACTGAGGGATGAAAACACATGCAACTCTCCCATCCCTTTTCTTTCCCCAGCATTTTTGCCGAGACTGTCTCCCAATCTGGCCCGCTGTAAGTTTATTTATGTCCTCCCTTTGAAGGCTAATATGGTCGGTATTGACTCTATGGATCGTTCTTATTTGCTATATGAATTGTGACTGTTCTGGAATAATCGGAAGCCCTATCGTATTGTTTGTTTACACCTAAAACTACCCGCAACAAATAGAAGTGACCAAACAAGACTAGCCAATTGCCGAGAGACGGACATGAATCGGAAGAAAATGGTTGCGATCATTACCAGGAAACGTTATTTCCTATTAGCTTAATTGGAATTCTAGTTTACCTAGAAAACACGCTTTAACTTATTGCAAAGCTATCTCAGATCAATCAAGCACCATGAGTTATGCTTTGGCCAGGTTTTGCCACTAGCAAATATGTGTAGACCAGTGATCATGCATCAGTGTATAGTTAAATCAGAGACCACCCACTGGGAGAGGAGAGATGCGGAGGGTAGTGAAACAGCCAGCTGTGAAACCACTAGTGCTATTCAGCATAGTACCTCGTATGAACTCAAATGCAAACCATGATGATGTTATTAAAAAAAATCTGTCATGGCCAGCCACTCACTGATAAGTTACTCTAAGCCACTTCAGTACAGGTGCACAAGATATGGTCAGAGTTGGTTGGTTCTGCAACACTTCCATTAGTACTTAAACTCCAGAACCATCCCCTTTTATATTCATATTCAAAACCCGGCATGCCTTCTCTTCATTAAATCCAGGTTCTGAGATGCTCATTGAAGAACACTCTTCAAGTGCATACTCCCTCTCTTCAACCAAGGACTTCATATACGAGCATGGCCGCTCTTCAGCCTCTATGTTAGATCCAGGCTCGTGTCCTGAATCAAATGGCAATTCAAAAGATGATGAACCAAGTGGTTGTGTTCTCATCTGCACAGAACGCAGGAGTGCAGTCCTCCTCAGGTCAGCTGAGTGGCATATATCACTAGGTGATGACGGGAACCGGCCCTCAGAATCTGAACCTCGTTGACGAGGCTGTGAATAAGTGACGCTGGTGACAGAGCAGCCATGTGAAAGGAATGAGCTGCTATAAGGAGCAGAAGAGAACCCACCAAGTGGCCTTTGGTACCTACATGGAGAAACTGGACTGCTGGGTAGACTTTCAGGTTGAGGTGAACAAGCATTTGTAGGTGTCTCGCAAAATCTAGAGTCATCAAAGTCTTCTGACATTGGTGAATATTGCGAGGACATTTCATCCCTGAAATAATACACGAGGAAACAAAATGAATGAGAACTAAAAATAGAAAATAAAAATAAAAATGATGGTTTTCCTCTTAATCAGCCAGAGCAAAAAATGATGAGAAGCATCCTCATGACAGACCTGAAAGCCAGGATGAAGGGTAATGTCCCTCTTGCAATCATATAGATTGAATAGTGCATACCCGAGCACCTGATCCCTGGGATTTGATTTTGAATGGGCAAATTAGCGCGTAATGTGCTGGCAAATCCCTAGGCAAACTGCAACTTTCAATTACAGAAAATTTCCTACTGATATTCACTTAAAGGAAACTCTTTACTCTAAATCACTGTTATAAACCACGGTCAAAGAACATCTCTCAGTATAATGATTTGGGGATATAAAAACCCCAGTCTGAGCCCATCACTGATTATGCCACCATCCATAATTCCAAATGGGTAACTATAATTGAGCTCCAAACTATGAAGCTATAAAATGATAACTTCCCATTTGAGGAAATATGATCGGATTAAGTTCCTGGTATTTTCAGTACAATTCTTTAGACTAATATCCGAGGAGCAGCACAGAAGTTCCAAAACCAAAATAGTAGTATTTACGAGTTAAAAAAAAATCACCTGGCAAAAATCATGGTGTCAGACCTGGCAGGAGATTCCATAAGATTGTCCTGGAGTGGGTCTCCAACTGTTAAGCCATTCAAACTAGATGCCATTATCTGCACTCAAAAGCGTTAACAATTTTTTAGCTCTTAGTAAAATCCAAAACAAATGCAAAGTATAACAGGAATTAAAGAACAGAAAAAAGGGACAAACCTCACTGAGGTATCGCTTATGAGAATTGAGATTGTCAAGGTAGACCTCATCTTCAGGATCTCTACTTCGCTTCCCGTTTGGTGTTGACGTTGATGTCGATGCTGATGATGAAGCTGGGTTCGAATCCAACCTCATTAGTTACTGCAATTTTTTTTAAACTCTTAATCTCTAATCTCATTTAAGATGGAAATGTTTCATTCTGTTTTACGTTACCGTTCGGGTTAATGATCAAAAAGAGAAATGAGGAAAGTGAAAAGGTTTGGTGAGGACTGAGGAGAGAACGAAAACCAAGAACAAGGTATGGACTGTGCTGAGATGGGCTCTGAGGATGTGGGCAACCCAACAGGTGAGAGTTTTATAAGATCACTGATGTAGTAGGATACATGTAATTAGAGTCAAATCAGGTCTAGACACCTGTCGATGCTGCCATATTTCTGTTAACTAAGAAAATAAATACAGGACCAAATTAATTTTGCTTTTTTATTATATAGATTACATATAATAGCATCTCCAATGAAAAATATTATATTAAAAAGCTAAATTTATAAAATAGCTTTTTAAATAATGTAAATATAATTTTTTTATTTTTTTATATATTTTAATGATAAAAAGTTATTTAAAAAAATCAATTATATTTTAATATATTTTATGTTAAATTAATTTTAATATAATTATATTACAATGGCCAACGAATATAAAATAAATGAAAAAAGTTTTCCAGCAGAAAAAACATACTTATATGTACTTTTGCTTTTTCTACATAAAAATATAGAAATGATAGTTCATGTTTTAAATAGTTATTTTAGCTATTTATTTAGTTGACCGATTAAAATACTTAAAAGTAAACATGAAAACAAAAAATTCAATTTTTTATTTTATCTATTTTTTTAGCTACCTCGTTAAAGCATCTCCAATCCACGAGCTAAATGAAAAGTTAAATATACTTTAACTTTTATTCTTTCACTTTTCCAATGAAGCACCTAAACAAATAGTCATTTGCTGGCTAGCCATTTCTACATTTCACTGTAGAAATGGTTAAAATAATAACTGTTGGCCAACAGCTATTTTTATAGTCGTTGGCCAACAACTCTTTTTTTTTTCTTTAAATATAGGAGAAATTTTCTTTAAATGCATGAGAAAAGAACTTGTAGTTTTAAAATTTTGTATTATGTCTCACCCTTCTCTCAAATTTAGAAAAACAATAATAAATTATTCTCCGGTTAATTATTAATATCGGTTGTGTTAATTAGCTGAAATTAAAAGGTATGCTTGTTTAAAAGTTTTTTCTATTTTTTCTTTTATATCTCTTGATTTTTTAGACCTTTTGTTGTTAATTTAATATTTGTGATGTTTTTTATTTTTATTTTATTTTATGTTTTTAATATGGGTTAAGGAAGACAATTTTTATTTATGTTGTTATCTTTGATAAAATTGAGAGGAATTAATAATGGTAGTTGATATTAATAAAAGATAGAGTGACATATTTAAAATTTATTTTTGATTGCCTGTTTTAATTTGAGGTCAATTATATTTTTTCTTGTTGAAAATACAATTAAACTAGTATATCGATTCTCTTTTAGTTCCAAAAAATGATCAAATTGTTATGTTAGAAAGTAGGAGGCAATGCTTATTATTAATTTGCATGTATGAAAACTACTAAATTGCTAGACATTGAATGTAAGCTTTTTTTACATTCTCTTATAAGGTTTTAACTTGAGTTTTTTTTTTTAAAAAAATGTAGATGGATTCAAATTTTCCAAGCTCTTTTACCAACTTTCTTATGAGTGAGTCAGAAGATATTCTCTCTCAATCAAGTGATTCTAATCAATTAATTAATGACTTAACATACTCGAATTTAAATGTCCATTCAGCATAAAAATCACAAAGAAGTAAAAATTTCTCACCATAGGAGAATTGTTTACTTGTCTCTGCATGGCTAAATACAAGCAAGGATCCAATTACAGGAGTTGAACAACAAACAAAACAGTTCCGGGCTTGTGTACATGCTTACTTTGTAGAGAATGGAGGAAACTTAAATAATCGTTCACAAATAAGCATCTCAAGTAGATGGCAAGAAATAAATAGAGAAGTTGGTAAATTTGTTAGATTTGTTACTCAAATTGAAAATCGTCAGCAAAGTGGAATGACCGAAGAATCAAGGGTAATGTTAATATTCATTTCTATGTTAAATTGTTTAACACATATTTTAACATTATTTAATTAATTAATTTATTTACCAGATTAATGATGCTCGGCAAATGTATGCTTTTTACGTTGGCAAACAATTTCAACTAGAACATTGTTGGGTTATCTTAAGAAAAGAACCTAAATGATAATTTGAGCGTGCAAGTCAACATCAAAGATCAAACAAGAAACAAAAAAGTCATGTCAATGCAAGTCCGGCTTCATCAACCCCTTCTACCCCTGATTTTGTTAGTTTAGGAGAAGATAGTGAACCATTGATTTATCAAGATAGACCAATCGGTCAGAAGGCTGCAAAGAAACGATTTAAACGTAGACAAGGAAAAGATAAAGTTGGGGATGTAACTGTAACGAATCTCTTACAACAATTTAGGGATACTCTAGTTGAAATTGAGGACCAGAAGAAATAAGGCAGGAAAATTATATTACAGCAACAAGCCATGATGATTCAACAAAGTCAAGAGAAACAAGAATTGGACAGGATTGAGAAAGAAGAACAAATTATGAAAATGAATATTTCTAATTTGGATCTAATTTCTACAGCGTATTTTCAAAATAAAAAGTTAGAAATTATGCAAAAAAGGGGTTTTAATTTTTAATTAACTTTGATTGATTTATTGTAATGTAATATATTTTTAATTAAATATGTAGAAAATTCTTGGTTATTTTAAATATATTGTTATGAAATTGATATTAATTCAAAATATTTTTTTGAAGTTCCTCTAACAGTTAACAATAATAAGTAGGATTAATTAACTTAAAAGATAACAACCATAATGAAAAAAAAACATAAAAAAACTTGAAAATTATGATAACATAAGAAGTTCAAATCTAAAGATTCTACTTGTTGCCATATTGTTCCCACAAATGTTCAATCAGATCTTCTTATAGTTGAGAGCTAGTTACTCTATCTCTAATTCGATTATGAGTTTGAAGAAAATCATGTAGTTCTGGTATTTCACCATGTGACATTGATATAAAGGAATTGACTTCATTTTCATGGTCAAATCTAAGGTTCATTGCTCCTTCATCCTCAATAATCATATTATGCATTATTATGCAAGCTTTCATAATATATGCAAGCGTTTCTTCATCCCAGTATCGAACAAGTCCACGTACAATTACAAAATGAGATTGGAGCACCCCAAATGCTCGCTCCACATCTTTTCTTGCAGACTCTTGCTTACTTGCAAAATATTTTCTCTTTGCTCCTAATGGTCTTGGGATTGTCTTAACAAAGGTTGACCAATTAAGATAAATCTCATCTACTAAATAGTATCCCATTGTATATTCATGCCCATTAATTGTATAATTGACAGGAGCAGTACGACCTTCAGCAGGTGCAACAAAGATAGGTGACCGATCAAGAACATTAATATCATTTAATGATTCAGGCATTTCAAAAAAGGCATGCCATATCCAAAGATCTTGTGAAGCCATCGTCTCTAGAATTAAAATTAGAATGATTCATGATGAATTTTAATGAAATATAACAAAGATTGGAGAGAACAAAATGATGAGAAAAAATGTTAAGGTATATGAGAATATTTATAGATGGATTATTTTTTCAAATTGTAAAATCTTAGAATGCTGGCGGTAATTTTTTCAAAATTTAAAATTTCAAAATTTAAAATGTTAGCGGTTATTTTTTCAAAATTTAAAATGTTGGCGGTTATGTTGGCGACTATTTTTTCAAAGTTTGAATTTGAATTTACTTTTAAAAAATTAAAATTTTAACAATAACATATAAAACTGAAAATTAAAAATATTTATATAAATAAATTTTAAATTATATATTTTAACTTTCATATTACTTCATTAATTTTATATTACTTTTATAAATTACTCATATTAATTATATAATTAATAACATCATAATTATATTATATATATAAAATATCTAAATTAGTTATATAATTATATTAAAATTAATTTAACATGAAATATATTAAAATATAATTGGCTTTTTTAAATAGTTTTTTACCATTGGAATGTACATAATTAAAAAAGCTATATTTACACTATTTAAAAAATTATTTTTTTTATTTGGCTCTACATTATAGCATTTTTTATTGGAGATGCTTTTAGCGATGCTACGAGGATTTTGCTGGTCTAACAAGCTATTCAAATATATTTAATAAAATAATTTATGCAATTATCTGTATTTATAAATATATTTTTTAGATCTTCAAAGAATAAAAGATTTCATGTATTCAACTTGTAAATATATATGACATTCTTAAAAAGAATTTAGCCAAAATTAATATATCCAATCTGCTCGAAAATTAAATGGATTGGATTGATAATTAGTAAAGTATAAAAAGTTAAAGTTGATTATAACCATGTACTCAAACTCGACTGACTATACCGTCACTTACCCGGTTACCCCAGATTATTAAGGGGAAAAAGAAAAAAAATACGAAGCGAATAAACAAACCAAAATGTGAAAAGCCCTACCAGAACCTTTGCTTTCCTAATCCCCGCGCCTCCTGCACTTCACATAGCTCCGCCAAATTCAGGCGAGCCTCATCCTTCCCAAGGTTAAGTTCTTACTTATCACTCCTCAATTGCCATGGCCACTACTAGCATAGCATCAAACACTGAGCCATCGCGTGTTGTGCAGTTTCCATCAGACCCTCTTCCAATAAACCCCTGGTCACTCATCAATCCACCGGAAGATACTCCTTTAGTCGCTTTTCTAATAGATTTCCTCTTCTATCAGTGAGAGCTACAAGCAATAGCTCGATGTCCAAGGAAAATAGCAGCAAAAGCTGTGACGGGGCTGGTGGAAGACTTACATATAAGGATGCTGGTGTGGATATAGATGCTGGGTCTGAGCTTATTAGGCGAATTGCAAAGATGGCTCCTGGAATTGGTGGTCTTTTCCCTCTTGGCATGCTTTTTGCTGGATTTTTTTGCTTCATTTCCTGCTCTCCGTTATTGGTTGTGAACACAATTGAATTATTAAAAATCTTTTAAGCTGCACATTGTTTTCATGCTGTCTGCTATAGTTCGAATTATAATTTTTCTCTCTCCTTAATTATGCTAGGCCTATGCGGGTGGGAACTTGGGGAATAGTGTAACGCGAAGTTCTTTTGTCGCTGTGTTTGTTAATGTATTTTGTTTTGTTATTGTGCTTATTAAAGTTCTCGCACACTGGTGATTCGTACCTTGTTGCGGGTACGGATGGTGGAGGGACTAAGCTAAAGCTTGCATTTGAAACCGGAATCCATGAAACCATTGGGATTGATCTGGTCAATTCTGGATAAATCTTGTTATGTGCATTTTGCTGCTGTAGATTGCTTCCTAACTCACTTCTCCTGCTGCAGGTTGCTATGAGTGTGAACGATATCGTTACTTCCGGTGCAAAGCCCTTATTTTTCCTTGACTACTATGCTACAAGCCGCCTTGATGTTGACCTTGCTGAAAAGGTATATTAATGTGCATGGTTTACTGAGTTTATATATTATTTGAACAGAAAAACTGCAGCTAAATGATATTTTCCTGTTCTTCTTATTTAGGTCATTAAAGGCATAGTTGGTGGTTGTCAACAATCGGACTGCACTCTTTTAGGGAGGGAGGTAGTCTTTTTCTTTCTTTACATTCTACTGGTGAATGTCTACCATTCAGTGCATCGTGTGGTGCTGGATCTGAAGGTTGATGTTGTAATCACCATAGCTTTTATTTTTGCAATGACAAGGTTATTGCAGCCATGTTACCCTGTATGGTGGCAATTACCAATGATGGTGTTGCAGGATTTGGTCTTGAACTATCACAGGTGTCTGCCTCATGTGAAATGGTTGTGCTCTAGAGAGTTCTTGAAATGGTCACGTGCTAGATTTTAAAACGGGTTGACTTTCATGGACGGTTATTGGGATAATTTTTGTTTGGGATGGGAGAGAAAAATAAGACGCTGTTAGGCTATGAATGCTTGTAGATTAGATGTATGTGCATTGCATTATGTGAGAGGGATATGGCATGTTATCTTATAGAAGTAGATAACTATGGAAATTCTCTATCCATCTCACTTAATGGTACTCTTATGGGCATACAGCATGGGGAATAGACCCACCCAATGCATGATGTGGTCAAATTTGCTGACATTAAAAGTTGCTGTGGTCTTTTATTCCTCCCTTTCTACGCTTGATCATGATTTCACCAAAACTGACAACTCTCCGTTGACCACAATGGTTTTGTTAAATTCCTTCCAGACTGAAGAGATGCCAAATTTCTATGCAGAAGTTGAGTATGACCTTAGCGGCTTTGTTGTTGGCATTGTTAAAAAGGACTCGGTGATTGATGGGAAAAACATTGTGGCTGGGGATGTTCTCATTGGTTTGCCATCAAGTGGAGTCCATTCCAATGGTTTCTCTCTCGTAAGAAGGTTGGTGTTGGTTTGAGGGATTCTTATTTTTTCTCCATGCATTAAAACATCATCGACGCTGAAAGAATGTTTACAGCCCTATGATGTTTTAGCTCTTTACATTGGTTATTCTTATTAATGGATGAATGCTTGTATATCTTTATAGGGTTCTAGCTCGAAGTGGCCTATCTTTGAACGAACTTCCTGGTGGAAGTGTTTCATTGGGTGAAGCTCTAATGGCTCCAACTGTTATCTATGTCAAACAGGTTTCCTTTCAAGTTTTATTTCCGTTTCACATTATTGTGATTAACACTGTCGATTTGACTAGATTTTTCTTACTAAAAACCCTTCCTTTTCAAACAGGTGCTTGACTTGATTATCAAGGGTGGTGTAAAGGGCAGAGCTCACATCACTGGAGGTGGTTTTACAGATAACATATCAAGAGTTTTCCCAAAAGGCCTTGGAGCTTCTATATACAAGGAGTCATGGGAAGTCCCAAGCCTTTTCAAATGGATCCAAGAGGTAAATTGTGTTTTACATGTTAGATTGAGTTGTCTTTCAATTGCTATATTGAAGGTTATGTTTGTTATAAATAAAGATAGACAAATGGATCTTGTCATATGGTATCTATTCCCTTTGTCGCACGTCGGAATCCGCGCGGCGTCGGCCCCGGCCTACCTGGCGATTTTTTCTCTGTTATTATTTGATTGATTTTGTTGGGAGTCGTCATCTAGTATTTAATTGAGGGTTACTAGGAAACCCAAATGAACTGGTCTTGTAGAGATTCACGGGTAAGGGACTGGTTGTGGTTAGGGAAGGTATTAGCACCCCTAACACACCCTACCTGAGGTAAGCTGCTTCGTGGCTGTAATGTGTTAAAGAAGTTTTAAAAATTTTATCTTTTCATCGGATTTTAGAAATACAACTTCCATACAAGTTTGTATTTCTACCCCGTGATCCAATCAAAATATTAAATCCTTCTTTATGCTTTGCAGTCTCATCATAAGAAAATATATATCCATAAAAAAAAACATTCAAACACACATGTTTTTTACTATATTTTTTCTTTTTCTTTTTTCTTTTTTTTTTCTTTTTTCTTTACATCCACAATACAAATTATAAAAATTCCAAACTAAATAAAGATCACATTAAATAATCTAAATTTACAAAATAGTCCTCCAAAACTCTAGGAATTGCATAGGAACACTTCTGGAATTGCAGCAACAGTGGCAGCGCGTCGGCCAGGAAAGCAGTCGGCCGAAACTGGCTTCTTCTCCTCTTATTTTCTGCAACGCCGTGACCTGCAAAACAACAAAGAAACGCAACAACACAGGCAGTTGATTTTATTTTTCTTAGATCCGGTTCCTTCGGGTCTGTCACAGTTGGATCTGCTTCACTGCAGATCGGTTTCCTCCGGTCATCTTCTTCCCCTCACCGGCAGTGAAAATCACTGTCACCTGCAAAAGGAGAAAAACACACAAGGCAGTAGGTTTTAATTTCTTCCTCCTTGTTTTCAGATTTGTCTCTCTTCTCTTTTAGATCTGCTTCAACGGCAGATCTGTTCTGTGTTTTTTTTCGTCTCCCTCTTCTGCAGTTTAGGTGACCGGCGGGTTCTGCCTTGCTTGGGCTGCTGGCGGTGGGTCGGAGCTGTGGGTGCAGCGGCGCGTGAGGGAGGAGCTGCTGATGTTGGAGGACGGCGTTGATGGTCTAGAGGAAGAAATTAAAACCTACTGTTTTAGTGCGCCTTAGGGTCATCAACCCTTTAGGTAGTGCGTTTTCCAACCCTGTCTCTTTTTTTTAGAGCTCCTTCGAGCCCTAACCTCTTAGGTAGTGTGTTTTTTTAACCCTGCCTCCTTTTAAGTGCGCCTTAGAGCCCTCGACCATCTTAGGTAGTGCGTTTTCCAACCCTACCTCCTTTTGAGTGTGCCTTCGAACCCTAACCTTTTAGGTAGTGCATTTTTCCAACCCTACCTCCTTCTGAGTGCGTCTTTGAGCCCTCACCTCTTAGGTATCGTGTTTTCTAGCCCTACCTCCTTTTGAGAGCTCCTTCGAGCCCTCATCATTCAGATAGTGTGCTTTTTAGTCCTATATCTCTTTTGAATGCGCTTTAGAGCCCTCAACCACCTTAGGTAGTAAGGGACTGGTTGTGGTTAGGGAATGTATTAGCACCCCTAACGCACCCTACCTGAGGTAAGCTGCTTCGTGGCTGTGATGTGTTAAAAAAGTTTTAAATATTTTGTCTTTTCATCGGATTTTAGAAATACAACTTCCGTACAAGTTTGTACTTCTACACCGTGATCCAATCAAAATATTAAATCTTTATTGATTCCTTGCAATTTTATCCTAAAAAACATTTACATTTTTTACTATATTTTTCTCTTTTTTTCTTTTCTATTTTTTTTCTTTTTTTCTTTTTTTTTTTTTACATCCACATTACAACTTATAAAAATTCAAAACTAAATAAAAATTACATTAAATAATTTAAAATTTACAAAACAGTCCCTAAAACTCCAAAAATTGCATTAAAGGACACTTTCAGAACTGTCTGAACTCGTGGCGGCGCGTCTTCCCACACGCCACTGCCACTGGCTGCTGCTGGTGTTCGTTTGTCGCGGTGGAGGAGAAGAGGATGGATCAGCAGGCGCCACCGGAGGGAGAAGGCGGACTGCTCCGCGCCTGTGGGCGATGCTGCTGCTGCTGCCACCGCTGTGATGAGGAGACGCTGCTGCTGTTGGGGTGCTTGCTGGAGCTGGATCTGCCGAGAGAGGGGAAGGTTCCAGCGGCGGTTCTGGCTGGAGAAGAGGGAGCGGCCGAGAGTGAGAGAGGGGATCAGTGTGGAGGCAGTGAAGGGAGACGACTGCTTTGTGTTGATGAATGGAGGGGAAGTGGCCGGCTATGGGAGATGACCGGCGGTGTGGGAGAAGGAAGGAAAATGAGAGCTGCGGTGGCTTGGGGGGTGAAGAAGATGGTGGAACTGGCTGAAGAGGAAAACCAAAAACGTGGGGGGTGGCTCTTGAAAAAAGATGGGTTTAAGGTTAGGTTTTTTTTGTATTTTTGCTGATGTTTCCAAAATTGTCTCCCCTTAGCTTGAGTTGTAGGCTGATATTTATAGGCAAAATGTTTTTCGGGTTTCAAAATTGGTCCCTCAATTTTTGTGTTTGGCCCCTAATTTCAATCAATTCATTTGGTAAAAATTAAATTTGATCTTTTAAGATTTCAATCTTCTCAATTAAGTCCAAATTAGGCTCTTGAAAAAAGTGAATTTTGGGGGAATAACCCAGAATTGGGTTATGACAGTTGCCCCCCTCTTTACAATGCTTATGATAGAAAGTCTCGTAAGAGACTTTAGATAGTAAGCGTTGTAAAGAAGAAAAAAAAGGATGAGATATGATTGACTCATCTTGTTGAGGAATGATGAATCCTCTTGAGGGTTAGAAAGCGCACTCGGAGTAAAAACTGGAAGATTTTTTTTTTGAAAATTCAAAGATTTTGAAATGGTCGAATTGTCATGGGTGACCTACCCGGTGAAATTTTTTTTGAGGTGGTCTCATTGTAATGGGTGACCTACCCAAATGAAAAACTCAAAGATTTTTGACAGAGATGAAAAATATGATGATTTTTTCAAAGTGGTGGTCTTATTGTAATGGGTGACCTACCTAGGTGAAAAACACGAAGATTTTTCAAAGTGGTGAGAAATGCAAAGATTTCTCAAAATGGTGAAAAATGCAAAGATTTTTCAAAGTGGTCTTGTTGTAATGGGTGACATGTCCAGGTGAAAAACACTAAGATTTTTCAAAGTGGTGAAAAATACAAGGATTTTTCAAAGTGGTGAGAAATGCGAAGATTTCTCAAAAATGGTGAAAAATACAAAGATTTTTCAAAGTGGTCTTGTTGTCATGGGTGACCTGCTCAGATGGAAAATGCGAAGATTTATCAAAGTGGTGAAAAATATGAAGATTTTTTAAAGTGGTGAGAAATGCAAAGATTTCTCAAAGTGGTGAAAAATACAAAGATTTTTCAAAGTGGTCTTGTTGTGATAGGCGACCTGCCCAGATGAAAGGTTTTGAAAAATACGGATATTTTTCAAAAATACAGAGATTTAGGTTATTCCCCAAAATTTACTTTTTTCAAAAATAAAAATAAAATAAAGGCTGGCAATGCGGAGAAAGCTGATCAAGAAAGACTGCAAAAATAGGCAAAAATCAAAGTTGCAATTTTTGGAGGCCTAATTGTATCCCGTTATGCCCAAAAATAGAAAAATGCAAATTCAAAGGTCAAATTAAATGATTATTGAATGAATTTGCATAAAAATTAAGTCCAATTACATAATTAAATTTTTAATGGGCCAATTTGATTTAATCATGGGCCAAATTGAATTTTAATTATGTTTAAGAATTAATTTGGGTCCAATTGAAAGAGTTAATTAAGTGCAAGGACTTAATTATACTTTAAGCGGGTCAAATTAATTTGTGGGCTTAATTGGTGAAAAATTAAGTTTGGGAGCCTAATTTGGACTTAATTGAGAAGATTGAAATCTTAAAAGACCAAATTTAATTTTTACCAAGTGAATTGATTGCAATTAGGGGCCAAACACAAAAATTGAGGGACCAATTTTGAAACCCGAAAAACATTTTGCCTATAAATACCAGCCTACAACTCAAGCTAAAGGGGGGCAATTTTGACAACATCAAGAAAAAATACAAAAAAAAAACCTAACCCTAAACCCATCTTTTTCTCTAGAGCCGCCACCCCCCGGTTGAGAATTTTCTTCCCCCTTCACAGCCGCTGCACCACTCCAACCGGTGCTCCATTTCCTTTCATTTTCCAGTCGGTTCCCCCATTTTCTTCTCCTTTGCCAGCCAACAACACAAAACCCCATCCATTTTCCTTAACACAAGCCGCTCCCACTCCATTTTCCTTAACACAAGCCGCTGCTCCCCTTTCCCAAAGTTTTCCCTTCGGTTTCTTCTTCCCTCTCTGCCTCTCCAACTTTCCCACATGCCTTCCTTCTCCCTCTTGACAGCCAGAGCACATCCAACATCTCCCCTTCCCTTTGCAACAAACCACAGCAGCCGGCCACAACTCCCCTTCCTTGGCCAAAAGAGCACCAGATGATAGCTGCCGACCCACCTCCAGCTAGCACCATCAGCATCAACGTTTTCTCCTCCTTCAGACCATCAACGCCGTCCTCCAACAGCAGCAGCTCCTCCCTCACGCGCCGCTGCACCCACAATTCCGACCCATCGCCAGCAGCCCAAGCAAGGCAGAACCCGCCGGTCACCTAAACTGCAGGAGAGGGAGACGAAAAAAAACAAATAACAGATCTGCCGTTAAAGCAAATCTAAAGGATAAGAGAGACAAATCCGAAAACAAGGAGGAAGAAATTAAAACCTACTGCCTTGTGTGTTTTTCTCCTTTTTGCAGGTGACAGTGATTTTCACTGCCTGTGAGGGGAAGAAGATGACCGGAGGAAACCGATCTGCAGTGAAGCAAATCCAACCGTGACAGACCGAAGGAATCGGATCTAAGAAAAATAAAATCAACTGCCTGTATTGTTGTGTTTCTTTGTTGTTTTGCAGGTCACGGTGTCGCCGGCGTTGCAGAAGAGAAGAGGAGAAGAAGACGATCCTGATCTACCAGCTTGCTGGTCTTCACCGGCGGCGGCGCGTGGGAAGATGCGCCGCCACTGTTCCAGCACCGTTGCTGTGATTCCAGAAGTGTTCCTCTGCAACTCTTGGAGTTTTGGGGGACTATTTTGTAAATTTGGATTATTTAATGTAATTTTTATTTAGTTTTGAATTTTTGTAATTTGTTTTGTGGATGTAAAAGAAAAAAGAAAAAAGGAAAAGAAAAAAGAAAAAGGAAAAGAAAAAATATATGTGTGTGTTTGAATGTTTTTATGGATATATATTTTTTATGATGAGACTGCCAAGAATAAAGAAGGATTTAATATTTTGATTGGATCACGGTGTAGAAGTACAAACTTGTATGGAAGTTGTATTTCTAAAATCCGATGAAAAGACAAAATTTTTTAAACTTCTTTAACACATCACAGCCACGAAGCAGCTTACCTCAGGTAGGGTGCGTTAGAGGTGCTAATACCTTTCCTAACCACAACCAGTCCCTTACCCGTGGATCTCTGACAAGATTGACTAGTATACCTGGGTTTCCTAGTAACTCTCAATTAAATACTAGGCGGCGACTCCCAACAAAATCAATTCCAATAACAGAGAGAAATATTGCCGGGGTGCCGACGCCGCGCGGATTTCGACGTGCGACACCTTTCTCTGTTGTTTTCTTATATCAGGCTGGAAGAATAGAAGATGTTGAGATGAGTCGGACTTTTAACATGGGCATTGGGATGGTTCTGGTCGTGACTGAGGAAGCATCCCGCAAAATTCTTGAGGAGGGACAACACAAGGCATATCGCATTGGCGAGGTTGTATGTGGTGAAGGAGTGAGATATTGCTAAAATACTACATGTTTAAACATATAGGTGCTTGCGGAGATGAGTGATATAGAGAGTTGCGGCTTTTTCTTTATTCCTGTAACATGAGCTGCCAAAATTATTTTTTTTTATGAAAGAGCTGCCAAAGAATCTTATTGTCAAGACGGTGGGACAATTCTTTACAGAATTCCCTCCCTTTGTAGCCTAAATGTAATTCATGGTTTGATAATCAATTCTTCACTTGACAATGCCTGTAATGTCATATGTGCTTGTTTATTTTCTGAGGAGTTGGTGGGTATTCTCAAAAAATGTGAAAATTCTAGATTACTTTGTCAAGGTCGTAAAATTTAGACGACTTGACCTGTTCATCCTGTTATTGGAACGATTGTTTTATTACTGAAAGCAAAATTGTGGTAACAATTGAGTTTTCCCCTACCTTTCATATTCGTTTCACACTGCCTAGTTGCCCTTCATCTCGCCGCCTTTTCTTTTTTTAACTACTAGACTTTGGTTCCATGCCTCTCCTGCCATCAAACTGAATTCTGTGCCACTTGATCTCTTGGCAACAGATCTTTCCAGGCCATTCTTCTGTTTGATGCTTGTACCTCCAGCACATGAGTGGTTTGTCAAGCTCTGCCTAACCCCATGACTAACTGCGTAATCTTCTTGAAGATTTTTGCAAGGTCTCTCAATAGCTGAATCTGAATGCTGTCTTCTGCTAGCTGCTGTTTTCCTCAAGTTCTTCCCATTAACAACTGATTGCCCCAGTTTGAAATTTTCGTAATTCTCCTTAAACTGGCTCCCTTGCTCAGCTTGCAAAATTTGCCGATGATAGTGAGGAAGAATGTGGCCTCCACGATTATTTTGAGAGCAATGAACCCTTTGAGACCCTTGCTGATGAAATGCATTCTCTTTCTCGGGCTTCAGGGGCTTCTTGTTTTTAAAATCTTGCTGCCCATCGCTCAATTCATGTAGATAATAATGAAAGCCAGACTCAGACAAACTAGGAATGACATTTTTAGGTGGATATCTTAGAGGAGGTACGAATGGTACAAGATTCTGGTTCTGCATAGCCAAAGGTACCCGCAGAATTTCACCTCTTTTCAAGTCCGAATTGGCATCTTCCAGTTCATGTTTTAGGCACTTGCTAGGGGTAACTGAATGTATCCTGTCGATACCTGGAGCAGCAGAGGCAGGGATTTTTTCCTTGCATAGCTTCGGATCGTCCAGCTGCCTGTATAATAATTGTGATTGCAATGAATGGTTACCAAGCAACAACCATTGAAGCAGGCAGGAAGAGAAATAAAATTTTTAAGCCATTACAATCCCCATATGGCCATATGCTATCTTACAGGTTTCAAAACTAGTTGGCTCAGCACTAATCTCCAAATTAGAGTAAAAAATGTAACAAGAAAAGGAATCTCCCGGTCTTTAATTTGGGTTTTCATACATAATCAACCATAAAGCATAGAAAATTTGAGCACCAGTAAACAGGAAGAGATCAGTACCTTATGTGAGAAGGTAGTTGAAGATCGAAGTCGAGTTTTCTCCAATCAATTCCTTTTTCCTGGAGAACAACTTCTCTGGGCCTGGCAGAGCCAAAAGGGTTTGGTTTCTGCTTCTGGTTCTCCTGAAACCGAGCTTGTTCTTCCTCTTCTTTCTCAACCTCATCTGCCCACGAAAAAGCTGCAGAGCCGTTTTTTATTTCTCTATCCACCATTTTCTCTCTGAGCGTGTATTTTCTCAACTCCAACGGCTCTTCAGCTGTTTCAAATTCAAAAGTTGGATTGCAACTCAATCTCTGCCCCAAGATGTCATTTATGTAAACTACAAGGCCAAGGGGTCATTTATTAGAAATTTCCAGCCAACGCGTAGGTGTTTTTTGGTCAACAGTAAGGGTAACTTTGTAATTTTATTGTGTTCTCTATTTTGAATTTTTGATCGTCAATTTTGAGGGTTTTTTTTTCTTGAGATCTGAATTCTCTCGTGTTAGAAAAAAATAATAATTATTCATTTGAATTTAATAATTTATAATTAACAAGTATGGCTAAGCATAAAAAGAAAAGGAAATAAAAGATTCAAATCCCACGAATATTTTTTTCTTAATTTACCAGTACTTCATTTCTAGATTGACATGACTTGTGAGAAAACCGCCATTGAAAACGTTTGTGGTGTTTTAAATTTTTAATGGATAAATCTAATGTTCTGCTTCAAAAGGAGAGAATAAATTTTTTATTTCCTTTTGAACCACAGCCGACTAGGTGGCACGCGGTGTAATTTTTCTAATGTAAAAAAAAAAAAAGGATATTCATAAGTTAATGATGTTTTCATAAAATAATAATAATAATAATAATAATAATTGATTTAACTAATTTTAATAAGATTGATTAATTTAATAATATAATTAAAAAAATATTGGTAGTAAATAAAACAGAAAAAATGGTAATAATTATAGTTTTTAAACCCGGACCGGCCCGGCGGATTGACCCGGGACCCGGTCGACCCGGTGACTGGACCGGTCCGGGTTTACTACAAAACTGTTTGGGGCAACAACCCAGTAAAACCCGGTCGACCCGGCGGTTCGACCCATGACCCAGGCGACCTGGACGAGACCCGGTGTTTTGGAGCTGGATCCGCAATCTGAGTTTGGAGATCTTGAGGGTAGGCATTGGTGATCTATGAAAAACTTCGAATCCTTGTTGCGTTCTCGCTTTATTACTTTGGACTTTCTATTACTTTTGAAGAAAGTGACAACTTCACTCACTGCTCATCAATAGGCGTAGGAAAGTAAGAACAGTGGTGCTATTGTTCCTATTTGTTCCTTCTAGCTGATGATTGTAACTTAAATATGACCAAACTCACAGTTTCAAGAGAGAGAGAGAGACAACAGGGACCAAACTCACAATTTCAAGAGAGAGAGAGAGGCAACAGGTAGTACCAGCACCATCAAGTCTTTAACATTTCTCTCTCTCTCTCTCTCTCTCTCTCTCTTTCTGGCTAATGTTTTAAAGCATGTAGAAACCAGATCGTGTTCATGGGGGCATCAAGGAGCAAGGACTGTGCTTCTGGGCTTTCAACAGATCGTGTTTATCCCTGCACAAAACAAATGGTTCAAAAAAAAAGACAGCTGGTTGTTTGTGATGAAGCCAGAGAGGGAAGATAAACTTTGTGAGAAGATGGTGATGAGATTAAGTGTCCTTTCTCTGCACAAAATAACCGACAATATCATATTTATCCCTCTCCCACGCCCTGCCGGTCCCACTTCACCCTTTCATTACTGCCTCTCTTTTCCATTTCTTATTTTTAACTACATAGACCCGCCCGGGGTTGACCCGGGTTGACCCATGCAACCCGGAACCCGGTCTCTTGACCGTGTCACTCCCCGGATCGGGTTTAAAAACTCTGGTAATAATAAACTATAAAAAATAGTTATCAGTATCATATTTGGAAGGAAAAAAAATTTTGGAGACTCACTATTACTTTTTTATGAATACCACTTCATAACTAGAAAAAACTCACGAAGATGGTTGCTTTGAAAATTTAAAGGGCTGAAAATGAAAAAAAAAAAA
>Ga0325405_1000599_pt1 | contig 35417 bp, 17 predicted proteins | sample PopdelMetagenome_21_FD_205663 | JGI IMG/M metagenome (GOLD analysis project Ga0325405, IMG submission 205663) | Populus deltoides microbial communities from Bellville, Georgia, United States - Xylem-Control-R2 | ecosystem: Host-associated > Plants > Phyllosphere > Stem > Wood/Secondary xylem... | reverse complement strand
TATTTTTTCAGCCAAAATTTTATTTTTATTATTTTTAAATTTCTATGTAATTTTAAAAGATTTTTTTTGGTCAAAAGCATACTTATGACATAAAAACTTATCATGAAATGTAAAACAATTAAAAAAACAAAAAATAGCTTTTCACTTATTTTCATGGGATTGTATAAAAAAACTAAAAAAATAATAAATTGATGTAAATAATATAAAAAATTATGATAATAAAAATATGTATTGTATCGTCATTGAATATATATGATAATGTTTAAAAAAACACATTAGTTTCACATATAATAATAAATAAATAAAGTTGATATTATAATAAGAAAATATTAGGAAAAAGAGCTCAACTGTGTTTTTTATATTATAGTTGATCATAAAAAAGGACTTTACTGAGGGCCAAGACTTCCACGTCTGCCAACGACCAGAGCCAAGCGCTTGAGCTGTGGAGCCTAGGCTAGTTTTTTTTTTTTTTAGTTTAGTGTGGGTATCTAAGTTAGTTTATATGTTTTTTTATTAATTCTATAAATTTTAAAATTAACGATTATGTAAGCTTTTAGTAATCATCAGTAACTATATAGCTTGAATATAAGATTATAAAAAAAACAAATCTTTTAATCTTAATTTTTTAATATAAAATTATAAAAAAAATAAATTTTTTAATCCCAATCTTTTATTAGTGGATAACCTATATGATTGTTTAGATTAGTTTTATTTTAATAGGCAGAGAATTACATGTCGTCTACCGTAACAATAATGCGTTGTTTAACTGCAATCATTTTTTTTTTGTCACCGAAATGGCTTTGTGGTTAAAAAATTGAAATCCAAGTTTTAAGGTTGTAAAAACTGAAATTAAAAAAAAATAAAACATTTCAATTTGATGGGATGTTTAAAGTAACAAAAAAATTAAAAATAAAGGATTCAATTTGACTAAATTGTTTGTAAAGAGTTTAGATTGACCAAATTTCAATAATAGAGGGACTATTAATTGAACCCTTCAAAATGTAACAGAATGATCAAATTTCAAAAGGGTGAAAGTTGCAAGATATCAATTCAATCTTTTTTTTTTTTTTTTTTTTTTCTAGTTGAAGAACAAATTATCAAATGATTTAAATTTCAGAGAAGGTTTCACCCATTTAGCACGTATGAAAAAGGACACACTCCAGCCTCCTTCAATAATTAACGTTGTGTTCTTTTCAAAAACACGTGCAATCAAACCACCAACAAAAATTAATCAAAATTCTCCTGACGCAGACAAAATATATACTCCACTCAGGTAGTCAGGTTTCTTTGGAAAATATTTTTTTAAAAAATAGGCAATATGACGTCACTCTTTTGAATTGCAACTCAAACGGTTATTTGGCGGCACGTGTAACTAAACTAAGCTAAACTAACAAAAATCCCTCCCATTTTAAAATTCTATTCTTACCCTTCCCCAACAACCAAACGCGAAAACATGGAAACGGCGCCGTTAGTGTGGTAGGTAAAAATCAAACCTTGAATTCGGTGTCGTTTAGTACCTGTCTCCCAGCTTCAATTCACTTCCCGTTGCATTCAAGATTTGCAATTCTCCGAAAACACCCTCGTCATGAAAGAGATACTTACCACGTATCGAGTCTTGGTTGCTCGGAAAATTTAAATACTTTAACGTTACGGCAAGAGTTATGGGCAAAATATGTGAAACCATGACGTGTCCACCTTCCCATTTATTAGGGGAGACCATATTTTTTATCGTCCACCTTCCCATTTATTAGGGTAGACTATACTTTTATCTTTATAAATTAATCAATGTAACATTTCTACCCCACAAATTAACATTTCTCTTATAACCCTATTTGTTTTAAAAGATTTAATTTTCCCGTAGCTTTTTACTAAATAACTATTTTTTTCATATTTTTTTTTATTTTTTTAAATCATTTCTTTAATATTCCCTTTCAAATCACCAAACACAGTAATGTAGGGAAACATTCAAGAAAGAAATAAAGAATTTATAAACAAAATCTGGGATAAATAACTTAATCTATCTTTAAACAATTAATCAATTTTTTTAATATATTCTTATATTTATATATATATATATATATTATATTTCTATATAGTATTCAATTCTTTAATATGCTCTTTAGTCAAGTTTTTTCACCTAACAAAATTATATTATTTATTTCAAAATTTATCTTGAGTTGTGTAAAGATACAATGCAAAATTTTATAAATTTTTTCTCAAAATTATTTTTTTTAAAAATAAAAAATTATTCTTCTATTTTTTTTTAAAAATGATTTTTTTTGGAAAACTTAAATTATATTGTTATATATCTCAAAAGTATTTTCCGAATAAAAAATTATAATCATATCAATTTGTATATAAAAACTTGAAAAAAATATATAATGAAGAATTAAATATCGTACATGGTCATGAGAGATATAATTAGAGATCTAAAGACATATAGAAACTTGATAAATTATATCATTTTTAAAATTTTGAAAATAAAACTTCTTAAAAACTGATTTATATATTCATTAGTAATAAAATGTTAGTTATATGAATAGTAAATGATTTTTCACTCAAGAAGAAAACAAATAACTATCATAAAATTTATATTATTTGCTTGTTTGTTTCTATAAAATCAATCATTTAAAAAATAGGTTTTTCTAAATCAAAGGTGCCATTGAACTTCTTAGAAACTAGGGGGCTAACATTTAGAAACGTTGAAAACTATAGGATCAGAGTCGAAATATTGATAAATATATAAGGACTAAACTGAAGCTGTACCTATTTGTTATGGCGACTTGTCTGCAATAATGATAAATCTTCCATCCTTCCTGCCTCCCTCCCTCCCTCCCTCCCTCCCTCTAAAATAACAAAACAAAAACGAAAAACTCTTCGTTTGTTTCTCTCTCTCCCCTCTCTCGCTGAGTCTAAGTCAGTCCTTTTCGCTACGGTTTCGTTTCCTTTACTTCGAAATTAGCAGAGCTTCAGTCTCACGCTTATAGGAATCGAGCCATGTATATAAACGGTGCGTCGTTTCTGTTATTTTCGGCGTTTTGTATATTTTTTTCCAATGGATTTATTGGTTTCTGATATGGAAATGGTGATGCTGATTTATTAAAATAATGGAAAACTAGAGTAATTTTATGAATCTGTTGTGTTTTGACTTTTTTTTTCAAAGAATGGAAAATGTGAAGGATGAATTTTCTATTGCTTGTATTTTCCTGCGTTTTCTCGGCGACCAAGCGGAGGAATTAGGAATTGAGTAGATTCTTTGGAATCTGTTCTTGTGGGATTCAGATGAGTAAAGGTTACTATAATTGAAACAATAGATGCATCAAGTTCTTGAGTTTTCTTATGTATTTAGAAATTGAATGAATTTTTTTTAATAGGAGTAATTTTGAGTTTTATTAGATTTACAAATTTTTGAGAATACCGTGATTGACATGTTTCGTTTTTTTCAATTTTGATGCAGAGGAAGAGTTGCGTCCGTGTGAGTTGAGGGGAGAAGATTGGATGATTTAATACGGAGGCCATATGATATTTACATTACATTGTATTCATTTGGCTTTGTGCCGATGGTGATGAGGAAGAAGATGAATTTAAGGGTTGTTGATAAAATTATGATTTATGCACTAATCTAATTTTGGAAGTGATCACCTGCTTGTATTTATTGTAAATAGATGCACTTTTTTTCGTCAACGCATTTTAAGCAGATGTGTTGATAGATTTTGTTTTTTAATTTGGAGTTTGGACTAATGGCTGTTGCTAGTGTACACAATGTTTCTGTGCTTGATTCTTCTTTCCTTAGGGAATCTCAATCAGAGGCAGTGAGAAGTTGGGGTGATGATGGGAGGGCAAGCAAACAGACATCGTCACACCTGCAAATGCAGAGGGAGCTTGAGGATGAGCATGTGGTGAGTCATGTCCAGGGGAGGGTTACTGATAGATTGGTCCAATGTCAGAGTGACGGATCGAGGACTGATCTATTGAGGGTGGATGCATCTCATAGCCACAGTAATGACCAAAGTGGGTCTTCAGAGGGTGGGAGTGCTGGGGAGAGTGAGTGTGGACAATGGCTCCCAGCTCCAATTGGATTGGAGAATGGACAGGAGGATTCTTCTGATCTAGGAGAGGTTGAAAGGGTGAGGGTAAGGCGGATTTTTCAGGAATGGATGGATTGTGGTGCAAGGGAATGTACATCCAGCATTTCCCGAAGGAACAGTGGTTCTAGAGCAGAGTGGCTTGGTGAAACTGAGCAGGAAAGGGTAAGAATTATAAGGGAGTGGGTACAAATGAACAGCCGGCAGAGAGGTGCTTGTGTTGATCGCAGAGAAGAAAAAGGTGCTGAAGTTGCTGGTCAAATTGAACAAGTTCTTGATGGATTGGTTGTTAGCCACAATGAAGACCGAACTGAGCATACCTGGAGGGGTATTCGCAGATTGTGTGGCAGACAGGCTTTGCTTGATATGCTTAAGAAGGCTGAGAGAGAAAGGCAAAGTGAGCTTCAAGGTTTGTTGGAGCATCGCGCTGTAACAAAATTTGCTCATCGAAACCGCATTCAGGTTAGCTGCTATCAAATCTTGACATTTTCAATATGTATGAATCTTGTTTGTATATTATTTGATTGCATACTATCCATTAATGTTAACAACACAATGTATAATCCATAATGGTGCAAATTGCACTACGATGAAGGCATTTGAGGTTTAAATATTTACTGGTTACACACGAGGATTGTTCCATAAATCAATGATCGTAGGAGATTCGGGGTCTTGAGCAGTTATTTACCAGAGGCTGATTGAAAGCTTGCATATGATTCATATTTTCCATTGTGAATCATTTTTTCTTGGTAAAGTCAAGCACTTGTGGTAAACATATGGATTTTTGGCCATTGATGTGCTTGCTTGTGAATTATCTGACATGTTTTCTAGCGTTTCTAATATGATCGTTGTGAATCATTTGTTTTGCAGTCATTACTTCGAGGCAGTTTCTTGCGAAATGACAGAATTGTTGAAGATGAGAGACCCACATCCACAGCAGCAAGCGAATTGGGTTTATTGAGGCAAAGACATACGGTATCTGATCTGAGGTATTGGATCTGCATGCGGCCCCCCCTCCCCCCAACTCCCTCTTTCTAAGGAATCTAATGCTTTTGCAACCATTTTCTTATGGTACTAATTGGGTTTTTCTAAGCGGAGCCTGGATACTTCATTTTATTGTTCCAAACAAGCGAACCATAAATTATTCTAATTGATAATATTAATCTGAATACCTCCAAAGCATAGATCTAATTGCCACTTTAATGCCACTTCACACCCTAAATTTTGGATGTTTTTGAATTGTATTTTCTTTGATTGGGAGGATATCTAATCCTTTATTCTGAAATATTCTTTCTTCCCCATATCATCGAATTCTTTTACCATCCAGAATAAAAAGGAAAGCAGGTTTATTATTTAGGGTTCTGTATTTGATTGCAAGAATGTGTTTCTGAATTCAATACTGCTGCTGTGAACTCAGTATTGAGTGGTACTGTGCTCTTTCATGCTTTATTATTTAGGGTTTTCTCCATATTATGTTTGGCCTTGTCAATTCTATGTGCTGATTGTGTTTTGTGTCACCATGTTATCGTTTTTTTTTTAATTTCTACTGCACAATTCTGGAGAGATTTTAAACTAGTAAATTAGTGCTTTTTGTTAACAATGCTGTGTGAACTGTTGGTTTTATGCAGGGAAGGATTTTTCTCAAGATTGGACCATTCTGTTTGCAGACAACTAAGCAGCAATGTCAACGATACCTCATCTAACATTGACGTTAATGGTAATAGAAGTGAACAAATCAAAGCAAAAAACTCACAACAGGTCATAAATGAATTTTATGAACAAACTGAGTCAAATTCTGAGAAAAATGGTAGCCTTGGGTTAATGGATAGTAGAACTGATATAGAAGATAACAATGTTGATGATGCAAGTTGGCAAGAAATTACTGCTCATTTAGAAGAGGGGACAAGACAAGTTTCAGACTCTAATGTGAGAGACAGGCAACAGTTAGCCAACATTGCATTTGTTGAAAGGAGGGATGGTACTAGAGAAGAGGCTAATGGAAACCAGCGGGAAGGTACTATTGGCGGATCATCCCAAGAAACTATGGGAAATGAAGTTGAGGAGAACAAGCAGCAGCTATCAACAAGGGAAGTATTTTCTCAGCAATCCGAGGTAGATAGAGGGGGAAGTGCTGTCTCCTTGTTATCCAATCATTTAAGTGATTTGGAAGCCACTGTACATGAAGATTTAAATTGGCATGAATCTGCTGAACCATTAGAACAGTGGCAGAACCAACTCCTGGAAAGTGAAGGGCAGCACTTGTTTGGAGCTAGTCGAGCATCTGGAGAATGGGCAGATGGGGTTCAAGATAACATTGATGGACGTCAACATGAAACTGCTGCTAATGAATGGTTGGAAAATGAAGATAGCGAAGGGGCCTCTGAAGTTTGGCTTGAGGATGGTGTTTTTCAAGAGGCTGTGCAAAGTTGGCTAACAGAGCCTTCTGACCAGGAAGCTATACCAGTTGGTAGGATGGATCCATTTTATTTTTCTGATGATGACAATGTATACAGTATGGAACTCAGGGAACTTCTGAGCAGGTATGAAGCTCAAGACTGAAGGGCCCATTCCATTCTTTTTGCCGTTTTAGGTCATCAAATTATTTATGGAAGTTTTTTATTCTTGTGGTAGGAGAAGCGTCTCTACACTTCTTCGCAGTGGTTTCCGTGAGAGTCTTGACCAATTGATACGCTCATATGTTGAAAGGCAAAGCCATACTCCCCTAGAATGGGAACTGCAAGAAACATCAGCTATCCCCGCATCAGCAGAACAAGATCTGGAGCAGCAGACTGTGGATCAGAATGAGAGTCAGGGGAATGCTGTTCATAGTCCTTCACTCGCTCTACCTTCCCCAACTATACCCCCTGTAGAGCAGCTCTGGGATCAGGAGTCACACCATTATACTTGGCCACAGCATGACATGCATCTGCGCTTCGGAATTGTGCGTTCACTCATCCTAAGTGATTCTTGGAACTGGATTCTTGTTTACATCATTGCACTAAAAACTACATTTGAATGTTTGCTTCTCTTGGTGAATATTTTTATATAGCTTATTAGGGGCAGGTAAATACCTTTTGATAACTTCTACTAACTAATAGGGTTGGTCATGATGTGTTCAAATTAATATAAAAAATATACTGAACAATTTCAGTTTCAACTGAAACATTGATTTGATTTGATACAGGAATGGGACATCATAAATGATCTAAGGATTGACATGGCTAGGCTCCAACAAAGAATGAATAACATGCAGGGGATGCTGGAAGCCTGCATGGACATGCAACTCAAGCTGCAACGGTCAATACAGCAAGAAGTTTCAGCTGCCCTGAATCGCTCTTCTGATTCACCAGGTGTGTTCCATTTTCAGAACGATTCTGTTTCTGCTCTTTTTCTCGGTTGGCCAATCATGATACGTGCAAGGCAATTCTTAGGGAAATAGCTTCAGTTTGCGGTCCAGCCTGTATAGATATTTTTTCTTCTAGCGAGGGCCACCCATATCATTTCTCTTAAGTCAGCTTTAGGAAGAAAATAGTTTTCTGCATGCCATTACTTTCTGAACAAAAAAGTCTTATTTGGACTGGTTTACTACCAATGCTGAGGGGAAAATGTTATTTTTAGTAATATGCATGTAACAGAAGGATCTGATTTCAAATGAAACATAATTGAGGGAGGTCAAACCTCAAAATGGAAGTTGAGAGACTGATTCTCAAAAAACAGGAAGTTTAGGGAAGTTTTAACCTTTTGGCCATTTTTTAATGTTTTCCAGTTGGAATTGAAACACTTCTCTATGTTAATTTTTTATTGGATATGTTTCTCAGAAATTTTACGCACGCGACTATAACCTTTTCTTTAGTTAGATTTTTTCTCCTCTCGTATCATTTTATTTGTTCCTTCTGGAGTTGACCATAAAAATACCATTATTTTATTGCAGGGGTGTGTGAGAATAGTGTTCCAGAGGATAGATCTAAATGGGATCATGTGAGGAAAGGAATTTGCTGCATATGTTGTGATGGCAGTATTGATTCTCTACTGTACAGGTAAATTTCAGTGGAACCGAACAAGTTTCTGACATTGATGGGCCAGATAAGAATAGGACTTGTTGCATATTTATCTAATCTTGCATTCCCCCCCTTTCTTTTGGCTATCTTTTTGTTACAGGTGTGGGCACATGTGCACATGTTCGAAGTGTGCTCATGAGTTGGTCCGAAGCGGGGAGAAATGTCCAATGTGTAGGGCACCTGTAATTGAGGTTATCCATGCCTACTCTATCTTATAATTTGATGGTTGAGAAGCTAGAGGACAAAGTAGAAAGAAATGGTATGTTTGGTTTAACAATGCATGATTCTTGTGGGGGTGTTTGGTGCTGTGGTTGGACCATGATTTTCAAAACTTTTGAATTTGTTTCTGCCTCAAATTAATTTTTTTTTGTGTTTTTGAAACGTGCTGATGTCAAAAATAAATTTAAAAAGAATAATAAAAAGCATTATTTTTATGTGTTTTTCAAACGAAAAACATTTTAAAAAATAACTTCAACCATTGATCCAAACATCCCCAAGTCTTGCCTCTGGATCTCCCCACCAGGTATTTATTATTTCCTGGTTTTTTTTCCTCATGATTTTGATAATTCGATTGTATGATTGAGATAACAATTTGGCTTCTTTGATTCATTATTTAAATGTGAATAAAAAAATATTGAGTGAAAGAATGTGTTGGTGTCAATGTGTTTAGATAACCATTTCTTTTTCCCGGATGCCGAGTGGATTAAGGATATTTGGTACCACCCAGCATGATTGAGTTTTTTTTTTTCTTCCTTTGGGGGAAAGCATGATTGCATTGATATCCTGCATCTTTTTGAATTGTACGTACCCCCACCTTGTGGCTCAATGATCAGCAGAAAGTGAGATGGAAAAAGTTTTAGCCTTATTGTTTTTGACAAGAGTATTGATCATTGGAAATGCATTGTTTGATTGGGATCTTGCCTAGATCTTTGACTGGGATTTTCTAACCAGAATTGACTTCGGGCATTTCTTGAACTTCGCATGCTGCTATCGTAATTTGAAAATTATCTTTTGAGACAGTTAAGGATTACTAGACCTGAAACTTGATCTTGCTTCTCGAAGAACTTAAGATTCTAGCAATCGAGGGTCTGCTATTTGAATTTAGCATGTGAAATCGATGGGGTGGGATTTTTTTATTTTTTTTCAATGTAGTACTACAAATCTAGTATTTGTTTTTTATAATTCTATTTAATTTAAACTGTGGTTTGATTTATATTGAAGCGTCCTGTTATTTTTAATTTTTTCAATTTCTATTAAATATCTTTAACATTTTATCCATCAATAATATTTAGATTCACGTTTCATCTTTAAATCTTGCCCCTTCAGGTTTTTCTTTCCTTAAATTGTTTTCACCAACCAACCACCCACACCACCCCCCCCCCAATACCGAAACCAACCTCAAGAGCATTATGGAGTGATCAAGGGGGGTTTGATAAGTTAGAAGGGCCCTTGAATAATGGAGTCAGCTCAAGCAAAGACATCTACAGCAAATAATAATATAACATAATTAAAATTAAAATAAAAATATAACACAATTAAAATTAAAATAAAATAAATAATATAAATGTTCAAACACCTTGAAATATATAATTAAAATGATTAATTGATTCAAAATATTAAATTATTTTTAATAAGTGTTTTACGGGCCATTCATTAGCCAAATCCTAAATGTATTGATTGAAATTAAAAAAAATATCTCCACATTATTAGCTATCATTTCGAAAACAATGTTTTTGTTCATTTTGGTTTTTATCAATGTACAAGCTATGTGCATGCTATATTTCAAGAACATCAATAAAACCCTTCCTTGGTAATGAAATTATAACTATAATTAACATAAAAGATAATAAAATCCTTGCTGGCACTCATTGTAACCCAACCCAATTTGCTGCTTAAGCTTTGCAAGTTGCGAAAGCATGTCAATTTATTTTTGAAATATTAACTACAGAGTAGATTAAACCAGAACAATTTAATTAAACTACACGAGTAAAATATTCATTTCAACTGTGGACCACATAAAATCCTTTTTACCGCTTTGACTGCGTTGGTCTCCTTTAAAAACCACACCCTCCTCCTCCTCCTCTCTTGCATTTCTGAGTTTGGGGTTTTACTTTAGTCCTCCTCCCATGGCGCTTCCATTTCCACCACCCCAAAATTCTCCGTCTCTCAAATCCCCCTCAACAAATTTCTTGTCTCTCCAAGTACCACAAAACTCTCTTTTCCTCCTTCCATTTCCTTCCCTTCCACTTCCCTCCTCAAAACCAAAACAATCACCTCCTCACTGCCCCCCTCTTCCTCTCCCTCCCCGCCTCTCACCCGTCCTGTCTACGTCCCCAACAAAATCCCAGACCCCAATTAGCGTTGCAGGTGCTAGTAGTGCTAGGGTTGAGAATGTGAGATTTGGGCAAAAGGTAAAGGGGAGGAGGGGAGTAGGCAAAATGCAAAGTATTGGTATCATTAGTTAAGGGTGATTGTGGAGGATCCTTCAAGATTCTGTGTAGTCTCATGTTTTACTTTAATTAGTTAGGAAGTCAACACACCATAATTCTGGTACGAGTTTTATCGAAAAACCTCCCTTGAAATTTTGAAAAAAAAAAAAAAAAAAACAGCATATTCAGACTATTAACCTGGAAATGGAAAACATTAATAAAACTTAAATTTCAACATGAACCTTGCATGTAGTTAACAGAGCACCAAGCTGCGTCTCTCTTCTTTTTATGATCAAGAGCGTCCAAGTAAACAGATCATGTTCATTTCTAGGACATGATCAAACATAGGTTATTCGCATTGAAACCTTGAGACTTGATTTTTTTTTTTTTTGAATTACCTGACTTGAAATTTGAGCTCTTATGGCTAAACAAGAAAACTTACTATAGTAACACCTGCATCAGTATATATTGCTTGTATTATCTGAGACAAAAAGGTTCTTCCTTGTGAGACCATTTATTTGAACTCTAATTAAGAAATAATTGCAGTGTGTGTCTACACACACACAACACACAACACACACTCTTCCTGGCAAATTCCAAGTTCTAAATTCTAAGCTTTGAGAAAGGGAAATAAATATTTACAAGTATGATCAATTCATTCAACAACACCTCTTTGTAGCAACATTCTCTCTTAGAAGGGTATTTGAAAGTGTGATAACAATTGCTTTTCAAAGTACTTTTTGTTTATAAATTTATTAAAATAATATATATTTTTTATTTTTAGAAATTATTTTTGATATCAGTACATCAAAATAATCTAAACACATAAAAAAATTAAATTTAAATAATTTTTTTCTCACCCCAATGCCTCCACTGTCAAAGAACCAATTCAACCTAATAGCTTAAGCTGTTAGGTGAGACCCTAAGATATGATTTATATTATTTTCTACCACACCACCTCAAGTGAAAGCCTTTTGAACTTGAAACTTACACAGACGTACATTACCTTGTGATTAATTTTTATTAAATAAACGAGGATGATAAGATTCGAACTCGTGACCGCTTAGTCATCAAGATTCTGATACCATATCAAATAACCAATTCAACCTAATAGCTTAAATGGTTAGATGAAACCTAAAATATAATTTATATTATTTTATAATATCCAACACCCTCGTCTCCATCAACCTACCATCATTGTGCTCTTGCCTCTGGCGCCCTCATCAATCCTCTCTTAAATCACACCCAAACAATCATTGTAACTAGCATTATAACCATGTATCTTTTTAACACCTTTTCCTAATACATCTTTGCTAGGTGAAGATAAGGATCACCAAACCATGTATTTTCTTAACACATTTTTCTCCGTGTCCAGTTGGTTGATATACCTAGCTAGATAAATTTTAAGTTAATCTTTATCATAAAAAAATCAATCGATATTATGGATGTATTTTTTTAATATCATAAATTTATTAATTGAGGAAAATGATATATACTTTCACTACAATTAATTTAAAGAATATATTAACTAATAAATAAATATAAAGTTATGAAAGGTGATTAAAAAATAAAACACCAATTTGATCCTGTTTATAATTGGCAGGTAGCCGTCTAATGTATTTTGATGAATAGTAAATAACATTATTCTAAAACCTCTATTTTTTTAGTTTAAAGTGTTAATTAACAATTTTGTACTATTTGATTTCTCATTGAATCGATGTAAAAGATCAAATTAATCCACTATATCAAGGTTTGATGCAAGGATACAGTCCCTCTAGCTACCATGAAAATGGCAAGAATTGACTCAATGTAAAATTGACCAAAAAAAAAAAAAGTATCCGCACAATCATTCATTGAATATGATGAAGCTTTCTAGGTCGGATCAAACTAATTCCAAAAACAACAATCCCAAATGATCAACACAAATTTAGAGAGATGTTGATCCTAAATGAATCAAATTGCTCTTTATTTTCTTTATTATTTGATGAGTGCAATTAATATTTTTTAAATAATGCATGTTTTATTTTTTAAACCATTAGTCATCAAATCTTCATCATTACCATGTCTCAACGAATTTTAATTTCATTAGGGAAACTCTTAGTCCACCAAAAATTTGAATTCTAACATTAAATTGTCAAATTCAAAGGGATAGCTGGATTAGTTAAAGAGGTTTAGTGAAATAAAATTGAAGTTTTTTTAAAAAATATGAATGTTTTCATTTTATTTTATGGTGAGGAGATCAGCTTGCAAGTCAATGATAATTAAATTTTTTTTTAAATGATTTTAAAAGTATATTTCTCATATCAGTTTGGTGCATTAAATTTCTCTAAGTGTTGTTATTAATATTGAAATCTAAAAAATAAAAGAAATATTATATATCTTTAACCATAATTTAAGTGCATTAAATTATGAATATTTATAAAATCCTGATCTTACAATATTAATTCTTTAAAATATTAATCTTAGAAGCCGTCAAATTTGAACATGTTCTCAACAGCATATTTTCTAAATTTTTGATATTTTTTCTAAATATAAAAAAATGCATGAAGTATTTTCTTTTTGATATTTGCTATATTTGAAAATAAAATGAGTATTCTTTTAAAAATAAAGAAAAAACTAAAATCGAAGAGTGTTTTGAACAATGCCAATTTCTTTATGCATCATGTCATGGAATAGAGTTACTATTGCTCTTTGATAAGCGGTCCCAATGTTTTTCAGTTTGAATGACATCACTTTAAAGCAAAAAGTTCCTCGCAGAGTAACAAAGATTGTCTTTTCTTTATCTTTGTTGGCCATTTTGATCTGGTTATACCTAGAGAAACTATCCATGAATAAGTATGTTAAGCTACGCACTACATTATCAATTGGGACATCGATGTGTGGCAAATGAAAGTTGTCTTTCGAGCTTGCTTTATTTAAACACCTATAGTCTACATATACTCTGATTTTGTCTATTTTTTTAGGAACTACTACTATATTAGATACCCATTGTGGGTGCCTAACCACCTCCAAAAAACCAGCATCTCATTGCTTTTCTATCTTGGCTTTCACATTGAGCACCATATCTAGACGAGTTCTTCGTAGTTTCTGTTTCACAAATATACTTTCTTCATTTAATGGAACCTTATGTACTATAATGTTAGTATCTAAACCGAGCATATCTTCGTAGGACTAAGCAAACACATCGATATACTCGTATAGCAGTAAGAACAAGTTTTCTTTTTCACTAGCAGTGATTTAAGTCTCTATTTCAATTCTTTTTCATCCTGCCTCGTACCAACATTAATTATCTCTAACTTTTTTTTTTGCTGGTTTCCAAGCTCGCTTTGATTGTTCTATTAGCTTAGCGAATTATTTTACATCATTATCTTTCCATTCATTTTCTTCCATTGAAATTGTGTACTCATCAAAATTTGGCCATTCATTTTCAATGTAATGTGCTTATGATTTTATGGATGATTCGCTTTCAGATTCCCTGAAAGTGAAAGGTGTTTTAGTATAAGTGTGTATTTTGCAATGATAAAGATAAAAAAAAAAAAATACAAAAATGCATAATCTTATTGATAAAAGAAAGGCTAAACTACAATGAAAAACTATATGTTGACATCTTGAGCCAAGATTGCCAATCTTAGTATGAAAGCAAAGACAAACACAGAAAAACACAAAAAGCACATTAGAACAACATTGTCATTTAATTTTTAAAGACTATATGAGCCTCTTAGGTCACCTAATTTTGGAACCTTTCACCATTTGCCAGTTTTCGTGCGAAGGTCTTTGCAAACGTTTCTTCTACAACGTGGACAGTTAGTTGCAGCAACAACTTTTCTCCTTTCACAACATTTCCTTTCTCATTACAGCTCTTGACCTTATTGTCATTGTGTTTTAATGTGTTGATGTCCATATCAACAAGCCTTGTGTTTCAGAGTGCATTATATAAGTAGCTTTTGGGAATGATACATGAATTGGGGGGATGTCAATCTCCTTTTCTTTCGATTCCCTTCCTTTCAAGTTTGGCCAACTTTTTTTCTTGTTTGATATGAGTAGCTCTTTTATAGTCTTTCTTTTTAAGCTTAAACTTGAGCCTGAATATTTGATTTGCAGTCTTTAACCTTATCAGACTTATTCTTTCAAGATTCCCAGAGATAGGATCATATTGGAAAAGAAGGTAATCTTTAAGAAATATTTGGCTGCCATTCTTCTGGCTTCAAAAAGTACTAATTTTCTCAATACCGTGTTTTCTGGCACCCATTTTGTATTAACAATTTCAAAAGCATGAAGATTTCCATCTTTACTCCCTTCGGCTTTTATGCATGGAACTTTTATATTCTGTATCATTGACAAGGTTTCTTTGGTCTTAATTCTCACCAATGTTCCATTCACAATGTACTTCAAACACTAATGTAAGGATGATGTCACGATGTCAATGGCATATATCCAAGGCCTTCCTAATAACATGTTATATAACGGGTGGATGTCCATGATGCAACCATATTATTTGATAGTTTTACCCATATTTATCTAGTATTTTTTCTATGTTTTATATATAAAATGCCTTGATATTCTTTATTTTATGTTTTGAAGACACTTTTGAATGTAAGATTAAAAAAGAAGTAAATTGGAGATAATTGACAGATTTGATCTTCGATCGATGTTTTGTGCAGAGCTTGAGCTCTAGAAGTCGAAATGAAGTGATTCTAATGGAATTAGAAAGCTAACATCCATACCTTTCTAAACATATATGGAAAGAAAAATAAAAAAAAGAAAAAGCAAGGAAATCGCAGCTTTCGAAGACAAATCTTGCATTCTGTCAATGTTGACCTTTGGCCATTCCGACTTGAATATCTTGAGCTAGAGAAGTTCATTTGATGCAAACTTAATTTTGTTGGATTCCTGACTCAAAGACCTATCAGCCTACCAAAGTTTAGTAGAAACAAAGCTTATATGAGAGAGATATGATGTTTTTAAGATGACACATGAATTCTGCCAGCAGACAGGTTTTGTGAAGAAACAAGTCCAAATTACTTCCCAAAGCATCCAAATTGACATTCAAGTTTTTATTTCGACAATTTAGCTCCTTTAAGTCACAAGTCAAAGCTTGAAGATTTTATGTAAGGCTATTTCTCTTTTTTTTAGGAAAATAGTTGGTGAAATACTTAAATGTAAATTGTCTACTTAGAAAAGGACTATTTTGTAGAAAAGAGATAAGGGTTTCCTAGGATAAAAAAGAAAGAGAGAAAGGAAAGAGTTGCGGCCAGAAAAGAGAAGAAAAACACACCATTTCCTTCACAAACCAGAAATCATGCATTCTTCTTTCTTTTCGATTAGTTGTTTAATAGACATGCAAGACTAAACTCTTTTCTTGGTTGTAAGGACACACGGACTTTCAGATTTCAAGAACTGTGAGATTTATTTAACCTTTTCTTTTCAGTTTATATGACGAATATATTTGTTTTTCTATGCTTATGTCATATGATTGTTTATTTTAATTACCAGAACGGACTCTAAGTTGTTATTTTGAACAATCTATTACTAAGTTTGATATCAAAACTGGAGTTGTGGTATATAAACTTGTGAAGCAACTGAGTTTAATAATTATGGCAGATCTACGTAATTAATCCTAGGGAGAACATTTGAACAAATCAAACATGACCTGCAGACAATTATGTTGTCTAGATTAATCAATTTATCTAGTTCTTAAGGATGCCATTGAATTAAATTACTAGTGCGGATACTGTGATTGTTTGTTGGTTAGGGTTAGTTATACAGCGGATCTGTTAACTAACCAATATTAAGAAAAGATAAAGATTCAGATTATAAATTGACGTTTCGTTTCAATGATCAGTTCTGATTTCCGTAGGTGGACGTCTATTTGAAACCAATGTTTGTTCTCTTAATAGTTTTCTAATATATTTAATTTAGCTTGATTGTTTTATTATGCTATAGCCTAGATAATCTCAAAATCCTCCTATTGCATATCGTATAGCATAAAAATCTAAACTAAACCTTCCTCGTGGGATCGACTCCTTACTTATTCTATACTATCTTGTTTATTTAAGTTAGGGTAATTAATTTATGTGACCGTGATATCGCAACAATCTATCACTTACAAGGTTACTAAAAACACTTGCATGCCAATGCACAACTTTATTTTAATGGTCCCTACCACCTGCCTCGGGGAACTATCATAAGTACTAGCTATCATGGTGCTTGGCAGCATACATGTTAAATCAACTAGCATTTTATCCAGCACATGCTTTGGGAGTATATTTAAAGTTGAATCATTGTCCACCAATACTTTTCCAATGATGCAAGCCTTGCACCTCACATTGATGTATAGAGGTTTATTATGACCTGTTCCTCTAGCATTGATCTTGTCTTCAGTGAAGTATAATCAATTTGTTGCATGAATTCTTCTGACCAGATGCTTCATAGTCTTTTGGGTCATGTCCTGGGGCACATATGCCTCATTCAACACTTTTTACAGCGTATTGTGGTGGGGCTCAAAACTCAGGATAAAAGACATTAAGGATATCCTAGCAGGAGTTTTCTTTAGCTGCTTTACCATACTATACTCACTGTTCTTCATCAGCTTTAAGAATTCTTTAGCTTCATCCTCACTCATGGGTTCGTTTATTTCCATATCTTTGATGACATCTATAACCTCTTTGCCCTTGGCTTTTCATTGCCTTTCTAGTTCTTCAGGCGTAAAACACTTGGCACTTCGAGTTAATCCATCAATCTCGATTTGAAACACAGGAGTAGGACCCTCAACATTGGGATAATTTCTATAATTATGAGAATTTCTGTAAACTATTTGCCCTTGGCTTTTCGTTGTCAAGATGAGCTTCGGTGGACCACTCTTGGTATGTTAAAGCCTACACATCTCTGCTTTCTTCCCTTGGAAACTTATAACGCCTACAATATCATTATTTTCTTCCTTTGGAAACTTGTCATGCTTATGAGATCATCCTTTTCTTCCTTCTCTATTTGTAACAGACCACAAGTCATCATTTTATCACCTTCTGGTGGAAATCTTCACATTCATCGATGTTATGTCCTATTACTTCACAGAACCTATAAAAACTGTCACTCTTTCTTGAACCTAATTCATTTTTTATTGGTAAATACTTGGCTTGCACTAACATGTTATACAACCTATCCATGGTTACCTTTAAAACCTTCTCTATCTTTCTTCCAAACTTCACAACATTTACTCCCCCACTACTAGAAGCATGATTAGATAGGGGGTTGAAATTAATGTTTAGGGTATCTTTAAAGGTTATCCATCCTACTTTGAATAACTGTAAGAGCTTCATCTTAAATGTTGGGCAATCATCAATATTGTTTTTGGTTTCTTTGGTAAGCTCTCCTTAGATTTTTTTTTTGTTTTGGTTTTCTAGTTGGTTAGTGGAATGGCTTACTGAAAGAGGCTTAAAAAATTTAATACTGGATACTTGAGAAGACGTGGTCTGATAGCTTTGGGTTTGGTAATTCCTTTTAGCTTTATACCCCTCTTCCACATTTCTCACTTTAACATCCTTTTTCCTCCCAATAAACCCTTTCTTCTTGGTAGGTTCTGATATTATACTAGCCCTTATTTATTGTTCTATTCTCTCAGCAATAACAATAGTATCATAAAAATATTAGGCGAAGCTACCTATCAGATGCTTATAATATAGGGACTTAAAAGTATTGACGAATAGAGTCACCATCTCTTTCTCCAACAAAGGTGGTTGTACATGCATTGCTTTGTTTTTAACCTATAAGTGTACTTCCTTACAGTTTCCTTGTTGCCCTTCTCCATCACCATCAAGCTTGTCCGGTTCGAAGCGATGTCAATATTTAACTTGTATTGTTTCAAGAAAGCATCAGCAAGATCACTCCATTTCTTGATCCTTATGTTATCCAAGGTCATGTACCAACTGAACGCAGAACCGATCAAGCTGTCTTGGAAGAAATGGATGAGAAACTTCTCATCGCGTATGACTTCTGTCATTTTGTCACAATATGACCTCAAGTGCTTATTAAGGCATTCCAGTCCTGTATACTTGACAAATTCTGGCACCTTAAACTTCTTGGGCACCACTATATCTGGCACCAAGTATATCTCATCTGCTCTAACTGGGTCGTAGACGTCAAATCCCTCAACATACCTTAATCTTCCTCTCAAACATCCCACTTATCTTGTTCGTGATGATTGGCGGATTCAACCTTGTAGGATCCCTCTATTGTTAGTTATATTTTCCCCCAAGTCTTATGAATCGAGGATAACCAGAGCTGTTAGCGACGGTAACATGGTTGACTATTGACTAGATGTCCCTTTTCTAGATTGCGCTCACAAGAGTTGTTCGAGTAAGCCAGCCATCTTAGCCATATTATTTTTAACGTCTTCTCACTCTTTTTGGTAGTGGGCCTCATAGTGAACCCTCTCTTTATTTTCCATCCTTTTGCGAAACCTAGTATTGTAGACTCTGGCAATGGACCTATATTTTGAATATCTATCATGCATATTCCATAATTCATAAATGTATATGGATATATGATTATACACGATGATGTATGTTGGATATGGATTAGTTATACCCCGGGCTGATATATGACCACCATTCCTGTATAAACAGGTACGGTTCCGATCCTTTCATGGTTGTTGATAAAATTTAATCTGAGCCAATGCTTAATAAAAGTATACTAATCACAAAGAGATATTGCTCAAAAGGTTGAGTCTAAGCCCTTTCATCAATACTTGATGAAAACTTTTATATTTGAAAGCTAGTCTACTCATCATCATTGTTTACAAAGAGAAAGAGAAAACTTTTGTTCTCTATGTCCCTAAAAAAAACATTAGTCTTAACCATGCTTTGTTTGATATTGATGGGCATCCCTTCTTACTTACCGAGCATTGTGGCAGATTCTTCGGGCATAGATTGAGGCTCGATCAATCTGCTCATCCATGTTTCTCATGTTCTCCAAGAGTAACATGTTATTCCTATTCAGTTGATTATTGTTGGTATTAATCATTTGGTTGTGGCACTTGAGCACCTCATTCTTTTCTTCCAAATATTTTGCGTTGGCTTTTTCTTTGTCGAGCTTCTTATCTATCATATTCATCTCGTTTTTCTTATTATTCAAATCAATTTTGAAGACCCAACAACTTTTCTTTTGGCTTTTGCTTTAGCTAGCTCACTTTCTAGCATTATATGCTTTTGTATAACCTTTTTATATTGCGCAATATGGCTTTCTAACTCAGCTTAGGTCCTTGAAGACATATCAATCCTTTATTGGCAATCATTGAAATTGGATTTCAAAGCCTTTAGCTTAGTATTGGTTTGCATCCAATTTGTTCCTAATTCTCTTCTTTCTCAGCTTGGTTTTTAGCTGCCTTTTCTTCTTTTAATTGCCTCTCTAAGTACATGATTTTCTTGTGCTTGTGCTTCAGCTACTGCTCTACAAACTTTCTCAATTTCTCTTCAACAAGAAATTGCTCCTCGAGGGATATCCTGACGGCTTTACTGGTTCCCACCTCTATTTAAAGCTTTTCCAATTGTTTTCTCAACTCTTCCTCATTGCTAATGCTCTTTATTTTAGTGGTTCAATAGCATGTGAAGTCTTGACTTCAAATCCAAGAGTCATGGGAATGATGATTAGTGATGGATTTCTCCATTTTGAATACTTTTCACTAGTAACTGGATTTCTCAAACCATCTGACTCCTTCTTGATCAATACCAAAAGCTTTTTAGTCTTACTTGATGTTCTCCACAACTTCCAAATCAAATTGGTCCTTGAATAACCCATAGAATTGAGATAAATTGGTCATCCTTGGCACATGTTGTACGCCTCCAAGTTTCTTTACAACCAAAATGGTGGCGTAGCTAACATATCCAGCTACTCCTATAAGAGGAACCCATTATCTTTGCCCACAACTCATTAAACAATCCGTTGCTCTCATTTACAAGGCTTTCCACTTCACTTCTCCTTATGGAATTCCCTGTAATTTTACTTTCTAATTTTCCTCACTTAGGTCCTTCTGCTCCTCCTCTTTAACTATCTCTAATGGTTTTTGACTAAACCATCAGAAATTGTTAAATACCAACTTCTTAGTTTCTATATGGCTAATCAACATATGTACAACAACTCTTTATAATATCTCATCGATTCCTTTCCACCCCTTATACAATGGTTGAGCGTCAAGATAGTTTCTGCTTATATCATCGCAGTGAGATTTATCTAAGTGTTTTTATATGCAATAAAAGCTGTAGTTGCCTCAATTGATTATTATAGTAAGGTTTGGAAATAAAACCAAACTAAAGATTCCTAAAGCAAGTATTCTGCCCTTTTCTTCAACAAATCTAGAGTCATTCTTCCTTCTTTAGAATACCTCTTCGATCATCTTCCACTTTACGCTAGTAATAATTTTTTCAATATCTTATGGAGATCTGGAACTTTGATCAATTCAGCCAATTTAGTTAGAACTTTGTCGCGCCTTCGGTAGAAGTAGACTTTGTATAGATTTCAAGGGAATTCAATTAGTAAACCATACTCTTTCAAAGTAGGACACATGTTTACATTCCAAAAAATGAAGCATGTTTACATCAAGGCTTTAATTGATGAATTCTGCATGGACACCTTTGTGATTTCCACTATCCTCCAATGTTTCTTTAAAAACTCATCATCAGGGATGCTTTTCATGGTGAGATGAGCTTCTTCAAGATGTTTTCAAAGCAACACACATTTCTGAAGGGTGGTGTCATAACCCAATTCTGGGTTATTCCTCAAAATTCATTTTTTTAAAATAAAAATAAAAAATAAAATAAAGGCTGACAACGTGGAGAAAGTAGGTCGAAAAATCATGTTGCAATTTTTGGAGGAAATTCAAGGCCTAATTGTACCCCATTATGCCTAAGAATGGAGAAAAAAAATGCAAATTCAAGGTCAATTAAATGATTATTGAACGAATTTGCATAAAAATTAAGTCTAATGACATAATTAAATTTTTAATAGGCCAATTTGATTTAATCATGGGCCAAATTAAATTTTAATTATGTTTAAGAATTAATTTGGGTCCAATTGAAAGATTTAATTAAGTGCAAGGACTTAATTATACTTTAAATGGGTCAAATTAATTTTATTTGGGGCTTAATTGGTGAAAAATTAAGTTTGGGAGCCTAATTTGGGCTTAATTGAGGAGATTAGAATTTTAAGAGACCAAATTTAATTTTTACCATGTTAATATATTGAAATCAGGGGCAAAATTATAAGAAAATTGAAGTTTTTGGGTCAATTAGGGGCTAAATTGAAGAAATCCGAGACCAAGGACTATATCGCAATAGGCGCGTAACTTCGAGGCTCCAATTGAAGTTCATCAGGGGCTTAATTGCAAAAGTTTAGTGTCAATTAGAAGTTTAATTGAAAGAAATTGAAAGAGAAAGGACTGAAATGAACTTGGACCAAAACCAGAGCTTTGGTACTGTTCATCTTCTTCTTTATTTTTCTGAAAAAATGGTTCAGTCACCTTCTTTGCAGGTGCATTTAATGAACCTAACGTCCACCAAATTTGCCAAAACTTGCATGAAACTGATCACCAGACATCCCTCTACGTTTGGGTATAGTCTTCACTGGCTCACTGACAAATAAACGGACGTGGCACCACCCCAAAGAGGCCAACTCAGGCAGCCTGCAACTGTAGATTTGACAATTTGACAGTGTACCATGTCTACTTTGAGCCAACGGTTGGGATCCTTCCCATCTAAATCAAGGGCTGAAATTTTACCCCGGTGCAGAAGAGATTACCCTCTTCCACTGCCTATAAATAGAGGCTGAGTTGATGGCCTGAGGGAGGAGAAAATCTTGTCCAAAGTAAGCCAAAAAACCAGCCTTCCTCCCTCTCCCCGCTGCAGATTTTCTTCTTCTTTCTTCCTCCGCCACAGGAAACTAGCACCGTCACCATTTCTTCCTCCAGCTCTGCCTTGAGCAACCAGCACCAGCAAGCTTTGCCAAGACCACCGGCCAGCCACCACTGCGTCTGTAATAAGCCACCGTGAACGTCTTTCTCTCCTCTGCAAGACGTTCCTTCTTCCTCTCTCTCCACTGTGTCTTCAGCCCCTGAAGACCCCACAGACACCTTTCTCCTCCACCAACAGATGGCGGTGTAGCCTCCCTGCGAACCCAAATCCACACCAGTGGAAGAATAGCCACCGCGATCGCCGGTTCCTCTCCCCCTGCAGATTTTCTTCTCCTTCTTTCATCTTGCTCTGCCACCCGCCACCAGCTCCACCGCTGCAACCACTGGCAGCACACCGTCATCCTCGACCGGGCCACCGCCGCGCCAGGTTGTCCGCCCTCTCTCCCCTTCCCCTTCCCCTTCTTCATCTTCGCCGTCTCTATTCACAGAGTGAACAGTAGACATGAATTATAATTTTCAAAAAAATTATTTCAAAAAAATTGCAGTTTTCTCAAATATTTTTCTACCAATTTTTCATTATATTGGGTTGTATATTTACATTGTAAAATACAACTCCGGTATTAAAATACCTGGTTTTCTCTGAAATATTTCAAAAAAAAAAAATTGAAAACATTTTAAAAAAAAAATATTTTATTGCATATGACCAATTCCTAAAATTCTTTCAAGCATATCTTCGTAAAAACAAAAATTGCATCTGTTTCATGTTTAAAAAATAAAAAATGGATATCGTAATCAGTTTATGATTATCCATTAGGATTTGACCAACATGTCAAAAACCTTTTCCAATCTTTTTTTAGGATTCAGATGTAGACTTTAATATTTGTGAGGTGTAAAATTACATGATAAAGTACATCCTTAAGTATTAAAGATACAAGGTGTAAAAATGCGATGCTAAAATTCAGACTTTAAAACGGTTAGGATTTAACCCGATAAGGTAGAGACTCTCTCATGAAGAGAAATCTGCCTTGAGCCTTAGAAAAGACCAACGAATAGAAACCCGACTTAGAAAAAACAATCAAACAACAATGCAGCTTACCTTAGATAGGGTGCACTGGGGGTGATGCGTCTTCCTCTTGCATAACCAGTCCCTTACCCAGACTCTCGCAGACCATAGGTTCCTAGTGACCATAATACTAGGTGGCGACTCCTAAACATTAATCATAATTTTATGATTAAATCCAAAAAACCTTCCCAACATACAACACCCCTCACCCAGGAGGCACGACAGGGAGCCTCCGCCGTCGCCAGATGACATCGCGCCCCCCTCCCGTGACAGGTGGCAATTTGCTATCATTTAGTCTCAAGCAATCCCCTTCTAATAGCTATAGGGATTCAAAATCCAACCCGTATTCAACGAAGTTCATCCTTTTAATGGTGGCCATGGTATCAATCCTAAGTCCTACAATTCAAGATGTTTTTTTAGTGTTAAGCATGTCTTAATGCAACAATATTTATTTATGGAACATACATTCTATAGGCAAGTTCTATGTCCTTTTACTTGAGACATTAAGGTAGGTGTTATCTAGTCTTAAAAGGGTTTCTTGTTGTGTAAATGATTACTTTCATGAATGGTACCTATATCAATCACTACTAGTCCAAGCACTCAAAAAAGAGTCGAATGGTTTTATGAACTTAAACCCTGACTAAAAGTCATAGGGTAAACCGCTACTCCCCCACCTAACCTGAAGTTTCCATGTGTGTGCATTCTGGAGCGATATATCATACATAAACTAGTGATACATGAAAACATTCATCAATATCTAACACACATGCATGAGCAAGATAAAGCATATATAAGTAAAAAAAGAAGAAGCCAGATGTGAAAATTTAAACACATCAAATCATATAAAACACACAAAACCTATTCCAAAACTGTTAAAAAAAGTCCCTAGTGGAGTCGTCATTCTGTCGCACTTGAGCGCGTGATGTTGCGATGTCGGGATCAAGGAGTCACCATCTAGTTATTTTGTTTAGGGCCACTAGGAGGCCTGAGTGGACTGGTCTAATATGAAATTCTAGGGTAAGTGACTGGTTGTAACTAGAGAAGGTATTAGCACCCCTAGCGCACATTACCTGAGGTAAACTGCATTGTGTGGTCTAAATATGGCTTAAAGGTATTGATGGGTTCCTAACCGATAGAACAATCCACTTTATGTGTGTTTGAGCCGATCTTTAGATTCCTCAGTATGATCTTCATGATGGGTAACATCCACTCCTGCTCACGAACCTTTTACTTTTTAGGAAGAAAATCGATGTTTCATGGCATAAAGCGATGTAAGTTGAAATCCATGCATTACATTGTAATGGTACATTGTTATTAGTTCCACTTCACCTTTCTATAAATATGGTTGGCAGTTGATGGGTGTATAAAATTAAGCACCTTGATAATGATAACGTTGAGGGATACAAAGCTCACTTAGTTGCTAAAGGATTCTCTTAATATAAGGGTATTGATTATTCAAAACTTTCAGTTTCGTGGTTAAACCCTCTACCATTTGGTTGCTTCTTACTATTGTAGTATCTAGAGGTTGGTATATCAATCAACTAGATGTTCATAATGCTTTTTTAAATGGAACACTTCAAGAAAAAGGTATATATAGAACAACCTCCAAATTTAGTTCATCCTACTTTTCTTCTCATATATGTCGGCTTTATAAGTCTCTGTATGGTTAAAGCAAGCCCCTCAGGCTTGGTACAACTAGGTTGAGTGATTATCTCCCTTCCAATGATTTTTATACTTTCAAGATTGATACATCATTTTTCATCATGTTTTTAGGTGGTGATATCTTTTATTTTCTTGTTTATGTTGATGATATTTTACTTATTGGGAGTAATTTCATCTTGCTTAAATGACTGATCACTTTATTGAGGTCAGAGTTCAAGCTTCAAGATTTAGGTGTTGCTCATTACTTTTTAGGGATTTGTACATGTTACAGTTTGTTTTAGATTTTGTAAAATTATATTTGTTTGTAAATTGATGAAACTTATGTCGAAATTCTGACTCGGATATTTTATGAAGAAATAAATAATGACTTATTTAACGAGTTCGTTTTATATTTTGTCAATTTTATTGTCATTTTATATTTTGTCAATTTTATTGCTGAGTTGCAATTTTTGGTACATGTGTAAAAATTTGAATTTATATAGATAATTGATAATGAATTAAGAGTACTATTAAAATAGATTGAATAAGTTTGAGTTAAATCAATATTTTTACAAATTATTTAGTTAACATAGTTAATTAATACATGTTGTCATCATTATTTTATATAGGTTTGATATAAGTAATGAATGATCATTCATAGATGTATTGAGATTAAACCTAAGGGTTGCGGATAATGGATTATTATAATAAGGTTCAAGGTTTTATTAATTACGCACTATCTAATCCGAGAAATATTAGTGGAGACAGTATTAGAAGTTCATGCAGAAGGTGTAAAAATAAAAAAGATTTATTGATCCAAATGTTGTAACAATACATGGTAGAATAGATGGTTGGGTCAACTTCTAATTCTAGCAACGTGCATGAAGTTGTAGATGACAATAATAATTCTTATATGAATATAGTTATGGATGCTATGAGAATGAATCAGGGTCATGCCAGTTAAATTCCAATACGGGTATTGTTCACGGTGTTCATTACATACAAGTATACCAACGGAATATGTCCGTTAGTATATTCTAGAGACTATGAGAATTGTTCCCCTTCACCTTGACACTGTTCATGGAATTCATTACATAAGGGTATATTGACGAAATATGTATATTCTAGAGACCATGAGAACTGTTCCCCTTCACCCTGATACTGTTCACAGTGTTAATTACACACGAGTATACCGACAAAATATTTCCGTCAGTAAATTCCAGAGACCATGAGAACTATTCACTTCTTAATGCGGTGATAATTAATGATCTTTTGACTATTCACTTTTTTTAGCAATGGAATCACCGATAGAATGAAAAGCCACCGTTAATATTTGGAGGGGCTTTCTGAAAATTTTCACGCAAATTGAAAATTTACATTTGACTTTACAAACGGAATCACCAATGAAAATATTACAAATATTAATATTTAATTTTTCCTCTGTGATTTTTTTGGTAAAAGGGCCTAGATACCAATTGGACTTTACAAATGGAATCACAAAAAAGATATTAAAAATATTAATATTTAATATTCTATCGGTAATCCTATCAGTAAAAACCAAAATAAAAGACCTCAACCATGACTGACCAAGACTTCTTCTTCTTCTCTCTTTTTCTCTCACCAACCCGTTTCTCTCTCTTTCTCTTCTCTTCTCTCTCTCTCCTTCAAACTCGAGATCAAACATTCTCTTCTCTTCTCATCCTAAGGTATGTTGTCTTTCTTCATTTTCTTCTTATTTTTCTTAATTTTTTTGGGTTTATTAACATGTCTTTTCATTTTTTTTTGTTTTTCATTTTTGTAGTTTTTTTTAATTAAAAGCCAATATCAAGCACGCCATTAAGGTAAGAATTTTTCATCTATTTTTCTTCTTTTTTTGTGTTTTTTTGAATTATTTATGTTTTTTTTGTCATTATGTTTGTTCAATTTTGTGTTCTTAATAATTTTATCAATTAATAAATGATATGAATTTTATTTTTTATTGAAATAATTTTTGAATTGTTTTGTTGAATTTTAGTTATTTTTTTTCAAAGTTATTGTTCAATTTCAATTAAATGTGTGAGAATATTTTTAATTATTATTTTGTTTTATTCCATTTAGAATAAATTTTTGTAAATTCAGGATTAAAAATATTACCACTTAGAAATAATTGTGTTGAATTTTAGTTGTTATTGTAATAATTTTTGCATTATTTTGTTGAATTTTAGTTTTTTTTTTTTAATTTTGTTGTTCAATTTCAATTGAGTGTGTAGGATTAATTTTAATTATTATTTTGAATTTTTGTAAACTTATAATAATTTATTGTAAATTTATGATTAAAAATATTATCATGTTGAAAATGAAAATTTTCTATGAAATTGAATTATGCTAAATTGTTAGAATAAATTGAATAAAATCAACTGGTTTGTGACATTTATGTTGTGTATTTGTAGGTTAAAATTTTTGGATGGTCTCCTGTTTAGGAGAGATGCGACTGATTTTTTTTTAAATAAGAATTTTTTTATATGTAATTTGTGTAGATGCCTAGGGGAAAGTCTATTGCATACCACATCATCGAGGGGGGTCTCTTCATAGCGGGATCCATTTACGTGCAAGTACAAGGTCCAATGGAAGGACGACATTTCAATGTAAGTTTGTTTTGCTTTACAATGTCATGTTTAGTAATTTTTGAAAAAAAATAATATTATTTAATGAATGCAATTTCAAGTTTACAAATATCGAGGCTGCTAGAACAATAACATCGGCTTTTAAATCGTTGATGGAAATTTCATTGTTTTAATGGAGCCATATTTTCAAATATTCTGAATGAAAACTACAGGTCAATGCATGGTTTTCAAGGTGCAAGATTAATATTAACTTAAATATTTTTTATGTTAATTTGGATTGTTTATTGAAATTATTGAAATTTTTATTTTATAAATTTTTATTTCATTGAAAAATTTGAACGGGAGAGAGCTGATGACAATGTTGCGAGGAGGATTTGGGAGAATCTTGCAGCAATTAGGTAAGATTGAATTCAAGATAATTTTTTTTATTCCAAATATTAAAATCTTCCTTTTCATTTACTAATAGATAATTAATTTGCACCATATAGGTTGCGTAATTTTTAGTATGAGACTAAAAAAAAGCCAAAAAATATACGAAAGAAAGAGAGCTTTTATGTTAGAATGACGTGGCAACTTGAAAGGACTTTAGATTGTCATACGTTTCAGAGGCTGTATGGGTAGAATACATTCAATACGTGACATCCGCGCATTTCACTCGGTGATCACAATTCAGTATGGATAACCAGAACTGACATGTTCATGATTTTGTTACCACGCTTACTGATGACTCTGTTTTTTTCATTTCTCATGCGAAATAGATGATAATATTTTTTTTATTTGTTGTTTTTTACAAATATATTTAACCGACAACATTTTTTTATTATAGACTACGGTTCTTGGACGCGAGTCAAGCCTGATGAAGCTTTTTGTTAAAATGCATGTGCGAAGTGATGACTGCCAAAAAAAGGTGCAACAGTTCGTTGATAGTCGAGCTCAACACTTTGTGGTATGGTGGTTTTCAATCAATTTTTTTCTTAAGTTATTATTTTCTTAAATTTGATGAATTTATTTTTTCTTTTTAGGATACATATAACAGCTGGTTGAAGAAGAGATACGAGAATGATCCTTCGACCTATCCAAACATTAATCCAGATTAGCTTTTGGAGGTAGGATTGTCTGGTGGACTCGATATAAATTGAATGTACGGACTCTCTAACATTACGCTCGAAAACTTATGGAGGATCCGTAGTGCTTCGACAATTGGATGCTCGCCATCGATTCTGGGCGTTTAAACTTTAGAGTTCACGGCGATGTTAGACCAACGAGTATAAGATTAGACAACCCATCTTAATGATAAATATGAATGACTCACTGTTGATTATGAAGAACTCCACTGATTGGTAATGAAAATGAGATCACATATGGGTGGTTCATGTGCATCCTCTAATTGGCCCCTATGGTTTCGGCGACGACTAACCTCCTTCTCCTCCAGCGTCGTCTCTATTTAAGATTTATTGTATTTAAATGTACAAATGTTTAAATTTGTAATAAATATTTGATTCGTATTCTAATTTATTTTAAAATTTTAAAATAAATTTATTTTAATTATTTTTTTACTTCTGTTCAATATATATATATTTTAAAAATATTTTTAAAATTTTACTGACAGGGTTATCGGCAGAACTAGACCGTCAGTATATTTTAGAGAGTTGGAAAAGAATTACTGAAAATGCCACTATTACTGATGGGGTTACTCATGAAACTATTTTGTCGGTATATTCTAGAGAATTAAAAAAATATTATTGTTAACACACTGATAAAATTACAGATAGTATTCTGTCGGTGATATGTTATATTTACCAATGGATATACCAATAGAGTAAAATGGGTAATTTTTTTGGTGCGCCTTTTCTGTCTGTAAATTCATTGATATATTTATTATTTACAGTCTATAAATTACTGATTATAGTTTTTCTGATGAATTGTTTACATTTGTGAGTTCATTGGTAAAATATATATCAATGGACTGTTGGTATAAATATCAATAAAAATTTCCGTTGATAAAATTATTAAAAATAGTAGTGCGTAACCTAATTGACTTGGCTAGTTTAAATACAAGTTGACATTACCCTATGCTTTGCATCTAACTTCATTTAGTAGACGAATGAAAAATAAGTAGCATGATTATATAATAGAACAACAAATTCACTTCAAAATTAGTTGGGGTTTGACAACATAAATTAATCCTTTTAAAGCCATTCCGTGTGATTATACACTAAATCTAACTTCCCGTCCTCCACTAAATCCTCTTCTTCTCTCTTTCATCAATCGTAGAATTCCTCCATCCTTTATTAACTTAATCATCAATGAGTTTCACAATGTAAAAGAAGACTTCCTAGTTTTACAGACTACACATCAGCATCCACCTCACCTAAGAGCAAGACGCTAGAAAACACGAATTTCTTGGATACCCTTCTCTTATTTTTTCACCGATACGCTCTACAATCCTTTAAAAGTTTTTAAAAACTCCTTTCCTTTTTTTATTTTTTATCAAAATTCTAACTAACAACCTTTGAAGTTCCCCCCCTTCTAATTGACCAGTACAAACTTCTGAAGTACTCGTACGATAATTTCAAATAATGGAGATCCAGTTTCGAATTAATGGTATCGTCAATTAAAGAATCATGACTATTGAAGCATAGTTATTGAGTAATGCCCCTTTTCCCTTCGTTGGCGTGACCTTCGATCTTCACGGCCATGAGGACAAAGTCTTGTTTCCCTAGCTAAGATTGTAATCCTACAACATATAACCTCCATAATGCAGTTTTTAGCCCTTTCTCCCTGTCTTCTTTTTTGCTATTTTGTTTGCACTTATAAAAAAAAAATAGCATCTTTGAACAAAACAAATTTACCATAAATAATGCAATTTTGTTCACATAGAAGGGAGCAAAGAAACATGAAAGATTGTATTGGACAAGAGTAGTTAAAAAAAGAATTTTTTTTTTTTTACTATTTTAATTACAAGATGCAACAAAAGAAGGATAATCACGAGTTATTTGTAACATTTTTTTTTGTGTTGATCAGTAATCGAGCAGTAACTGCAATTTTATTTATTTATTTCACATCTTGGGAGATTCATTCATTCATACATATCTCAATGAGATCAAATGTATTATGTATAGAACAAGGTATTCTTGGCTAGATACATAGTACATATAATTAATTCATTCATGAAAAATTGGAGAATCTGGCAGCATAATATGCACACATGTAAATTTCACATTTATATAGAGATTTAAACATATAATTAAAATCTTAATTAATTAATAACTTCTGCATCTTCTTTTCATGGGACGAGATTCGTTGACACGAGTAGATATCTCAAAGCTTGATCGAAAAAACGACTCTACCTCATCGTTATTTGTAGTTTCGAAGAACTCTGGAAGTTTTCTCTTATGCTCAAAAACTTGCACCTTCTTTCTCGGTGTTGGTGGGCAGCTTTGAATGGCAGGTATCTTGTGATTACTAGAGGTTGGTGTTTTGCACTCTTCTTGATCATCAACTTGAATATTCTCTAGCTCTCCTTCTTCTTGTTCATGACCTTGTGATACGGATTGTTGAAGTTTTTGTAGATTCTTCTGGGTTTTGTGATCTTTAGACATGGAGGTGAATAGGTATGGAAACCTGCAAGGGAAGAAGTTTGGGGAGAGACTTTTGACAAGCGGCCTGACGACAATTTGTATTCTTGTAGGAATACTTCCTTCTTATCTCTTGAAAATTAATTATATATCTCACGACTTTCTTTTGTATTTTTCTGGCTTTCCACTCAATATCTATCTTTACCTGGTTTGGAAAGCCAGGAATGACAGTACTTCAATTACCACGACAAACAAGTAAAGGCTGGTTTTGTTTGTCGTAAAAATAAATCCCATGGATAACATATTACAGGAAAACGGATTATTTTCTAATATTTGGATGTACTATGAAAAATAAGTAGAAATTGTTTTTTACGCTGGTTGTACATTGAAAATTAATAATTTTCTATTTTTTAGTATAATTTACTTGATCCAATATGTATTATTATTGTATAATATAAAATGTTGTATATCATAATATATTTTCTAACAATGTTATTTAAATTAAAACATTTAACATTAATATATTAAATTAATATAATTTTTATATATTATATAAAAATTATATTAATTTAATATATCTTTTTTCTAAAAAATTACACATGCACACTTTCTTAAATATATTATATATGCTAACATACCATATTTATATAACCTCATTATAAAATCTTCATAATACATGTATTTTAAAGTTTTTTTTAATTAAAAAGTAATTTTGTTAACAAGTTCTAAATATAAAAAATAAAAGGAAACCCTTTACAGAACATTAAAGTTTGGTTTTGTATAGATTGAGGTGAAAACATGATATTTATGTTTTTGTCGGGTGAAATATGTGATGTACCGTCATAACAAATATATACTAAGAAATTATTTGGTATTGTAATAAAAAATTATTTGGTTAGTTAAATAATTTTTATTTTTTTATTAGATTCCACATATAATTTCATTTCAAATCTTGTTATTAAATAAATTAAAATAACTCATTTTTTTATTTATGAAAACTTATTTTTTATTTATTTTACATGTAAACTCTTCTCTCGGTCTAATTGTAACTAAACATATTATTTAAAACCTACTTTTTTTTTTTAAATTATATTAAAATATATATTTTTTAAAATCATAAAAGCAAGTGCATTACCAAATACAATCTAAGGGAGTAGTAGTCATTTTTACATTTGACTTTATCCAATATAATCTGGGGTAGATGGTTTCCTCCTGTTAGTGAATGGCCGTGAATTAGCCGTCATTATTATCGGTTTGAAATGTACGTGTGTGTCATCATAGTCATTTCCAAAGATATGTTTCTTCATCATGTACGTGTGTGTGTGTAACTGCGAGGATTCCTTCTGGTTCACGGAATTGAAAGATAACAGTAACAGAGAGTAATGATTCTTGTAAAAGAAAAGAAAAGAGACAAGTAGAGGATAATATATGATTCTTGTTTTAGAAAAAACAAATATAACACTATGTTGGCTCTGAAAAATCAACAGACATACAATTCTAGTGTTTACAATTGGTTTTCTTACTAGATTGCTGACACATACTTTGCCGCGCGCTAACTGATTTTTTTGTAGCGTAAAAATACAATACTCACATATTGCTATCAATGTATTTTAAAGAATTGAAAAATATAATGCTTGTCAATCTCCAAGAATCAAAACATAAAAGGATAAAATTAAAAAATAAATTAATAAAAAAAATCTAAAAATACAAAGTACCAGCAAAATCAGGTGAAACTTTTAAAACTCGTGAATATGATCATGAAAATGAGATAATTCAATAAAAGGCAAAACATGAAAAAAAATGAAGTTCATTTTTTTTTAAATCAAATTTTAAAGGAAAAATAGAAAAGAATAAAAAAAAACAACCTAAAAAACAACCTCAGCCACCTAGCTAAACCTCCTACCTAGATTATGAGATATGAATAACCTAATTAAAAGAAAACCGAAAAAAATAATGAAGTTTATTTTTCAAAACGAATAATTTTGAAGGAAGTGATCTGTAAAAAATATCAACCCGTGTTAACTTTTCAAATTCATGATCATAGCCAATGACTAAATTGAAAGCATCGCATCTGGAAAAAGGCACTATTTTAAAACTTGGTTCAACCCGACGGGTTGACCTGTGACCCAGGTGACTCACGACATAGATTGAGTCGATTTTCAAAATAAATTAGGGGAGAAATCAATTCAGTATAAAACGATAAAAATTCGGGTTGATCCATATCATAGTTAAATCTAGGGTAAAAATCGTTGACTATTTTCCTTGATTTTTTTTCAAAATGATATTATTTTTATTTTTTATAAAATAAAAAGATTTGATTGATTCTTGGGTTGAGCTTAAAAACAATGAGAAAAACCTGGAAAACCAAATCCCAATAAATCAAATGTCAAATGATGAAAAAAAATAAAGGTAAAAAAATAACAATTAAAAGAGTGAGGACTTCATTTGAAAAACAAAATGAGAGGACAACCTAAAACTTGAAAAAAAGGATCAAATTAACAAATGAATCCAAAATAAAAATAAAAATCAAGAAAATGAGGATCAATTTTTTTAAAAAAATCAAGATTATGGATCTAATGATAAAATTAAAAACAAATTAAAATTTGATAAAATGACTAAGAATCAAAGTTTGAAATCAAAATATTAAAGGTCAAACCAGAAATATCATCAAACTTTGAGTTAAAGGGGAAAATTAAAAAGAAAAATTAAGTTCATAAAAGAATCCAAAACAAAAATAAAAATCAATAGAACAAGGATCAAAAATAAAAAAATAAGATTGTGGATCCAATGACAAAATTGAAAAGAAATTAAAATTTGATAAAAGGGTTAAGAATCAAAATACCAAGGGGCAAACCTAAAATATTATAAAATAAAAGGACAAATTTGATATAAAAACCAAATTCCAAAGGATAAAATTGAAATAAATTAAATTTGATATAATTAAAAGAATGAGGATCAAATGTGATAAAATTAACAAATAACACATGTTTTTTGATTTTTTACGAAGGCAACATGTTTTCCAAGGTTGAAGTGAGAGAAAAAAAACGAAAAAAAAACATAGTCAGAATTCTATTGTATAACGGGCGGTAACATGCGTCTCACCATCATGAAAGGGACATGAGATGCATCTAATGCTGGCCCCAAATGTGCATCGCCCAAAAGGCATGGCACCTTCCACATGCGCCATTAATCTTTTACTTTTTTTAGTTTAATTTATACAAATACCTAAATACCTATGCCCCACATAATATTAACAAAAAAAACCAAAACCCCCGCTTAATATTAGCTATAAATTATTTGACTCAAGGTATACTTTAGTAATTACAGAGTGCTAAGAGGAAAAAAAACCGAATACCCCCATGCCTTAGCAGTTAAGAAATTTTAATTTTTGAGAGTATTTTAGATATTATAATATACAAATAAAAAGTTAAAAGATTTCTATGTTCTCATTTAATATTATAATACTAAATGTGTCTCCTGAAAAATACCATGTTATTCTTGAAAACATACTATAAAATTTATATAGTTAAGAATAAAATAATAATTTTACTGAAAAAATCTGTAATAAAATGTAAGTGCGTGGACAGCAAAAGACTAAGTTTTTTTTTTTTTTAAAAAAAATTAACAGAGAGAAGTCATGTGATTGTGTCTCGTTAGGTGATAATATGCAAAGCTATAAATGGTTAACCAAACTCCATGAACCTGCCTCTTGAGAATCCCATGAAACACAGTGTCTCCTAATCTTCTGTTCTTCACCTGTCATGTCAGACCCTCTCTCCATTTACTTGTCTGCATGTTACACTTCAGGCATAGGATACCCTTTTGGATTTGTACCATTATTTGACACTTGAAGGAGACTTGGCATTCTCCGGCACAGATCATGTGCTGATCATATATATAATAACAAACAACTACGTTCCAAGGTTTCTTTTCCCATTTAGGCTCTATTTATTTCTATCTTGCTGTGATCTTATCTATGTTTTGTTTTAGGTATATATTTGAAGGAGTTTAATTAATTAAAATGCTATAGTTTTACATGAATTTCATTGATTTTTTTAATT
>Ga0325405_1000590_pt1 | contig 35555 bp, 16 predicted proteins | sample PopdelMetagenome_21_FD_205663 | JGI IMG/M metagenome (GOLD analysis project Ga0325405, IMG submission 205663) | Populus deltoides microbial communities from Bellville, Georgia, United States - Xylem-Control-R2 | ecosystem: Host-associated > Plants > Phyllosphere > Stem > Wood/Secondary xylem... | reverse complement strand
AATAATAATAATAATAATAATAATAATTTACAAGATATACTCAGCAAGTAACCTTTCTTTTCTAGCAAGAGAGGTGAAAGCTCAAGTCCTGTCCTACAATTCATCAATTTGTCTGAATTATGTACACTTCCTCTCATGTGATTGGTGAACTTGCTCCAAAGACTGAGGGCCATTATATGTTTTCCTTTGAAGGAACAAGACGTGCATGAGATTTGCATTTTAATTTCGGAATTAATTAATCTTATTGTAAAATTTGCATGCGTATGCATAGGAAAGAAAGGGAATCAAATCATCACTCGCTGTGCTAAATTATATATATATATATATATGGTTTTCGGTTAAACAAACCAAATTAGCTGTGGACGAGATGGATGACGTGTTCCAATAGTAAACTCTTAGACTCAATTATGCAGGTTCCCATCATCACCAAACCTTAGGTCATTATGCTTAGAGTGGTTAACTGGTTTTTTAAAAGTTTGAAATAGATATGTTTGGAAATAATTATCTCGAGGTAAAACATCTTTTCAAAGGCATGCATTGAGCATTACAAGATTGATTGATGTTAAATGTATCCACACATATTTTTTTTACACCACAAAATGACTTTATTTCCTTTAAAAAAAAAATATAAACATGGCTTCGTGGGTATTTTTGGGTTGATGTAGGGGATATTTGATAATTTTAAAGGTTAATTTATATTATTAAAAAATTTGATGACACATGCAACATGTGTGATTGTCCCCGCGCCCTTTGAGCAGCGCATGCAGAACTGTCTGGTTGCTATAATCATCCATCCATGACGATGTTTGAAGCGGCATGTCGTCCTCTTCTTGTTGGTGTGGCGTGTGTGCACACCGAAGATGCGATTGAGCTTCACTGATTTTTTTTTCTTTTCCTCTTTTTTTTTTTTTTTAGCCTAGAAATTCATGTTAGCCCTTTCAAAAATTGATTGTGCCCTCCAATTTTTATTTCTATTAATTTTGACTATCATTCTTTTGATTACTTTTCATTTTGCTATAAAAGTTTTTTTCTTCAATGTCATCCCTAAATATTTTATTTCATTTAATTTATTTATCCAATGTGATCCTCATTCTTTGTATTGCTCTTTTTTGGTGTTTTACCCTTTTATTGATTTTTTTAAATTTTGTCTCTCATCATTTTATTTTATTTATTTATTTTATGCAGTTTTGATCTTCATTCTTTTTATTGCTATTTTCTTATCCTTTTCTTGATTATTTTTTATTTTGTACCTCAACATTTTTTTATCCAATTTTGGTCCTTATTATTTTAATTGTTATTTTCTTATCATTTTCTTGATTTATTTATTTATTATTTTGTCCCTCAAAAATTTATTTCATTTAAATATTTTATCCAATTCCGGTCCTCTTTCTTTTAATTGCTATTTTCTTATCATTTTCTTGATTTATTTTTTTAATTTAGTCCCTGGTTAGTTTCTTTCATTTAGTTTTTATATCATATTTAGTTCTTTTTTTTTAATTTTTTTATGATTGGAAATTTTACTTTGTGATTCTTTTATGTCTTCATTTCTACAGGATAATCTCAGTCTCATGAACCGGTCACTAGTTTGAATATTAGCTCGGTTTAAGTTCCATCTCTTTTAGGTGATTTATTAAAAATAAAATTCAATTTCATCATTCGATATTAGGTTATTAGGCATTGAGCTTCATTATTTGTTCCACTTGCCTCTTTTTTTTTATTTTATGCTGATCTCATATCATCATGAATGGTGGGTTAGTTGAGTTAACTCAAGTTGACTCGAGTTTTTTTTCTCAATATTTTTTTATAAATTGATTTATTTTCTAGTTTCATCATTATTAACCCTTGAGCTTTGTAATTTTTCTCCTTTTCTTTCTTATGGGTTATCTCAGATGCGGATGGGTCAATTTAACTTGGATTAGCTTGAGTTTATTTTCAATATTTTTTATTTCACTTAGATCTTTTTTGCTAGGTTTTTTTTTAAATCTAATTTTTTTATCCCGATCTTATATCATGAGTTGCGGATTAGTCAAGTTAACCTATGTTTTCTTAGGGTTTTTTCTTCAACATAAATTTTTTTTAAAATTAATTTTTTTTCAATTTTATCTTTTGATATTAATCTTTCAGGCCTTGAGTTTTGTGATTATTATCTTTTTTATGCAAAGTTATCTCGATTTCATATCTCAAGTCACATATTAGTCAAGTTATCCTAAATTAACTCAGGTTATTATTATATAAATATTGTTTCTTATGTTAGAAAAAATTTAACCTACTGCATAACTTAACATATATAAGTTACCTTGTGATCTATTAGGTGTGTGATTAACCAATTCAAGCATTCATTAATTTATGCACCTAATATATATATCACAATCCACATGATAAGTCTTTTGTTTGAGATCCTCAACAACCCACGTTACAGATCATGGAGTACCTTGCTAATTTCAACGATACATAATAATGTGCATCTATATATATATATATATATATATATATATATAGAGAGAGAGAGAGAGAGAGAGAGAGAGAGAGAGAGAATGCCCATCTTTGTTTGTATAGAAAAACTCAAAAGGGCTTTACCTTAAAGGGGGACATGATAGAATTGATTTCTCATGGAGATCGATCGACAATAATCCTCCAATACTCTTTTATTATAGCATTAGACAATGCATCCCGGCCCGTGAACCCATCCTATTTCAAGATGCAATTAATGTTAGGGCATGCATGTGAATGCTTTTGATATTGGGGCATTTTCAGACAAGACATGGTGATTGAACCATTAGCAAGATGTTGCATGTGACGATGGGGATGCTGTGAAGGTCCCATTTCCATCATCGAATCACTGCCCTTTCCTTTCTTTTCCTTTAAGAATTCTACCATCAATTGAAAGAGAAAACTTCAAATTCTGTACGTAGGCGGCAGCCTTGCTGCATGCAGTTTGTGATCATTTGTGCCCTAATCATCGTGTTCGTCGAGGATTCAACAACAAAAGTACTATATGTTAAGGGTTAGAAGCCTGCTAAAGTAACATAATGTGTTGTATTCTCTCAAGTTTGAGACATGGACAATGAGAGAATATTCAATTTTTTTTTTTTTCAAATTTTATTGTTGATGCTTTAATATGAATGAGTTGAGAAACCCACCACACTTGTGATAATATAATAATAATAAAACAATTTAAAGTCACCCATGATAGCTTGAAAACCTGTGTATATTTTAATCTTTTAGTAAAGTTTTTTCCTTAAAATATTATTTTTCCAACCCTCCACTTTAGATTATAAATGCCTCAACAAAAAGCAGTCGCTCATTCTCCGAGAAATTAAGAGGAAAAGGAGGAGAAGCTTCCTTGTAATCAGGCAGCAGGATTTACGAGATTTCCTGCCTCTGGACAACAGTTCTGCTTCAGTGAGCTTTAGAAAAGCAGTATCCTTTAAAGATAAATAATAAACGAACAACTTTACACGGTGACAAAACCTCCCCGTGATCACACCGAGCACTGAATAATAAATATACTCTGGATAATAAGACCAACAGATTTAACAGTTTATTATAAGAGTATGTCTGTGATTATTTTATCAAGAAATTATGAACAGAAAACTTTTGTTGAAAGAAAAGCTCATCGGTAATTTCTTGTCTATTAATAAGTTTGTTATTAATAAATTTACTGATAGTTTTATAGACAAAACATGCGCACAAAAAAAAATTACCCGTTGAATTTCATTGGTAATTTTTTTTAGATTAATGTGGGTGTTCATGCCAATTTACGTGCACATCGACTAATCTTACGGACCCTAAAGTTAACAACCACGTAAGCCTCCAGTAGCCCTGAAATTTATATGACTTAAACTGGTAATTTTTAGGGAGCAAACTCAAAGTCTGACCCCCTCTCAAAGTTATTTCATCGATAATTCTTTCGGTACAATTTAGCATATCACCAACAAAAGAACTATATGTAATTCCATCAGTAAAATTACATATCACCGATAAAATATTATTTATAATTTTATAAGTAAAATAATAATTTTAATAATATTTACAGTTATTTTTTTCAATTCTCTAAAATATACGGAGATACTTATAAATTGATGAATGTAAAGATAATCCATATTGTTTGATCTTATCGACCAGAGATCACCATTAAAACTTTCGAAGAACATGAATTTCTTCAACAAATAAGAGATATAAGAAATAGGTGTGCTATCACCTTAAAATCCCTCAACAAGGGCTGCTAATTGAGAAATCTTAATAAGCAAGGGCCAGTCCTCAAAAGAAACAAGTTCTACAATGATTTAGATTTGATGTTTAACTAAAATTGGTCGATAACTTAACAGAAATTACCATCAATGGATTGCTTTTACTCTATCCAAAATATATTCCATCTTTCTTTCTTTTTTTATCCAAAGTGTTGCCATGCTTGAAGTTTGAGTCCATTTTGCCACCTTCCTCCCTTGATTACACTTTACACGCACAAAGACAAGTAATGTTGTGTCCCTACAGGCTAGTCTTTTCCCATGCCGTGATTGATGTTCCACTTGTTAGAATCCTTAGGTTTCACTCCTAATTTGGCCCATTTCTTGAAGGGAACACACCCATGTAAACCCCTCCCCACATACCTTTAATCTCTTTTTCTTTAGTCACTCTCAAGATTCAACTACCGTAACAAATTTTAAAAAAAAAAAAAACAAAAGAAAAGCTAAGCTCCTCAAGAAAAAGTCCAAGTCTACTAGTAGCAGCTCCACCCTCTTCTTTTATCTTCTTTTGGTTTTACAATTGCTTCACCACCTACATTATATACATACACCCTCTCAAACTTTGAAGCGCACACATTCACTCGGACGCAGCCTCAAAAGCTATGGATTGGTTCTCATGGCTATCAAAAACTGGCCTTGAGCCTTCTCTTGTGTATGAATACGGCCTTGCTTTTGCTCACAATGAGCTTGAAGAAGAAGATATACCTTACTTCAATCATGAGTTTCTTCAAAGCATGGGGATATCAATAGCCAAACATAGGCTTGAGATCCTCAAGCTTGCAAGAAAGGAGAAAGGAAGGAGCCCTCGTGCCATGGCAAGGGTTCTTGTTGCAATCAAGAGGACAAAGAGGTGTCTAGCTAAGTACATAAGGACATGGATTCGCAGCGAGGAGTCAGCTCTTGTTCTTCTTCAAAGGCCTGGTTATGGTACCAGATGGAGAGGAACTATGTTGAAGAGGAACAAGAAGTTGATGATGTCTAAACAAGGTAGGTTGTTGCTTACAAATGGTAGCTTTTCAAACACCCCTATGATTTCTGCTGGCCCAACCCTTGATAGTTTTTCAAGCCCTGTGATTTATGATCTCAAGAAAGAGAAGTTAGATCAGGGTGATGATGAGGGGTACTGGACAACTGGTGTTGAAGAGATCAGGTGGGATACCATGTTCCAGAATCTGAAACCAACATGAATTGTTATAGTTTATCCCCTTTTTTCTCTCTTTCTTGATGTCAGTTTAAATGGTGAGAGATGGATTTTTTGTGTGTTCTTCCACCATGGAGTCTTCAGTCTTGCTCATGTATTCATTTTTTTTCTTCTTGTTTTCATTAGTGGGTGGGTCAGATAGGAACACAACTTGGCGTAAGGGACTGTTTTTTCTTCTCTTTTTTTTTTTTGTTACAAATGAAAGGCTCGAAGCTGAAACCTCTCAAGAAAGGGAGGAGATGAGTGTCGATTGAGCTGCAAGCTTTTTGGCGGCATCAGGGTCTGTTTTAGTAATGAGATGGTCTCCCCTGCTTTTGTATTTTGTAGTCTTACTCGCAGAAAAAAAGAAAGCATTATCAGCTTTTAATAGATTGATTGTTTTAGGATACGAAGTTAATTACCATGTGGTAAGGCATCCAAACATATTGTCTTATGCTTCTGTATTTTCGCTCACTAGGCTACGTTTATCGCTTTCTAATGTAAGTGGCAACAGATCATAGCAATTGGCAACGAAGAGGGGTATAGAGATAACGTCAAGTGCCTGCAGATTAGTACTGGAAAGCAAGGAAGAGGAAACTGGTCTTGAACACGAATACTGCTCTTTCTACTTCGAGGAAGAGGAAGGGGAAAAAATGAGGCAGCAGCTTGTGTGTGCACATGTATGTGTGAGCAAACAAAGTGGATGTAAATATAGTATCGTAGCGCGAGTGTATCGCTAAGTTCATGTATAGAAAAGATTCCAGGATGAATTTCCCCTACAAATGATGAGAAACATTATGGAAATTAGAAATCTGGAACGAGTCACCCTGAAAACGAAGGGGAATAAAGGCCTGTTTCGAATGCCAGGAAAGACCGGACGAAACCAGTATTGATTTATCTTATTTAAGTTTCAGAGGGAATCCTGAATTTGATTGACATATATCATAGCAATAACCTACTTACAACTTAGATGTGCCAACCTCCCACAATTTGATTAATTTGAAGTCATTACAGCAAGCTTCATCAAGGATACCGCCATTGAAAGGCCGACAACAAACAAAATATAGCATCTTGGAGCATCTAACGAAATCTAGGCAACGTAAGCCACTGTCTAGAGTGCTACAACAATGAAGCAGACCTCTGCAAAACAGCACGTCACAACGTTGTTAGATGATACAAATGATCTCCATTGGTCAATGGCCAGATGTTTGAGGCAGGCGAAAAGAACCCCCTGAATAAAGCAGTTCGTAAACTGGCCGAATTCTAACTGTCAAAATTATGCTCAAGATTGTACCCAACCCGCAGACTCCAGCTAGAACCAGGAATGTCACCTTGAAGCAATCGGGGCCAACACAAGAAGAGCTACTTTGCTTAGCTGCTTCCGCATCATATACATAACCAGCAAGCATACCTGAGAAAAGAAGTGCACCAATAGGATTGCCTAGCCCCATGAAGCTGTAAATTAAACCAAAGTGTTTCAAGCCAAAAAGCTCGGAAACAGTTGGCACCATTATAGCATACAGGACCCCATAGCAAATGCCAAGCAGAGGAATAGCAGCATAAAGAATTCCATTAAGAGCAAATGCAAAAGGAATGAAAGTCACGAGCATGACCATTAGTGCAAATGTCATCCACAAGGTTCGGGGGATCATTTTCAACCTGCAATGAGATTTTATCACTTTCACAATCATTCCCTTATTAGAAAGAAAATCACATCCAAAGTGCAGTGAAATTTAAAACTGTAGGAAATATAGGGCATAAACCTAATTGCACATAACCAATTCCACATATTGCAAATGTCAAGTACTTTTTAGGAAATTCACATTACTAAATTGTTCGGAAACTCATGCTAGGAATGCCTAATGATAATATCAGTATGTGCTACTTCAAAAGAAATAGGGATTTTCACATTTCAACCTAGTACTTTATGTTAAGGCAATGAATAATGACCTTACAAAGTGTTCTGAAATGGCGCCTGAGCCAATACGGCCAACAAAATTGCAAAAGCTGAAGAGAGTAAGCAAAAGCGTTGTGTCTTCCAGTCCAAATGCAACACCAATTTGTGCCAAATTATTGAGAACGGTAACTCCAGCACCAACCCCAAGAAAGCTTACAACCCAAAGAAGCCAGAAATCAGCCTTGATAAGAGCCTCATGAATTTTAAAATCCTCACCTCTCCTGGGCCTCCTTTTCTTCTTCACTGCTCCCTCACCCACAGCAAGAAGCATGCCCGCATCCAAAGCATCCTCATTCTCATAAAAACTACCGAGATTAGTACCTGAAGAAGATGGTGTCAACAAGGAATCCGTTGGGGTTGATTCACCTTCTTTTGGGACCAAATGATCTGAAGAATCACTAGGTGGGACACGTCTCTTATGTTCTGCAGGGAAAAGGGTCATTTTGACTGGAATTGCGAGAGGAGACATCAGAATAATAACCATTATCAAAACTAAAATGTACGTAACAGTATCACTTAGAGAAACCACACCACTTATTATTGTGGTAATGAGAAGATAAAGAGCAAGCAAAACACTTGCCACTTGACTGAAAATAAAATGGACATGCTCTGAAGAGTCTTCTCCAGAAGCTGGAGAACAGGGCCGAATAAAGTACATCATTGCTAAACATAAAATGGGAATGCCAAGTGTAAGAATTAGGAGAAGCTCTGAATCTGAATCTTTAAGCACCAGTTTGTATATCACAGTATATACTGCAGCTGCGATCCCAGCATAACCTTTGAGAATCCCTGAAACAGTGCCTCTACTGAGAGGGAAGTTTCTCATGTTGGTTACAAGCACAGCTGTGCCAAACCATGTAGTGCTATTAGTGGCTACAACAAGCGCAACCCATATCTGCAACAGCAACGAAGAGTGAAGCCTGTAAAGATTATAATTCATGGAATATTATATTCTAAGAGCAAAACTTAATCTGCAAGTATGACTCAATAATTTAACAGAAACAAACAATTGTAAAAGTTTCAAGGAAAAAGATGGAAATTCAAAGGGAAGAATGCATAATTTCCAGAAAAAACTTGTCTTGACAGCCCAGCCACTTCCACATGGACTTCAAAATTTCTTCTATAATTTCATTAGTCTGCCTATGCCAACGGAATGTAAAATATTCCAACCGCGGAATATAAGATGGATTAAAAAAATGGTATAAAATTATGTTGTTTGTATAAGAGAGTTTTACTCCACAAACTATGTTCTTTGATGCTTAGGAACCAGGCCATCTCTGACTTCTTGCTGCACCCAGATTGCAAAAAATAAGTGATGAATATGAGCTCACTGCAGGTTTCAACAATGCTTTCAAAGTAACTTGCACTAAATGCCCTGGAACATTATGTTTTTTTTTTAATGAAAAAAAAAACAATTGTTTTTATAAAATATAAGAGATATCTAGAACTAATAAGTAGATGTTTGTCATATGATATATACATTGAACTAACCCGTATAGAGATTCCATATGGAAAGATCGACAGTTGTGTAAGTGATTTTTAGACTTAAGATAACTGAATTATCTTATTCAGGAAATGTTATACTTTGATCATGACTATATGTTGTTCTAATCAAGGATAACAAATGGACATATATTGGGTATAGTCAAGGTTGTCAATTTCGTTAAGTTTCAGCTAGAATGACCAATATAACTCGTATCATTTCAAAAAATAGAACAAGGTGAAATAAAATTTCATCTCGAGAATCTCGGGTCATTTTGGATTTCTTGCCCAAATTCCTGCCGAAATATTCTAGGTTTATTTTGTTCTGGATAAAGTGATAAGCGAACTATAATTCTTCTATAAAAAAAAAAATCCTAGACCTCCCGTTTACACATTCTCCTATATATATCTTGACTCCAAAAAATTTCAATATAATTTAATACTGTGAGATTAATGAAGAGAAGATTTTTTTTAACCTAAAAACTTGTTAACTATAGGTTATAGCATTGTAATTAGCAAAAGTAACAAGTGTAGTGACACCTCTTTGTTTGTTATTTCTTGTTTCTATTCATTTCCTCCCTTGTATAAAGAGAATCCAGGTCATCCTTCTAACTCTTGATACCGCCCTGCTTACAGCTCCCTGTTATTGTGCATGTACGCTAGCTTTTTAGGTGTACTCAACCCACTTCGAGCCTAGACTTTCTGCCTTCGCCAAGGGATAAAAGATCAAGAGGACATATGTGATGACTAGTTTTAGTTTTGAACATTCAATTAATTTTCGCATAAGAACTTTAGCTATATTTTATTATCAAGTAGTATTCTTACTTTCACCACAACAGTAACATTTAAAGGCTGATCAAAATCTCTTTTCAACTTCCAGCTACACCTTATAGGCTTCGACAATAAAATGTTTGTTAAGGAAAATGTCCAGCATTATATTTTGTATCAAATTTCAATTAAAAATATTTAAATTTTCCTATTTTATCTAGAATTCCTTATTAAATGGAATTTCTTTTTTGTGTGGATTTCTTGTGTGTAAGATTTATATAACCTATAGACAAATAGAAGCTAATAGAAAGAGAAGCTTGATAACACTAACTGGATTTGTGAAGAAACCAGCCTTCTTGATGGAAAGGATTTAAGTTGGGAGGCATTTAAGGTTTCTTTGTCTGCTTTGACTTTAGAGTATGAAAAGGTCAATTTTGAAGGCAATGATGAGCTTAGATGATGAGCTTAGTGGAAATAACGAGCTTAGTCGAAATAACAATCTATCGAAATGTCTAGTTGATGACTTTCATTACATAACACCACAAGATCAAGATACTTATTTTTTTATTAATGATGGAGATGATGTTTAATTTATACTTTTTTTGTATTAAAATATTTTATTTTATCAATATTTTAGCATTTTGTTTGTGTTAAATTACTTTAAGTTAAAAGTTCTTTTTAGTCTTGACTCTTCACAGGAATGTTTTAAATTTTGAAATTACATTTAGATACTTGATAATGTGTTTGTATTGCATAATTTAAAGCTAATTTATCTTTAGACTTGAATTGGAATCATGATTGTTGAATATATATACACATCACTCAAGAACGGAACACTGAAATGCTCCAAAACCAAAATTTATCATTCCAATTAGAAAAATAAAATGCCAACTAGAACAGAATCGACAACCTTGGGCATAACATGAAGCTAATAGAGACCGGACACTGGGACGGCTTATATTCTGCGACAACTCGACCTTGAAGAAGTTGATCAAATCTCAAAAAGAGAATCTGATTTTCAAGTAATTTTCGCTCTAAACCTAAACAATCCTAGATTGTCTAACGAGATCCTGTGACTCCCTAAACAAATTTTAAATTACTGTTTCTTCTGCATCTAAGAATTTCAGGAAACCCAGCACTCTAAAGCCAAATAAACTTCTCAAAATCAGAACATGACAGCCAACACAGGCACAAAATAAGTTACCAGCTATGTTTATGTGCAATTTGAACAGAGAACAGTACACTACCCAAAATGTGGATTGATGAGGTAGGTTTCTATATAGTCTGTACTAAGGTGGCAAAAATTTAAATTTGTGAGGACTTAGTTCTGGTGACATTAAATTCGAGCGCGAAAAAGATCTAAACCTTCCCAATTTTCCAAAATTAATATATCATAGCAAAAGTCTACCCATTTCAAGAAGAAGAAGAAGAAGAAGGCAAGCTGAAACTGATACACTTCTCCTTCATTGACCCATTAGCATCCTCAGTAACACAGCCATTCAATTAAAAGTTAAAGTAACAAATTATGTCAACTTTTGAGAGGATGAGAATCTGCACCTACATTTCTATACATTGAATATTTGAAAGAAAGGGGTAAAAAACAAAAACAAAGAAAAAAATGAAGAATGATAAAGTTCTTCAAAACAATGACATGCAGATGTCTTGTCACCTCTATACACAAAATATGATGAAACAAACAGCAAAAGGGAAAACAAAAAATGAGAGTATTGTAATTTATATTAATCAATCACATGATTAAAGGACACATATAATTCAATTTGAGGCCACAACATGTAATCAGATATACCCATGCATGAAGAGACAGTGGAGGTGCAAATTCTAGCTTCAATACTCTCAACAAGGACATAAACTGACTCCTGAAAACTCAATTAGTTTTCCTTAAAATTTCCCAGGAAGCAATGTATATGTTGTGGAGTATGCTGAGAACAAGTTGCAATCAAAGACACTGTATCTAATGGACTCTAAAATGCATGTCCTTAGCCATAAAGAAGAATCGTGGTTATAGAGATAATGATTTAACTTAAATTTAAAAAGACTATTCTTCCTTCTGCGGAGTAAGACATGCCTTAGAAAAAGAACAGTGCGTTTGTTGCCATTTCATCTGGGTAACTACTGTTCCTAGTTTCTATACTTTTAAAACATCTAGATAAAATATAGAGAAAGTTGTAATGATAATCATGAATGAATTTTACCAAATTCCCACACCAATATCATCACAAGCATTTGTTTAGATGTTAGGAAAGCTAAAAATGGGGAGACCACACTCGCAATTTCATAAGAAAAAAAGAAACATCAGAATCACTCATTCACAGAAAAGCTAAAATCTAAGGCCATGAACTAATGGGATCCTGCAAAGGAGAATAAAAGGTGGTCCTGTGCTTCAGCATTTCCAGTTGAAGAGGCTCCTTTCAAGACTCAAACATGAAACAATTTTTTTCTCCACTGCCATTGGCCTCTTATTGAGACCGACTAATCGAAAAACTACCACGAAAATGACTGCTAATCAAACACGCAGGTAGGTATGCAAAAAAAATTGTTTCCTAAATAAAAAGAGTATAGCTCAAAGTGAATTCTTCTAGTTTCCAAAATATAATGGATTTCAAACATCATAGTTCTGGACCCCCATGGTATGATTCTCCAAAACATTTAATCAAATACAAAAGCAAAACCCTAAACTTGTCTAGAAAACTAGCCATGTCAATCAGTTTTAAATGGGCAGCCAGCGAAGAAAGAAAACAAACAATTAAAAATATAAATCTGGAGTAATAAAGAACCTTAAAAAAGAGACAGAAATTAAAGCAATCAGTCATCACCCTGCAATTTCAGTGATCAAATTTGGAAAACCTATCAAACACTAAATCCAAGACAATCAAGAATATATGATTGTGTAGTGTAGACAAAAAAAAAAAAAGAAAGAAAAAACACCCTTCAGGTATTTCAAATCAACAAATCGATTTCAATGCAATTAAGCAACTAGAAAAAGGAAAAAAATTGGATCACTTACCAGCCAATAGGGCAAGCCAATAACAGTCTGGGTAACAGTAAGCCAGAGAACACCATAGCCCAAGAAACAAAAAACAACACCAACAGAAAGCAGAGCCCAAGGAGGGAATTTGTTGCAGGCAATGCCAGGGAGCAAACCTATATTCTCTCCAATATCATTAGCCACACCCAAGATTGTTATTTGCTGCTGGTTCAAACCCAACACGGATTTAAGTGAAGGAGAGTAGAGAGGGAAGTTGTAGCCATTCCCAGCAGCTATCAATACCCATACTGCTGCTGCCAAGCCCACCCAAGGTGGTCTACTACCTGCTTTTAGAACTATATTTGGCATTTTTACTGTCTAGTTACGACTTTTCTCTGGTCTGATCAATCTTTGGAAGAGAGGAGGGTCTGATGTGAAGAGATGCCTACTTCTCCTGTACAGTTCTCTGATGTCATCGATGAAATTAGTAACCACACTACCCGCTAAAACAACAGTTTTTGCTAATATATTATATTATCTTTTTTTCAACTGCTAGCATGTCTCCACATGCAATTAAATATTAATATTACAGATAACACTACAACTTATCAGTGTTTTAATATGAATTGTGGACAATATAATCCACGAGTGATGAGCTGTTTAATGACTAAAAATATAATATATATTAATTCTAAGAGGTATAGTTCAACTGGTCAAAGTCTTGAGTTTATTCCTTAGAAGTTACCGGTTCAAATTTTACAAATCTCAGAGTCACTGGAGACTTACATAATCGTTAACTTCAAGCCTCGTGAGATTAATCGAGATGCGCGCAAACTGGTCTGAACACCAACTTTAATATTAAAAAAACATATTTGAAGGTAAAATTATATTTTTATTTTATAATATAATTATTTTCATGCTCTTATAAAAAACAAGATAGATAATGTTTAAAGAAAGTTTTTAGATTTTCATATTTTTGTAAAGTGTAAATACCTTATGACTTATGGGATCAACTTTTTTTTCACCTAAGATCAAGGAGCATTTTAGGTTTTTTAACTTTGGTTTTCTTGGAATTATCACATGGAGTCAAGGATGTTCTGATCTTTTTATAGTTCAAAAAAAGTGGTTGATACATGCAGCATCTCTCGATGATCGTTGGTAGCCTTTCATGACAGTGTCTAAAGTATCGTGTTACCCTCTATACAATGGAGTAGCACGTGTTGGCTTTCATGACACGAAAAAGCTTCAATGAAAATTTTTCTCCTACTTCCTCTTTTCTTTCTCCTCCACCTCAAAAGGTGTGCTAGCCTTGTAAAATTGTAAAATGGTTCTCAATCATTTTTATTAAATTAAATTTGATTTATTTATTTTTTAATTTCATCTCTTGACATTTGATTTTTTATTTTTTCATCAAATATGATTCTAATTCTTTTGATTCTTATTTATTTTGCTTTTAATTTTTTTATTGAATTTTATTTTTCAATTTAATCCCTAATCATTTGATTTTAATTTCTTTTTTGGTTGAATTTGATTCTTATTCTTATAATTGCAATTCCTTTTATTTTGAGTTCTCTTTTTGATTAATTTTTTTTTTTACAATTTCATCTCTTATTATTTAATTTCATTAAATTTTCATATCATATTTGGTGTTTATTTTTTATTATGGTTTTTCAAATTGTTTTATTTTTTATTGTTTAACTTTCTCAACATTTTATTTCATTTCTTCTTCTTCTTTTTTTTATATTTAGTTCTTATTTTTTTAATTGCTTTTTTTATATACTTTTCATAATTTTTTTTATCTTTCAATTTTATTCCTTAGCATTTTATTTCATTTATTTTTTATCCAATTCTGGTTTTTATTTTTTTAATTTTTTTATTCTTTTTCTTTTTTATTCTATTTTTCAATTAAGTCCTTTATTATTATTTTTTATTATTTTTATATCATATTTGGTTTTTATTATTTTAATTAATATTTATTTTCTTTTTAGTTTTTTTTATGATTAAAAATTTCATTCAATTTTTTTTTAATCTCCTGTATAGTTATTTTTAATTTTAAAGAGTAGTTGATTTAACTTTGATTTTACCTGTCTCTTTCAATGACCACTACAAGACAGAAAGCCTAATTTTAAGTGCTTGAGAATTCCTACCAAAAGGTCCGCTTGTTGAAATGTTGTTCAGAAATTTGTTTGGAATTATATATGGATTATTTTTTAAATTGTTTTTTTTTTGTTTAAAAATTATATTAAAATAATATATTTTTTTAATTATTTAAAATTTATTTTTGGTATTAATATATTAAGATAATCTGAAAATATTAAAAAAAATATTAATTTTAAATAAAAAATAAAAAAATTAATTTTTTTAATAATTCTTACAAAACACGAAATCCTACTGACGAGTCCTCGCTGTTTACCAAGTTCTCATGTCCTGTCATGGTGTGTCAGCTTTTTAATCATATTTCTATCTATATAGTACATGTGTCCATGTCGGGTGGAGACATCAATTCAGAAACATGATTCACATGTCCCTGTAATTTATGTTATTGGATTGAAAAATTAGGTTAATTCAAATCGAGTTATTATATTTTATTTATTTTTATTATTAAATTTTAATTTATATTATTTTGTTAGGTTTTTATTAGTTATCCTCCGTTTATTTGCTAGAAAATAGTTTTTTTGGAAAGTAGTTTTTTTAGAAAGTGAATTCCTGAAAAGTAAATTATTTTCCATTGTTTAGTAGTGTTACGGAAAATGGACTGAAAAACACTTTTCAGTGTTTGTTTATATTATGGAAAATAAACTGGAAAATAATTTATTAATGAATTAATTTTTTTTTCAAGTTTGTCTAATATATATATAATATTTAATATAAATATTTAAACACTTACAATAAAAAAATAAAATCTAAAAAGTATAATGATAAATTTTTTTATTATATCTTATATTCATATATAACTTATTTTATAAAATATAACTATATATGTTATATCATATTATAGAGAAATAACCTTGTGAAATATTTCTTAAGTAAAACTTATTAATATATTTTTTTCAATTTTAAAAGCTTAAAATAAGTTTTTTTTCATATGAAGAAAGCCAAATTAGTTTATGATAAAAGTTAGGTATTTGGGTTTTTTTTTTTTTTGTATGAAGAATTTTTTAAAAGATATTTAGATACAAAAATATTTTGATGGGTTTTTTGGATAAATATTAATTATTTTTTTACTGGTAAAGGCAATTATCCCTTTAATATATATCAAATAAGCATCAAGAAATAAATATAATATCTAACATCAAACATAGTCATGCATAAATATTAAGTTTCGATGTCATATACATACATATTAGTTCAAATTAACAAACATAAACATGCTAGACTGAATTAAACAAGTAAATATACTTGTCAAATAACAAATATAGTCTGAACCCAAATTTTGAACATAGTCAAACCATCTTACCAAGCAGGCCTGTAGTAGTGTTGGTTCACAAAATTCTGAATCCAAATTTTCCTCAAATTAGCATTTTTTGTCATAAATGCTTTTGTCAACATTTCATTTTGGATCCAGTGATCAGATACATCCCCAAGAGTGATCTCATCAAAGCCTTCAATTTTCATCACTTCTGTATACAGCGCATTAACATCAAGTTGATTTTTGCTGAGGCTTTGAATTGCAAATACTACATCTCCAATATGTTTAGACAACTTTTCAACACCATCATTTTCATACATTCGATTTCTCTTTCTATGTTGTATTTTTTGTGTACTAGAGGAAGATATCTCTTTTCCCTTAGAAGTTTCTTCATATTCCCCTTCATTTTCAATTGAAATTGATTGTTCTTCAGTGTTCTCTTCCAAGTTGTCATCAACATATGATTTGGCATAATTTCCGATTGCCATGTCTTTTCCAACAACAATTGTTATTGCCTCATACATATCAAGTTTTTTGTGAGATACTTGTCATGATTAGGATGTGCCTGATCATAAAGTTTAGAATATGCAAATTTTTAGTTCATTGTATAACATTTTAAAAACAAAAGTAAATATAAAAATTACAAAGAGTATAAATATTTATCATACATTTACTTCTTCATCATATACATCTTTCGAAACTGTAATCATCTTCAAACAATCATCCCAGCCAAAGCCACTTTTATTTTTAAGTTTGGTTATTATTCCCCATTCTTTTTTCACAGTCTTGAGATGATTGTACATATGCTTAGGCTCGCATTGCACGTTGAATTTTTAACTAATTTCTGTAGCCACCTTAACAAAAGATTATGCTTTAAAGGTGAAAGAAGGTTTACTTCCTTTAAGTGCTTCCTCAGCTAATATCTCAAGTAACATGTGAAATATAGACTTAGACCATGTGAAGTGTTTGCCCTTGCATTTTTCATTATGCGTGGAACTCATTTCTACAAAAAAAAATTACAAATTTATACAAAATAAAACCATACAATATTTATATTTAATAAATTTCATATAAAAACTATAATTAATATTTATATGAGAATACATAAAATACATATGAAATTATAATAAAGTCAACATCTACTCAAAATACATAACAAAGATAATACAAACTCAAGTAAGACATAATAAAAACAAACACATATAATTAACACTCAATTACTAGTTTCTTTGAGTGTTATAATCATTCCACATGGTTGATGCAATCATTTCTCTTTTTGTTATCCACTCCCTATTCTCTTCCCTTTCCTCTCGTTGACTTAAGTTGATTGTTCATCTAATTGGTTCACTTTCCGAATATATTTCTTCCATAAGAAAGTCATAAAGATCAACCCCCATTATGTGATTATGAATAATACAACATGCAAGCACAACATCTACTTGTGTTTCATAAGACCAAAAAGATTTTCCATCAATTGATCTAAAACGACACTTCAAAATATCAAACCCTCGTTCAATAGCGGTTCTCAATGAAAAGTGTCGAAGATTAAATAGCTCATTTTCATTTTCTGGTGAACGATTTATAAACTCATTCAAGTGATATCGAACTCCATGAAAAGGAGAAATGATTTCTTTTCAAATACCGTAACCAGCATCACCAAGATAATATTTCCCTACAAATTAAAAAAAAACTATTACTATCTTTATCTAATAAGACATTTTATATGTTTATTGCATATAATACATACTTTATTATATACCTTTTGGAATTTTTAGACCACTAGATCTTGATAATGCATCACCTAAAACCCTTGAATCATGTGCACTTCCTTCCCAGCCAGCTAAAACATATATAAACTTCAAATTAAAAGTTATAGCTGTTGAAACATTTTGTGTTGTTCCTTCTTTTCGATCTCGAAACTTTCCTTGAATCTCAACAGGAACATTTGCAGGAACATGGATATCATCAATTGCTCCCACACAATCCTATATAAACATGAAAAAATAATTTATAAACTTTTCTTCTAGATGTAATTAATTAATGTATAAAAATATTGGTATTGTTCTCATACCTTAAAATAAGGATAGAATCTTCGATTATTCATTATCTCAGTTGGAACTGTATCATCTGAATCTTTAATAAGGTGTTTGTGTAACTTATGAACTGCTTTTAAAATAATTCTAAAGTAACGATAGATAGTTTCAACAGACCTATAGTATATACGACTACTAAAACGAAATCTTTGGTTTTGGCCTCCAATTTGTAAGAACACAATTTCTTGATCCCTAATAGACATATTTTGAGTTGATCGTAATAGGTCACGACTTGTGAGAACATTACACAATCTATATAAGATAACAGGTTTCATACAAATTTGTTCAACGCAATGTCTATCACCTCGATTCAAAATGCTATCACTATAGAATTCTCGTTGAGCAATTGAATTTATACGTTGTTCTCTTGGTATATAAATTCTATTTCTTTCTTGTTCAATAATAGCTACCCCTGTAGCTATCACAGTTACAGCTGCTCTCATACATGCTGCATGAATTATCTTACTATCCATAACATGAAAGTGAAGTTTTCTGATAACAAAACCTAAAAATTTGGGGAAATAAATATTAAAAAAAACATATAAAATACTTCCACAATCAATACAATAAATTATCCTGAAAGAAGCTGACAATGTATAATAGTTATGGCAATGATATTTGATTCCCTAAACAAACAAGGTCATAAAATATATTATTTAAGACCATAAAATTCAATTTCTCGATGATAAAACTATTTTGAAAATTATACAATTCATAAGTTCACAACGATCAATAGACATTGTGCAATGAAATCCATATAATTACCGGCATAGTCCCACAAATTTATCCATATGTAACAAATATAATCAAACACTAATCATAAATTAATCAAAGCAAAATAAAACACAAATTTATGTTTATTAGGTTATGTTATAATTCCCCTTATTAAACTTCCTCTCGGCTCCCCTCTCCCATTCTCCCATTCCCCTGTTCCCTTTCCCTCTCGGTTTCTCTCATTCCTCCATTCCTTTGTTTCCCTCATTCCCTTGTTCCCTCTCCCTCTCGGTTTCTCTCATTCCCTCATTCCTCTGTTCCCTCTCCCTCTCGGTTTCTCTCATGCCCCTATTCCCTGTAGGTTTCCCCATGTTCCCTATCGGTTTCTCTCGCCATTTGTTCTCTCTCGCCAAGAATTCCTTAACTTCCTCTCTCTATGCACAAAGATCAAAGATTCATGGGGTAAGAGGGCTAGACCTCAAAGACCTGCTCCTCATTTCCAGTTCTCCTTCCTCGCTCCCTCGGCTACTTGTACTGATAACGCTGGGACTTGAAAAAAAAAGAGAGTAAGGGTTGATTTTCAACACATTCACTGATTCCCCCCCCGGGGGCTTTTACTTTGCCTCTCTCTCTCTCTCTCTCTCTCTCTCTCTCTCTCTCTCTCTCTTTGTGCTTCCACTTGGGATATGGTGGCTGGATCCGTGGACGGGGTAACAGGGAGGGGATGCTTTTTACTGCGGAAGTTTAGGGATTTTGCTTTGATTAATTCACAGTAATCTTGCCCCCCCCTCCCCGCCTCTCTCTGTGCACATGATTTGGTTTGTTTGCTTAGAAATGTAAGCTACCGAATATGAGTGATGAAGAAGAAAACTGTCATGGAAAAAATATGTTTTTTGTGGCTTGCTTGATGAATTTGGTTTGTTTTAACTAGCTGAATGTGACGAGGTAAGATGAAGAAGAAAATTGTGTTATGGAAATGTTATGGAAAAAATATGACAGGTAACAGATTTATCAAGAATATCAAAGGATTTATGCCATGATTTTTACAGATCTAAACGAAGAAGATAAAAATATAAAGGAAATAATAGAGGAGAAAAAAATACCTGAAATCAATTGTTCCAGAGAAATGCTTCAATTGTTTCAGAGAAATACTTCAATTATTCCTGCTTCCAATTGTTTTTGAAAAGAGAGAGAGAGACCGTGATTTGAAAAAATAGGTATAATGAAAGAAAGAAAAGTGTTTTCCTTTCCTTATTAGAAGGAAAACTCTCTTTTTTTGATAAAGTTACTTTTTTATTTTGACCGGAATTAACTTTTCTTTTACTAATTTTTTATATTGTTATCAAATATGAAAAAATAAAAAAATAAATTACAGGAATTTGTTTTCCTGCAAACAAACAAGGCAATAGTTCTGTTTAAGCTCAAATTTAATTATCATAAGGATTTTATTATTTAAATGTAATTTTTTTGAAGTTTTAAATAAATTAAATAAAAATTTGTAAAGTTACTGATATTTTCAACCTTTTTCTCTGTTTTTTGGTTTTTTTTTAACTTTTAACTTTTAATTTATTTTTCTAAAAACTTTTTTATTTCCAATTTTTATTTTTTTTATTATTCCAAATCAAATTTAAATTTGGTATTAGAACACAAGTTTTTAATTTTTATTTCAATTCTAGTTTATAAACTCTAGATAATGTGGTAAGCTTTCATCGAAACTGAAAAAAAATGTAGCAGTAGTAAAAATTAGTTGTTCTATGACGCCTTTTCCAATTTACAGTACTTTACTATTAAAATCTGAAGATAAAAAAAATTCATCATCAACAATAAAAATTCAGCAGGATATTTAAAAACATGGCTAAACTTGTGTTATTAAAAGATTTAAAAAAAATATTAAAAATTAATTTTTTTTTATATTTTTAGATTATTTTAATGTGTTAATTTTAAAAATAATTTTTTAAAAAATAAAAAAAAATCATTTTAATACATTTCTAAATGAAAGCACTTTGAACCACAATCGCTATCATAATCCCAAATAGATCCGATGTCTCGCGATCCAACCCGTGTTTTCAAAAATTCAAAAAGTTTTCTTTTACTAAAAATTATTTTTTTTTAATATTTTCTGATGGTTTTAATAGGATAATCTTAAAAATATTTTTTAAAATAAAAAAATATTATTTTAATATATTTTTAAATAAAAAACATTTTAAAACATAAACAATCCTAAAGTACCGCCAGCTATCCCAACTACCATTTACCATCAACAATAACTCCACCCCACACCAGCACCAATCAGCCACCAAGACATCCGGCCCTATTCTCAGCCACGCCACCAGATCAGAAAGGCCCGCCACCAGCCCACCAGCCGCTACAGCTGACCTCTTAAAGCCAGCAAATCAGGCGCCAGCCACCCCACGTTGCAGGAGGTCCACCACGAGCTCTATAGACCGAAGCAGGCTGCCATAACAACAGTTTAGTAGATCAAACCAACATGCAAAACAAATCGTCTTCTCCAGCTACATCAGATTGTCTTCTTCAGCTAAATCAGATTGTCTTCCCTTAGCAGCCAAGTCCAACGCCACCCCTACACTCCAGATCTTCCCCGCCAGCTAATTATTTTTAGTAATTACAAAGCCTATCAAAAATAGTGGAAATTTATAACTATTATTTTATTAATTATTTAAGAATGAAGACATGAATTATACCGAAATTAAAAATAGATAGATGAAATATAATTTTAAAGCAAGGTATGATACCAACTAATGAATAAAATTGATAAGAATTACAATTATCTTAGTACCTGAAATCAATTTTTTTTGTAATTTCAATTTGTGGCCGAAACCAAATTTATGATTTGTTTCTTTTTTTTCTTTTTTATATATTTTTAAAAAAGTTATAATCTAACAGAAACTTTACGTTTGCTTTTTTTTTTTTTAATAGTTAGAGCAATTTAAGAATTAATAAACAAGAAAAAAAAAAACTCTTGAAATTAAACAAGAACATAGATGTGAACCCAGAGATTAAGAATCCTACAACTCACCGTCAAAATTGAATATAACATTAGAAATCTAAAATCAAATTGAAAAAAAAAACTCATCTTAATGATTACTTGAACCAAAAAAACTTTAATTATTGGATGAAAATCGCAACACATAAACTATAATAGATCAAGAGTAGAAGGTATAGGTTGAAAACCTTGACTGGATGATTATAATAGATCAAGTAGGAAAATAAGTTAAATTTATGAGTTTTATAGAAAATAAGGTCCAAATATCTTGAATTAACTCATTAATTGTCTCTTTGATTTTCTTAACTATTGACCTTGTAATAGATCCAATTGACACATATAATGGATCATATAATATTGCTTAATGATTCTCATTAACACTCAATCAGCCTGATTTAACCATTAAATTCACGATTCAGGTCATGAACACTACTAGAATGTGTTAACTTGGTTGGGCAACTATTTTTTTTCTTTTCTCGTCCCTTATTCTTTCTCTGTTTGAGCTTTCTTTGAATTTGGATCGGATGGAATTTGAAACTAAATCGAAGAGTGTTAGAGAATTAGGAGGTAAATTAAAAAAATAAGATTTGGTTTAGGTGAGATAAGATTCGAGATTTAATTAAAAAGCTATTATTAAATTAGAGATTAATTTGAACAATAATAATAAAAAAGTCTAGCATGAATTAGAGACTAATTCGAATAAAATAATAATAATTTAGAATGTAAATTACACGAGCTAGCGTGTGAGGAGAGCCACCTCGTTGGGGTGGTAAGTGTGATTTTCTATGTCTTTAAAAGGTGAACTTTTTTAATGTCATTAAAAGTATCTCAAATCGACCTGACCTTCCTCTTAAGGCTGTCTGGTGGCTTCCTTGCTACAAAATAGCATTTACGACTATTTTTTTTTTCCTCCTCTCCTTGAATTTCACAATTAAGTTTTCTATTCTTTTCTTAAGGGCTACATTTTTTTCATAATTGTTAATCTCTTGGAAAACGGAAAATCCGAGCAATTTTTCACACGATCGAGCGCGGGCTCAACAATGGGATGTTTCCCCTGACAACACGAGAAAACAGAAAAAATATATCAAGGCCACTTGCGACACAAACCGCCTTGGAAGGACCAAAATTGGGGGGAACATGAAAAAAACAAACAATTGGACTGTGTGAATCAACAGTGCAATAAGTTTAGAGCTACAACAATTGAACAACTTAGCTTTTTGTTAATATTAATTTAAAAAAACCAGCCAATTAATCGCAGTGTGTGAAATATTATATGAATTAGATTTTAAAAACAAAGGACTATTAAAAGGCATAGTACAAAAAGGTAATACCGTAACCAATCAAAGAATTTAATAATTATGTCTAATTATTAAACAGATTCCAAGAATCTTAATAGAAACAATTGAATTATAAAAAAAACAAGTAAAATTCTCTTGTGGCAGACATTATCAAGAATAATCTTCAAAGCTCTAAAAAAACACTTGAATTTATTAAAGAGCATCACATATATATGATGGGGTTCGCTTACCTTCTCATTCTTTCTTTATCCTTCGCGTCCCTTGTTCTTTTACTGTAAAAAGAATTGTCTTGTAGCCATCGGCGAGCACCCATCTTTGAGATATGAGAAAGCTTGTCCTCTAAAAAGAAACACTACTGAAGGAACAAAGATTGTTTGAACATTAATTTACAATAATTAATGTAGGGTAATGAATAAATCCCCATATTAGGGGGAAAAAAGGAAAATCTAGTTCTCATCTTGCTGTTTGTAATGAATAAATCTAGGGTCATGCTCTTCTTTTTGTAGTCGTTCATGGATGATTGAAGATGGTTTTTTTAAAAAGAAAAAAAATGGAGAGAAACAAGGCATAGATAAAGAGAGGGGTGAAGTTTCATTTGCTGTGTGTTGACACCTAATACCGACCCCACGACGATTTCACAAATGACATGACATTAACATTAGAAATTTGTTACAAACAATGCAGCATATATTCAAACATTATAAGTATAACCTAATACACATATAATACAATGCATTATAACAAACAAACAACAAATAATATTATTCTATGATACAATAACCTTGGAGTCTTCACAAAGAGATGAACCTCAGGCAATTTATGCTTCTGGTAAATTCCTGCCAATCAATCCAAAACTTCAAGTTTGGTCATCACAGGAGAAGCAGCCCATCACATATTCCACCACTGCTATGTCGACAAAATCCTGTTCAGAACAGCTTTGGATCATGCTGCGCTCACACAGTTTTCCCAAGAACCATATTTTGAGCTGAAGGTGCCTCCGCCACTTTGTTGTGCATGCTCTGAAATAACAGCATGGGCACAGACATCCCAAGTCCTGGCTATGTCTCCAAGCGACATGGGCTGTGAAAGGCTTCGAAGAGAGATGCTAAACCTAAATTTAGCTTTTATTGACAAATCCTCGTACTCTTTACTGTTAAAGAGGTAACAAGACCGAATCGTAGCAGAAACAAGAGTAATATTTAGACGTCAGATTATAAAAAGCTGTGGAACAAAGGAAAAACTTAAACAACTATTAGGTGGATTATCTCCAAGTATGGATCAGCATAATATTTAGAGCGATCAACAAAATAAACTGTGGATATAAACTTAAAGCAAAATCATTCAGGGTTCATTTCTAGTGAGCAGTTTGAAACAGTTTACAGGTTTACTCATCATTCCAGAGATGGGTTATCTTTTAATTTCTTGATCTAAAGGCAGTATTGTCACCCTATTAGCATGACAATCTAGATGATCTCGTGATCAGACTCAGGAAACCCAAAAAAAAATGCTTAAATTGCACAGCCATGGTACAAATTTGTCCCTATATCTTACCTGACTTCAAATGGAAACTTGTCTAACAGTATCGGTGAGCAATTCGGATAATTTGTAGGCACAAGCATTCTAAGGGGCTGAATTGTTGACTGCACATGAATAAACCAAAATAAATACAGAGAAACCATTACACTTGTATTGTTTATTAACTTCATATTAGCAGGTTTGAAAGCCCACCATTTGCGCTGAAGTGTACTGTGCTTTCAAGTTTGGACTCAGAGCCACAGCGATAAATGAGCATTTGACAAAGGTTCCTCCACCCCCTTCAGCAGCAGCTGCTGCTGCAGTTGAGTCAACATCTTCATCACTAATATCAACCACTGTGTCTAAAAGTCGCTGATTTATTTCCCTTATCTCTTCCAAAAGGGCATGATTAGCCTGCAAGAAGAGCTACTCTGTTTATTCAGCTGGAATAAAAGCTGAAATGAGCCTTCCTATGAAGAGTCAGGTGTCAATCACACAGCACTTAGCATGCATTCACAACAAACCAGAAGTAAAAAATTTATAGCATCATGACTTTGTCATTCTATATCCTTTTTGTACAACTTCCTTGAATACCCTATTAATGATAAACCGCCTTCCTCTTTTGACATTTACTGCGGAGAACTTGAGCCAAAATAACTATTTAATTGTTGCCAGCTGCAGATTCTTTTTATTTCGCTTCTGTGTTATATTTTTAGAGTGACAAGTATAATTGTGGGATTCAAAATTGCAGAGAGAATTATTAAAATTATGGCATTCTATGGAAGTGCAAAACAAAATATTTTAACATAGTAAGTTAATATTTGTGGCCAGATAAACGAGCAGAAACATTCAAACATTAATTAGAAACATTAAGAAAGCAAACGACAACAGGTTAAATAGAATAGGGGTAAATCCACATATAACAAACATTGTTATTAGTTTCAAACTAAAACGCAGAACGATAGTAATACCTCAATTTTAGGCCTCTTGACACTTGATGTTACAGTCGACTCCAAATCAGATGTCTCTGGACCAGTAAACTGCTTAAAACTGTCGCTTACACTGCCAGCTGATGATGCAACATTCAAGGGCATGGCACTTGTATGGCGCCTCATTTTCTTCGATCCAGTCATCCCATCTTGGGTTAAGAAATTTCTTGCCTGAAGGCGACATTTTGTCATCGCTACCAGATCCTCACCAACTGCAGCTCTAGACCCATTACCGGGTGCCGAGCCAGCGATTCTGTCAATCATACTGACAACAGAGCCAATGTCACTGACAGATGCACTAAGTGCTTTAGGAGAAAGAGATTTCACCTGAGAAATAAAATAACAGAATCATTTTCTTGTAATTACAAAATAACATAGGAAATGTTCAAATATTAACGGTTTTTCTTTTCTTTTCTAGGCGCGTCCAAAATAATAGAGTAAAACCAAAAAAAGAGCATGACTAACCGCTTTAATCATGCGTTCAAGTGGTTGCTCCATAACCTTCGACTTGCCAGAAACAGTTGTCAAAGCACCACCATGAGCACCATCAGGACTGGTAAACTCTGCAAGCAAAGGCGAGGCAGATATCCCAGGAGTGCCAATTGCAAGGGATGGAGCCGTTGCTTGTGCAACAGTTGGTTGGTGTATAATATTTCCACCATTTGAGAGTGAGGAGATACCAGAAATGGGTTTCTCAGAATCTCCTGGCACAGGGGATGGAGCTAAAGAAGTTGAAGGAGATGGGACAACAAAAGGCGAGTTTGCAGATTGCAAAGGTGTTCCAGTTTTAGTTAGAGAAGGCAGTAGATTTTGCTGGTCAATCTGCGGAGACGAATGTTGTTGTAATTGGGGGGAAGCATGCTGGAGCATTTGTGGTGAAGAAATAGGAAATGAGGATCCTGGTTTCATTTGTTGATGTGGGAAAGCAGTGCGTTGACCTGTCGAGAGATGTTGTTGGAAGACTGCTGGCTTGATTCCAATCCCCTGTCTCAACTTCATCTCATTTACATCATTCATCTGATGCGGCTGTGGAATTTGTTGTGTCTGCATCTGTGCAGGCAACTGCTGCTTGGCTTGCTGGTGTAACTGCTGCTGCTGCTGCAGCATCTGTTGCTTCTGAATTAAATGCTGCTGCTGCTGCGTCTGACGCTGTTGCTGCTGCGGCTGACGCTGTTGGAACTGTTGTTTAAGCTGTTGTGTTTGTAGCATCTGCTGTTTTAGATGCTGCTGTTGAATCATATTGGAATTCAACTGAAGAGGAATATTCGACTGCAGCATACTCACCCCACTTTGTGTTGACAATGTGTTAAAATTGGTAGGTTGGGAACTGCTCACAGGATTCTGTTGTACAGATCCTACAGGTGCCTGCTGCAATGAGCTCAGTGCATTTCCTTGTCCAGAATCTAAATTGGAAGCTGATTGCATTGGATTCATCTTGTTTGGTTGTGATGTAGAAACCCCAGATAAAGAAGAAAGAGAATTATGCGGCAAGCTTGGCACATTGTTCTGCTGCATTGTTGGTACAGAACCTTGCAAATTCATTGATTGCAACTGGGGGTTAAGTTGATTTTCATGGGACTGCAATTGAGGAACTTGAGATTGGGGTCGCTGCATAGGTTGCATATGAAGCTGGGGAAGCTGTCCTTGCTGAAGATTAGGAACAGGCTTTCTGGGTCTGCTTGTGTTTAGAAAATTTAAAATCTGATTCTCATAGGAACCCAACTTCTCTTTGAAATTAAGCGTGATGTTGTTTTTCGGAACTTGTAAGAACATTATCAGGCGCTCCAACATGGTCTTAAGTGTCTTTAGCTTGTCAAGCTGTTCTGACTTTGGTTGTTGCGGATGAGAGTCATGCTGGAAAACAAAGTTAACAAAAACACAAGAATTGAAAATCACAATGACCCTTTGTACCAAAACAATGCTGAAAACAATGTTTTTTATTCCACTTCTTCTGTGTGAATGCATGGTTTTGGGGTGGTTGGGGGTAATTTGTGCAGATGATATAGACAGGCAATGTTAATGAGAACAACAAATAAAAAAAAAAGCCATAATTAAGCTACAAACAAAAGCTCAAGATGGTGGTCTATGAATCATGCATGGGCAATTGCATAGTCAATCTACCTGCGGTAACTTGGCAGCAATTCTCTGGTATATTTCATTTATTTCAGGGAAATACGTCTCCTTCATGACTTTGATCTAGAAAGTACATAACAATCAGCAAGACATAATCAGTCGAATGCTTGATTTCTTCATGTGCCACAATCAGAAAGAAAGCATCACAGACAAACTTAAGAGAATCAATTAAAAAAAGTAGATGACATAAATTAGAGCAGATTTCATAGTGAAGTGGATGTCAAAGATGAAAACTCAAAAGAGGATAATGATATTGATGGAATGGAAAGGTGTAAAGGACTTTGTGTAATTTATAGACCTTCAGACAAGATTCAGGGGCTGGTTAAATTCAGTTGCTTAGCCTCCCTGCAAACTACTCATCATTGTCCTCTACTGTTCTCACTCAAGACAATGGATGTCACAACTTTGGTAACATTTCATAGCCCTTACAACTTAACACTTGATAAGCCTTGAGATCCTACGATGTACCATTATCAACAACCACTGTTGTCCCATTTTAGAACTCCCTCCAAAGCACAGAAAAATTGTCCTCATCAAATCTGCTGTTATGACTTGAGACAACAGCCACTAAACAGTTCAGAATTTCAATCGCATTTTCTATAAAATTCAACAATACTGGATATGGCCATGACTCAATGGATTGGGTCCACTTATTTTTTTCTTGCATCAATCACATGTATAGAATGAATTTGATTGTGATCCTGCAGATAACTGTTCACTTCACATATGATACTGTCATTCAAAAATAATGTCACTCTAGATTTCAAGTCTGTCGATTACAGTAAGAAATACTACCAATTGGACTCGTAGGAAATAATATAATAACCAGTCAGAGGCCCACCCATTGGGCAGTAACTTCTTGAAATACGTAAGTAAATCATCTGCAATTTATTTCTTAGTCAATTTTAAATAGAGTTGTATACCTATATATTTTCTCATAACTTTGTGAACTTCTTTCAGCTATATTATTTAGCGATGCTTCCGCAATGCCTAGCATGGTCCGATTTTGATAGTGTGATTATTTTAAATATAAATATCTTTTACCATATTAATATATTATATGATGATCTTATCGAAACATTATGCTAATTGATATAATTGTTTTTATTCATATTATTATTGTATTTAAACAGAAACAATAACAAATCAGATACTTGTGAATGATGGTTATTGATCCAAATTTTAAAGGTTCTATACAAAAATATTAACAATCTAAATTATTTACTTATTAGCTCAAAACACATTTTATATTACACTTATTCAATCAAAACATGCTTATTTCACAATTGATATTTGCTGAAATAAAATAAGAGAAAACAAAAAAAAAAAATCATGTATATGTACACATAATATATTCTACATTCCCAGTGCATAGTCAAGTTAAAGAAAAATTACAAAGTTGAATTACATGATTTTATCATTTTGTTAATAAATAGGTTAATTGAAAAATAATAACAGTGTAAATGACACATTATTCAACTATTGTATCAACATAAATTTTTAAATAATTTAAGAAGCTTTGATGAGGATTGATCTAACATGGATGCAATTTCCTTGTAATTTTTCTAGTTTTACTTCTCAACCAAAAAATATTCAATATCCCTCTTACATTAAAGCTTAAAATACAAACTTTTAATTGGTTTAAACGAAAACAATAAAAAACAATTATATTGTAAGAAATCTTGATATGAAGCTTTCAGTTAATTTTTTTTCCTTATTGTCTCTCTCCTCGAAGCTTCATTAATGTTTACTTATTTTTTTGTTTTTCAAATTAACATGTGGCATAAGAGACCCATTTTATTTTATAACTTTTACATATGGTATAATATGATTTGCAAATAGTGGGTCTCTTGCACATGTGGCCTGTCCACGTGTCCTTTCACCATAGCATTCTTTGTGAATAGCTATCGATTTACTCACCAAACAACAAAAACATGAGTACAGAAAAACAGTTCAAAAGACAAAGGTTCACGAGAAAATTGTTGTCAGTGTCAGAACCAAGAAAGCAATTCCCTTGACCTAGCAATGTGAATATTTCACCTTTAGTCATCTATCAATAATTTATCATTCTTACTATGGAAATTACAATGCATCCTAACTAATCCCAACCATAGCTGAATAAAATTCCCTTGTACCATAATATCCCAGGAGACCTTTTTTCATTGAAGTTTTGCAAGGCTATGACATACTTGAAATTTTCATCTACTAAACAGTAAATTCCATAAAATACCTTTTGGTAGATCTCCTCTTGCCAATCATTGCCATTCACATGTCCAGTCTGTGTTGTAGAATCTAGGGATGCTACAAAATTTTGATTCAGACAACAAAAGATCAGAATTTGTGTATTTTTGTGTGATTTTTGTAGACAAACTGTATTTCTATAATTTTCACATTAAATATGGAATCTTAAAGGTCTGGTTTTATTTTCTATCTAGTATTTAGTAGTCCAAAAGAATAATGAGCTTTATTTCCTTATGTAGGAATATAAGTTCGGGTTGGACTTGGAAACTCCATATAAAAGTTATATAATCGTTCAGTCAGATCAAAGAGACTTTATGGAAAACAATATGCTCCTGCCACCCACAAGTGATCATTATACATATACATATATAAAGGCTCAATTACTTTCTTACAGAAGAAAAGCAAGAGATAGTAACTCAACTAGTAGAAGAAATCTATAGTCATATCAGTTCAACAAACAAGAATTGGTTGGTAGCAAAATTTTAACAGACAGAAGAAAGAAGAAAACAGTAGCACCTCAATATGCAGGAAGTACACAAGAAGGATACCACCCAAATAATCAGGAAGTCTACAAGAAGCCTTGAGAACATGAAAAGCAAAATTGAAATCGCATTTTTATTTCAAGTAGCCATGAAAGGATTACAAGCCTGAACAAACAGAGAGTGCTCTTTACCTCCTAACCAAGAAAATCTTTAAAACCAACCATCTCAATCATAGAATATAGAGTAGCCATGCATCACATTCCTTGTTCCTTGAAGTCAAGGATGAAACACTTCATGTGCATCACAGAATTAGCATTGAGGAGATGATCATGGGATGTTTTCAGCAAGGTAATGATTTATCAGTATACCACACCTCAAATGCCTCATAGAGTTAATCCACCATCTTTCTTCCCATAAAAATCAGTTAGCTAATTAGTTCCCCTAGTGTCAAATGCATTGTCCAATTGGAGATTTATTTTTAAATTATCATCCATTAAATTCAAAATGAAAGGTAGACAGTTGGTGCAATGCACTGGAGGGGCATGATGTGGTAGCAAATCTGGCTTGTGACTGCAGCAATGGTTTAAATAGCAGTGACATTGCTAATGCCATAAATGGCAGCAGTAGCACATAGAGCTACCAACAAGGGCATTACTGTGACTTGAACCATTATCATATTTTTGAGAGATTCATCTATCATAAACTCAAAGCTCTGTGACAGATGGAAATGCATCAATTGGAAAACAAAAGTTATAATCTACATGAAAACACAAAACTGCAAAAGTACAGTTGGAGCAAGGCTAGGAAGCTGCACGTATGAAATAACTTACTTGGGGACGTTTCTGGAAGGGCTCTTTGAGATTGATATAACTGCTTTTGCTGATCAGTCACATTCTGCTGTTGAAGCAAGGAACCTGATGCTTGAAATCTTTGTTGCAGATCATGTTGTAATGGATTTGATTGCTGTTGCAGCTGCGCTGGCTGTGATTGGATCTGTGACATCAATTGCTGCTGTGGCAGCTGTGGTTGTGACTGCTGCCCTTGATTAGGTAACAAAGTACCTGCACTTTGTTGTGCCTGTTGCTGCAGCGTAACCTTGGACTGTTGTAGCATGTGTACAGGGTGCTGATTAGTTTGCATGCTTGAGTTACCAGACTGAGCTCCAAGCAGCTGCTGCTGCTGTAAACTGGAGACATTACTTTGAGAGCCCAGCTGTTGCTGATGCATGCTTGATAGGTTATTATGTTGAACCATTAATTGCTGCTGCTGCTGCAGATTTGGAAGGTTATTCTGCTGGCCTAGCAACCTCTGCTGCTGATGAATACCAGCAGTCTGTTGAGGTTGTTGCTGCTGCCTGAGGACTGGTTGTGGATGTTGCTGAAGCATGGGTTGTGTTGACTGTTGAACAGAAGATGGCTGATTCTGTTGAAGACAAGAGAGAGGAGCCGTTTGCATTATTGAAGGCTGCATAACAGATGGTGTTTGCACACCAGATTGCTGAGAAGATTGCAACTGATTTGACTGTAATAGGTTTTGCTGCTGCTGGACGTGAGATTGCACAAGTGAGTGCTGGGGATTTCCCTGTTGAAGCTTCTGCTTCAAAAGCTGTTGTTGTAACTGCTGCTGGTAAAAATACTGCTGAGGAATTTGGGACTGCTGTTGTTGCTGTGGAACAACCTGTTGCCTACCTTGTCTCTGAGAATTGGCAAGCATATTGGAGGGCCCTTGTCCCATTGGATTCCCCACTGGGTTCTGTGAAACACCAGAGATACTCTGCATGTTAGGATTCTGGCCAACAGAGTTGGGGACAGTCTGGGTTAAACTGGAGATGGGAGGCAATGCTGACGTTAAACCAGAAGAACTTTGAACTCCACTAGATGCCATACCAGTCTGCATGTTCTGTGACAACAATTGCTGGCGTTCTTGAGATTGATTAGCAGGCAATGGGATAGTGAGTGATGGCCCTTGATTGTGAACTTGAGACTGCATACTGTGAGATCCTGTTCAAGATAAAAAGCAAAAAGGAAAACCATGTCAACCAAAAAAAAAAGAAAAAAGACAGGCAGCTTATTCGTAGAGGCATGAGGGAAAGAATTAAGATGGATTCGATTCAAGGCATCAGAAGGCTGAGAGCAAAATAATCTGCACCTCCTGCCTAAAATTCATCAACTGCTCAACTTTTTAAAAAATGCAAGACATATACATAGAAATATGCAGCAATAAAAAGTAAAAGAGTTTGATAACACAAAAATTAAAACAAAAGGAGAGATGTTTAGAAATTCAATGCTTGGCTGCATTATTACCTCCTGGATCCAGGGGTTTGTTACCACTGCCAGTGGAGTTGGGTGGCAAAGAATTGGGTATGGTACTTTGAGACTTGTTCTCCATTGCAAGCATCTTCAGAGATATTTTACGCAGATAATCAGACTGAAATCAGAGATCATTAACAAAACATTAGATCTCAAAGCAATCCATGTTACATAGAAGAGAAGGGGGGGGCGATATCTGCTCTATCTTTCTGATATTCTAAGCTTTATGTATTTTGCATCTTCAAAGGTGTTTGGAAATGCAGTAGCGGTTGCAGTTCAAAGTGTTTTTCGCTTGAAAATGCATCAAAATCATATTTTTTTTATTCTTTAAAAATTATTTTTGACATCAGCATATCAAAATGATTTGAAATCATTAAAAAAATTAATTTTAAACAAAAAATAATAATTTCAAATTTTTGGAAAACACGATTTCAACCGTGTTCCCATCCCATTTCCCCTCTTTTTATTTAATTATGTATTTATTGCTTCACTATATTATTTTATAAGCTGCTATTTTCCCACTTCCCTTGTACTTGAAAAGGACCTGGTCACACTAAATAAAACACATGTCAAGAGACTTAACAAAAAGATGTGAACTCCCAATCAACCTTGCATACACAATGAATAGTGAGGGAGCATGGGCACACTACACACACATTTGTACATGCATAAATCTACAAACTTATTCATGGGTCTATTCAAGTCTAGCGAGTGTTGAAATTATATAACCTAGCATCAGGAAAGTACCTGACTTGTTGCAGCAGTATAAATCTTTTCCTCAAACCGTACAGCTATTTTCTTGAGTTCTTGTAATCCCTCTTGACCAGAACATGGAAGATGTCTTTTTAATGTCTCCATGCTGCACATGTAATACTTTACATTTAATTTTTAATGACCAGGCAAGTATAGAGAAGTTAGCAGCAGCAAGAAAGAACCCTCAACTCATAAACCACACCAATATAAAAAAAATGCATAAATTGATTCAATTGCCAAAAAATAAACACAAATATTGAGATAACCAAGTGTCAGTCAAGTAAAATATGGAATGAAGTTGTGTAGACATCTATTTTACTTCCTTTCCCCATATTATTCCAAAGGTGCATAGTATAGGAGTTTAGTTGACCACCCTTTTGTCTTAAATTCCCATATACAAGCTTCGTGCTTCATTTTCTTGAACTAGAAGCACCTTTCATTTACGGCAAAGTTCTAAGATATACAATCAAATTAGCAGGTAACCAGGGATGTTTCTGCGCAAACATTACAGTTGCATTTACTTCTGACTAAGAAAACTTCTATACTGTGATATAATTGAAATAGAAAAGAAGAGAAATCATTTCAATTATGAAAATGCAATAAGCTAACCTTATCTCACACTGCAATATATAAACTATGGTACCGATTGGACATTGCAAGTGCCAGCGGTAGCTGTCTATAAGGTTTTGGGTGTAGCTAAGTCACCAAAACCTTCAACTTTATAATGAGAGACTAGGAAACCATAAACTATTGGGCTAATTGAATTTTATTTGTTGCTTTTGTGCTCCAAGATTGCTATCATTTAAACCTTATAGAAGTTAAAACAAATAGAAGGCCCAAATCCAACACTGTTCATTTTAAGTCCAGAAACTTGAGTTTCCAATCGAAACATGTATGCTCATAGCAATGGATTAACCTTGAAATTTTAAGCGGAACAAGCTTCATGCAGCCATCCCAGATATCAATTTCAAAAGAAGAGATTACCCAAGAAGTTCCAACAAAAATTACTCCATAAACAATTTTGATTCGCCCAAATTTGCTTCTTGTGAAGCACCCATGGAATAATGAAAAATAAATAAATATAAAAGGTGTATTATACTTGAGGTTGCCTCATGGCAGTCATGCTGATTTTCATTTGCCTTTTCCTCTTCTCTTTTTTTCGTATAAATATGGAATTTGCTATTTTGCAGAACTGCCACATAATAGGAAACAAACACTTACATTTTGTTGACTATTCTTTGGCGTGCGTCCGGCTGCAATTGAGTTCTCCAATCACCCGTGTCCATGACAGGTTCTCCACCGGTGGCAGTAGGCCTCCAATTATTGGCATCCATGGGGTTTTAGCCAACCAAAACCAAACCACTTCTATCACCACAACAAAAGATCATGTCACATGTTAGAATAGACCCTAAAAAGAAAGAAGAACAGCAGGTGTAAGACCGCATCAAAGTCATAAAATTGGAATATCAGATTATTCAGACTTGAATAGCTTAGGGAAAAAGATCCATTTAATAGCAGGCTCTTTATTAAGGAATTTTACCAAATTTATCATCGTAGCATGCATAAAATCTAAGGCATAGCAAAGATACACCACCATTCAGGGCAAGGTCCTAGGATCTTGGGTATTCAGGCATTCTAGGTAAAGTTTTGGGCTTGAATCTTCATAGAGCTTCTAAAACCAAGTATACAAAAACCAGTCAGCCATCTCAGAACTTGCCACGTCAACAGATGGTGAGTGTTGATAAGCCAAGCCATGGACAAACTCACAGTGCTTCAATTTAACTTGATGTTTTCAAGCGACGCTTGTAATCCGTAATTGATGCAATATAACAATGACAATCTTGTACTTCTATTCCTTTTGTTTTAAGTCCACAGTTTCAGATCAAAATAGATATTTAATATTTAAAAATATTTAATTGCTTTACTTCAGTAGATAGATTAATTTATGTTCTGTTCTAGATATCAGTTCGTCACCTCTTACCAAATTAGATTCAG
>Ga0325405_1000589_pt1 | contig 35572 bp, 20 predicted proteins | sample PopdelMetagenome_21_FD_205663 | JGI IMG/M metagenome (GOLD analysis project Ga0325405, IMG submission 205663) | Populus deltoides microbial communities from Bellville, Georgia, United States - Xylem-Control-R2 | ecosystem: Host-associated > Plants > Phyllosphere > Stem > Wood/Secondary xylem... | reverse complement strand
AAAATCCAAAACCCTACTTTTCAGCCTCGCTTAAGTTTTTCGTTTCCATCTGTACACTTCGAACTTCCGCTAAATGTGAAGGAAGTGTTAGGTTCCATTCTCTAACCACACCACACCACACCACACCTCTCTTTCTCCCTTTTCCCAATTTTCTCTCCACATTTCCCCACTCCCCTAAAAGAAAGAGATACCTTTTTTTTTTTTCCTTTTTTTTGAAGGAAACGAAAACAGATGGACTCGAGAGAACCGCCACAGCCATCACCACAACCACAGCAGCTACAGTCACCGCATGCACCGCCACCGCAATTACAATCACAGCCAAGCATGATTCTGGTCCCCACCTCCTCCTACCCATCAACCACTTCTCACCTGATCAACAACCCCAATATCTCTCCTCAAAATGCTGCTCTTGGCGGTGGTTTCCCCTTCAATACGATGTCAGGAAATCGGCTGCAATCCAAGCCTGAAGGTGCTTTTGATGGATCGTCGCCCACTTCTTCTTCAGGGATGAGGTTTAGTATAGAGCCCGCCAAGAAGAAACGGGGGAGGCCCAGGAAGTACACACCCGACGGTAACATTGCCTTGGGTTTGTCACCCACCCCCGTCCCTTCAGGAATTTCGGCTGGGCATGCGGATTCGGGTGGCGGCGGTGTCACGCATGATGCGGCATCTGAACATCCTTCTAAAAAGAACAGAGGAAGGCCGCCAGGTTCTGGGAAGAAGCAGCTTGATGCCTTGGGTAATTGTTTGCAAATTTGTTAAATTTTTTCTTGAAATGCATTCTTGTGTTTTGATAAATGTATTTTTTCTGGACAGGTGGGGTTGGAGGCGTAGGGTTTACACCACATGTGATCACGGTGAAAGCTGGAGAGGTATGTATTTGTGCAGTTTTTGAAGTTTGTGCTTTGTATGTAATGCATTTTTATTTTGTTTGTTAGATTAAAAATGCTGGAAGTGCGAATAATATAGTCTTTTTGAGTATTTTTGTTGATTAGTTAGATGATATCTCGGAGATAGTAGAATATTAATATTTAATTTTTTGCAAATGAAGTTTTCATTTTGATTTCAGCAGTGTTTCTTTCATCAATCTTTTAGATGCACAAAGGCAATACCCAAAAGACCCAAATAGTTGAAGTTCTTGGGAAAGTGAGAGGTTTTTCCTTGGGATGGTTGTTGGTTATTCGTATATGTTTATAGTGTGACGAGAGACTTATTTTTCAATATTTGATTTCAGCTCATTTTGAAGGATATATTTTCTTAATTATTTGTTACTTGGATGCCTAAGCCTTTGAACTTTACCCTGTTTTTCAAGGTAAGTCCATTTCAATAATAAATCTAAGGTTGCATTTTTGTAATGAAACAAGTTCATGTTGCCAAAACAAATTAGAGGTAGCCTAGACTCTTGGGTTGGTACTTGCATGTAACATACGTGGTTGTGCTGCATTTCAGCAAGTTTGCAAATTCAACAATTTGGAATATCTGTGTGTGATCAAATTATGTGGTAACTTTCAATGCTTTTTTGTAATGATTTTGAGAGATTGTTGGCAAAGCTTAATGTTTGATAAATAACGATGATCATAAGTTTTGTACAATTGCTATTAAACTGGCTATGCTTTGTGGCAATGTGTTGGATGAGGAAGAAGTAGCATGCTCGTAACATGAGCGCAAATTAGATGCAGTTTTTAACATAGATTGTATATATACCAGAAAGGACTGAGTAAGAAATGACTACAACCATTGTAATGTGGAGCTGACAATTATCTATGAAAAGTTAATGTCATTAAGCTTGTTTTGTTATATCTAATGTTTAGTGTTCAAATTCAAACTGAAGTATTGGAAGAGATGGGGAGCAGAGAGAAACCAAACATTTATTTGGCTTAAGTGACAATCTGTCGAGTGATAGCTTGCAAACCACATAGCCCATAACAAATGATCAAGGAGGTAGAACATGCAGCCTGCTCCAAGCAGTTTGGAACTCAGATGTAATTGTGCCAAAGAGTCTTCTGCTGGTTAAGTCTCTTGTAATTTACTGGAGGAGGGGAATTATTTGCTTTACCATTAAAATATATGTCATGCAAAACAAAGTTTCTGTCTTTTAATGTGTGAAGGTTTATATAGAATGGGATGGAGGCAGAAAAGGAAAAAATATTGGAGCAATGATGCCATGCTTCAGATCTGGAGTTTTTACTGGATTTACAAAAGTCAAAAGCATTTATTCTCTGATATGATGTTTTGCAAGGATTTCTTCTCTCTTGCTGTATCAAAGAAAGAATTTTAGTTGATTCCTGTTTTTTTTTTTTTTTTTTTTTGAAAAAAGGGGAAGATAAAGTATTTTATTTTATGGGTCATGAACAAAACATTTTAGTTGGGGGAGGGTTCAAGACTTTTATGCTTAATTTCAAGTTTGTTTGAAATTATTAATCAGAAGATAAGGTTGTTTTGTTGCTCTTACTCTAAAAGCATCACATCACACTCCAAGTATTTGCACTTAATTGCTTCTGCTGAAGGGAGAGCTTCTGACAGCATACTCCAAATTACTTGCAAGCCAGATAAAGCACTGACATTGATTTATTCCTTATGGGAGTTGCTAAAATTTCATTATTTCCATTCCTCAAATTAGCACTGCCCTTCTGAGTCATTTTCTGAAAAATAAGTGCATCTTAGTGCAATTTGATGATTTGCATTCACACTTCCTGATGCTTAACGAATTATTGTTTAAATTAGCACCACATTATCTTTTTTTCCCAAATGTAGATATGCTTCATAGATCCCAATGAACAGTTGTTTTCTCTACCTTTCTATTTTCTGAAATTAAAGGTGAGGATATGGTGGTGGAGAGGTGGCTATGAAGTTCTGTTATCTCTCTTTAAATAGGAACTATGAAAGCATGTGAAGTCTTCTAACAATATACCCTTCATTTTACAGGACATAGCATCAAAGATTATGGCTTTTTCACAGCAAGGGCCACGGACAGTTTGTATTCTCTCTGCAAATGGTGCCATCTGCAATGTTACACTTCGCCAACCAGCAATGTCTGGTGGTTCCGTGACATATGAGGTACTTGTGATGTCTATAAATCACCATTAATCTTGGGAAGCTTTTTTTTCTTGCAGTATAGATAATTCAGGTACAATGGCCTTCAAGTACCCTTTGCCATTGCTATAATTTAATCTCAAATGCCCGCAACATCTTCATTCCTTATTAGAACCAGATTTGTGATGTTCTGTGAATTTATATTTTAGATGCCCTTGTCAGCCTTGCACACCAACACACATCATTCATTCTGGACCTGCATTTTAGCTTGGTAAGAGCAAATAAGATGCATTGTGTGTGGCTGTTGGGGGTGTTTTTCCTAAATATATAGCGTGCTGTCAAGCTGGAAACCATGGTCTGGTCAGTCTATTGGTTGAAGTTTTCCGGGGCTCATCATTTGCTAATTTATTTGCAAAATATTTGATAAGTATGGTCTTAGTGAAGTTGAACTTGGACTATAAATAATAGTTTTCTTGATTTATTGGAAATATATAAAAAAAATTCTCTTGCAAAACAGTGTGTGTATTGAACTTGTGTAAATGTTCTGCTTCATATCTTGGCATGGTCATTTTGTGAAATATGCAAGGTTATGGCCATTTCTAGGTCGCCTTTTTTGGGTCCACTTTTGCGAAGAGCAGTAGTGGATGACATTTTATTGAAATTGAGCTTCCCCAAGAAATCTTCCAAGAATGGAATTGTTGCACTTGGGCTGTGAATGGTGGGCTTCTTGTTTTATGGGAAACACAAATTCTTTCCGCACAAAAAGTAGTGTATGCATTGAACTTGTGTAAATGTTCTGCTTCATATCTTGGCATGGGTCATTTTGTGAAATATGTCAAGGTTATTGCCTTTCCTAGGTCACCCTCTTGAGGTTCATTTTTGCCAAGAGCAGTAGTGGATGAGGACCATATTATTGAACTTGAGCTTCCTCGAGAAATTTTCAAAGATTGACATTGCTTCTGTAGATTCGAGAACATATATCCCATTCCTACCACATATTGGTTGAACAAAGTATTTTCTCATTTACTAGCATAAAGGAGTAGAATGAGAACTAGGAAAATCTGTAACTTGACTCTTAAATTGAGTTTTTCTCACAAAATGCTACTGGTATTAAGCTTACTGTTGATTGTGATAGGGATATATACCAAAAATGTGCATTAGGCTAATGCTGCACTTTCTAGAACTGCACTAATTGTGCACTTTTTATGCTACATTGAATTGCATATCATTTACTCGATGGTGGTTTATCATTCTCCTCATGGAATGCTTGGAGGGTGTGGCTCTCAGCAGATAAAGTCAACCTCAAAATAAATCAAAATTTAGCCCTAGGGAAGCTGAGGCAGTTACAACATGTATATGTACTTATTTGCACCTTTAGATGCTGTTAAGCTGATAGTTAGAATTCTGCTTGCTGTCATTTGAAATCAAGAAGCAGAAAGATGATGTTGATCCAAATCATTAAGTAAGTTACATCCTTGGTATTGGTGGTTGTGTATGTGGAATGACATTTCTTAGGTTAGATGAACTTTGCTTGGTTGCTAATTGATATACAAAATATTGATGAGCTTCTTTCAATATCTATTGAATTTAAACCACTTAATTGCATTCTTCATGGAAATTAGGTAGAAATTTGACAATGAGGAAAATACTTCCATACTCTTGGGAACAAATGTTTGATCGTTTGGAGCAAATCATAGAAGATCTAGCTCTATTAATGGGTAACGCAAACGAGGATTGTGAAGAGAAGAGGAACTTGCCTGAAGATTTATGTCGAGGCAAGCCAAACCCTAGATCTATTCTTGAATTTGGTGAGATTCTATTCTATGATGGGAGATTTTCGAAGAAAAGATTTATTAAGTGGTTGGTAAAGTTGGAAGCTTTCTTTTATTTCAACAAGGCTTATTTTCATCAAAAAGTAGGACTTATTGCACACAAACTTTATTATAATGCTAGAAAATAGCGGTTTGAATTTCTACACTTTAAAACTCCTATTGGTATGCCTTTAATTTCACCGTGGCAAGATTTGAGACAATCATTAATTTTGGAGCATATATAAGATAATTATGAAGAGATTTTATTTTGGGTAGATAAACAAATAGATTATTATTATTTGTCTTGTATTCAACCATCTCAAAAGGCAAAGAGAAAAATGTGGAGGAGTTTGATGAAAGCAAAATTTCAAAGTTATCTAATCATGTTGAAGATAATGTGATCAAAGAGGGTGCTGACAAGCAGTTTCAGTCTTTTGACCTTAAGTTGGAGAAGCCAATGGTAAACAATAATCTTTCAATCATGGATGAAGATATTGCAAACAAGGACATGAAGGACATGGGAAGTTCTGAAAAGTCTCCTAAAACTATTTTCAAAGATTATCTTGAAGTTTCTTTATATCCAAAGGTTGAAGTATTGGAAGTCATAGATGATGATGAGTTCAAACTTGAAGAAAAAGAATGTGTGAAGGAACTACAGGTGGACTTCATAGGAAAAAAAACATAATATTAACTATGAAGTTTTTTTTAGCATTCACACTTTATAAATTAAATTTTAAAGTTCATTGGTCAAGGACATGCTACTTCATGAATATGTTGGCTATATTACTATATTTGAAATATTTGTTCATTTGGAGTGGAGAAGTTCAATTCTTGATAGATAACTCGATGATGATATTTTTGGAATTAGAGGGGATTGACCGGGGGGAATTTCTTCCATATTCTTGGCACAATAATGTTTATTGCATTATTTCATTAATGATTAAGATTTGTAGGTTTTGAGGATTTTAAGAAGAGTTTAAGATGCAGTTCTGTAAATCGAACATAAATTTTAATTCAACCACTGGATCAAGTTGAAATTTTGACAGAAGACTCTAAAAGCCATGTTTTCTATTGGGTTTAAATTTCATGATGATCGGAGATCAAGAAGACCTTCAAATAATGCTTAAAAGTTACTGTGCTATATTGTTTTTATTTACCTTGTTGTATTTGAGTTCTTTTTTCTATTTAGCTTAGGACTTTAATTTAATTAGTATTTTATTATTTAGAAATTTTAATGCTAGATGGATTCTATTAATTAAGTTTTAATTATAAATTATTTTCTTTAAAAGATTTTAGAACTAATATAAATAGGGATGTCTAGTTTATTTTGAGAAAAAAGACTATTATTAAGACTTTCAATAAAACACTAGAGAGTTTTTCCTAAATTTCTTTGCAGTTCAAGTCTGTAACCTTAGGGTCTGAGAACCCTAGCTTTTGTCAACACCATACGCCGTGTCAAAATTAAAGCTATTGCCAAGTCAACAGGTTCAGAGTTTTTAGGTCTTACATTTAATTGACTGCTTAGTACCTTCCTCACTATTGGTCTTTTTCCTGTTATCTTCAGTAAAATGATCTTCTTTCAAGATTTATTTTTGTCTGAATGTGATGGTGGCGGTGGTGGGTGTTAAACTTTTAACCAGCAGGTCCATCCCCTCTACTTATTTTTCAGGATTTAATGTTTCCCTCATGTGGTAATGCTGGCTTTTCTGTTCCTTTACACCATTTTCTTTTCAGGGCCGATTCGAAATCATTTCTCTATCAGGTTCCTTCTTGCTTTCTGAAAGTAATGGCAGTCGGAGCAGATCTGGTGGTCTGAGTGTATCGCTGGCAGGGTCAGATGGTCGAGTTTTGGGTGGGGGAGTTGCTGGGATGCTAACAGCAGCTTCTCCTGTACAGGTATTCATGCTGCTAAAAGCTGTCTTTATTCATGCTGCCGTCACTTGTCTTCTATTTGTTGCTATAATACTATGATGGTATTGGAGCATCAGGGGATCTTTGATATGCAAAAGCCTGACAGAAATATCGTTTGTTTGATCTATAATTCACATGCATTCCTTGTTTCTTGCTAGGTAATCGTGGGCAGCTTCATTGCAGATGGAAAGAAATCGAATTCAAGTGCTTCAAAATCTGGACCTTCCTCAACACCCCCACCCCAGATGTTGAATTTTAGTGCACCATTAACCACAGCAAGCCCCTCCTCTCAAGGGGGCTCAAGCGATTCTTCTGATGAGAATGGTGGCAGTCCTGTTAATCGGAATCCTGGAATTTATGGCAACCCCAATCAATCCATTCATAATATGCAGATGTACCAACTATGGGCTGACCAAAATCCACGGTGAAAATGCTTCCCACTCAACACTACCGCGCTTTGGACCATTGACATGGCACTCCTTCCATAGTATATTGAGGTCGACACTAATCTTAACACCGTGATTGAGTCCGAAGCACGAATGCACTCCTCTTTAGTGTAGTCCAGATTTTTTTTTTCTTCACTAGTTTTAATTAATTCCTTCCCGGTCATCTGATCTAAACAAGCCATGGCTGCCTTAGGAACGTCTTAGTTGAGCGTGCTGTCTAGTAATGTTACTTTACTGTATTACTTCAGTTGTAAAAGTTATGAATATAATAGATGTCTTTAAATGGATTGAGTGGGATTCTACCGCCTATGCTCTTTCTGCCGGCTTACACGTGCGCATCGGCGCGCACAAATATTGGCGGGAATAATGTCAACGTTACATGCTCGGTTTGAGGTTTTAATGCCAGTGTGATAAGAGTAATATTGTTCTTCTTCTTCTTCTTCTTCTTCTTCTTCCCTGGATGAAGTGAAATATTATTGTTGCTGTTTCTGCTTGATAAAAAGGTGGTAGGAAAGCTTTAAATTGAAGTGTGGCGTGGTGATTTGCTGCTTATGGGTACGTACGCCTTGAGGTGGCAGAAGAAAATGGAATGCTGATTCTTTAAATCCGTAGGTGGATTTTATTTGAGAGTGAGATGCTTACTGTTATTGTTCATCATATTTTTAAGCCATTCATCATGTTTGGGATGACAATTTAACCTAAAGTTAATGGATGCTAATCCGAAGTTAGTGGATGTTAATCTAAATTGATCTAAATATATAATTGATTAGGTTTGAAAATATTGGTAAATTTAATTTGAAACTCAATTTTAACCCTATCCAAAACTCATATGTTAGTACTATGTGCATATAAATATAAATGTTCTACATTTATATTTTTTAAATTTAATATAATACATACATAGTTACATACTCCAACATTAATATTATATACTTGTATAATATTTGTAATTTCATCATTTAATATAATATATGTGTATGTATCTTGATTATTTATTATTTTTACTTTATCTTATGTTAATAATAAATAATAATTATCCAATAAATATTTTTAGATATCAAAATCTAAATAATAAAGTATGGATATCTAATTTTTTTTATTATATAAATTATTGTGTATGTTTTAAAGTTATTTTATGTTTGCCTTAACTAAAAGGACTTTAAATTTAAATGTCGAGTGCTAAGTTTGATGTAAATGAAAAATATTATAATTTCATGTTTAAATTCTAGATGTAAAATCTGGATTATCCTTACAAATCTAGATTTTTAACCCCAAATTTGTAACAATATCGCTTAAATGTAAGTTTAAAGCTTTGCAATTTTTTTACAGGCAAACAAAAATTATAAACTTAAAAAGTAATCAAATAACTTAATATTTTAAATTAAAAAATAACTAAATATTTAAGAACAAAGAACTTATATAGAGTGATCCCCAATCTCATTACAAAAACAAGCTAGGCATCCTTAATAAAATAAAATATTTTAAGTTTTCTGTTTTTTTGGTAGTGAAAACTACAAGTTTTTGCTAGATTCTTACAATTATAAGCATACTGGTTATTAGCCTACAAGCTATATACTTACAAGTAATCAACCTGCTAGATTACAAACATATTGATAGACATGTTCTGAAGATCATGTAAACTTGATCTAATTATAGATTATACATCGATTATTGTTCTTTTATTAAATTGTTGTTGTCTTATTAATTTTAGTATATGATAGTAAATGTATAATGATTTGACGAGAGCAACGAGTATTTTAAAATGGAGAGAGTTAATAGTGTGATACGATATTTAAATTAGATAGGTTTATTTGTTTAGTAGATATTGATACGACTAGCCTTTTTATTATAAATACAGAGTTAATCTACATCTACAGAATATGTAAGCTATTGGTAAACCCATAACATAACGTTTGACATTTTGTATCCATAAAATAAATAAATGAATAAATTTAGAAGGACCTTGGAAATGGTATTAACGAGCAATATCCAATACTTATCCATGCTTGTAAATTTTTTAACTAGATATGGATTTATAAATATTGGGTGGTCCTACAAGCTAAACAAGTATTTATGATATTATATTAGTTGAATTTGGATAATTGTTTTAGAGTTTTTTTTATGCCTATCTCTTGTAAAAATTTTGAATTTTAAAGTTAGATATTAACTTGATATTAATAATCTTAATTCTAGCTATTATTTCTATAATTCTAGACTTGTAATTTCAAACTTGTAAAGATATCAATAACCTAAAAAAGATTAACTTAGCTTTTTATAAATATTTTAAGGTAATTAATTTATTTTTTACTCTAAATAATAATTATTTTGCTCGATAGAATATTAATAGGTAAAAAGGCATTTTTGAAAGAAAAAAAAATTCTACAAGTCGTGCAAATCATATGTCAAACCCTTTAGTTTGAATAAAAATAAAAACTTTTAATGGCAAGAGCTGTAAAGAGTACGCTTTTATATAGAGAAGACATTTTGGCTGCAAGTACAAAGATGTCGTTCGCAACCACAAGGACACATCCTACACTAATTCCCCTACCCTTTCCTTCTCCATTTGCAAGGGAGACTTGCATGCAGAGCATCACTAAATGTGCAAAAAAGTATACTGCTGGAGCATGAACTGATTCTGTTGATCCATTATGAAAACCTAAACATTATTTACAGTGAAAGAAACAGTGAAGCATCCATGGTAGGAAACAACAGCTTTGGTTCCATAACCTGCTTCGCTTCCTTCTCTTCGATGGAGGTAGCCGAGGCCAGAGAAAGAGTGAGAGACGTCGAGCATTCGTTATTTTTGTTGCTCGTTACTTCATTGGAATCCTTGGTGTCTTTGCTTCTATTATGCCCGGCATTTGGAAGCAGGGAAACAGCCCCATGATCGCGTGATTTCCCAAATCCCAAGGAAAGTTCAAGGTTTAGATTTCCAGATTCCAAAGGATTCTCACCATTCATGGGACCTCCTTGACACTGCACGGACTTAATATAAACAGGACTAAGATCAATTACCCCAGATGGCAATCTATCACCCAAAAACTGGAAGTCACCAGAAGTACTATGTTCCAACATTCCATTGAAATTTTTTATCCTTTTGCCCTCGCATTCTTCATCGACTGTTACCATTTCTATATCACTCTCTCTATTTGGATCAATTTGTTTTCCTTTCTCATTTTCCTTTTCTTGCCCCTGTACAATAAACAGCAAATATTTGAATTCATGTTCTTTTGTCAGTTTCGTATGATTAAGATGGTGAACTCCGTAAAACTACAGCAAAGGGGTCATAACTAGGCGAAGATAGTAACATTAAGATTTAAACTTGTGAGCATATTTCAAAAAAGCATTATGTAGGCATATCTCAAGTTTAATAAGATTAATAACTGGAAAACCCTTTAGAAACATGAACAGAAAGCTTGAAAATTATTGTGATCTCGCGAGAGGATTACATTTCTGTTAGAGTTGCATCGACAAAGGAAAGTCATAAAGAATCTATTCTTTTAGGAAAACTCAAGAAAAAGAAAAAAGGAAATTCAAGTAGAGTTATAATCAGTTCTGCATCAAGTTATCCTGAAAAAGGTACGCCTTATAAACAGCATCTTTTGGAAATAAACTGAGGAACAGTATAAATAAAAACATGCTGACTGAGTACTAAAATAATCTAAAAGAACATCAGTCTAACCCATCAGACCAAAGAAAGAAAAACTTGCAGTCTGATTCATGAATAGCAAAGCTTCCAAGATGGAAACAGCAAGCAGAATTTATGCTCTGTTAGTGCTTTTTCATTCTTTTGCTTTTTCCGGGTAAGCAAACTAAGGCGAGGTTGTGTGTGTTTCCTTTCTTCAGCAACTCATTTACTTAACATGATGCATTTCATGTACAAAATGAAAGATAAACATAACCTAGCAACTAGGGATAGACCACATTACCTGAGAAGGGTCATTGTTTTTCACATTCCTAGACAACCGTTCACTCTTCATTGAAGTGCCATCAGAACTCAGCCATTTGTCAGAAATTTGAAAACCTAAAAGCTTCTGAAGTGGAGAAGAAACCTTGTTTTCGCAGCTCTCGCCCATTCTAGCAAGAGTAGACACTTCGAATGAGGTAACAGAGTCTGATGTTTGTTGAATATTGTTAAAAATATTTGAGGGAGACATAATTCCACTCGCATGAGCAGAGGAACGCAGGTTCTGCAAACCAGAATGTGCCACATTCAACTCGGAAAAACAAGTCCTTTGAGGATTTGGAGTTTCCTGTGAGCAATTTATCTTCCTCCCTCTAAATACACCCCATAAAAACAGCATTTGATTCCAACCTGGAACAAGTTAAAAATTTAACTTAAGTACAATAAACAAATCCTCATTTCATCTGGACAAGTAAAGCCAGTTTTCAAAAGTCATCGCTTACGCTGGGATCTTTTTGGAAGCAACTTAGATGAGAATATTAGCAGATCAAGTCCATCAATGTTTGCTTTTAGACCCAAGTTGTTCTTAGTCATGTATTCCATCAGGATCTTGTAGTTACTTTCATAGCTGCATGAGAAGTGTACAAAAAAGTTAGCCACCATGCAAGGAAGCATTATAATCTCCATAAAGTAAAACTTTAAACCTCTCCAAATCCTTGGCAAAAAAGTAGAGTGCAATGTTTTCTTCTTTGGCCTCGCTTTCTGGGGGCTGAGTTGGCCACATAACCAAGCAGGATGCTTGCTCTGCTAGAATTTTCTGGGGAAATTTACGCGCTATTTCATGAACTTTAGGTGAAGCACAACTTGATGCATGTGCTTGAATGCCATCGCAAGAACTAATAAACACTCCACTTCTCTGAATTCCAAATCCACCTCTGCACAACAGACCAAAATCCATTGATGAGACTATTCCAGGAAGAGCAGTGCCAATTTACAACATATGTCTTCAACAAAATAAAAAATGTAACAGTAAAAAGAGAAAAATGACATACTGCCATATGCACTCGAGCTGTGGGACAACAGAAACCCAAGAAGGAATATCCACTGCAGAAGGTAACCAGGTAAATCCTTTCAGATAAGATGGTTCATTAGAAGGGTGGATGGAGATCAAATGATTTTGATTTGATCTGGCGGCAAATGCTTCGTCATTTGATGCATCATTGAGAAGCTTTTTTTGTTCTTCATTTGGAAAGTTTCTAAGAGCAACATCCCTGATGGATGTTAATGAGCTACTTGATTTTCCATCACCTTGGACAGCCGTCATATCATGATGTCTGGGCGTAGACAAAGGCAGTACGCTAGCTTCCCCTCCATGCGGGGTTCTCTCATCCCTCATTGATGCAGAAGCATGATTATTGGCAACTGGTGATTTCTTCAATGATTTATGGAATGTAGTTTCTGATACAGCCAAATTTTGCCCTTTTACATGTCTTAGTCTTTTCATTTCTTCTACATGGGCCAAATTAGAAGAGATCTTTTTAACCTTGGAGTCAGCAGCATTTACATGGTCTGAGCTAGCTTTCTTGAATGATGTAGATTTGCATGGTATCCTGCCAACCCCCTCCTTATTGCCACAGGTAGCAGTTACTCTCCCCAAATTTTGCTTATTGACACCACCCTCTGACTGTTGGAGTTCAACTTTTGAACTTATATCAAGAGGTGATTTTGATTTTGAAAGAGAACCTGTAACCAAGGGTTAAAACTTAACCAAACAATTAAAAGAAGAAATCAAATGAGACTTAACACAACTTCTTCCTCAAGTTACAGTAAAAGCTTAACATGAAGTGATTTATTAGCTTAACTGTGGCTACTTGTAAGAATTCCAGAGAAAAATAAGAATTATTTCCAGAAGAAATACCTTCATAGGCTGGTTTCATTTTCCTCGTATCAATGTTCTTGAGGGAAGAACCCCGGCAAATTTCCACTTTGCTGCAAGGATAGGATTCTTTGGATAGCATAGATGAGTTGTGACCTTCTTCAAGGGCCATTCTTTTTGCAGTGAAGGTTTCTGAATCATCCACTGGTCTCTTAGCAGGGAAGTGACAGGAAGAACTATCATTTCTTCTGTTCTTATCAACACCCATCCCTTTAGTATTTGATTCCAAACTAATATTACAGCTGAAAGCACCTGAATTTTTGGAGTTCTTTATTATCTCATTCAGTGATGATTTCTCTAATTGAACTGCCTCTTCTTTTTCAAAGTTATTTTTCTTTTGTCTTTTATTTTCATCCACAAGCATGCACTCTTCACACATCCAATTTCCTTCAGGAACTTGCTCCAGCTTTTCACGCATGCAATATCTGGTTGACAGAAGTCAATGGGAATAGCTTAAATGGTACCCACATGAGTAGCACATATTTTCAACAGAATGACTAAATGAAAAGATAAGGATCCAGAAGATTAGTTATGTACTTACATGTGTTCTGCTCCATCACTGCACTTGCTACATGTAGCAAGCTTCTCCTCCTGACCCACATCCCCACAGATATCACAGACTTTTACCTGCTTTGCAATGACATCAGAAAATAACCAGGCCATGTCAATCCTGAAAGTATTTGAAAGTTCAAGCAAAATGATAGCAGAAAATGTAAAGACGTATATGAAATAAAATTAGAACAAGGTGTATATCAGGAGACTCTACAGAAATAGAAAAATTCATTAAATGCAACATGGTGAAGCGAAGTTCATGTTTCTAATGGCAAATTGTTAAGACAAGAACCCTTAAAATAATAAACAATAAGACTTGAAAAGTTTGATGTGATGTTTCTGTTACATAATTATCCAATAACTAACAAGATACAAACACTAGAAAAAACATCTCAAATAATATACAATTAGCCAAATTCAGGAAAGAATTTGGCAATAAAATTCATGTAGTAAATTACCAAGAAAATATGGTTCTCTCTCTCAAACAGCAAAAGAGAAAGGAATGCGCACGGATCTCTAACCATAGGATGGAGAACAGAAGCTTAGATAGAATGAAGGGAAAAAGAACTTTTTTAGCAGAACTCATATTGCTGGATTCACACATCACTTTAGTGAATCAAGGTAGGTCAACTGCACAAGCTAGGTTGAACAGTAAATAGGCATAGGTCATAATGGTTGCATCATGCAATCAAAATGAGAAGTCTAATTAAAAGTTATCATTTCCACATCAAATGAAATCTCTTTAATGAGTCTTGTAAAACAAGAATACAAACTTGTTCAACCGTGGAGTACTCAAGGATGGATGTGGTATGTTAACTAGCAATACTTTATATCATTCTAGTACCATAATAAAAAAAAATTCAGGACTCCATATTGTTGATCACAATGTAGACCAAGAATCATGGGTTCACTCCATTCAACTCAATAAACCTGTGACACAATTGTTTGAGGCCAAGCAAGCAGCTTCCTTTCCATGTCATTTTATAAACAATTATATCCAAGCCTGCCACACTAATTAACATTCTCTCGGTCATCTTTACCTTGAGTTTTTTCATTTATACTGCACATGAGCAGTCCATCATAGACAACCTCTCTCAATTTCTTCGGTACTCTGCATCTAACTTGTCGTGTTGTATTCATTCCTTATTCTCACGTTTCTTCTAAAACTTAGACATGCTATTAGCACCCAGTTTCAGCAATGCATTTAATACATATTAGCTTCTTTCCCCCTCTAGTAATCTGCACTAAACATAGATTGCCTATCAATTTTATTTCTTCCATTAAGAGCACTTCCATTTCAATCCTTGAGCTTATTCTGATGGTCATGCATATTCACTTTGGCGTTTTCCTCCACCATCAATCTTCACCACGGGCACATCTTTACTTTTAGATTACATCTTCTAAATTATAGCACACACCATAAGACCACTTCCGTAGTTCATATATTTTCTTCAGCATAGCTTATCTATCACAACACCTCAGAGGACTGGCCTTTGCCAGAAAACTTTCTAGTTTAAGTTTTTGTTGGTAAGCAGGATTTCAATAGAACCTAGAATATATATATATATATTAAGTTTAGAATTTTTTAAATATTTCATGCAAAAAAAAATATTATTGTTCAGAGCTTTCGGAAGTTGAAATTACTATTTTGCCAGCTTTACTAGTTTCATATTAATAAACATTATAAGCGCAGTATATAAAGCTCAAAATATGCCAAAATACATAAGAAAACAATACATACCTCATCTTGTATGTGGTCCAGTTCACCATCATGGTCCATGGGCTGAGCCTTTGGAGTGGGTTGCCATTTAGCAGGTTCATTTCCCTTCTGATCTGAACATTTTGCAACCGCAGCTTCTCCATCTTTCCTTCCAATCTCAGATTTCACAGGTTCTGTTTGGTTCTCTTCTTCATGTATCTGAGCATCAACCCAAAAGGTTGCTGCTCTCATCAGTGGTGATTCTATTTGCTCTTCGGAGCACTCAGATGGTTTTCCCTGAAAGAGACGAATATAATAAGTATCTAGGAAAATTAAATTGCAAAAGGTGTATTTATCTGCTTAGGGGAGAATGTCAATCACTCACCTTTGATGAGTTGGCCCCAATATAGAAATCTCTAGCTGAAGAAATATCTATTTGGTTAGATTTATTTGAAAAAACTGCAATTGTCGGTGAAGATTCTTTGGTAAACTTAATTAAGGTTCTAGGCTGATTATTGTCTATTGTATCAAATTGACCTTTAGCTAAAGAACAGAGAGTAGGTCGAACATTAGCAGCATTCTCAATTGCAGGAAAACTGTCAATTGAGGTTGAACTAGACGATACATTCTTCCTATCTGTATAGCAATGATGATCACCAGCAATCTTGTCTGTGTACTCTGAACCACTAATACAAGAGGCATCATCACCAATGCATTCCAATTCTTTTGGCTTCTGATGACTTTTAAACAAAATATTACTATCATGAAATAGTATTGTTCTGGATAAACCAGGATTTTTCCGAGCAGTCTGCTGATCATTTTCTTCTACTAGCATCTTAGAGTGTTCAGAAGTACCAGATGCTCTCAAAGTGTCTTTACTTTCTTCATTTTCAGAGAATGAATCATGACTTGAGCATGCACTTAGAAGGTTGCTAATCTCACTGGTGGAACGATTTCTACTATTGCATGAACTATCTACAGGGGATAGCATATCAGCACCACTGCGAGAGTATTGAGCGTCTACTTTTCCCTTGGAGGTTTCATATGAAAACCCAACATCGGCCTTCATTCTCAGCAGTGATGCTGCCATACAACATGAGCACGAGCTTGTGCACTCGTTACACGTCCCAGATTCTTCTTTGATGTGAAATTTATCACTTGAATACTGTTTGCTACCGAACATATTTTCTGTGACAGAGGATCCCTGCAATTGCAAGCTTTAATAATTACACCTAAGATGGAAATGCAGTAATAAGGAAACAATATAACTCAATAATGAAATTCCAAGATTCACAAACTTGAATGCACAAAAATAAAGTGGTAGCATGGATAGTTAAACCCATTGTTGGCAAAACTGACGGATTATAGCAAACAATACTGAATGAGTAGGTAGTTAATTTATTCACTAAAATTCTATTTTAGATGCTTAAAAGAATAAAGTGCAATATAACTAATGCTACATGGTAAGAAAATTAGTTTGGTATCATAAATGAAGCCATAAAAGCATAGTGTTCGATACATGTAGAAAAATGAAACTTTCTCCATTTGGAATTGATTGTGCAATGAATCAAATCCAGATTTTCCTATTTAATTTTGGAACACATAACTAAGAATCTAAAGTCCATCACAGACTGTGATATATGTCCTGGTGATGCTGAATATAATTAGCTCATTTGAAACAAAGCTCCCCAACAAAACTTGTCATAAATTAAGTAATTATTGAAAACTACTGGATAAAACGACTGTTCGGCACGTTGCTTTACTATCGTGGCAACAAGATTCATTGATGATCAAATAAGCAACGAAACAATCAACATATCAAAAGCATCAAACAAAATCAACTATGGTTAGATCACTCTTACCATATTCAACCCAACAGTGTGGTTCTTTCCATCTGAAGGCCCTTCTACCGGATAACCAACTTCAAATGTCGGCGCGATCTATAAAACAATAACAAACAATTCAGCTAATTAATGTCCACTGTAAAACAATTCAACTTGTCATAAATTAAATAATTATTGGAAACTACTGGATAAAACGACTGATCGGCACGTTGCTTTACTATCGTGGCAACAAGATTCATTGATGATCAAATAAGCAACGAAACAATTAACATATCAAAAGCATCAAACAAAATCAACTATGGTTAGATCACTCTTACCATATTCAACCCAACAGTGTGGTTCTTTCCATCTGAAGGCCCTTCTACCGGATAACCAACTTCAAATGTCGGCGCGATCTGCAAAACAATAACAAACAATTCAGCTAATTAATGTCCACTGTAAAACAATTCAACTTGTCATAAATTAAATAATTATTGGAAACTACTGGATAAAACGACTGATCGGCACGTTGCTTTACTATCGTGGCAACAAGATTCATTGATGATCAAATAAGCAACGAAACAATTAACATATCAAAAGCATCAAACAAAATCAACTATGGTTAGATCACTCTTACCATATTCAACCCAACAGTGTGGTTCTTTCCATCTGAAGGCCCTTCTACCGGATAACCAACTTCAAATGTCGGCGCGATCTGTAAAACAATAACAAACAATTCAGCTAATTAATGTCCACTGTAAAACAATTCAACTTGTCATAAATTAAATAATTATTGGAAACTACTAGATAAAACGACTGATCGGCACGTTGCTTTACTATCGTGGCAACAAGATTCATTGATGATCAAATAAGCAACGAAACAATCAACATATCAAAAGCATCAAACAAAATCAACTATGGTTAGATCACTCTTACCATATTCAACCCAACAGTGTGGTTCTTTCCATCTGAAGGCCCTTCTACCGGATAACCAACTTCAAATGTCGGCGCGATCTATAAAACAATAACAAACAATTCAGCTAATTAATGTCCACTGTAAACACCTTATCAATAAAATTCTCACAGCTCATAACAAAACACAAACGTTTTTCTCTTTCTAAACTATGTTCTCAAAATGAACAGGTTTGCATGATTAATTCAGATCACAGTGATAAAATGAAGGGCTTATTTCGTATTCCTGCTGTTTAATTACTCAGAAACTGCGTAAACACTTACAAAACAATAGTTGCTTATATCACATATTTCCATTGCAGTACGGCAGTGGTCACAATAATAAAATAAAACTGAGGGTACAAGAACAACCAAAACAATAATAAAAGTTGAGGTTAATGATCACATATATGATATATCATGTCTTCGCCTACCAGTGCACACGCTAAATGAATTAATCAGCAGTTGTAATTTTATATAATAAAAAAGATTTGAGCTTTATCATAAAGAAACGAAACCCAGTACATTAAGCAAACAAAATGGACAAACTCAGCTTCCTTCACACAAAAGAAAAGACCAAAAACAGGTCAAAAGAACATAGTCAACAACACCACCTCTAATCCCTTAAAAACAAAGAAACCGATATAAAAGAAAACCAGTTTTATTAGCAAACTGAAAAAAAAATGAAATGAAATGAAAAGAACTTAGATTATGATCTTTCGAAATTGAATCAACCCACAAGCTCAAACCTTCTCTCAAAAAAAAAAAAAAAAGAACCATTAGCACCCCAACCAAAGAGAAAAAAAAGAAGAAAAAGGGGGCTTCAAAATAAGAAAAGAAACCCGTGAACAACAATTCTACCTTGTACTCAATAACCTCACTACTATTCTCATAAACCTCCTTCATACTCTTAAACCTGACTTTCCTCATCTCTCAAGAACCAAACACACAAACAACAACAACAAACACAACAACAACAACAACAACAAATCTAACCCTTTATACAGCTTACCTTAAAACTCAAGAAGGAAACCAGCAAGACACAACGAGATAATCCAAAACATGACACCAAACTTACTCTGCTTTCTTCTTTCCTTATATATCTTACTCTCTTTCTCTCTCTATAGATTTTGTTTTTTTTAATTTATTAGGTTGCTTTTCACAGAAGGGGACTAGAGAGATTTTCTTTTGTATGAGGTGGCAATTATCTCTATTTTTTTTTTTTTATTATAGAGAGAAATGTCGGTGTGTTGCAAGCTCATACGATGGCGTCAATGTATGTTTGGGGTTTTGAGCCGCCTGATTATGGATTGGGACTCGTAGAGTTTTTGGATGGTGATGATTTGAGAGACGTGGACGGTTATTATGGAAGAGAAGTTGGGCTGTTGCTTGGGATGCTTGCACGTGTCAAATGTGCCAACGGTTTTTGAATTCTTAACCATCATATTCATGGGTGGATAAACATGGAAGAAATGAAATCCCTTTTATGGAGGTTGCTTTTCTTAGTTAAATTGAAGCCTTTATTAAACAATACACGTTAAGAGCAATAAATTTAAAAATTAAATCATCTATAATATGCTTATGCTTACTAGAAATTTATATCGTTATTAATTTTAAAATTTATAATATTAGTCGAGATATACACAAACTAACCCGGATATTCACGTTAATAAAAAAAATCATAGACACTACCAATAATAAAATCTCAATATATTTTTTTTATTTGTGATATTGTTTTATGTAGTATTCATTCAATAAATAAATGGCAAAAATCATAATTACCTTGTGTTATCTTCATAACAGGATCCTCACATGTCTTACTTGATTTTCCAAATATGAATTTTAAGAGTTTATGCCATCACATTTGACAGTAATAGCCGATAAAAGTTTTTTTTAAAAAAAAACAGAGAAAATTGAATAAACTTGACAATTTAAAGTAAAAATTGACCAAAGTTTTTACAGTTCTAGGAGGGAATTGTATCATTAATGATAACACAGGGCCACAGGGGAACTTAGGGTTTTCTCCTTCATTAAATCAAATATCATTGTTTGGTATTGTTATATATCTTATAGTAACAAAAGGAAAAGAATCTAGAATTAATAAGTCAATTCATTTATTATTCATGTTTTGATTGGGATTTTGTTTTTAAAAACATACTTTTATAAACAAGGAGATATACCAGTGGTTTTTTCTAAAACGGTGGATTGAGAGTATTAAAATCCCGTTTATTTATGCGTTTCAAAAGTATATATTTTTTTAAAATATTTATTTATTTAAAATTAATTTTTTCAGTGTTTTTAGATCATTTTAATGTGCTAATATTAAAAATAATTTTTTTTAAAAAATATTATTTTAATATATTTTCAAATAAAAAATATTTTAAAAATCAAATGCTACCACAATACTAAACGGGATCTAAGATATCTAAAACAATCAACTAAGATTTATAATTTTTTTTTTATCCAAGTTCAATAATATACATGAATAAATGCAAAACCACACCTACACGGTCAGATTGCATGTATTGGAGAAAAAAATGGTAGAAATCCAATATAAATTTGGAGAATTAAATTTCTTAACATCTAAGAATAACTATAAGGACTTAGCCCATTAACAGAGATCAAAAGGGGAAAAAAATTTATTATTTGTCTTTATATTTTCATATAATAGGAATATTATTAATTTCAAAACTGAAAATGAAATAAATACATTGAATAATTTTAAGTTTTCATTTTCAAATTTAATACTCCATTCATATCACGGTTTATTTGATATTATAATTATGATTGTGTTTTAAAATTGTGTTTTTTTTTAATATGTTAAAATAATATTTTATTATTATTTTTGATGTTATCACATTAAAATTATTAAAAAATAAATTTTAAATAAAAAACAATTTTTTTTTTTATAAACAGTATTTATTTTGATGGGAATGAAAAACACGGTGCAAGTCACACAACGTTGCCTGGTATCGGCGTGACAACGAAGGACATGCAACTGCTTGGCAGTGATGCAAAACGAGCGGGTAGGGAGGTCACAGCTGGACGAGGACAGGGACTTTTATTATATAACTCGCTCCGTGACCCGTCAAATAGCTAGATTTCAAAATGACAGGTGGACGGGACAGCGACAAGCACGTAAAATGCAAAGAAAGAAAAGATGGTTAGAGCAAAGAAGGAAGCAGGCTTCACATTCATTGATCGACGCTGCAGGGAACGAAGGTGTCTTACTGTCTTTTCCAATATTTTTTTTAATTGAAATGAAATATTTCAGTGTTAAAATGTTTTAATATGTTATTTTAAAATTATTTTATTTATATATATATATATAAAATAAAACTAATTTAAATTTAAGATAAATTAATTATAAATTATACAAAATAAATGTAATACTAAATAAATATAATTTTAAATTTTAAAATATTTCTAAATAGTCAAGATTAAATAAATCTTTAACTTAAAGTAATTCAACTTAAACAAAATATCAAAAAAATATTATGAAAGTAAAATGTTTTAACACAAATATTTTAAATATAAAATTAGGTCAATGTTATCAAGGCTAATGAAATCTAAAACATCCCTTATTTTGTTTAAATTCTTACAAAGTATAAACATGAAAAAACAACATGAATATAAACTATATATATTAGTGATAAATCTAATTTTAAAAAATTAATATTATTGTTATTGAAAATAGTAATGAAAAATAGCTTTTTATAATTGAGTGGTTTAATTAATTAAATTGAACAAGGTTCAATTTGATTCAATGACTTTTTAAAAGCGGAACGGAACATGTGGAATGAAACCGGAACGGAACATGTGGAATGAAACCGGAACGTTCCGAGCGGAATTTAGCCGAAAAATGCGGAACGGACCAAGATTTAATTAGCTGTGTTTTTACATTATATAAAAAAACATTTTGATTTAAATATTTCAATTTAAAATGAGAAGATAATATTTTTTTAATGCAGGATATGAAATTTTTTTGAAATTTTATTTTAAATTTTATTATTTACAATAGATATAAATTATTTATAAAAATATTATTTTAATTCTTATGACAATCCAAACCCTAAATAAACTCACTCATCAATGAGATTAAAAAAATTATATTTTTCTCATAATTATAAAAAGGACTTAGAGCCATTAGTGATTCACATTGACATCTTGAGTGCAATTATCGTGGATTCTATACTCGTTTCTTAGGCACCTCAGTTTTTTTTTTGGTTCCTTGATTATTATTTTTTTAATTTGATTTTTTAATATTATATTGATTTATATTAATCTTGGTGATTTGTTTTTATGCTCATATATAAGGTTTGTTTGATACTCTGTTTAGAAAAATAAAATATAACTTTATTAGATCAAATTCGAAGTTTACACAAAACTTCAATCTTTTTTTTTTAGCCAACATCAAGGATTGATTTGTGCGGCGGCCATGGGTAAAGTTCGTGTTTGTTTTTTTTTTGTCACTCAATTTTATTTTTTAATTTGATGAGGATCTCACAATATCAAAATAAAAATTTGGTGCACAGTTAATATCTAGTTTGACGAAAAAAATAAAAATTTGTTGAAGTAAAATTAAGGAATTAAAATTAAAACTAAAACTAAAACAAACATGGTGGGCTGATATCAAAAGATAAGACACTTTAACCAGCACTGTATCGCTTGCATATTCATGTTAATATTTCATTGATTGATAGTAAAAGTCTCAAAATAATAATTTTTTTTATAGGATTTAGGGAATTTGCAATAAAAAATTGGTGATTTTATAGTGATGAATTATAACAAATGAAGAGAAAAATATTTATTTTTTTTATTAAAATAATATCGTAAAGATCCTTTTTAAATTCTTTTTTGGTCTTGGCCATAACTTGACTTGACTTGAATGAAGTTTTATAATTCTATCTAAAATGAATTTGACCGAGAAGCAAAAATGCCGTTGTTTTTCTGGTCGTCAATTTTCTTATACCAAGATCATAAGAGAAAAAAAAAGTTTAATAATACCAGATTTGTGAAATTATATATATATATATATATATATATATAAAAGACTCTTACTTTCATATATCTTTTTATATATTTTGAAACAATTGGTTTTTTAAAATAAATTTATTATAATCTGTTTTTCAAATTTTTATATTTAATTAACCATGTATCAATAATAAAATTTAATATTTATATACACCTAATTTCTTTTCATTTTCAATTAACTCTAATATATATATATTACAGCGTGATTATAATATATATTTGTAAATTTGGAACCTCCAATGAAAATGGGCAGGAGGTAAATGAGGCATACCATCTTTAACCCGTTACATTGACATGCTTATAAATTTTTTTTGTATTGTTTTTAGATGGAATTAACCGTATACATGCGTGCTAGCTATTGGGAGATGATTTGTATAACTTGTTTTTATACAACTTTGTGATAATAAAAATAAATATTTTAAAGAATCACAATGATTTAAATTACACAAGAAAACTTCAGCAAAAACTCCATTGTCTCATCAACGCTTTTCTTTTTTTATTTCAGCAAAAATATATATAGTTTTTATCATGTTATGATTTTTTACTGAAAAATCCTTTATATATATATATATATGATGCGTCGTTTTTATTTAGGGCAAACTCATGGCTGTATTTAGAAAACAACAAGAAGTAACAAAGAAAGAGGTTCATCCCAAATATATGAGTAGCAACTTGATGAAGGCATGCAGAAATAAAACCAAGTTAGGAAACAAAAACTGAATAAAAACAACAACAACAATTGAAATGAAAAGGAAAAAGTGTATACAAAAGGGGAAAAAAAGTAAACGACGAGTGAACATATGGAAACGAAAACGAAAAAAAAGGAAAAATAGAGTTTTGTGTGTGTGTGTGTGTTGGCGGGGGGTGGGGGGGCTGAAATAGAGCAAAGAAGAAAATCATGAAGAGATATCAAGAGCAAAGAACATTAAATGAACATGGGATGGAGCCATAACAAATGAAAATGAATCAAAACCAATACAATAGAAATTAAACGCGAGATACAAGGAAGAAGAAAGGCTAAGAGTGAAAGATGGACATGCTAGATCTTAATGAAATGAAGTCATAACTGGTACAGAAGAATGAAAACAAAAGCTAACTGAAAAGGATGATGTCTAAGTAAGGTTTCTGTAAGTGAAAACACTAAAGGAATTGCCGATGAACAGGTCTATTTCGTTGGCATTTTCAATCAACGCACCTATTCTGTCGAAAAGTTTATAATTCGATGATTATTGCCCATACACATAAAACAAGGTTTGGTAATTCATCTATGTCTACGGAGCATCCACTATCAATATATAGAAAGAAAATACATATATACAATAATGAAGGAGAAGAAGGAATAACTCTACTTAACTCAACTCTCACTCACTGGCTGCTTCAACTAGTAGACATACATCAATGATTTTCAACTCAACTTCAAGTATAATTTTAGCACACTTCAGCTATGCTTTTATCTCCATATCTAACAATCTCCTACTTTGATAAAAGGAATCAAATTTTCTTCTACCCTCGATCATATACATGTGGTAAACTCCCATTTGATATGAATAAGCATCACTTGATGAACTTTCACTTGATTAAAGTGGTCCTTCTCGCCTATGTTATTATGCATTCTTGCACTTCATCTAATATGGTAGAATCTCTTCCTCGTCTAATCATAACTCTAGTCGAGAAAGCGACAAACATCATTCGAGTATTATAATGCTATTACGAGCTTGCCACCCTTTCAAAATATTCTTTATCCAAAAGTCTTTTTTTCCTTACTCTATTCCAACCTAGGAACCATATCTTACCATTTTATGAGTCATCTGCTCTTTATCCAATAGTCTAACTAGCTCTCTATTCTTTTTAAGGAGACAATCCATAAAAATTGATTTGCATTTGTTTTCATACTCCAAGTATTATAATGTCATTAAGAGCTCATTACTTTTATAAAATTCTATAAATATCGTTTGCTCCTAACTGAGAGCTTGTCTTATTACTTCATGAGTATTTTGCTTATTGTCAAGAGTCCTACTTAGCTTTGCACTTCATCATATAGGTAATATCATCTCCATATTCATCCTAGTCAATACTTCATCAGTATCTATACCAACACTTGTCTATCCATGTATCTCTATCTAAGTATTAAATTAGTTCTATCATTAAAGATAACAAATCATACCTCTACTCACACTAAAGGATCATTCAACCAGATGGCCAGTCATATCACTTCTGAAGAGTATTCACGCTTGTCTCTAACACAAAACTCCAACTACAAGTTTAACTTTATGAAGATGGACATTCTACTTTGTATCCGAAGGTTTTCACTTGCCTTTCTATTTATAGATAAAATGTGTGTTAAGAATGAGATTTAATTCAATATTGGTTTTTCATCTTTTTCTCTATGCATCATGACCTTTCCTCATTCCATATGTCAGGGTGTCCAGAATACCTAATTTCATATTTCTTCATGGCATCAAGCATGCCAAATTCTCTTTAACAAGGATAAACTTTTCTAATAAATTCCTCAACTTAGTAATTTAATACACGTATTAGGTTTACATGTGCGACTTTTCTTCTTCAATATTATTGCCCACTACGATAACTTTTATAAAGGCAATCCATCTCATAATTTAGTTTGCCACCATTTCTAGTTCAATTCTCGACAATTGAACCACATCATTGCATCTAAACTTAAATTAACTGAGAACTCGCTAAATCGTATTTTATACAGCTTAGATTTGATCAATAAAAATCTAGCTTAATGGATAGCCTAAATTAAACAACAAATCTAGTTGCATATAGGATTGATTGTATTCAATCTCTACCATAATCTCATGGATCGGCTCAACTCATCCATGGCTCGCCTCAACTCATTTCGGCCCGGCTTATGGCTCAATAACATGGTCGGTGGAACGCTCTCACTAACATGCATGCCGACTAAACCTATATTAATGTCACGATGACATAATAAATGACATCATCTTCTAGTATCCAGTTGGGTCAATTGGTATTCATGTTAAGCCAATTGTCCAGGTAAAGAAGGCACATGGTTAACCCTTTTCTCAATATATGGAGGCATATATAGTCTCTCTAGGATTCTATCATGCATGCAACTTTTATGTTGTGTGTTTATCTTAGTCTTCTCTTTATAATGGTATGTTCAAAACATATTTTGGATCATTTTGTTATTGGATAAAAATCAAACACCTACTATTTTCTTTATCCAATGTTTTGATACTAATTGTTAGGATCGATTGATTATTATCTAGACACAAAACATGGTTCAACAATTCATCTACATCCACAGAGCAGCCAATGTCAATATATAGAAAGAAAATACAAATCTATAATAATAAAGGAGGAGGAACTCTACTCTACTCAACTCCCACTCATTTTGTAATTATCTCATATCTCTCTCACCCTCTACTATGGAAGCTCTCTCTCACTCGCTGCTTCAATTGGCTGTATTTATTATGATTCTTCTTACCTCTGATTATGACTAAAAACGGGGGACAAACTTTTCACTTTCAACCAAGATTTCTACCAACAATGGTAGAAATATAACCATGATTTCCAGCTCCATTTTAGCCATGATTTCAGCACACTCTAGTTGTGCTTTTGTCTCTATATGTAATAAAAAAGCACGCACTTTAAACAAAATTCAACAACCATGTTGGAAGGATATATTAATATAAAGTAGTAATAAATAATTCGAGGGCCTAATTACTGATTTTTTGTTTCGAGATTGAAAAGTTCTTAAGATTCACTAACACGCTAGATAAGTATCCGAGCTTGCATGGAGTGTTTTTTTATAGCTTATAGACAATACACTGTAGGGGGAAGAGAATTTGTAATTTATGATGAACCTATGAAGCAACTAAAAAATAACTTATGATTAATCTTTCGAATCTTGAACACCACGCTATTGCTAATTTTCAGCCTTATTTGACAAAGCTAAAGAATCATAAAAATTCTTGAGCATGACATTTTATATACATACAGGTGCCTCGTTAAAAAGATCAATAAATTTAAAAAACTTTAAAAATTACTAGTCTAATATCATGACATAATTTAGCGATATGTACACTTTAGTATTTAGTCGTGACTTGAGCTTATATGCATACAAAATCCTAGAAAATTACATAACGATAAAATCAAGAGAATCAATGAGCTTCCTCGTCCAGAACCTGAAGAAAGAAAGAACGAAAAATGAGCTAGTTTAGGATTTACCCATTTCCAGAAGCACCCAAATTAGTGAGCGAACACATCCACGCAGCTAGTCCTGCCAGGGGAGCTCAATGCGAGGAATGCTGGATATGAGAATCATCGCTTAATGTCCAAGTGCCAAATCTACTACAAGCCAAGGACAAACTATAAACGGAACAAAATCCATATATATATTGGAAACATCACGTTCCAATTTCCAGGATGCTAGGGCAACTCAAAAAAAAGAGAGAGAGAGAGAGAAAAGAAGCATATTGGATGCCGTTCAAAACTAGAAATTAACAGAGTTTACATGATAGTCATTTATTTCTTTAACACAACACGCTTCTCATCTAGAATCTGGTGGTATTGTTATGACATCCACTACGTTGCAAATCAAGCTTCTAATTGACTGATAATGCTGGAAAAAATCTGGTAGCCTTGGCACATATCAGAAAGCAGGCAGTACTCATTCTTGGCATGATATGTGGCCATTAAACCTGCAAAGGAATGCAAGAGTTTCGGTATTGAATGAATGATCATCCACTCAACGAGTTTCTATTCACTTAACCATGATGCTGAGGACAAATTGATAAATAGTAGAATAATCATTGAGGAACTTAAAACCTTAACTCCACAATTAAATAGAGGTTTCAGAAAATGGTAACTACAAGTACTTTTGAGTCTCCATAGGTAATATTTATGGAATTATACCATAGGTTGGTTGGGTTTTTAAGGTCCGTGTGCAAGAAAGTTCTTTCAACACCATATTTCTGGTAAAAGCTCAGAGATAAATTTTTTGAGCATCCACTCAAAGACTCGGATAGAAACCTGCTAAGTAGCCTTATATTTACACAATGGATTCTAGAAACACCATCTCCCAGGGGATGTTTTCACCTCACGCTGGATACTTGACCTTTCTCAAGGAATAGTGACTAGCTTTCTCTAGATTTCAATAAATGCTCATGTGAAGGCTAAATCATTAGCAAAAAAGTGCGAGTAAGACATGATAAAATGAATGCAGTAGGTCTAAGTTTCCTTTGTTGCTCAATCCCTAGCCTATATAGTGAGTTGTTATTGTATTTTGCATCTTGTTTCTCCTGTAACATAGATTACAACTTCAGGGAAGCACCAAGTAAACTCTCAGAATAAGCTACTTTCAGCTTCATACATGAAAAACAAAATTAAAAAAATTAAATCAAAGCTGTCAAAGTTGAGATGATACCAAAATGTACCTTTTAGACTTTCAAATACAAGACTAATAATGCAGAATAATGTGTATTTGCCTAACGGATAACCAAATTTACACCTGCATATTTGCCTAATGATTACACCAGCCACAAAAATTTGTTAATGTACATCCATCCTACTGCATTTCTTTTGTTCTTTCTGAATTCACCACATGCTTAACCATTTTCATGGTGAATTTTCAAGCTCTTCCAATGAGCTCTAAAGAGATTGAAGGCAAGAAGGACAAAACAAAGAAAGAAGGATATGAAATGAAACTATGGACTGGACGGTGTGGATTAATTCAAAGTTTCTAATGTATTCTGAAATAAGTATATAAGGGTAAATTAGCCCCACAAATTCCTTCGACAGATAACGACAATCTTAATTACACCCTAGCATCTATAAGGCTTGAGTTTATACAGTGAGAGTAAATATAAAGGATGAAAAGAAGCAATTGCATCATACCGTAGCCTGTAGTTTGAACATCAAAACCTTCATCCTACAAAATCCAAAAACATTAACTAACGGATGAAAACTTAAAGGCAAGTTACCATGAAAAATGGAAAAAAGGATATATGTCTTACTTTCAGCTCTCGAATTAGTGGCAAAGTCCCTGTGATTGAGTAAGGCTTTACATGCCCAACTACTTTTTCAGTTGCTTTACACAACACTTCAAAGCCACGGGATTTAAGATCACATGCAACTCCAGATGACGCTTCATTGAAGGTCACGGTAAGGCTGTTGGAAAAAAAAACATATACAACAACTTCCTTGAAGAGGTTGAAATGATGAACGAGAATAGCACACAAAAAAATAATTCTTAAGAACAAAAATAATTACATCCCAGAAACAGGGGAGATCCAAGGTGACAGAACAAGAAAGAAGACACACCTCCCCCTCAGGTTTTCTTCTGGGAGGACATATTTTGAAACCGGGCCCCTTGTGTCAAGCTTCTCAATGTTCTCATTTATTTCATCCACATATTCTTGTAGTTTGTCCATCACATCTTTGACACTGTAAATAATCAAAATATTGGAAATCCGAAACCTGATATATTATTGGGAAAAAGAAATGATGGAGTTATCCAGAACAAAGTAGACCCAGATCAGAATTACAAGGACATGCTCTATAAGTGCTAAGACTCTGGGATTAACACAAGGCATGCAACTTACCTATAGAAGGGTGTTAACCTGAAACAGAAGAAAAGGAACGGATGGTGAGACTTCATTTTCATATCAGTTGCTTGTATAAAAATCTCTGTAAAAAGTCATGAACCTGACATCTCCTGAAATTGTACACTCAGCAGGAATTTGATTGATCCCACCTCCTGGATCTGCGACAATAAAGATGGATTTCAGAAATTAAAGCATTTTCTTTCCACAATAAATCATTGCATACTGATACAAAACTTACAACTCCATTGAGTTGGCTTCATTGTTGATGGTGTTGCAAATCCATATACTTGCTCTTCCTTATGGGGTGGGAAGTCCTTGTAAAATCGAGACTGTATCTCTTTAAGTGCCTCCATCCCCAGCTCCAAAGGATTTATAGCCTGCAAATAATACACTCCTTGAAATTAGAAAATAAGCAGAAATTGGAAATGTCACTCCATCTTATATTCTACATAAAAATTGTTTCAGAAAGTTATAATGACATAAGTAGCGAGCAATTTATATCACATATGAAACTAGAAAGTCCCTTATTTGACTTAATTTTGTGAGCAAATCATCATCTATATAAAACAAATCTAGATATGTCTGCACAATCTACTGCTTTAAAGATACTCATCAAAGGGCCATAAAATCGTGTCTTTTTAGCAAACTCTCAAAACTGGGAAACTAACATGTAATGGGTCAATTGTAAATTGAAACTAGTTTAGTAATAAATTCTTAATTTTCTGGTTCTAAAATTAATGAATTAGCAGTCAAGAGGTTATATGTATTTCCAGAAATTGTTTTCAAATCTGCTCTTCATCATCCAAAATGCTTTAACCTGGATACCTTCCTTTCTACTTCTATATCAATGCATGCAGCATGTACAGCTAAGCTGAAAGAGGGGAAAAGGTATTTTTCCACATGCATGTCAGTACTATACAAATTAATACCAGCTTGCATAGACATGCATGTGCACGCAACATACTCTAAAATTGGTCATGCTATAAAAGGAAAAGGAAAAGGAAAAGGAAAAACAGTACTTGCTTCCGAAAAGGTAATAACTCTTGTCATGTAAGTTCCTTTCAAATATGTAATTATTTCAGTTCCAATTATCCAAACTGTGGTCATTATAACATCATGGTTTTTCCAAGATAGGCATATGGCCACACAGATACAAAGTGATTTAGATCAAAATAGATGATTTAAAATCATGTGGGACGAAGTGGTAAAAGTGATTTAAAATCACAGCAACTCAGATGATTTCGTCCCAAAAGAGAATAGAATGCGCAAACTAGAAACATACAAGTTGACCCCACCGAACCAGGATAGATATGGTGAATGGAACTGAGTTTTATGTCAATTCAATTTTTATTAAATTATCATTATTTGCGTAAACAAAAAAGGGAAATGAAAAGAAAATTACTCCATCCACTTGCTCTTTTAAAATTTGTAATCACACAAACCACTTTTACAATACAAATTTCTGCATGTTGCATTTATCATCTTCACTCCATCACTTACTCCTAGTTTCCAATCACACAAACCACTTTTACAATACAAATTTCTGCATGTGAGATGTCTTTGAAACTTCTTACTCCTTGAACCAAATTCATAAAACTTCTTTCACTCTACTGTCAATTTGATATCACCATTCTTTTCGGCTCAATGCATCTGAGTTTGTTTACAGTATCAGAGTTTGTTTACTGTTGCTATTCTAATAGCTATCTTTTATGTAACACAAAATCAGATATGCTTGGAGAATATCTTGCAATTCTGTTTTTCCTTATTGTATAAATAAACATATTGAAATTCAATAAAGGTTGTGTTCTTCTGCGTCTACAATAAAAAAGTTTTGTTTTCTCTTCAATAATCCAGCACATATTACTAATATGCAATGGCATTTTTTAATCAAGGAGCTCCTTAGCTTGATTTTGGCAGTATATTTTCATCTTGCAGAAATTACTATTTGACAGAATCATTCATCAGATCATTTATCTATTAAAACTAAAAAATCACATCAAACCTAGATGAAGTTGTGGGGTAAGTCATGCCTTTTATACCAAGAGAAGAAACAGCACAGACAAAGAAATGTGATTAAAGAGATGCATTGAGCCTAAAAGAATGGTGATATCAAATTGACAGTAGTGATTAAAGAGATGCATTGAGCCGAAAAGAATGGTGATATCAAATTGACAGTAGAGTGAAAGAAGTTTCATGAATTTGGTTCAAGGAGTAAGAAGTTTCAAAGACATCTCGCCATCAGTTTATGCATTAGTATTGTTCATTAGTTTTTGATTTCATCCAAATTACACACATTGGTTTACGTATCACATTATAATATTCCTCTTTGAAAAGCAGAACCAGCAAACCATTCATAAAATTTTTAGGTTTCATATATTTATATCAGAAAGGTGGCAATAGTTTCCCCAGTGTAAATAAATGCATGAAAAAAGTTCCAAGTTGAATTAATAAGACAATAGAGATTGCGATAGTATACCTTATGTGGTAAACCACTATGAAAAAGTTTCCCGGTGAAGTGAAGTTTCCAAGGAATCATACCGCCAGTACCAATGCAAGGTTGTTTATCTGCTGTGTCAATCCAGAATCTACAAACACGAAATCACATCGATTAGATCAAATTTATACCTTGGAAAAAAACGAAGAATATGAAACTAAATTTTCACTGAAGCTTCAGACAGACATCTACAAGACCAGAAAGATGATTTATATAATAATATGTCCCTTTCTTTTCCTACAAAATTGTAGGTTCCTTACAGAGGGCCTCCCTTCAGCTTATTGAGCAGACCATCTTTCACAAGTGCATCCACACCGACCCCTGTTATGGAAGAATTCTCCTCATTGGCTATAAAGACTGCAACTACTGTTGACTTCAATTTCAGCTTCGTCTCCCCCAACTTCTTCATCAGTTCAGTCACAAGAGCAACATGTCCCAAACAATCCGTGGTTCCACGGCCACGAAGTTTTTCCCCATCAATGCTCAACGAAAATGGATCAAACTCCTATGTATAACAATCACCATCATTTTGCATTCAGTGTTAAAGAATGACTGAGCAAAAATATCGAAATCTTCTCCTGAGATAAAATTACAATATTTCAAACCAAAACAAACCCGGTTCAAATTTTGTAATTAATAACTCAAAAGGTGTAAACTTTAAACTGAAAAATGTAAGTTTGAATGCAATTGAAACCTTAGCCACACCACATAAACATGAGAACCCAAATAAAATTCAGCAACAACTTCATGAGGAAATAGTAAAACTCTCATAACCAATTCAAAATCAAACAAACCCCACTTCAATAAACAAGAAAAGAAAAAAGAAAGGAAGGAACAAACCCAATCATTGGGATTAGCAGTAACAACATCCATGTGCATGCCAACAAAAGACAAGATCTTTCCTGGTTCAGTACCAGGGTACTCCACAATAAGATTTCCTCTTTTAGGGAAATTAGAGACATGATTCACAATCAAGGGACCTCCTCCAGTGGTGGTGCTGTAGGGGAGAAGAGAATTCAATACATGTGTGACAACCCTGTCTTCTTCAGGGATCAGCTCTGGTGGGTTGTTCTGGACATATTTAGACTCCCCAATGATGTTTTTCAAGAGGGAAACAAAGGAGTCCTTGTTCAGGTCTCCTAGGATTTGTTCAATATCGGCCATTAGCTTGTTGTGTCTCGGTGAGAGACTGAGAGAGAGGAATATGATGGCCAAATGCTGAAACTCTCTCTGTATATATAGTCTCTATAAAGTTGCGAACGGATCTCCTTTGCTTGGAATTTATGCTCATTGACACTGTTGCCTTGGAACCGTACCTTAAAAAACAAAAGAGTAAATCTTGATTATTGTTTTTTTCAAAACTTTTTAAAAGAAGTGAGGCTTTGGATTATAATTTAATAACAAATCTTTGATAAATTTGTATGATTTCTAATTAGAAAACATCTTATTTTTTTTTAATAAGATAAAGGTTTATATAATCATGAACTTATCAAAATATTTTTGAAATCTTATGAAATATAATACATTTATTTTTTAAACAGTGATTCTTGAAAAAAATTTGGTAAAATCTTTATTTTCAGTTATAGATTAAACAAAAAGAATCACAATTGTTTAGATTATAAATTTCATGCAAAATTATCATATAAATATTATATATAAATTAGAAATCTAACATGCAAACTATCATATAAATATTTTATATAAAAAAATCCAATATCAAGCGACAGTTAGATATATATACTTTTTGTATGCACAATTGTTTTGGAGTCATACATCCAAAAATATTTGTTATTTTTTTAAATGCATCAAATCCAATATCAAGCGACAGTTAATTAAAATTCTATTTTTTTTATTAATGTTTTTATTTAAAGACATTTATTTTTGTTAGCGGTATGACATATTGTATAAAAAATGAAGGCAATTAAAATAGAAATTAGGAAAAAATATTATTGATTGGAAATTCAGAGTGTGTGTGTGTGTATAATCAAAACCTTCTTTTCTTGTTCATATGTTTTTTTTTTCTTACGAAGACATGTCTTTTTTAAGAAGTATTGTTTTTTAAAATAAAATTTATCATAATATTAAAACAAAGTTTGAATAAAAAAATAAAAAAAATCATAAATAAATAATTTCTATATGAAATATAAAAATATAAAAAACAATTAACAATAAAAATAACTAAATAGATATTTTATCTACATTAAATCTTCATGAATATTATTTTTAATTAAGCATATTAGGTTCATATATAATTATTTTAAAAAATAATTGTTAATATTATTATAAAATCTAGAATGTTATTTAGAAACAAGGTTATAATCGGATAAGTATTTAAATATCACTTGACTACATTTATTGAAAGTAAATCCTACTATATAATGTTAAAAAAAATAGGGTCATTTAAGAAAATTAAAAAAAAAAACAGAAACGACTGGGCTGGAGAGATTGGCCAGTGTGCCCGACCTAAAACTATAATGCATAAACCCGCATGCTTGGGTATGTTTTTTCAAACTAGCACATATGACGCGTCGTATGCTTACAACATTTGTTTATCACTTGAATTAGCTCTGGTGGTCATAAAATTATGGCCGAAGTTTTTAGATTTTAAAAACCTAAATTTTATTTTTTTTTTTAACCCTGAAACATGAAAAACAATGGAACCTCTAAAACCACATTATTAGCCACAAAATATATTTTAATAGAATAAAAAAATCAAAATTAAACAAAATTAAAAAAGAAATTTAGAATCCCAATTTACCAGCATTATTAAAAGTAAAAATCATTACTTTTAATATAAATCAAACCATCTAGGTGGTGACCCAGTGATAAGAACTTGGGGCTAAGAGGTTTGCTCCTTCTGTAGTCTCTGATTCGAGTCCTTGGTTGCTCATATGATGGCCACTAGAGTCATACATGGTCGTTAACTTCAGGGCCCATGGGATTAGTCGTGGTGCGCGCAAACTGGCCCGGATACCTACGTTAATCTAAAAAAAAATCACCTCTATTGAGTTTTTTTCTTAAACATAAATTTAAAGATACTAAGATCATAATTATGGGTGATCGGAGTTTGGCCATCTGAGAACTTCTTACTGTTTTATTTTTTAAAAAATTTATCTCTCTTTTCTAGACATCTAATTAAGGACTGAAATGTAAAAAAAAAATAAACTTATGAACTGAAATGTAAAAACATAAAGAAGAAGGATCGAACATGAAAAATAATGAATAAAGAGGGACCAAATTAAACTTCTCTAAGCAATTTGAACAACATAAACATAAATAAAGTTTTTTGTTTTTTGAAATATCAATTTTGATAATTCATCTTTTAATTTTAGCTTTAAGAGCAATATAAAATTAAATTAATTTTTGTAAATTGTTCTCTAGTTTT
>Ga0325405_1000585_pt1 | contig 35637 bp, 19 predicted proteins | sample PopdelMetagenome_21_FD_205663 | JGI IMG/M metagenome (GOLD analysis project Ga0325405, IMG submission 205663) | Populus deltoides microbial communities from Bellville, Georgia, United States - Xylem-Control-R2 | ecosystem: Host-associated > Plants > Phyllosphere > Stem > Wood/Secondary xylem... | reverse complement strand
AGCAAAAATTAAATTTAAAAAAAAAAAAAAAAAAAAAAAAAAAAACATGTGAAGAAAAGAAGTGAAAAAAGTTGGATCAGAAGACTGGTTATGATCAGGAATGTAATAGCAACTTGGCTAAACCAGCGGATCATAGTGATATTATGATAAAGACACAGTTTACCAATGTGCCCAAAGCCTATCAAAGCATTAAAGAGAGAGGGAGGGGGGGAGGAATAAAACCCCACAGATTAAACATGCTAACCATCCTATCATCAATTACTCATCCACAGAGACATCCCAAACCAGAAATGAGAGCTACAAGAATCTTAAACTCTCTTTTGTTTGACAGGAGATATTATTTATTTAACAGCAATGAAAGAAAATGCTTCTTCAATTTAGACATTTAATAGGAGAAGAAAACAGATTTAAGAAAAGGAAAAACATACCTCCTCCATTTCTTTCTTCTGAGATAATTTTGAATCTGATCTCCAGGCAATGTAAAGCAACCGAAGGCCAAAAAATGCATACAGAACTGCATATGGAAATAATAGAATGGTTAATTTTCATAATGAACCCAATTCTAGCACACAAATAAGATTAGCCAAATTCCATTTACCATGTGAAAGTGAAATATGAAGTCAGAAGTCAAACTAAGATTTCTATGTTTTATTGAAACTGTTAATGACGATGACAAGTACAGTTTATATAAAAGGGCACCAAAAGCTATTGACATTCAGATTTACTCTACCAGTGGGACTAAATTCCACCATGTACATTATTTATACAACTCATGGAATCTGACCATGCAACTGACAGAGGTCCCCCTAAAACATTTATTCAATTATAGTCAACTCTTTGAATTCTTAGATATTTTTTAAAAAATATGGAAATCATCAAAGGGCTGCAATTTCAAACATAATTTTCCTTGTAGTTGATAAGGGCACCAGTTAAAAATTTGCTTGTAGCACTTTCTACAACAGAATTAAACCACAAAGATGATTGGGTACAAACTTTGTAGCATGAAGACTAATCAAGTCAACATTAATTTATTTTTATTCTTGTGGAAATTTCACTGTTGTTTAGTTCCTATATAGATTATAACGAGGCAGGCAGCAAAATCCTTATTCCAATAATTTATAAGATTCTGTTGTTGAGGTGACATTTTCATACTACCAAGATCATGTTTACTTTCAGAAAATATCTTTGTAGTTTTCATCTCTAGTTTTCTTATTTATTTTAAAATGATTTTTCCATGGAAAATTGTGGAAACATGTTTATTGAACACAAATTTTATAAAATGGAAAACAAGGGTATTGTTAAACTTACATTTAGATAATAAAAGAAATAGACATGAAAATTTAGTGAACCAAACAAGGCCCTTGTTTTTTACAGTGGAGAATTTGGAAAAACAACTTTTTGGTGTTTTTCAATTTCTCCAGAAATTGGGGAAATAGAGAAAAAAAAGTGTTTTCAACAAAATAGATTTCATTTAAATTAGTAAATGTGTTTTTATATTTTTCTATTTTCTAAAATATTTTTCAAAGAAAACTAGACAAGCTCCCACAAGTAAACACAACCCATAAATTTCCAACTCTGGTTCCACATGTACATGAGAGTCCAATAGGTGAAACCTGACAAGAAGATTTGCAACCATTTAAGGTCAAAATGAAAGCTATTCTTCCTATATTTATCATGATCATAAGACCAGAGAAAATGATCCCATTTAAGTGACTAACAACAAAGAAACAGGACATTGACAACACATTTCTTGATGGAGTGACTAAATGACATCCTTGCCCCCATCAAGTTCAACAATTGCCTACCAATGATCCTTCCATGCACATATCTATTCATACTTTCATATGCTAGCATAGTGTTCCAAGTGAATGTATTTAAGAACCAAACAGTGCACTGAAATTATTTTAATCCTGTTTTTGTAGATAAGTATTTAAATCTTCTAATAATGAATGCTTAGGATTTAATTTAGTTTTGGAAACTACATATTTTCAATGGATGTCTTGCTAAACTAGACGGGGTTTTCTTAAAGGTCAAAATTAACAAGTTTCAAATGGTGTTTTAACAAGGAATGACAGGCAAAACTTAGTGCTGTTTCTCCTCATTCACAGGCAACATCTGTATCATTCAATGGGACATCCACCCTATCTATCTCTGAATAAATCATCCAGTTTTCAGAATTCTTTCTAAATATGAAGAATTAGAATACGAGCCAGGGCATTTTTGATATATGGGCAAAGACTAAAACTGAGATTCTAAAAATAAAATGTTTTGCAATAATTTAAGACAGAAACTACCAACTATTAGCCTTCCTAGGTTTGATAGAATGTTTTGCAATAATCCTATTTGAATCCTGCCTAGAACTTACTGGAACTACAACCAGGTATCTCAATTGCCAGTATTCATGAGTATTTCCTCCTAGCATGGACACATTAGTCAAATTTTCTGCCTTACCCCTTAAACTTAAGATAGGGCAAGAAACGGGAACAGACTGAACAAGGCAGAAGATCTTTCATGGTACAAAACAGGAGAAAATCAAAAAATGCATATAATAGAACATATAGATTGTCATAGTTCACCGACCTACCTAAAGCTATGGACTAAAGAAGCTTAAAACCACAAACAAATTGCAGCATGGAAGGCATTTCCTAGGGAAGAAGAATAATAAAAAGAAGATATAGCAACTGGTATCTGAGAAGGAATAAATAAATGTAATTTATATAATACGTACTTGTGGCTGCACTATTTGTATGCTTTCTTGATATCAAATTTGGCACAATCCTACCTAGTCCAGTAGAAAGTACCTAAATGATAGCACAACAGCTTTAATCTTCACAACATTGAGAATAAGAAAAGTGCAGTGTAGTTGCTGGACATTCCATTCAATGCTATCCAATCACTTTGCAATGTCAGAAGAAAGAAAGGGATAAAAAAGATGTGAAACAAAGAAAAGGTAGAGTTCTTTGGTTGAAGTAGAAACTGAAACAAATAACCAGATAACTTACTGTCATAACAATCAATGCAGTGAGTGCACCAGACAAAACAGTAGATTTAGGGTGTCGCATTGCCATAAGAGCTGCTATTATAAAAGTCTCATCTCCAATCTAGCAAGCACCATAAAAGTCAAGCAATAGAAACATTTAACAAAATAAATACCGAGAAAAGTTAAGAAGATACAGCCGAGCACCAATCAGAAAAACATGATAATAACAATTGCTTTTCTTCCCTGGTTAATCTAAAAAATAAGACAAGAGTAGATAGCACAGACCTCGCTGACCATAATCATTGAGAAGCTAGCAAAGAATGCATCAAAAAGTCCAAAACCAGAGTCCAATTTAAGAACAGATTTGGCATCACCACCATTTGTAACAATCTGCATCCACAAATGAGTGTATGACCAAAAATAGGTTTTCTTAGAAAGAAACAAAATGATAATAGGAATAAATACCATGCCACGGCGGCCGAGATCTTGAAAGGATCTTGATTCATCTCCCTCATTTTCCACCCCATCTGCCTATAATAAATAATATCACAAGAAAAAAAAACATATACGGACAAAAATTATTAAAAAAAATTAAAGATCAGAAATAACAGACCTGAGCAGCAGCGATGTAAGCGAAGGAGAATAGTAGAAGAAAAGCAGCAGCAGCTCCAAAGAGAAACCTAGGGTTTGAACGAAACCCCATCAGCGAGCAGGCAATATGGGATTTTGGATCGGAAGGAAATCGAAAAGTTTACAAGTTGCGAGATCTCTACGAAAGAAAGCAGAGACAGACGGGGGAGAGGTAGCAAGAGATCTGGCACTCAGACAAGATCCCTAAGAAGAAAAGATGCGTGCGTACGCACAAATTTTGCAATATAATATTCCGTGCTCCGCGACGGGTTAAAATTAAAAAAAAAATTAAATATAAAAAAATATATCAAATGTCTTGGGTCGCAAGATAATATCAAATCTAATATTATTGAATCTAAGAATCAAATCAAATTTAAAATAGTCTCACATCTAGTGGTAAAAACAGACCTAGTAGCTTTGAATCCGTCGGCTAAGTCAAACTTAATATTCTTAAATCTAGCAAAAAGAAAAATTAAACTCAAGAGCATTGAATTTGTTTATCTAGACCTAAAAATTATTAGATATATCAGCCAAGAAATTTAAAAGCTATTGATTTTAGCTGGGTAATCGAACTCACCACTAGTGAGTCTTGCTAGGCAACAGGACCCAACACTTTTGGGTCATGCTAGGTAACCAAACTCAATGCTAAGAAAAAATAAATTCAACTCAACTCAACCTTAATTGAAAAAAAATATATTATCACCCAACTTTTGTACAATATAAAAAAAGTCTTATCAATTTATTTTCTTTTTACCATATAAAAAAATAAAATAAAAGAAAAGAAAAAATTCTAAAAAGGCAAAAAATCGATGGGTCTGACTAAATAGCCTTGGGTCTCGTAGGGAGCCAGACCTAATAGCGGTGAGTCTCGCTGTCAAGCCAGACTCAGCACCAAGCGCTTTGGAAATGATGAGTACTTTCCCTAAGCTTATTGATAAGAGTTCAGGTGTCACAACACAACATATTTAGCGTTCTACAACACAAAGATTTGAGTTAAACCCTACATTTATTAATAAGATTTCTAGTGTCGCAACCCAACATATTTGGCATTTTGCAAGTCCAACTGCCTAGTTAGACCAAAGATTTGTGAGTCTAGCTGCAAGCCGGACTCCATAGCGATGGGTTTGGCTACCAAGTCAAACCCAACACCTTTTGGAAGCAATTTAGGTCTGGTTTCCATGCCAAACCTAATAGCGATGGATCTGACTGACAAGCCAGACCCAACAGCTTTTGGCACACAAAACAGAAAAGACAACGCCCCCATCAACATGTTTTTACTAAAAAAACAGCAAAGACAACACCTCCATGACGCTACAGTATCGTCCACAGTGCAAACACTTTTGTACAATATAAAAAAGTCTCATCTATTTATTTTCTCTTTACCATATGAAAAAAAAAGAGAAAAGAAAAAAATATTAAAAGGCAAAAAATTGGTGTTGGGTCCTTCTAGCAGCAAGACCAATGCTATTAGGTCCCGTTAGCAGCATGACCCAACGCTAAGAGAAAATAAATTCAACCCAACCCAACCTCAAATGAAAAAAAAAATATTATCACCTAATTTTTATACAATATAAAAAAAGTTTCATTAATTTATTTTCTCTTTACTGTATGAAAAAAATAAAATTAGAGAAAAGAAAAGCAGCAAAAAATTGATGGGTCTTGCTGAAAGTCGGACCTAATAGCCTTGGATCTGGCTGCAAGCCAGACCCAACACCAAACACTTTGGAAGTGATGAGTACTTTTCCTGAGCTTATTGATAAGATTTCAAGTGTCGCAACCCAACATATTTGGTGTTCTGCAACACAAAGATCTGAGTTAAACCCTGAGCTTATTAATAAGATTTCAGGTGTCACAACCCAATATATTTGGCGTTCTACAAGTCTGATTGCCCAACTAAACCCAAGATATGTGGACTGTAAGCCAGACCCTATAGTGATGGGTTGGCTTTCCAAGCCAAACCTAACACCTTATGGATGTGATTTGGGTATGGTTTCCATGCCACACTCTATAGCGGTGGATCTGGTTGCCAAGTCAGACCCCAACAGTTTTTGGCACGAAAACAAAAAAAACAACACCCCCAACAACATTTTTTGTTTAAAAAACAGCAAAAACAACGCCCTCATGATGCTACAGTGTCGTTCATAGTGCAAACACTTTTGTACAATATAAAAAAATCCCATCAATTTATTTCATCTTTATCGTATGAAAAAAAATAAAAGGCAAAAAAATAAGACAAAAGAAAACAAATATAAAAAGGCAAGAAATCGGTGTTAGGTCCTACTGGAAGAAGGACCAATGTTATTGGGACATGCTAGGCAGCAGGACCCAACATTAAGAGAAAATAAATTCAACCCAACCCAAAAACTAGCATTCAAATAACCAAGACCTACCAATTTATCTTTTTTATGAACTACAAAGAAATTATTAGTTCTTCCTAAGTATTTAAGAATGTTTTTCACTATTTTCTAGTGACCATCATCTAGAATAGAATGGTATTTACTAGTTATACTCAAAGTATAAGATACATCTGGTTTTGTACATAACATCACTATATAATGGATCCTATAACCAAAGCATAAGGAATATTTTCCATCTTATCTCTTTTAATTTATGTTTTAGGGTATATAACCTTGAAAAAATATATCTCATATGAAATAAGTATCATTTCTTGGATTCTTCTATGCGAAACTATTTTTACATCTTGTCTATATACTTAGATTGGGACAATCCAAAAAACCTTATAGGTCTTTCTTTATAAATCTTTATTCCTAGTTTATAGGTTGATTCTCTCATATTATTCATGTTGAAATTCTCAAAAAACTAGATCTTTATTAACTAAAGTAAATATATGTCATCTTCATATATTTTTTATGAAATCAAACTATTTGATTATCTCATCAAAATGGATATTCAAACTTCTTGAAGCTTTCTTAAGTCCAGAATAGATTTCTGTAGCTTAAAAAAAAACCCACTTACATAACTTCCATATGATTCTTTTCATAAACTTATTGTAATCTCTCCATATGGAATCCTTATATATATATATATATGAATTCGGTATATTTGTTATTTAATAAACACCTACATATTAGTTCTAGGTATTCTTCATATCTCATCTTATGAGAATATTTTCTTTATTTTATAAAAGAAAATAACATAATAAGTATTAGTCTCGGCCACTATAATTAATATTCACTCCTAATAGAGCATTGACCAAGAATATTTAGGAACAATGCTTTGATTCAATAGAATTTCTTATAATTATAACCAATTAAGTTTTCCATTACAAAAAATTTTTTATCTTATGGGATTCATCTTTACTTTAGATTCAATAATCAAACTTAAATAAATACTAAAGATAAAAAATACATTTAAATATAAAAATATATGTTTTATATGAATAATATCAATGCCACATGTAACTACTAAATTGACTACAAGTCAATACTTGATGTGTATATAATGGCATATATACATGCTAACGTGTATATAGTCTCGCCTAAATAGCATGTTATAACTTATCCTTGCTTCTATCACAAAAAAGGTTGTACTAGAGGTTCTTGACCTAATAGTTAGGTCTCCATATAACGCCCTCATAGTCTTTTATGTCTCCTATAGAATTTGGACATGACCACTTCTAATAGGATCATATCAGCTTTGTTATGACCAACCTTAGCAATCAAATGTTAGGGCATATTGTTAAATGAGACACCTTCTTCAATTATAACCATTTGTATTTGTACACTATTAATGATAATTGTGATATACAAAGGTTTCAAATGGTAAATTATTACCAATGTTAGCTTAGGAATGTGATTCTAGACTTTTGTTCAACCATGGGCTCTCATTGGTTGACCTCAACTATTTTCTCATTTTCTTTTTTTTATCTTCATGATCATTGTCCAAATAAAATAATTAGTTAGGTCTGGCTTTAAAGGAATATAATAGATTAAATATTATGTCAGTTAATGCAACTCCCTTATGGTAATTCACCTTTATATTAAAATGTTTTCCAAATCTCTATCCTTTAATGCACCTTACTCACCTATTTATTGTATTAGGACTGAGAAATATAGTTATTTTTTCTCATTTTATTATGTGTTATCATTAAAAGGGGTTTCCAAACTTTTTCCTATAATTTCATCATTTAAAAAATCATTTGCATCGATAATCAAATCATTTTCATTGTCTAGTTGGTCTTTCATTTAAACAAAAAAAATTTTTGAAGCCTTCACATGACTTATAGGGTTTTTTAGAGCTTTGAGAATTTTATTGTTCTCAAGCACTATTAGTGTTATCTCTTCAAAAACTGGTGTTTGTTCTCCTTATATTAGGGTGGCTTTCTTGACAACACTTTCCTGTTACTATTATTTAACAGCTAATGTCATCTTTACACACACACACCAAATAGTGACTTGGGCTAATTTTATGGTGTTTGTCTCCCGTGTTCAAGCTTGTAGGTTATTGGCCTAACACTTTGGACAACTTCGTTCGATCATTGTGGTCGTTGATTAATCTCTACCTTGACCTTGATAACATACGTACTAGATTGGCTACTTTTCACCATCTTTTTTATTATCTTAGTGATAGTTTTGTCTATTTTTCTAGAGATTTCTTCTGTTATTTTTTTTCTTATTAGATCATGGTCTACTATAACCTCTTAATATGAGGTGGTGTAGAGATAAGAACTCTCTGCACCCTTTTATCAATATTGTATGGTTGTTTAATGACTCTCTCATTAGCAAAGATGATAATAAGAATAGGTTAAATCCTATTAAGTACTAATCTCTTTAATATACCACTTGTAAACAACATAATTAAAACATGAGGCTATTTTCTTTTTACCTTTTTTTTATAATCTATGTAGTATCCAAGGCCTATTTATTAGGTAACTTGGAAAATTTAGATTCCAAGTTATTTTATTTTCAATATCTTTCATGTCGAGTGTTTATAATTGATCTTATTACTTATAATTTTCTGACCAATTATTGTTTGATCTATTGAACCATAATGAGACTAAAAGGTAATTTATAATTAGAAACTTTCAAGATTAAACACCATTAATTGAGTGAAATATAGAGACAATTTACTGTGATTAGTGATATTGTAGAAAAAATCAAAGAACTTAATGAATTTTTAAATAATTTAATATACATAGAGATATGTTGGATTATTAGGTGGAGATATTTTTAATGTTATTCAAAAGAAAACATTGAATAATTTAGGGATCTTTTAATCATTAACATGAGGAATTTGAATTTTATAACAAAAAATAATAAATTGTGTAGATTAACACGGTGAAATTAAAAGCTTTATATTTATTTTTATTATCTCTAAAACCTTAAGTTTTATTCTCTATTTATTTTAATTTACTTTTGTCAATCACTTTAGTTTGATTTAGGTGGTCAATTCTATAAAATCTCTGTTTGATTTCTAAATAGTAATTAATTTAGTAAATTTTAATACTTAATAGCATAATTAATACTTATGGATTCGATACTCTTTTCTTCAAAAAAACTTTACTACTTGTTGTGATTTTGTTCATTTGCAAATACTATCAAATAAAGGTTTTGGCATTGTTGTCGGGGATTTATTATTTGTTATTGATATTGATACTAGCTAAATTGTTAATAATTTTATTTATTTATTTATTTATTATTATTGTTGTTATTATCATCATCATTAAATATTGCTTTGATTAAATCTCAAATTTTCTATTCTTTTTTTATTTCAATATTTAGAAGTGCATACCCGTTCTAAACCATTTGAACCTATCTCCCGAGATTGAAAGAACTTTGCGTTAGATCAATAAAGAGAAGAAAAAATAAATCACCACATCTGTCATTATTATGGTGGAGTAGCGAAATAAAGAGGCAAATAAAGCTTTAAAATATTATTATATGCATTCAGTTAATGAGTATGCATCTATCATAAAGAGGCCGATTATATAAGCTAATAATTTTGAGATAAAGCCAATGAAAATTCTAATGATATATCAAATTGTTTAGTTTGAGGGCTATCACAGAGGGATCCTAATGTTCATATCGTAAATTTTCTAAAGATTTATGACACCTTCAAATATTACAAAGTGAAGGATGATGTTATTTTTTAAGACTTTTCTCCTTTTCACTTAAAGAAAAAAGTGAAGGCATGGTTGAATTCTCTACCACTTATTGTTATTACTACTTGGAAGGAGTTAGCACAAAAGTTTTTGGAAAAGTATTTTTCTTTGGCCAAAATAACAAAGATAATGAATGATATTACAACTTTCACTTAATTTAAAAATGAGTCTTTGTATGAGATATAAAAGATTTATTAAGAAAGTGTCTGCATTATAAACTCTTAGCATGACTTCAAGTCCAAACATTCTAGAATGGTTTAAGAGTTACAAGCAAGTCCATGGTTAATGCAATAGTTAAATGAGCTTCGAAGAGTAAAACTCTTGAAGTAGTTTATAGATCTCTGGAAGAATTGGCATCCAACAACTACCAATGGCCTTTTGAGAAAGCAATATAAAAGAAAAAATGGATGAAGTTTTTTAACTTGATTTTATTATCGTTTTGACAGAACAAATGCAACTTTATCTAAACAACTAGGTAAGATGAATGTTAATGTATTCAAACTAATGTTATGTGTGATTATTATGCATAAAATCACTCAAGTATCAATTGCCAATTAGAGAAGCCTTTTGCTCAACGAAATTATGAGGAAGTTAATTATGTTTTCAATTTCAACATCAAAACAATTCTTATTTGAACACATTTAAAATGGAGAAATCACCTTAATTTGTCATGGAGTAACAATCAAAGGGAAACTAGACCACCTTAAAATTTTCAACAACAAGAAAATAAACCGACACATAAGAAAATGCTCATGAAATACATGCAAAAGAAAGAATTAGCAATCCAAAATGATTAAACTTTGATTCATAACCTTGAAGTTCAAATTGGTCAGCTCTTAAATATTCTTATAAAGAGGAAATATAGAACTTTGCTAAATAACATTATTACCAATCCTAAAAAAACATGTCATAGCAACATCATTGAGAAGTGGGAGGACAATTGAGCAACCATAACAACAAGTTTTGAGCAACATAAAGCTGATGATCATGAGGAGACCAGGTCAAAGATGAATTAGAGGAGAAAACTAATTGATGTTTAATAAGGAAAACTGATTTTGAATGTTCAAGATAAACAACTAATGTTTAATGTTTAAGTCTATAAAATCTTCATCTAGTTATGATTCATATTTTTAGATGGATAGCATTGATAGGTCGGTAGCCAACACTTTTAAAGAGGAGAATCCAAAGATGTCACTTAAAGCATGTCTTACCAGCTCTCAAGTTTTTTTATGCCAAGCAAGTCATGATTAAAGAATGTAATGAATACTTGAAATCCTTTTAACCATTTCTTTAAGAAAGGAAGCCAAAAGTTAAAGAGATTAGGGTTAACACTGAAAATATAAAATCATTCATTCAAGAGACTCCTAAGAATGAACTTAAGCCACTACCATCCCATTTAAGTGTTGTGGAAAGAGAAAAGATGCTTAAGATTTTGGCAAAGCATGAAATGGCATTGGAATGGACCATAACAAACATTAAAGGTGACCATTTAACTCTTTTTATGAATAAGATTTTGATGAAAGAAAATTCAAAACCAATTACGCAACTACACTGGCAATTAAACCCGACTTTATAAAAGGTAGTGCGGGCTAAAGTATTAAAATTATTGGATGTAGGATGATGAGAACCAAGGGAAGTCTAGCTATAGACTTTAAACAAAGCACTTTTTTAAACGGAACCGAAGTTTTTATTTATTTATTTATATTATTATTCTCTTTAATTTTTAGATTTTTTAAATTTATGTCATTTTATAGGTTTGTGTAAGTTTAGGGGCTTTCCAATGAGTTACACGATTATGCTTTCAAGGACAACTTTCAATTAGAAATTGATGGAGCAATTCTTACTTTTTCTCAATTTATTTTTGTTTCTCTTCTTTCTCATCGAGGACAATTTTTTAATTAAGTTTAGGGGGAAAAGAATTAGTTTTATGCTAATTTATGTTAAAAGAGAGGGTGAGAGAGAGAATTAGCTTGATGAATAAAAAAATCACATGATAAGAATATGGTTGAAATTGATTATAATTTTAGGAAAAAAAACTCTTATTGCTTGAGTTTATTTGTTAATCCTTGATTTGATTTTGCTTAATTTGAGGTTTTCTATATTCAATGAATGCTTATCATGATTATCAATTGTTTTGCATACCTAGATAAATTTTATACGAATATTATAAATTTGTATGATCTTAACAAACTCTAAAACTTGTTTGATGACACTTGAGGCGAAACCATAGACAAAATATTACTTGGGAAATGATTTAGGTATTCTTTGAATCGATTGAGTCTTTCAAGCTTACCTATTTATTATCTTTATCTCTAGTCAGCCCTTTGAGCTTTGTGGAATCATACTTTGGATTAAGTATGATTGGTGTATTAAACTTTTTCCTTGCATATAAATTAAGTAGAGTGAAGATTGAATTTTTATTTTTAAATCTATGTATATTAGAGATTTGTTTAAAAAGTTTGTTATGGAAAGAAAGAGTCATACTCAAACATCTATGAGCACATCTGTCAAAATTAGCTCAGATTCTACAAGTAAGTGTGTTAATTCTACACTTTATAGAAGCATGATAAGGAGTCTATTTTACATTACTGTTAGTAGACTTGATATTTCTTTTAATGGGGGTATTGGTGCTAGATTTCAATCTAATCCTAAAAAATCACACCTTACAACAGTTAAAAAAAATCTTAAAATACCTTATTACTATAATTGACTATAGTGTATAGTATTCAAAAGATTCAAACTTAACTCTAATTGGTTATTTAGATGCTGACTAGACAAGTAATATTGACGACACAAAAAAATAGTATTGGAGGATGTTTTTATGTTGGTGACAACTTGACAGCATGGATGAATAAGAAACAGAATTCAATATCATTGTCCATTGCAGAAGTTGAGTACATTGTAGTAGGAAGTTGTTAAACACAACTTTTTTGGATGAAAAAGATATTAGAGGATTATGGTTTCTCGCAAGAAACTATAACTGCTTATTGTTATAATTCTAGTGCAATTAGTATCTCCAAAAATCTTGTGCAACATTCAAGAACCAAGTATATAGATATAAGACATCATTTCATTAGAGACTTGGTTGAATTAAATATTATGTTTTTAGAATATATGAACATCAAATATTAATTGGCCGACTTATTAACAAAACTTTTAAATGGTCTACGATTTTAATATTTTAGGAAAGTTATTGGTTTATGTGACATGCATTAATTCTTAAAAGAGATAAAATTTGTAAATTAAAAAAATATGTGTGTACAAAGTTTATGTTTTTTTATGTTTTTCAAACAAGTGATAGGTTGTTAACACTAAAGCACAGAAGCAAATCTTATAAATATACCTCATCTAATACCTTTAAATCTTACAAATTTCATTTTGTTAGGATTAAGGCAAATTTTATTTTGTATGGTCTTCACTTTTGAAATTTTATTCTTTTAAAAGCCCAAGTAAAGGTATTATCTTAAGCACAATGAAGAATTCAAGTTGTTTTACTTACTATTAGCAAAAGTACAATTGATTTAAAAGAAAGTACGATATCAGTTAATGGGGAGTAAAATATGCCTTGAATTGACTAAAGCTGGTTAAATTTAACATTCAAGTTATTAAGACACTCCTCTTGACAGATTTTTGAGAAAACATCAAGAGTTCACATCATTGTGGAAATATATAAACACTTCAGTATGGATTTATTATACTCTTTAATTCTTTGAAGAAAAAGTCAATTGCTCACAATGAAAATAGACAAGCAATTACATAAGAAATTCAACAAGTAAGTATTCTAAACTAGTTTTTTTAAGTATAATTTTAATACTTGTTTAATTTGCATGCTATAATTGTTTTTCCTATATTTGTTTTGCAAGTTTATGTATTTGCTTAGCAAGCATGCTGTATTTTTATAATTATTACCATATTTTTACATTTTTGCATGATTATAAACTAAATATATATTTTTTACTTATATAATCTTTACTTGTGAGTTTTGAACATCAATTCCATCATATCTCGAATGCTTTTTAGAGGAAAACATATAAAAAAGTTATAAATGAATAGAAAGAACTTGATATGGTCAATGAGTTAAAAAGGAATGAAATGAATTTGTTAAAATTTCAAATTAAAATTACCACTATAAGTGCCCCATCCGAGTTTTTATTTATAGATTTGAGAGTCGCATATAGAGTTATCACTTTATCTTATACCTTTATTTTTATGTTTTCGAAAATCAATGGAACAATTTCATTTTAAAAAATTACATATCAGTACATTTTTTCTACATTTACAAAGAGATTTTTTTTTAAAAAAATATATTTTTAATTTTAAAAATCACAAATTGATAGGAAAAAAAACCAAATAACAAGTTTGAAAATTTCATTAAAAAATAAAGAGTGGATGGTTTCTCTCATTCCCAATTTTGATAAAATATGTCAGATTTAAAGATATGGTCTAATAACTTGAAATTTTCACTTAATAAGCATTATAATATACAAGAAGAAAAGTAAATTTAGTTTTACTATTATGTGATATGTAAACCCAAATACTTAAAAGAGGAATGAATTAGGCGATATGATCAAAGTTTAATAAACTAATTCTTTTTCTTAATAAGCTCAACGATAAACACAAATTAGCCCATTTTTCTAATCATGCATTCAACATCAATATAACATGGAACAATAATTTAAAGGAGAAGGAAAAAAGAGATTTGCATGGTGATATATAGTAGTTTGATCCTATCATCTACAGTATTTCGCAAACAGTAAGCTATTATTACTCATTGGACTTTTTCAAAATGATGTCTCACATTTTTACAATAACAATCTTTTTTAAAGATTGATATTAAAAAAATTTTATACCTTGCCAAGAATTTTATTCAAGAAAGAAAATGATAATAAATTTCACAATAAAAAAGAAGATTTACTAAAGAAAAGCTCAAAAAAATAATATGAGGCATCATTATGATTATAGAGATGAAATTAATAAACGTGCAAGAAAATAACCACTTAAACAAATAATATTAGGATTATATCACCTTGTAAATGGGATATGGTTTTTTAAAAATATAGTTAAATTAGGAGCTTCAAAATGAAAAAAACTAGCGAAAGAATATAATAAAATGGGATATGGTTTTTTAAAACATGAACAATATTAATTTCTCCATTTAAATTCTTTTAGTTTCCTTTTTAAAATTATATATACATATATTAAATTTCTTAATTTAACTATTGTTTTTCTAAATAGCAATTATAGGAATTTCGGGTATAATAGGAGGCTTTTTTCAAATCTTCAAACTTTTAAGTGGACACCTCCGATGGTTATTGTAATCTATCTAAATTTTTATCATATATTTGATTTGAAAGAATTCTATGAAAGTAATTCTAGTTTTTATATAATTGTTTATCATTTATTTGACTATATTGTATAATTTGCTAATAAAACATTATAATTTCAGAAAAAAATTGTCTTTTAACAATCCGTTTAATTTTTAATAAAAGTTTATACTATTCAATGATAAAATTTAATCAATTAAAATATTTACATAACATATACAATAAATGTGTTTGATTATTAAAAACTAGAAACAGGAAAAAGTTAAATTAGTTGTATTGGTCTTATGAATTGAAGAAAAAAGTGTTAATTTATTATTTAGATGTTAATTATGAATTGAAATCGTAAAAAAAAAATCAATTCAAAAAACTTGATAAAACATAAAAGATAGCCATAAAAAGAATGAGGATGAAATTTGATAAAAAAAAACCCATGAAGGATGAAATTGTAAGGAAAAAAAACAATATAAAAAATGACCTCAAATAAAATAAATAACAATAACAAAAATATGACCAAATTTAAAATATTAAAAAATTAAAGGGGGTGAAATCAAAAACATTTTAAATTTCATAAATTATTCAAAATAAAAAATAGTAATAAAAAGACAATGATCAAATGTGAAGGAAAACGAAATTGAAGGGGTTGATTTGAAATTTTGAAGAAGTTGGTGCTAGATTTAAGGAGAGAGAAGAAGTCATCGGTGCCAAACTAGTGGTGCATTTGGAACACGCTTCTCCTCATCGTATAGGGAACACTGAGATCTTTTAAACGCTGCTTTGCAGATGGTCAAATAACATCGTACGTGGGTTGTCTATTCATTGACGTGTGTTACACAAGTGCCTACATGTTTTTTTTAATAATATTTAATATATGGTCAATTATAATAATACTCATGAATAACCTTTAAATTAACAATAAAACCAATGTAAAAGGAGAAAGAGTTGTGTTGATTTTATCTTTAAGAGCATTAAAGTAATTATACTATTTTGAAAAAAAAAGTAAAAGACCAAAACACCCGTGAGTGACAATCATTATATTTTTTTTATTATAGGGTTAAATTAGTAATTTTATTGTGCAATAAAAAAACAAAATAACTAATCTAACTCTATATAATTTGTAAAAGATATTTGTGTCATGATAAAATGGCTACCTTATTTCTATATCTACATCAAATGTTTTGAGGCAAAATTCATCATTATAGTATCATAATAAATATTCCTTCTTGATCCATTAAAATACCCCATTTATCCACTCCTATTTTTTTTTTCTATTTCTCAAAAAAGAAAGAAGGAAAAAAATATAAAATTGAGGAAAGGACTATGTTAAAATAGATTTAAAATTTGAAATATATTTGAAATATAAAATTTGTTTCTTAGGCATATATTGAAATATAAAATTTGTTTAATTTCAATCTTATGTTAAGGAAATTGATGGGGATGAACTTATGAGAGCAATTAAAATATGGGAAAAATTAGCAAAAATTTGAAAGTTAGTGACTAATATGTTAGTTATCCCAGCTAAATATCAGCTTTGACGTCAAGTGTAGAAAAGCAACAAAAGCATACACATGAATAAAGAAGCCAAGACAACCTCAAGGTCCTCAACGTGTCCTTAAAATAAAGAGAGTAGAGAAATTATTTACAGACGAGAGAATATGTGACATTGTTGTTGAAACGGAGAAAATTATAAATTAGCTCTTCTAGCAAAATAAATTAATAGTCCTTCTAATTTAAAAATTAATTAATCAGTCCTTTTTATCCATTTGATGTCCCTTTCCGATTTTCTTTTTCAGAGAAATAAAAAAAGAAAAAATAGAAATTATGAAAAGATCCATCAGAGAAAAATATTTTTTTAAAAAAATAATATTAAATTAAACATGATCAATGCTAATTAAGGAATTCCAAGGAATTGATCTAAAGGTTAAGGAGGTCTGCTCATTTTATTAATTTTCTAGGTTCAAACTTCATATCAACATCTTGAAAAATTTATTAAATTCTTCTAAATGCATTGCACTAGTATATAGACTATGCATCTATATATTATATATTACTTGCTCAGGGAGAGATTTAATCTTTTTTTTTTACTAATATGAGTGTCTGGATCAGTTTGCGTATAATCACAGGGCTCGAATTTGAGACCACAGGAAGAGCAAACCTCTTAGTCCAAAATTCTTATCATTGAGCCACCTACTAAATGGTTGGGAGAGACTTAATCTTTGTTGACGTGTAACGTGTTATGATATCTTTATTGCTAAATAAAAAAAAGAAGGAAAAAAAAGACAAAACTGATAAGGACTAGTTAATTAGATTCTGAAACTATAGGGACTACGCAATTCATTTTAGAAGACTAAAGGGACTAGTTTGTAATTTATCATGTAAGAACGCGGGTAAAGAAGGAAAAGAAAAAAGAAAAGCGAGAAAGAAAGGGAGGAGTGTCTCTGTTTGGATTGTTTGTTGGTTGGTTTTTATTCTTCCGTGAGTTTTTGTGGAGAGGAGGACACTACGCCCTCTTTTTCTCTCTTTCTCCTCCTCTCTAAAAATAAATAAACAAAGAAAAAAAAGAAAACAACTAGGCATACTCTCTCTTTCTCCCTCTAAAACACTCTCCCCTTCACTGCAAAAACACAAATTCTTGGTTTTTTGGAGGGTTTGATAGAGTGACAGCTTTTGTGTATTTGTTGGAATGGGGATTCTGGAAAAGAATGGTAAAGTGTCAGTTTCCTAATATACAGAACGATCAGAGTAAGAAATGGATTTTGATGCCGGAATTCCGATGTCTCGTAGTGGTGGTGGTCTACCAGCTGTAACCGAGGGAACTTCTATGTCACCGTCTTTAAGCGAAGGTTCTCGTTTTCTTTCTTTTCTTTCTCTCTGTTTTTTTTTAATAACAATAATAATAGTAGTAGTAGTAAAAAAAATATATATTAGGAATTAGGTTTGTGTGGTATTTCATTGAAAATAAAATTCATGCAGAAAAGAAAAGAGAGAGAAAAAATGCAATTCACGTGTTGCTTGCCTTTGTGGTGCTAGTTGGGAATTCTCTGTTTTACCCTCTGTCTGTCGTAGATTTTGCTTGATCGTGTCTGAATTTGTTCAATTTCCAGCTTGTTTCTGTATTAAAACATAGGTTTCGTTTTGTTTTTTTTTTTTTTATATCTTGGAGGTAGGAAGAAATTCTGGTTTTTGTCGGTGCTTTTACTTTGTTTGGTTAAACGGTTGGAATTCTTGCCTCTGTTTTAATCACTGTAACATTTTTTTTTTTAATGTTTTGCATGTAATGAATGACAACAATTTCAACTTTTCAAGAATCTAACAAGTTTGTTTTTCTTTATTATGCAAAATCCCAAGTATTTATCCCTCAGTGAAAACTTTTCTCAATTTTTGGACCCTTTACTTTCTAATTGAAGCAACTCTACTTATTAGAGACAGTGAAAACAGAATTCTAGAGATTATAGGAGGAGATTATGGAGAAAATGATTGTTGGGAAATTATTCTCCGTTCTCTTTGATTGATATTTCTCATAGATGTTTGAACTCAGTTATCCAGTTTCATTTTCAGATGCAATGTGGCAAATGAACCTGAGATCGAGTGAAACAATGGAAGCTGGGCCATATCCTGAGCGTCCTGGAGAGCCAGATTGTTCTTATTATATAAGAACAGGCCTCTGTAGATTTGGGGCTACCTGCCGATTTAATCACCCCCCTAATCGGAAGCTGGTATGAGCTGCAGTGTTCTTGGAACACAAACACTACTGTAATTTTTCTACATTTTCAATTAGATTCTTAGCTTGAATCAATGAAGGCAATTGGACTGAGCACCTGAGTCTTTGCAGATTGTGATTTCTGACTTATTTTTATAGAAATGTTATACAGTTATTACATAAATTTCTATTTGGTTGTTTACAATTAGCATTAACAATTATATATACTTAACTGTACTTATGTACTAGATTTCAGTGGTTCTATTATCAAATAATGTTTCTGAATGTAGTCTGCTTCTAAAAGCTAATTTACTGGTAAGTTAAAGCAAAATGCATTGAACTCCCCTATTAGGGAAGTACAGTCAACATCCTAGAGAAAGCTTTCTGAATTTTCTATTTTCCTTTGGGGTGTATTTGTTTGCTTTTCCCTTGTCAGTCTATCACACATCCACACACCTAGCTGTGCATGTGTTTCTTTGTCTGATTGAATGCAGACATATCCAATAATGAATGGTTGGATGTGGGAATGGGGGGATTTTTTGTATTGACAATTGTTTTCCCATATGCATATATATTGGTGAGAGTGTAAATGGTGACCTGCATGGAGATGCACAATCGCAATGCATGTTTTGGCATGCTCATTTTCATTTAGCATTTTTAATATTTACGTTTCCTGTTATACAAAAAAAATCACATAAGATTGATATTTTGAACTATGATCTGTTGAGTTCCAGGCAATTGCAGCAGCCAGGATGAAGGGGGAATTTCCAGAAAGAATAGGACAACCTGAATGCCAGGTATATTCTGTGTCAACTGTTTATTAGCTTGTTTTATGTAGACTTCATTTTCAAATTTACCATCTTCAAGAACTGTGTCACTTACTTTACCACGAGGAATTCATATCAGAAAACTGTGTTTGTTCCTTTCGTTATTGTAAAGGAAAAGGGAATTGATCTGAATCCTACCATTGTATCAGTGGGAATGATAGTTGTCCTAGTGGGAAACTACTATTTAGTATTCTTTAGTTCTCTCTTCATAAAAACTAGCTGTTTGGTAGATCTTATTCAATGTGGTTATCACAATACTCATCATAATTGCAAAACTGAGGGACTGCGCCAAACGAGTTTGACTTTACCTTTTTGTTCAAAGTAACTTTCATCAGTTCACTTTACTCTGATGTGAATGTTTTGAAGCAATTCATCAGGTCTGGCCCCCATACCCTCCTCACATGTTTTTGAAGTTTTGTAATTAACAGTAAATGATGACATGAATTTTTTTTTTATGAAGCTTTTCATTTGTATTTGCTGTGGTGAAACCTGTATTTTGTTTTAAGGATTAGGATTCCATAAGCCCTTGAGTGATGCTATTTATCTCACATGGGTATTTAACTTCTCTTTTGTATGGTTCTAAAGTCTTCCGAAGTATGACCATGAGCATTCTTATACATTTGTTAAATATAGCTGGTTTACCTAACATGTTCTGTTGTCCAAAATCCCCTGGTTTTCTAGTTGTTTGGGTTGTGTCTTGGAGAATTGTTTTGTCAAGTTTGGGATTCCGAAGTGTCTTTATAGGAAGCTTAATTCTTTGACTGTTTACAGTGTAATAATTGTGTCAATGACTCAATATGAATGTACATATTCTAGTTGATTTTTAAACTCTCTCTCTTACAAATGTCAGATGTCCTGGCTGGGTCCTTGTCTGATTCTTGACCATTCTGCCACTTAGATCTTATCCCACCATGCAAGACTTTTTCGTGACATATTTTTCCTTCATAAATTATCTGGAAAGATATGGATTGAAGCTTTTGGAAGTTTAAAAAGATTATGGGAATGCCTACCACCTACTAATTGCTGGACATCTCCTAAATGATATATGTTAGATGACATATTACACGGAAAGTATAGAATTAGAAAGGTTGATGGCCTGAAAATGTATGCAAGTAAAGAAGATTAACTGGCACTCTCCATTTCCTTTATGCTTTCACAATAGAGATGGACTAATTTCCAACAATCAGAATGAAAGACCAAAAATGATGTTGATGACTGAGTCAATATTTGTTAGTTCTTGTATAATTGCAAACCATGATCTTTTACTTACTGATAGTTATTAGGATTTACACTTTATTTCGAGTACTGAGTTGGTCAGGTAATAGAAAATTTATGATAAATCATTAATTCACTATTTTTTTCAGAATGAGTGATAGAAGATTGTGGTACAAGTTAAATTCAGCCTGTGGTGCTTGAAGTTCTAGTTCATAGATCTGATATGGTGATGTTGAACCACTCAAAATTTAGGACTATTATTCACTTATTTGATTTTTTTTTGATCAGTTAGAATTTTTAGTTGTTCTTATCTAATCATTTGAGGACTTACGTGTTAACTAGAAGTTCATTTTATTTTCTTACTAGTAGAGTTTAGTTGTTTTTGAGTTTGGGAAGTCCTATTCCTAATGGTTAAAGGGTGTTGTCTGGGTTCTTGGTGTTTTCTAAGAGACTAAGAGCTCTGATTTTATATTTTAGATAGCCTTGTTGATGATTCAGAATTGATGTCAAGATCTCTTTCTCTTCTCTCTACTACAATTCTTGTTGGTTTCTCTCCTTTCTCTTGTTTTGTGTCCTCTCTCCTCTCCTTCCTAATGTCCACTATCTTGTTTTATGCCATCAGGGATTTTTTTATCCCTTTTTTTTGGGTATCCTGTAAGTCATAGCAATTTCTTTTTCTTGTTATTTTTTGTTTGTAAAACTAATTTTGTACTTCAATTGCTCTCCAGTACTACTTGAAGACAGGAACTTGCAAGTTTGGGGCCACGTGCAAGTTTCATCACCCTAGAGACAAGGCTGGGATTTCTGGAAGAGTGTCTTTAAATATTTTGGGCTATCCACTCCAACCGGTATGGGCCTTTTACTTTTTAACTCAATTAAATAATTGTATGTTTTTTGTTACTTGATGTATTTGATTGATCTTCTATCTCCATTTGTATTCACTCTTGTTGATGATTCTTTGAGGAGAACTATTTGTAAAGGCACATAGAGGAATCTTGTGAAGGCTTTTCATGCTGGCCTTTGTACTATGGCATTTCATTAGCAGTTTCCAATTTTCCTATATGATCATTCAGATGGTTTCTTGAAAATGTTTTCCCTTCCACAATTCTTTGAGAAAGTTTCTAGAGTGAAGAATAACACATGCAAAAAATGTTTAACTGGCATTCACTTATTGTCAAAGTCTCCCTCAATATTATTTATCTGCTTGATGTGTCATTTGAAGATGGTGTTTAGATCATTTAAGGGGTCCTCTGCATCTTTGTTTTTTGGATTCTGTGGTTGAAGACGTCCTTGAACCATTGGATGAGTGGAAATATAAACTTTTCATTTAAGAAGTGATATTGCACTCATTCAAACTTGTCGTTCTAGCATTGCTGCTTATTACTTGTCCTAAGAATTCCTATTGATCCAATAGGATAGAGAAATCGATGACAGATTTCTGTGGTCAAATGTTAAGGTGCCAAAAGAGGTTATTGGTAAATTGGGGCACTACTAATAAGGAGTGGTCATTTTAGCTTTCAAGAATGTTTATTTGGTGAAGAAATGGTTATTGTCAATTCTTTCAAAACCACATTTCATTTGGCATGAGGTGATTTGGAGTCAATATGTCCTCCAGCAGAATGGCTGGCTTCCAGGATTAGAAATAATAATATCATTCAAGCTCGATTAGTATTTTTTTCCGTCTTGAATAACTTGTAATGTGAAAGATGACCTCATATTTGGTTCTGAAAGGTCTGTGGGGAGGATTTTTTTTTTCTTTAGCCATTCCATATCTTTATTGTTGTTCCAGTCCTCACCCTACTCCTATTTACAGTGCTCTTGTTTTGGAGGATTTTAACCTTTGATTTTCACTGCTATTAAATTGGAGGTTTTGGTCTTTGGATGGCTTGCAAATTAGTTGAAGTTCCTTTTTGCTCATCATGTTTGTTTCATGAATCCTTGTCTTTAGCCAGTCAAATTTGGAAAGTTTGATACTCTCTATGATCAATGAACTTGAGCCGGAGGTATTTTTCTTAGGAGCTTTAGAGGAATTTCTAGCTGACATTTAGAGAGAATGGAGTGGTGTTTTTGATAGTGCCTTTTCTTGTTGTGGAGAATCCCTTATAATCATAATGTATATCATTTTCTTTTCTTTACGGATAAAACTTATTCTAAACAAACAAACAATCAAATAATTATGATAACATTTTGACATTATAGTCTAACATCTTACGTTTGTTTGCTTTCTAGCTTCTTTTTTTTTTTTTTTTCACTTTTGTGGGCATAAAAGACTAGGAATCTCATTTTGACGTTTTTATCCTGAAGAAATTAGGACACAGGCATTGCTGTATAGACATTCAATAATTATCATGTAGCATATAATTGACGAGAAGCGCAAAATTTTGACCAAATTATCTAGATACAATTTTAACATAAATTATTGCAGTCCATTCAATAGGGCCGACAATGTGAAAACAAAAGTGAGAGGTAAATTGGAAGCTAATTGCAAGAGTAAAAAGAAATTAAGATACGAAGAATCTATAAATTTATGGAGAAAAGCCAAAGAAATGTCTAGGAGAGCGTGGTGGACTCTTAGGTGTCAATTTTCTTGTATTTACTTTTAAGACTTCCAAATTTACTAATCTCCGTACTTCTTCCATTAGTTTTATATTTTTGCACTATGTCCAAGGGCTTTCTTGGAAATGAATGGGAGATATTTCATGTTGAAAACTGTTTGAGGGTTCCTTATGCAAACCTATAGATTGGAGTGAATGCCCGTCGGGTCAAACACCTAGAAACTTGTCTGATCTAACAAGGGGTTACTTAAGTGGGCCAACAGGTGAAATATATGATCGTTACCGCCTGTTAAGCACCGGTGACATCAATAATTTTTATATTGATTTTTCCAAAGAGCATGATTACAAGAATCTTTGTCGTGTAATGAACAAGCTGCTGTGCCAGGCCTTTAAAATCAACTGTGATTGGTTGAAACATATTTTAGATAATGAGAACTCATTAGTTTCGTATGGTTATCTCATGCCTCGAACTAAGATTAAAGATTTGGCTTGTTTTCAGTTTGTAGCATTCAAATCTGCAATGCTTCTGGTGGAATAAATAATGTCTTTGTTCGTTTGTGGGATGTGTTTGCCTTGCAAATCTCCTGTCTCCCCAGTTCTATATTGTGTGTTCTTCCTAGGATGAATTGCAATTTTTTTCTTCATTTCTCTTTTCTTTTATTTCCTGCAGAATGAGATCGAGTGTGCTTATTACTTAAGAACAGGACAGTGCAAGTTTGGTAGCACTTGTAAATTTCACCATCCTCAGCCAACTAATATGATGGTTCCACTGCGTGGCTCTCCTATTTACCCTACTGTCAGCTCTCCAACTACCCCTGGTCAACAATCCTATCCAGGAGGACTTGCAACAACCTGGTCAAGGGCATCTTTTATTACTAGCCCACGCTGGCAAGCTCCTTCAAGTTATACACCTTTGATTCTACCTCAGGGAGTCGTGTCAGTCCCTGGCTGGAATGCATACAGTGTAAGCTGCTCTTTATCTTTTGTCAGAGAATGCAATTAAGAACAGTTTTTGGGTTAAATTGGAGGCTATTGGGCTTAGACCACACAATGAAGCACCTCCCTTAATCTCTCAAATCCCGGGCATGGACTGGTTTTTATCCTAGGTCACTTGGTATGCTACCTGATGATTTTGCCAGGATGAAAATTTTGCCTCCCCTTTTAATATTATGGTAAATTTAGTCTCTTGAAAAAGATTTCAATTTGATGCATAAAATTTTCCTTCTATCCCCAAAGATTCTGAAACATATTTTAGCCCTCAAGGATGCAAAGTTTTTTCCTTCCTTAAAAAGATTATAGTTTCATCGCTAAGAAGGAAAGTCTTGTTTGTTCCATCCCTAAAAGAGATATTTATTAACATTTTTAAGTGCTTTCTTCTACTACCCAACAACAACAACAACAAAGTCTCAATCCCAAACTAGTCGGGGTTGGCTTTATGTATCCTCCTGCACCATTTCACTTGATCACAAACCAAATCCACCTCAATATTAAATGAAATTTCTTTTCCCCTCCAAGTCTTAAATCTTGGGTCCACAGTTGTTTCCACGAACAAATATTGCTGACTTCATTAGCTCATGTCTTTTGCATATGTCAAAAAGGTCCTTCAGTCATGGTACTTAGTTTTTGATGTTGCTCAGGTTGCACATTGATTTTTTTTTGGGACTTAATTTTCTTTTCCTTTTCTTTTCATACATTAAATTTATTCAACTCTTTGTACAAGTTGCTAGTTGTATATAAATAGTGATTAGAGGCTTTACTTCCAATTATGATTGGAATAATGTTTTGGTAGCCTTATACAGATATTTTCTTTGTTCTGCTGAAAATTCTGGTAATTTTATTTTCTGGGTCAAAATGCCATTCAACCTTTTGGCATGTAAGAATCAGCTGCCCAGTAGTTTGCACTAGGGGATGAGTCTGGAGCTGAAGCTTAGTCAAAGTTGATTGGAGTTGGCTGGTGATGATGGCTGCATGGCTACTCATTGTGGTGATGGAGTGACTCTGCTTATTTGGGGTAAAAGGTGCTGGTGTTTGTTTTGGGGTAATGGTGATCTTGGACTTGGAGGTGGGTGTTTTTGGTAATTTTAATGATAGATGTTATGACAGAGTTGCTGAAAACAATAGGAAAGTTGATTGAGTGAAATTTCAATATTTCATGTGCATAGAGGCGACGCTTAGGTCATTCATAAGAGCACCATGCCCCCAAGCTCACTGTAGTCCCTGAAAGTTGTTATATTTTTCACACCCTGTAATATTCTAATTTGCCCCCTCCTAAAATTGTAGTTTTTTTCTTATGTCCTAATATATCTAATTCCTCTGACCAACAATTTCCCAACAATTTTTACTCACGCACCGCACTGCTTGTGCAATTAATTTGTGTTCTTTTAAAGGTGTTTAGTGGTGTGCTATGCTTTCAGAATGAAATAGCCGAACAGGGGCACAATTTTTCTGCTTCAAGAGGAAATCTTGCATTTTAATGCATGACATAGTCCAATTTTGGGATTACAAATTGCAGGGAAGTTTCTAATATATGCAGCCATAGCTGTGAATGTATGAAAGTGTCAAGATTTCCAAAGAACAAAATAAAATGGCAAAGTTAATGTTTCCAAAAAAGTGTGACCAATCTTTTAGCTAATGCATTTGAACTAAGCTTCCTCTGAAAATTTTGGCACCTGTGTGTGGAGTTGAAACAAGGCCTGCAAATACACCATCCATCCTGATCTCTAAGGTTGGTTGTGTTCAATAAGTACATTTCCAGATGTTTCTAATTTTATTTTGGGCTGTGCTCCAACGAATGGATTGGTGGTAGGCTCTGACATCTGCATTTATGGCTGCATCAAAGGCATAATGAATTTTTCTCAATGCACTTTTGTTTGGCAGTTGATATGTAAGCTTTCTGCATGCATGAGTTGAGTATCAAGAAATGTGACTTGCTTGTTGGTCAACTTTCCAGGGTCAGCTTGGGTCGGTATCATCTCCAGAGAGTCAGCAACAAACAGGAAACAGTCAGATATATGGAACCTCACGCCACAGTGAATCAGTTAATGCAGGATCTCAAGGGACATTTTCCCCATACCGTTCTGGCTCTGCCCCCTTGGGATTTTATGCCTTGCAAAGAGAGAGTGTTTTTCCTGAGAGACCTGGTCAGCCTGAATGCCAGTTTTACGTGAAGACTGGAGACTGTAAGTTCGGTGCAGTTTGTAGATTCCATCATCCAAGGGAGAGACTAATTCCTGCTCCAGACTGTGTCTTGAGTCCAATTGGGCTGCCTTTACGTCCAGTGAGTTCATTTTTCATCATCCCTTTTTCTTACCATCTAATTGTCCCCATTTAGTTTATGTGAAGTGCTTTTACCAAAACCTGAGCTTAGGAGGAGGAAAAACTGAGCTTCAAAATCTTAGGAGTCACACTTAAGAGAGATTGTGTTTCAATTGCAAAACAAAATTGCTTCCTAGAAGAAAGACTTAGATTCCTATATAAGAAAATAATAGTAATCCTATTTAGAATAGAAAAACCTTAATAGAGCTAATTACATTAGCACTAATAAATATTAAATAGAAAATAAAACCTAGAGCTATAACATTACAAATTTTCCAGCAAACCTGGAAATTACCAAAATACCTTTGCATTCTATAATTTAAATAAAAACATATTAATTTATTTTTCTGTTGCGTGCATCTTAAAAAGCAAACGGTAACAAATCAAATTCTTTTATCAAAATGGAGTTTTAATTCCCACTCAATATGTAAACAATATGATTGAAATCGCACTTCTGCTCACCCTACAAATAGGGTCTCCAATAAAAAGACCAAAAAAATCTAGGACAATATGGTGAGGTAGTGACACGCTCTAGGTGCTGTAAAGAGAAATGAAGTGTCAAAAATCAGCTAAGCACATTTAAAAAAAGAAAGAAAGAATGAAAGGAAAACATAAACCACCTTATTAGATTAATTTTTCCCACACAAATCAATGACAGAAGTAAAAGTTTTTCTTTGTAGTGGTTGGAGTCGACAGAATTGAAAGTCTTAAAAGCACCTAAGACGAGGTTGAATTAGAAGCTTAATTGAAGCTTTGGTATCTTAAATTTTTTGATTCTTTAACACTTCAAATGATGAAACAAATATTCAATATGAGAGCACACAAAGTAAAAGAGATAGATATTAGGAGAGACACTAAATTTATAGTGGTACAGCCAATCTTTCCTACTCCACTTTTTAAATCACCATTCAAGTATTCACTAACAATTCAAGGTTTTTTTACAGGTGAGATCTTACCGATACACTAATCTTTTTCACAGGTTCAAGATTAAAAAACCCTTCACTATCAATCTTTTTCAAGGATCAAGATCTTAACTTTTCAATAGCTCACAAACGAAGTTTTCCAAGTGATTCAAGTGCCACTTATGCTTTCACAATGAATAATCTCTCATAAATATTTGTCACACCTCACAATAAAAAGAGGATTACAATGAATTAAACTCAAGTTTCTATAAAAAGTAATATAGCTTAAGAATGTAAAAGAGATGATTGATGCAAATAAATTTCAAAGCTTTAAAAGGATTATGGAAGTGATGAAAGTTTATTAGATTAAAGAGTTGGCTGCATTAAACGTATATTCAGTTGTATTTATAGGCAAAAATGGTGTTCTTAGTCATTACTCACAAATCAAAATTTGGAGTTCAACATTTTGAATTTTTAAGGTATTCCATCTTTGTAAAAATGGTCAGGTAACATTTTGAATAGGAGAAGGGTTTTTCTTGTAAATGAACCAAGTACGAAGAAAGTAGTTAAAGACAGAGAATGCTATTTGGAAATCAGTTTATTGACTTGATTCGAAATAGTATGTACAAGGTTCCTATTTAAAAGAGAATATAAGGCATGAAATCAAGAACCAAATCAAATCATATATTCTAATTAGAAGTGACATTTAATTTATAGGAGTTAATTAATATCAAATCCATTTCTTAATTTATAGACAACCTAATATAAAATCTTCTATTTTATAACGCTCCTCCTCAAGCTGACTTTAAGACATCTTCCATTGCTAGCTTGTTGATCAAGTAGTCAAATTGAACCTGTGAAGCCCTATTTGTAAGTACATCAACAACTTGCTCGGTAGTTGGATCATATAGCATGCAAATCATTCTACTATCAATTTTTTCTTTGATAAAAGTGTTTATCAACTTCCATGTGCTTTGTTCTATCATGAAGATATAGATTATAAGCAATTGATATGACTGACTTATTCTCGCAACATACCTTTATGGGCGAGGAGTTAAGAATTTTCAAGTATTCTAACAACCTTTTAATCCACACAACTTCACAAATTCCTTGTGCAGTTGCTCTAAACTCAGCTTATGCACTACTCCTTGCCACACCATTTTGTTTTTTGCTTCGCAAAGTCACTAAATTCCCTCTAACATAGGCACGATAACCGGAAGTTCATCATCTATCAGTTATACTTCCAGTCCAATTTGTATTGGGGTAGACTTTAACCTGTAAATGTCCATGTTTCTTAAACAACAAACCTTTTCCAGGAGTCCCTTTACCTCAAAATTCTATTAACGACATCAAAGTGTTCCATGCCAGGTGAATGTATGAATTGGCTGACCATACTTGCTACAAAGGCTATATCTACGCGTGTTGGGCCAAATAAATTAATTTGCCCACGAGTCGTTGGTATTGCTCTCGATTCACCTCTTCTTCAGTTTTGACAGGTTAGAGCTTCAAGTTGGCTTCAATTGGTGTTTCAATTGATTTGCATCCCAATAGCCCTGTTTCATAAAGTAATTCAAATACATATTTTTGCTGAGTGACAAATATAACTTCCTTAGAATTGACAAATTCCATTACATGAAAATATTTTGAAGCACCTAAATCCTCGACCTTAAAATCCCTAACAAGGTTTTTTTAAGTCTTTCCAGCTCGACATTGTCATCACCCGTCAGGATTATGTCATCTACATAAACAATCAAGATAGCAATTTTCTTTTAAATATTGAGTCAAGCTAGGATCTTGTAAATGCAGAAGTCCTTTGTTTTCTTGTACTAGTTGCAGCCCTCTTTAGATTTCCAATCATAATCATTGAACAAATCAAGGTCTTGCCACAATCATTTTAGTGTGTTAATACTTTGTGACATTGTCTTCTCCTTGCTGGATCTCACCAAGATTCAAAGTCAAGCCATAGACTTAGGATTCATTACCCATATTAGAATACATTAGTTTAACATTACCATAAAGTTTCTTTGCTGTTGAACAACACATATAATTGGAGCTGATGCCTTCATCCATGGCGTTCATTAGCCATGTCATAAACATGGAGTTTTTAGCATCCCAGGTAGCGTACACTGGGTCCTCCCTTGTTGGTTCTTTTTTTTTTGCCAGTAAGATAACTTATTTTCCTCGTCCTTGAATATACATGCGCACAAATTGAGACCAATGCAAGAATTTGTCGCCATTAAGGTGGATGATGGTGATCTAGACTAAGGATGTGTTGGAGACAATGATAGTGATTGTTTTTCAAAGTACTTTTCGCTTGGAAATGCATCAAAATAATATTTTTTTATTTTTTAAAAATTTATTTTAACATCAACTTATCAAAACAATCCAGAAAAAAAAAACAAAATAATTTGAAGCAAAAAAAAAAAAAAAAATCTTTGAGAACTCCGATTAAAACAGTGTTCCAAATGGACACTAAGTGTGGCTCGTTATTGGAGAATTGGGTAACAATGAGTTTGTTTTGGACATGGTGAACAAAAGAAACAAAAGGATGGAAAAAGTTATCGGTTTTTTTTTTTAAAGAGCGAGTGATCAATTCCTTGCTCTGTTATCATGAACACAGGGAGTATTCTTTGGAAATCAATTTATTGACTTGTTCAAAATAGTCTGAACAAGGTTCCTATTTAAAGGGAATACAAGCATGGAACCAAGAACCAAATCAAATCATATATCCTAATTAGAAGTGACCTCTAATTTATAAGAGTTGATTAATAACAAATCTATTTCCTAATTTATAAAATCTTTTATTTTAAAATAGTAGTTATTGTGAAGACAAATGGAAGATTCAACTTGTAGACCTCTGAGTGTGATGTGATTAATGATGAAAAAAAACATGGTGAGGAGATGGCCATAGACAATGGCAACATTTGGAGAGTGAGAAACAATCAAAAAGTTTTGGAGAAGAAGAGTTGGAAGGGTGATTTTCCTTTGTGACTTAAGGCAAGCCATAATCCAAATGGTAATCCAATCAAGTTCACCATTTTGATTGCCACGAGGAACAAGAATATGATGCACAACCTCAAATAGTACATGGTCTAAAATTGTGAGAAGGTGGGTTGATTGAGATCTCGTGGCTCGAGTTTATTGTGATTGAATAAGAAATAAGAGCTGATATTGCTTGGTTGGAGGGAAAGAAACATCCATGTCCATAAGATCATTTTCCTTAAAGACATCAAATCCTCTAGTTGGCAAAGACCAAGTAGAGAACTACTTTTTCAAGAGTGATGGTGGGTTTCTTGCTCACCATACTTGTTAACTCAAAAGTTTTGCCATTTGCCCTTGATTTGGCACCAAGATTGGCATAAATTTGTCTCACCATGTGCACATATACCTCATGTGGACCATTGAGCATGGTTGATTAGCCCACAAACGTTTGAAAAGGCTCCAAATTTATGACACTATATTCTTGCTTTCATCATTTAGTTCATTGTACATAGATATGCAATCAATGTAATGATTTTACATAAGAAATCAACCATGCAATAAGAATTACAAAGATTGAGTTCAAGGAGGGTTGCCCATACCTAGTTCAAGTTGAAGAGCACAAAATTTTTCTTCACTTAACGGCTTGGTAAAGATGTTCACAATTTGCTTATCCTTTACAAATGAAATGATGCTAATTTCTATATGCTTAGTTTGAGTGTTCGATAGGGCTTTTGATCAAATTTATAGCACTACTATAATAAAATATTGGAATATGGTCTGACTTGAGATTAAAGACCATTATAGTTTGCTTCATCTAAAGTATTTGAGGACAACAATTTTTAGATTCAATCTTAGAGATGAAAGCAAATTTACCATCTTGATTAGTTATAAAGGATCATGTCCTAACTCCACTTGATAGGTCACCAAGTACTGAATCTTGAGAAATTCCTTTCAGTTTTTGAATTGCTTTGGAAATGTTTGCTCTTTATTATATTGATCATTTTGTTAAGGAGTTGCTTGAGGTTTTTTTGTCGTTCTTTCTAAAGGCGTTCTCTTGTGCTTCATTTAAGTTTAGCCGATCAAAAACAACATCTACACCAACCTCTTTTGCTTTTTAAAGATCAAATGAGGTAAACTTATTAGAACAACATGTATAGATTCTACATATATTAGAGTTCTATGATTATATACTCTATAAGCTTTATAAGCTTTACGAGTAGAGGAATAACCAAGAAATATATCTTCATTGAATTTGACATCAAACTTTCTTAAATTATCTTTGTTATTCAAAATAAAGCATTTTGATTCAAATACATGAAAATAATTTTTTTTTGGGTTTTCTTCCAAAATAAAGCTCATATGGAGTTTTATGTAAAATAGATCGAAGGAAAACGTGGTTTGAAACATAACAAGAAGTGTTTATGGTTTTCACCCAAAACAATTGAGTCTAACTATACTCATTTAGCATAGTTCTTCTCATTTCTTGAAGATAACGATTTTTTCTTTCAACATTGTTGTGGAATTCTTAGAGTAGAAAATTCATGTTTAAATCCATTTTCTACATAAAGATTTTTAAAGGGAAGACTGTCAAATTCTCCATCATGATCACTTTTAATTTTGAAAATTAAACAACCTTTTTCATTTTAAACACAGTTTGGAAAATTTTGAGATTGCTTGAATTGCCATATCTTTGTGAGTAAGAAATAAAACTCATGTAAATCTAGTATAATTAATAATAACAAATACAAAATTTTTACCAATAAGACTAGAAACATGAAGAGGATCAAATAAGTCCAAAATTTCTTTGACAAATGCCAGGTGAGTCTAATATACACTAAAACACTAAACATCATTATCAATTTCATGTAAAGATTCAAACGTAACTTTATTACGTTTATCACATAATTGACTAATACTAAGTAAATAATAATTTAAACTATCAACAAGTAAAACATGCTCAATAGTAGGGGAATTTTCAACATTACTGATACCTTTTGCCTTTTTTTTGGTATCATCTTCGAATGTGACATGTTTGACAGTCTTTTCTTTAAAGGAAGAGAATTTGAATTTGTCACCGTCATTTATCTTGAACATCCACTATCCAAATACCACTTATCCTTCTTTTTCTACAAGGAAAAATCTCAACTTATTGGTTTTGTTATCCATAAACTCGTGGGTCCATTTGGATTAGTAAATGTGCATTTTGACATCCAAACATTTTTGAATTTAGTCGAAATATTTTTGTGTATGTTCATGAAATTCATTTTTCCCACAAGAAAGACATAAGCTTGAAGATGTTGAATCCTTAACAAAGAAATTTGATTGAAGCTTTTTGTTTTTCATTTGATTATATCTCAAACCATTTTTTTCAAATACACATCTTTGACTACCTAAAAGTCGCAATCTAGGTTCTTATTTTCTTATGTGAATTTAGTTAAAGCAGAATTTAAATAACTAACTAGAGTTTTCAAGATCTCATTTTCTGACTAAGTTCATATAGGAGATAAATGAATTAGATGCATCTTTTAAGATTCGTCACCAATTTTAGCGCTATAGATTTCTTCTTAGTTCCACTATAGGTTGAGTTATCATCCATGTTATCCCAAGTAGTTGCTTTCATTGCCTCTTTTGCGTCAAACTTTACTTTATTTTTAACAATAATACAATCACGCTGCACATGACTCGGTTTCTTACATTCATAGCATATAATAACATCTCTCTTGCTTGATTTTCCCTTATCACCCTTTTCTTTTCTAAAATTTCCTTAGTTGCTATACTTTTTCATCCTTAAAAACTTCATGAATCTTTTAGTAATCAAGGATATGTCATCATCTTCTTCACTACTATTTCCATTTCTTTTCTCAAGATTAGCCAACAATTTTAGCACTAAAGATTTTTTTTAGTTCCACTATTTTCAATCTCAAGCTCCTTCCTTGATCTTTGCTTAGCGATTAACGATCCAATAAACTCATCGAAGTGGCTTGCCTTAAGATTCTCATCCTCTTCTTTGGTTGTAACTTTAGGTTCCCAAGCTTTAGGTTAAGACATCGAGATTTTACTGGCCAGTTTCTCATTTTCTCATTGAAGATTTTTTAACCTAAGCTAACTAGTTCACTAACAAAGGTAATGAACCTAGTGTGCATTTCACAAATACTTTCTTTCAGCTCCATTTTAAAAAAGTTTATATTCTCTAGTGAGGATAATAAATCTGATTTGTTCTTTCAAGGGTGACTTCTAAAAGTTTTTAAATTTCATAAGTTGTTTTACAATTTCTTACCCTAGTGAAATCCACATGATTAAACACACAAAAAAACATTCATAGCCTTAACATTATAACCATGTATTTTTTTTTTTATCTTTTTCTTTATTTTGTTTATCATCCCATTCACTTGTGGGTTTTGGACTAACTTTTCCATCCAAATTTATCTTAGTATGTCCAGTATATCCACTTTCATCTCAACATCTAATAATTTAATTCAATATCTATTGTAAGAAAAGTTTGCATTCTATTCCAAAAAACTTAATTGAAGATTTGATATCTTAAAAAATTAGATCCTTAAACACTTCAAAATGCCAAAACAAAGATTCAATGTAAGAGTGCACAAAGTAAAGGAGATAGAGATTAGGAGAGACCAAATTTATAATTGTTCGGCCAATCTTGTTTACTTCACTTGTTGAACAACCGTTCAACTATTCACTACAAACACATAGTCGTCTTGCAATTCAGACCTCGCATTTTTTCTACTATATCAATATTTACTTCATTTGTTAACTTTTTTTTTTTCCCTTGTTTGGTCAAGAACTGATAGAGAGAGACTTTTGAATTTTGGGTATTTTCAGGGTTGAGGATCAGTATTTAATTGAGAGTGCTTTCTTTAATTAATTCTCTTTTCTATGTGAAAAGCAATGTATACATGGGTCACTACAAATCCTTATTAATTAGTTACCAAGGAACCTTTAATATTGACAAATCATATCAAACAAAAATAACTCTTTTTTTTTTTATATGTATAATAAATTAAGTTCTCCATCTCACATTTATTTTAACTTTTGTTTATACATGCACCACAAACATGCTCGTAAGAGATCTGTGCTTCGATTCTGATTTTTTACTTTATAATTCTTGTGGAAGCTGATGTTTTTGTTCATGACAGGGAGAACCTCTATGCATCTTCTACTCTCGTTACGGCATCTGCAAGTTTGGTCCAAGTTGCAAGTTTGACCACCCCATGGGGATTTTCACATACAATCTCACAGCATCATCTTCAGCTGATGCCCCAGTTCGACGGTTATTGGGGTCCTCATCAGGATCTGCCGGATTAACTTTGTCATCAGAAGGGCTTGTTGAATCAGGCCCGACAAAGCCAAGGCGACTTTCACTATCGGAGCCTCGACAAATGCCCCCGGGTGATGATAATATTGACACGGGCGGGTGAATGATGCCGGTGAATGACTCCGTGCCCCAAGATATCGTCCAGTTACTTTTTACAGTCTTATGGACGATTAAAAAAGAAGCCTTTTCTGTAAATTCATTTCCCATTGCTGGAGATGTACAGGGTTTATGCCAAGTTGCTAATGCAATTCAGCTGAGGGACTTTTAGACTCCGAACTTCATATTGCCGCGTTGTATAAAAATATGTAAAATATTGTCACATCTGGTCAATCCAGTGTGAACATCTCATCTCTCAGAATTCCCAATTCTGATTCTTTGTTGTTCAGTTTGTTATATAAAGCATTTCTTTTGGAATTACTTTTTTCAATGTGGTTTGCTCACAAGGTTTTTTTTTTTTTTTTTTTTTTTTTTTTTTGAAAATTTGCATGTTAGAAAAGAAATTTTATATCAGTGAAATTAAAGAGAATTGAAAGTAGAAATTTTTTGGATAATTTTTTTTTAATTGGGATAGTTATAAATTTCTTTTCACTAATTTTTTTTTTATATTTTTATAAATTTTATTTTACATCTGTTAGTTTATAAATTCAATAATAATTTATATCCTATTTTGTTAGAGAAAAAGTAAAATTCAGATCAAAGGAGGGTTTTTGTAATTCTTTCTTTTTAATTTAATGCCTAAACTGCAACGAAACTCCG
>Ga0325405_1000583_pt1 | contig 35665 bp, 13 predicted proteins | sample PopdelMetagenome_21_FD_205663 | JGI IMG/M metagenome (GOLD analysis project Ga0325405, IMG submission 205663) | Populus deltoides microbial communities from Bellville, Georgia, United States - Xylem-Control-R2 | ecosystem: Host-associated > Plants > Phyllosphere > Stem > Wood/Secondary xylem... | reverse complement strand
ACCCGTCAAACCCGGGATCCGTGTTATGAAAATCTGATAACTAAATAAAAAAATAAAATTAATAAACTAAATTAAACAAAAAAAATTCATTAAAAGAAAAATACACAAAGAAAAAAGCAAAAAAAAAACGCATAAAGACATAGAAAAAAATAAAAAGAAAAAAAAGAAAAAAAAACAGAAAAAAAAAAGAAGAAGAATGCTTAGCGTTTCACTGTGGACTTGCAAAAAAAAATTAAAAACAAAAAAAAACAGCTTATCGTTTCACTGTGGACTGCACAGTGAAACACTGAACAATTTTAGTATATGTTATTAATTAAAAAGAAAAGAAAAAAAAATTTGGTTTAACTCATCAAACCAGGTTAACCCGTCGAACCCGGGATCCGTGTTATGAAAATCTAATAACTAAATAAAAAATTTAACATTAATAAACTAAATTAAACAAAAAAATTCATTAAAAGAAAAATACACAAAGAAAAAAGCAAAAAAAAATGCATAAAGACATAGAAAAAAAAACAAAAAAAAACAAAAAAAATAAAAACAGAAAAAAAATAAATAAAAAATAAAAAACAGAAAAAAACGAAAAAAGAAAGAAAGAAGAAGAGTGCTCAGCGTTTCACTGTGGACTTGCACAGTGAAACACCAAGTAATGAAAGTTTGATAACTAAATAGAAAAAAAATTTAACATTAAAAAAAAATTTATTAAAAAAATAAAGAAAAAAAACAACTTAAAAAAAAAAGCAAAAGGCAAAAAAAGAAAAGAAAAAAAAATGTTTAAAAAAACAAAGCAAAAAAAAAAAGACAGCTCAGCGTTTCACTATGGACTGCACTCGAAAAAATAATTAATTAAAAAGAAAACCAGAAAAAAAATCCAGGTTAACCCGTTAAACCAGGAACCCGTATTATGAAAGTTTGATAATTAAATAGAAAAAAATTTAACATTAATAAAAAAAATTAAACAAAAAAATAAACAAAAAAATATTCATTAAAAAAAACAAAGATGAAAACAGCTTAAAAAAAGAAAAAAAAGCAAAAAACCAAGAAAAAAAAGGAAAACCAGAAAAAAAATCCGGGTTAACCCGTCAAACCCGAAACCCGTGTTATGAAAGTTTGATAACTAAATAGAAAAAAATTTAACATTAACAAAAAAAAATAAACAAAAAAATATTTATTAAAAAAAATAAAGAAAAAAACAGCTTAAAAAGAAGAAAAAAAACAGTTAAAAAAAAGCTAAAAAGAAAAAAAAAAAAAAAACTTCTCATGTTTTACTGTGGACTGCACTGTTCAATCCACAGTAAAACACTGATTTTTTTTAGCTATTGTTATAATTATAATATATTTAATGCATATAAATATGGATATATTAAATTTTTCTTATTACATCCACGCACACAATAAATAATTGAATATATATATATATATATAAAATTTAGATTTAAAAACATATTAAGGTTAATAAAATTAGTCTGCACACTGGTTACTCGCGATTTTCAACACAAACAAAGGCGATATAAAAGCAAATGTCCAAAACGATTGCGTTTAGCTGCAAAACAACAAAAACGCGGCGCCTTACAAAAAGGGAGTCCTCCTAGTCCAAAAAAGAGATGGCCTGAAATTAACTAATCAATAACCCTAGAAAAGGTAAGGTAACCCAACCACGATCCTTACACAGTTAACAGGTCAGGCCAGTAAAACTCATTTAGGCGGGAAACAAATCCCCAAAATTTTACCCCCTTCCCATCCCCTCTCTCCGCCAATCCCCTCTTCCATTTCACTCTCTCTGCAAAATGATCCATGGCGAGAAGGCAAAAGACGTTGTCGTTTTGAACGACGATCCCTATTTCGAATCGGAAATCGACAAGATTCGTGGCCGCTGGGAACTCGCTTCGATTCTTAATTTTTTGAGCGTAAAATCAACAATCCTTCTTCTTCTTTTGAAAAAGCCTCTTTTTTAAATAAGTTCGTATATAATTTTATTTAAAGATTTGAAATTGGGATTTTCTTTACAGATATTTGAGCCAGTCCTTGGGGTTGATTTGAAGTTAACAGCAGAGGAGATTGAGAGTGGTCTTGTTAAACCTAATAAATCACTTGCTCAGCTTCACGTTAAGCTATTAAAGGTTCTCCCCCCCCCCCCCCCCCCCATTTTTTTATTTATCTATGCGTGCTTTGATTTTTTTTATGAATGCAGTTATTATTATATATAAAACAACTGTAAGGCTGCTTTCATTAAAAATAAAATCACTGAAGTAATTATCTGGGGTTAGAAATTCTTATCGTGATGTATATTTTAAGAAATAGGTGGAAATCAAAGACACGGATCGCGACAAGAGATAACCACAGCTCTTGCTTTGTGGAGCCTGCATGTGGGGGCTCACAAATTTGATGGCTATGATTATTTTTTCTCTCTTGTCGAAAGTGTTTTTCATGCGTTGTTATTTTTGTTTTAAGTGATGTGTGTTGTGTTTTCTTGTATTACTGGATTTGATGCATCGAGGAAGCCGTACTGATTTTTAGAGTTGAAAATCATGCGTATGGATGTTATGAAAGGTAATTGATTCATATAAGATGCTGTAGAAAGCGAGAGAATAATGCTACATGACATGAAAGTAGTCACATGGAACCAATCCTACTTGAACGGATGCAGCGCCATTGGATGCGTGGGACACACCTTTGGGTCCCAGCGGAGACCAAAAATCCAATGGCTACGGACCTTCTGCGAAGGGATCAGTGTCGTTAGTTTGTGTGTATAACACTTTGCAAAGCGAGAAGGAATAGCTTTGCCCTCATGTAGTTCGTGTTCAATGTTCTTCAATTTCCTTGGAAATTTTTCGAAGTGGATAATATCTTTATAAGTTTTTATGAATGTGGAATTTTCAACAGGGGATACCACCTGTGAGTAAAAAACTGAAAGCATCTGATGCATGGGTGACTGCACTTTGTAAGAAACTAGCCACGTGGTGGCCATGGGTAAGCAACTTTCAACTTTCAACTGTGTAGTGAGGATTTTCATAGAATTTGAAATTTGCACTGCTTATTACAGGTTGCTGAAGGTGAGTTACCACTGAAGGAAGCCAAAGGGTAAAACCACCAATAATTTGTCTCATGCCATTTCCTAAAAGATAAGTTTTCATTTTTCATTTAGACTAACTCAGATCATTTGCTACTGTGGCATGTGCAGAGAGGAGATATCGGAATACAAGGAACTAGATCCAACTAATAGATTGCTGATTTTGAAAGCACTCTGTGAAATCAGAGCTGAAGTAATATGCCTTGCCTTTCTGATTCAACATTTTTCTCAAATGTCAGAAGTTCTTTATCTTGTTTTTAACTGGATGATGTTCTAGATAATTGTATTTCTGATTGGTACTTTTGCATTCGTTTGTTTTTCAGAGTATTTTTATTTTGTGCATGCTTGGTTTGTTTAAGGCTTAGTGATCATGTGTATTTGGGGAAAATCACGTTCTCTATCTGGGTGGATATATTTAAGATGAATGAGATGTTGTAGTTTTTCCGTGTTTCCTTGTTAATTTGGTGTAACCCATTCACCCTGTTTACAGCAAGATGATATTGCATCATATGTTAATACTTCCTTGAAAGATGGAACTGAAATTTCTTATTTCCGGAAAGATAAGGTCGGAGGAGATGGAACTGCAATCTCTTACTGGTAATTCTTGTGCATGCTCTGAATTTCATTTAATTTTCTGTGCGTGTGTTGATAATATTAATTGTACGTACAGGTATGATGGAAGTTCTACCATTGGCCATAGATTATACAAGGAAGTAAACATGACCAGGGCTAATAATAGAAAGAAGGGTAAAGCATCAAAAAATCTGCCAGCTACCTGCTTGCAATGGGAAATACTTGCAACCAATCTCGAGGGATTTCAGAAAGTTGTGGTAAGTTTAGCATTCTTCTTATTCAACTGCTGGAAATTTTAGTTACTTTGTTTCTTGCTGGTAATGGCAGAATGAACTCTCTTCTAGCAAAGTTGTGGCAGATGTTGCAGCTGGCAAGACTATTGAAACTGATGTCCTGCCTATTATTCAAAAATTTCAGAAGGTATGCTTATGTATTTCTTTTATAATCATGTCTTAATAGTGTGGGTGTTGTCACAGTTTTATCACGTGCTAGTTTATTAATCTTTCATGTTGATGATAAGTAATCTGTTCATTGTCACTGTATTCAATAGAAGAAAGATAGGGCCCTCAAACAAAAAGAAAGGCAAGAAGAGCTCCTGAACGGTTTTAGATCCTACACTGCTGGGATTACTCGTTCCTGCCGCAGTCGCAGACCTATCAGTTATACATTTGGTATGATGTGCATCTCATCTGTATTCATTCTGTGGCCTGCTTGTGGGGCATATAATCAATATTTGTTGGTGTTTTTGCCTCATTTTCATTGTCTTGCTGAATGACATCAAATATCAAATAATCATATAGACCAACAGAACATTTTTGGAATTATAACTGCCTCCCTGTGGTCAAGTGCATTACTAAACTTCTACGGGATCTCAAATTCTGATTAAGATGGAGAAAAAAGTCATGCACTAAATGTCACAAGCTAACTGATATTTTTCTTTGTTTTTTGGTTTCAATTTACCATAGTTTCTTGCTTGTTTCAAACATTTTTTTGATCCGAGAACCTTGGTTGTACTTGAGCAATACTTACAATTAACCTTTTGATTTGGGATCCAATATGCAGATGATTATGACCGTGCGATTGATGAGGCTATAAAAATAACAAAGTAAGAGTTGGCTGTTATCCCTATATGAGATATACTTTTGTCGTTGTTGCTTTGTGAACTGCATTTCTATATTCTGAATGTACCAACAAAATTCTTTGCTAATGCTGTTCTGAAGTTCTTTAATACCTTGAATGCAATTTGTCCCTCTTATTGAGAATACAATACATAACCTTTTCTAGTTGCTTACTTCAATTTATTATCCAGGAAAAGGAACACAATTGAAGAGGAGAGCAATGACAGGAAACATGTTAAGCAGGAAATTACTTCTAATGGGGGTTCAAACATGGGCATAAATTCAAAAAGTCTTGGTGAAAAAGGTGATTCAGACATGAGTGCAGACTCCAAATGTACTATTGAAAAGGGAAACTTCTCGGATAGTGAAGAAAGTGGCAAGCTTGATGAAGCAGGTAATGATGATGATGACAGCGATGATGATTATGATGACAAAATGGATTATGATAACAGGAATAGATCTGGCAAATCTGATGAAGAAAATGAAACTTTTGGTGGCAAGAACATTGCTCGGAAGTTTGGTTCTCGTTGGAGTTCAAGACTTGCTGGAGTTGCAAGCCATCCTGTTGTGGAAGCTGGAAACTTTGGTACAAAGAATAGGTTGAGGCAAAGACCCATGCGTAACTCTGCCCTGGACTCTATTAACGTGCTTGATTCAGATGATGAAACTTCATCAAAACATAGCGACAGCGAGATATCTGGACATGAAGATTTGTCTCCAGTTTGTAATTCAGAAGGGGCGAGTGACTGTTTGTAAACCTGTTTGTGCAAGTGATTATTCTTGAGAATTTTGCTGGGAGGAGATATCGATGCAGAAACATATCTTGAAGTCAGTGCATGTTAACAGCAAGTTTTGAAAATGTGCCAATCCCTGTTATTCCGTCTAGGAATCCAAACTCTAATCTGCACCCCCTGCCCTGTGCTTTCTGAGATCCTGATTTGTTAGGATTTATAGAGAGAAAGATGTCCTGTACAGAGTTGTAAAGCTACCACTAAGCAGGCACCGACGGATTTACATCTTTTGTTTGCTCTGTTTAAATGGAATTCCTCCCTAGCATGGAAGAATCATATGTATAATTAATTTATTAAAGGCTTGTAAAAGAGGTTGTCCGATAATTGGAAAAATGGGATTTCGCTAATTTCCGGGCTACAAACTGATACAATCATCGCGAAGCTCTTTTTGACAGGGTACCCAACGTATCTTGAACCCACTCATTCCGCTCCTCGTAGAGATAGTTTTACTCTTTGCAGTGCTGTAAGTTGGTTCTTAATTGCGAAGGGTTATGGAAGGAAAGCTTACCTCCATTGTATGGCTATAAGGTCAAAATGACCTTCCAATGAATCTAAAAAAAATTCCATTTCTCACTGTAAAGAATTATGATCGTTAATTTCAGGACTTGGATTTCCGAGAGTAGTTAAGTTACGTGTAAAATAGTTAGAATAAAGAATAACATTAATCAACAAGAGTGCAAGATAGTCGGAATAAAAGGAAAGGAAAAGAAAATGAATAAATTTAAATTTTACTCAGGCAATGTATATACTCAGGCAATGTACATGATGCATTAGAAGTTTCCAAGAGAAGAATACAGTATCAAATATCTGCTTTAAGTTCAAATAAATCTTGAAACGATAGCAATAATCTTCTCCTCCCAGCATTCTGCATGCACCATTGAGCCAGCCTGCACTGTTTTTGTCTTTACTTTTTTCAAATCCTGGCTGACGTCTGTCAGAGTAAAGCCCGAAAATGTGTTCCCAAGTGGAAAACAGAGGTCTGGATTAAGAGTGCTTAAAACTAACGTATGGATCAGAAAGTTCATGGGATTTCTGTCCACAATCTTATTATTAGTCTCCTTAGATTAGGCAATCCTTTGAGGAAAGAGGCTATGATTGGAACTTGGTCTGTATATGAACCATCGATTAGCAGAACCAAGTGGTGTAGCTTCTTGGAAACCATTGGAAAGTCTTTTTGCGTAAAGAAAATCTGCAGCAACAAAAAGCCTAAGGTCATCGAAAAAAACAAAACAAACAGAAACGGGAACGAATGATATCAGGAAGAACCTCAATACGCAAGTGTTTATCCTCAAGAATCTGGCTTCACTTAAACATTGAAGGAACCTAGCAGCACAATATATTAAACTCTTCAAATGCTTGCGCCGACGAGCAGATTCCTCGCTTTGATGCTGACAAGTATGGTTTATTATTAGAAACTTGCCTTCACTAGTGACAGCATGCCTGGATTCAAATAACTATAATCTACAGGATCTCCAGTCCACCATAAGTCTTTGACTTTGGGAGCAGAAATTGCCGAAGGAAATTCGTATGAATATGAATCTGACGAGCTTATATTCCATGTCTCAAGGTTTTCAGCCATAATAATAACTCGTCTGCAGGGAAATTTTATTTTCTTGTCTCTTCTTTCCCACTCTCTTTCCGTCTCTTCTTCCCGCTAAAATGATCAAAACCCAAATCCAATTCGCAATCAACTACAATAATTCAAATCTAAGTTCTGTTCTCCTATCCATACAGCTGAAAACTCAATTTTCTTTTAAGGACATGTAGAGAGAAAGTTACCAAATAAACATAGCATTCATAGACTTGAAAGAGAATAAGCTCAATGGCTACAGTTTCTTCACTCCCTATGCCTTCTCTACTTTCTCCATGATCTCTAGAGAGAGAAAGATTAAATCTTGATACAGAAATCTGGATCAGAGAGCAATGGAAGTGTGAATTCACATAGAGAAAGTTAGGGAATTTAGGGGAACTAAACAAGGGTGTTTAAGGAACAAGGAAACAGTTTGCAGAGGGAATTGTATCTGTCTGGACATAGAACAGCAGCAGTTCATGTAGTTTAATGTATCTGTCTGTGCCTTCTCTACTTTCTCCATGATCTAATGTAAAACTACTTTGGTGGAGCGTTTTGGATATGAAACTGAACATTTGAAACGGTTAATTCCACCACTAACATTTAATAAGGAATTAATGGCAAAATAAATATAAGAATACTTGTAAAATTTTTTGTATTTTAAATAAGGAGGAGATTAGTTAAGATTCTTAATTCAATTAAATTTTATATGATTGAATTTAATTCTATAATTTAATATTTTATTTTAAAATTAAAAATTATGATAGATTATTATTTCAATTCAAATAATGAAATTAAATTGAATTCTATATATAATTTGATTCTAAACAGGCCATTAGTTAATAATTATGTATTTCATGTCTAATTTACAACTGCATGGAAAACAAAACATATAAATATAAATAATGACTATTTCTATGTTAATTTGATGCTTCACAATCAGAACATATGTAATTAAATTGGTAAATTAACATATTGCACTAAAATTCTTCATGAAATAAAAATAAATCTCTGAATTAATTAAATCTCATAAAACTAATCGTGTCCCAAAATTTGTATAAATAAAAAAACTATGTGAAGATAATCCTAATCTATAACGAAAATCGGACACAAAATAATTTTAATTCTAAAATAAAAAATTACTTGACGTAATAAGAACTCTAATCTAGTTTCAATTTTACCCTGAAAAGCATTATCTCGTTGAATAAAATAGATTCCTTGCAGATTGAGGTGTCATTTGAGAGTGACTTTCAACTTTTTTTTTTTTTTTATAAAAATTAAATTTTTTAATACTTTTAAATTATTTTAATACGCTAATATCACAAATAAATTTTAAAAAATATAAAAAAAAACACTTTTAAAATCAATTATTACCACGTTCTTAAATAAATTCCAGAACATAACAAATACCAAACCCTAACATTGTTTTAGTATCTTCGAAATGTGTACGTCCATTGTCCCTTATGCAAGAAATTATTAAAGACTTTTTGGTATCATATCGGATTTTTAATAAAACAAAAAAAATATTATTTCCAAATCTTTAAAAACAAAAATCACAACCCAAAAATTCTCGCAGTCCAACAATACGTAACAAGATTTTTATGGCACAAAAACCTAAAATTAGAAGGCCCAATATAGGAAAAAGATTTCTTCATTCAGCCCAGCCCAGACTAGACCAGCCCAGCCTAAACATCATTTAGCCCGACCCATACTAGCCCAAACAATCCCACCAAGCAACCAAAACATGAAGAGAAAAAAAAATATAAATATAAATCAAAGCGAATCCGTCAAGCAATACAGGACGGCGAATAATGGCATCCACAACTAGAGAATCCAGAAGGAGAAAGATCGTCGATAGAGGATCTGACCGTTTAGCCCTCATCACCGGTCAGATCCAAGCCATCCCACCCCAAAAGTTGATTTCCGAGGACTCACTTCCTCATATCTCCGATGAAATCACCGGTACGGTGCTCCCTCTCTCCGTCTCATATCACTGGTCAAATCTAATTGCCCCATTATTTTCTTAGTAGATTCTGAGAGCCTACAAAAGCGGTACGGCTGTGTTTGTTTTCATGCTTTCTTGATCATTATATCATAGTTTAAACGTTGCCTGAAGGCTGTGTTTTGAAAGGTAAGGTTTAGTTGCTGCTGCTAGACAATGAATGTAATCTGTTTAACAGTTACTTTAGGGATCTACGGGTTAGGATTATGAAGAATTTAAAAGGTTATCGTGCTTTTATATCTATAGATTATTCAGGATTCTAAATTTCGAAAAACTTGATTTTTGTTGCAGTTTCTCCTGACGGGAAAGATGGAGTTTCTGATTCTACGTTGGTGAATAGTGAGCCCACCACCATTGCTTCTGGAAGCGATAGAAGCACTGTGGAAACATCTTTACGTGGATTTGAGACAGGTGTGGGAGCATCATTAGCTCCTTCTGTGGAAACAAGCAGCAAAGTAGAATCATCTTTGGCCACATCCACGGTTCAGAAATCGACCAGGTCATCTTCAGGAACAGAGCAAAAGATAAAACCACGACCACATATAAGTAGTTTTGTGACTCCAAATCAAATAAGCTCCGCCATCGCAGCATCAGAGAAATCCCGACTTCTTAGTTCTGTAGTTGTAGGCCTTTTGGTTGTCTTATCGTATTTAGGATTTCCTCTACTGGGCAGCAACTTTGTGAGGAGCATTATTGGTTTTAGGCCTCTTTATCTACTTTTGTTAACCAATTTAACCCTTGTGTTAGTGCCGCTTCTCTTCAACAATCAAAGAGGTTTTGAAAGGGCTGTAGATGCAGAAAACAAGATTCCTTCAACTGATGGTTCTGATTGGATTGAACAAGCAGGTAACGTGATGGAGGTAGGTTTGGTGATTCAAAGGGCCATGGATGCAGCATTTATGGATTGCAGTGTGTATGCCGTAATAATCATTTGCGGCCTTGCCTTGGTCTAGTAATTTAGCTACTTGATCAAATATGTTATTTCTCTTAACATGTATTAGTTCATTCTTTCTGGAACAACCTTTGGTTTCTGAATAAATTTATGATGATTTTATTTTCTGCACTCACTACTTCTCTGTGATTTGATCCGCATATGGGACATGCATTTATGGAAAAAAGATCCTGCTTTGCAAAACATCTCTTATCCTGTTATACTGTGCTTTGAAATTCAAGTGGGTTGGGGGTGGAAGCTCCAATTTCATAGTGCAGGTTTTGCACTTCATCACGAGCTGTCTGGATTTGTTGCACGAACCTGGTAAACGATCCCATTCACACATACAATTTGACCTATGCATTTTTGTGCCTTGATAACATTAATCATAACGAATTATAACTTTCTTGTTCGGGCACTGTGAAACCTATTGGCAAGCAACAAATCAGAATCAAAGACATTTTGGTCATGGTGCACATCACATATTGCTAACATGGCACAGTAGAGCGTGTACAAAGACGTTGCACGTACACCTTCGAAATCAATCAATGAATATTCGAGTTTGTCAATCATACGAATTCAAAAGGCTTCCAGATGAGACCGTTCACCAGAAGAAAAGATTCCCATCAAGCTGCGTGCTCTGATTCTGCAAGATGCCATAAACTTTATGAATCCCAGTTGTTCTTTGGATGGGATCATGAATTTTATGTATGAGATCGAGAGCTTCTTTCTTGCCAAGGAACTGTTCTTTGTCCAGCACCAATTCTAAGCTGTAGCTAAGTGGACATTTCCCATTGGAAGTTCTTGTGTTAACCCAGACATTCACTCCCATCCTCAAGCATTATTTCAATTAAATGAGGATCAGTTGTGTCCTGATGAGAAGTCAGCAACTCTAGCAACCAGAAAATGTCTCTTGAAAATGGCTTCGAATCATCCCATGATACAAATTCTTGAACCACATTGTTGATGTCAATCAAACTAGACCCTGGTGTTTTCTTCATGCTCTTACTTTTGATAAGCTTTCTCATCCTTGACACACCATCCCACTTGCCAAGATCTGCATATATATTGGAAAGCAAAACATAATTTCCTGTATCATCTGGTTCAAGCTCTTCAAGGTGTTCCATTGCAATAATAGCAATATCAAGATTAGAATGAGTCCTGCAAGAACTTAATAATGAACCCCATATCTTCGAATCAGGCTTCATAGGCATCTTCTCTATAACATCAAGAGCCTGACTAAGGCGCCCTGCACGTCCAAGAATATCGACCAAACAGCCATAATGCTCAACCTCTGGCTCTATATGATAATCTTTACTCATGGAATCGAAGTACGCTAACCCCTCATTCCAAAAACCAGCATGAGCACAAGCTGATAGAAGACCAAGAAACGTAATACCATTTGGTTCAATCTTTGCTTTCTTCATTCTTTTAAACAATTCAATGGCTTCGCGAGCTTTCCCATGATTTGCAAGCCCTCCAATCATGGTACTCCAAGAAATCACATCCCCTTTGGACATTTGATCAAACAATTGATAAGCTTGACCAATGCAACCACATTTTGAGTACATTTCCATAATAGCATTACATATAGATGTCTTCCTCAACAACCCATTTCTGTCACAATACATATGTATCCATTTCCCAACTTCAAGAGCTCCTAGCTGCGCACACGCTGGCAAAACAGAAATAATACTAATCTCATCAGGCTCAACGCCCACAATTTGCATTTGACGAAACACATACAACGCATCGGCGTACGATCCGAGACGCGTGTAACCAGAAATCATCGCCGTCCAAGATACTATAGTCCTGTAAGGCATTAAATCAAACAAAGCACTTGCCTTTCTCATCTGACCCGCCCCAACATGCCCAGAAATAATACTATTCCACGAAATTGCATCTCTTTCAACCATACCATCAAACACCTTATGTGCGTCCAACAAACTAGCACACTTTGTGTACATATCAATTAGAGCATTCTCCATGGTAATGTTAGACTTTGGCCCAAACTTGCACAAGTGGGCATGGACTTGCTTACCTAGATTATAACATACAAGCCCTGAACAAGATTTAATAACAAAGGGGAATGTGAATCTGTCAGGGAAAATTGGGTTTTCACTTTCCGGGTCTTTTAGCCTTAGCATTTCCTTATAAAACAAGATTGCTAAAGTATACACTTTATTGTGTGTGTGAGCTCTTATCATTGCATTGTATAAATACCCATTTGGTTCCTTCACTTGCTTAAAAAGCAAGCTGGCGTAACCAAGATCCTCAGTTTTATCACACACATCTACCATTTTTGTCACCAAGAAGCTGCTCTGCGAAAGTGAGTACTTGATAACATGAGCATGGATGCTCTTCAACCCTACAATGTTTTTGCAGTTTTGCAAAATGGGTACAAAGAAATTCTCTAGTTCTCTGATTTTCAAGGCACCAATTCTTGTTGCCATTATTGACTGTAAAGAAGGGAGCTTTTAGTCTATTTGGCAATCAATGAATAGAGGGTTGTTTTCAGTGCTAGGCGAGGCAGAAGTTCGTAAACTTTTTGCGGTTTTGCTCAAAAAAGTTTGTTTCTTGATCAAGGAATGCAAGTGCACGGAGCTTTAGTGAAAATGGGGTTTGGGTTCGACTTGACGTTAAGCAATGATCTTATTATAGCTATGTATGGAAAATGAGGTAGAGTGAATGATGCTTGTGATGTGTTTGATAGAATGCTTGTAAGAAATGTGGTTTCATGGAGAGCTCTTATGCGTGGGCACATACAAATTGGGAGCCCCCTAGAGTTATTATTACTCTTCTCCAAAATGGGCTTATCGGGTGCGACACCGAATGATTTCACCTTTTCGATGAGTCTCAAAGCCCGTGTTTTGTTGAATAGCTTTGACATCGGAGGACAAACTCATGATATTCGTGTGAAAACTGGATTTGATATGGTGAATGTGGTACGGAATTCTATCACTTACTTGTTCTCAAACGTACTATGGAAGAACCACTGAAGCCGCCCGTATGTTTGAAGTTATGCTTATTAGGAACCTTGTAAGCCGGAATGCTGTGATAGCAGGATATACTCTTGCAGGATTTTATGAGAAAGCTCTAGTTTTGTTTCGAAAAAATGAAAGAAGGTGGGGAAATCCTTGATGAATTTACGTTTGCAAGCACATTGAAGGCTTGCACTGTCTTGGTGCAATCAAGGAAGGAAACCAAACTCATGGTCTCTTGATTGCTAGTGGGTTCTTGTATTCTGCTAATACTGCTATTGCTGGCGCTCTTGTTGTTCTATATGTGAAATGTGGGAAGTTTTTTGAGGCGAGGAGAGTGTTTAGTCGTATTGAAGAGAAGGATGTGATATCATGGACGGTACTCATTCATGGTTATGCTCTAGAAGGAAACTCAGCAGAGTTCCAACTTCCATGAACTTGTTTAGGCAGCTTACAGAGAGCGGCATTCAAGTAGATAGGTTTGCCGCTTGTTCATTAAGGCAAGCAAATGCATGCACATGCCATTAAAGTCTCCTCTGGCGCAGACATCTCAGTATGCAAGGAAGTTTTGGATATCTATCTGAAGTGTGGAATGATAGATGAAGCAGAGAGACTTTTCGGTGAAATGCCCGCTAGAAATGTGATTTCTTGGACATTTATGATCACTGGCTATGGAAAGCATGGTCTTGGCAAAAAGGCAATTCGTCGCTTCAATGAAATGCAATGATGTAGTACGGAGTATCTTTTTTCATTCCTACACAAATTAATAAAACTCAGTTTAAATATCAAAAATTAATTAATATATAAATAAATCATCCTAAAATTTAATGAAATATTTAATAGTCAAGAGATAGATTTAAAATTTAATGGCTTGAAACAGAAGCTGACATGTCATGAAAGAAAAAAAAATAGAAAAAAAAAGTTATTATAGATATATTAAAGTTTTATTAGTGATTTTTTAAAACGTGGTTAAAAATATCTTGTCAAGATTTTTATAATGATATTAAATGTATAAAAAAAATTCTCAGTGTCACTTATCTTTCTTTTTATTTTATTTCTTTTTTTATTTTTTTTACTATATTATCTTATATATTTTTTTTAATCATTGGATCTTGAATCTTGTTTTTATATCATTAAAGTTTTATAAAATTTTAAATTAATTTATACATGACTAAGCAACCATTATTTATAAAATAACAGTTATTAACAAAATCAATAATAAAAAACACAATTATATGGTGTGATATTTACAAATACTTTTTCAACCTACCATTCATTCTTCCAAAGTTTTTACTAAACTGTGTAATTTTTTTTTTTATAATAAAAATCCTATTACCGAGCCTGATGATTTGATTTATTTGGCGGTGCTCTTTAGGCTGCAGTCATTCCAGGACTAGCAAAGTAGCGCGTCTTTCAGTGCTCTTAAAAATGTTAGGCTCGGACAACCGCAAAACCAGCCAAACAAGGTGCGTTTGTTTTGCATCTTTTTTTTGGTTCGTGGTTTTTACTTTTTACATGATTTTTTAACTGGTTTTTATAAAATATTATTTATTTTATATTTTAAAAATATTTTTGAAAAAAATTAATTATTTTTTATTTTTTTCTTCAAATTAATATTTTTTTGATGTTTTTAAATTATTCTGGTGCGCTGATATCAAAAATAATTTTTTAAAAATATAAATACATTATTTTAATACATTTCTAAATAAAAATATTTTAAAAAACAACCATAACGATACAACTACTAAATATTTTATATATATTTTTTATTATATATAAATCTCAATCATATCTAAATTCAACTAACCACGTTTAACCTTTCTTTTCTTGAACTTATTTTCCCATATTACAATTATAAAAGCTAACTGAAAAACATACTCCCTCTCGACACCCAAGTCGTTGAGGTTGGAGGAAAAGGCTTGTGAGGGTATACCCGTCCAACATAACGAGATTAATGATTGAGGGTCCCCCATGGGTTGGGAATACCCTTGGGTAGGAGCTAGGTCACCCGGGTGTGGATGGTGCCACCTGAGGTTATGGGCTGTTTACTGGGCCTTAGGCCTGCTTGTTAAGTGAGGGGCTGCAGACTAGTCTCGTGTCTGGGCCTATGCGCCAAGATTCAATCTCAGCACTTTTCAAGGCCATGCAACGACCATAGGATCAAAGCTAGAAAACAACACCATGCAGGCATGGTTGATCTTCTTGGCCGAGCTGGGCGCTTAAAAGGCAAATGTAGGCACATGAAAGACATTGGTTTGTGCTTGCAGAGTACATAGAGACTATTGTAAAGAATGTGAGAGGATAAGAGAAAGTGTGGGGCTGGGCAGAGAAGTAGGTGACATTCTTTTGAGGTTAGAGTTCAGTGAATATCCTATCAATTATGTGATGGTACTGTACGTCCAGCATTTATGTTGATGCATACTATTGGAAAGAATGTGAAAGGATAATAGATTTGTGAAGTCAAAGAAGTCAAAGGAAGACGCAGGTTGGGTAGAGATTAACAAGGAGGTTCACCTTGTCTATGGCAGAGATGATACACATTATCCTCACAGAGAAAATACATGATATCTTGAAGGAAATGGAGAAGAGGATGAAGAAAGAGTCAGGTTGTTTTTATGGGGTGAAATATGCATTGCATGACGCGGATGGAGAGTCAAAGATGGAGAACTTGAGAAGTTCGCAATAGGGACGTTGGCCTTGAGAGTTTGGGGGCTTTGAAGACGAGTTTGTGGGAGGTAGAGGCTTTGAAGATGGAGGAAGGCTGATTCGTCTGTGGGGATTAATGTCAGGAGTTCATGAAAGGTTTATCTAAGATCTTGAGAGTGGTACTATTTGTGGTGAGAGATGCAAATAAATTTCACAGGTTTAAGGATGACCCATGCTCTCGCGGAGATTACTAGTGATTATGTCTTACAATCATCTCGCCTCCTACAATATTATGGTTATGTGAAATTAACTCTTTGCAGCTAGGAGAGGGAACGAGGATGGGACAGCATTTGGGGCTCGAGAAATTTGTAATAGGATTTATGGAGAGATGAGCAAGCTTACAAACTGGAATGAAGTGAAAAGGGGACCTTAATTCTTGAGGCTTAGCCTCCTCTCCCCTCCCCAGCTTCCACTGTACGTTGAGCAAGGAATCTTCCAGTGTGCGAGCTAGCAACAGCACCCGGTGAAGACTTGTAGCCTGAAAACATTGAATCAAGCAAAGAATAAGTAGAGAATCAAGCCCACTACAGTTTTTGCTGTGCACTGTTTTTCTACCGAAACAAGTTTTGGATTTGATAAATCATATATCGTCTTTATACAATGAATAACATCATAACCCTCAAAGATGAACTCTTCACCAACTGCTCGCTCGTTTCTCACTTTTACAGTGTTACATTCTACTTGTTAGCTTAGTATCATGAAGGACATGCTATCCAAAATCTGGGTTCCACTCAATTGAGGGAAAACTTGTGAGAAAAATAAAAAGGATTATTCTCATTAATTTAAATTTCACATATACATGGGGATACATGTAACTCATTAATTTTTTTAAAAAATATTTCTCAGCTCCACTGTTGTATATACCTTATTTATTGTGGGACCTATTATGCATATGCTTACAAAGAATGGACAAAAAAAATGAAAATCACAATTTAAAAAGAAAAGAAAAGAAACATTTTTCTATTTTAATTATTATTTTCTACTTGTAATGTTATTAAGAAAGCCTGAAATCACAAACACATGATAACATTAAATAATAGAAATAGAGTAAAATTATATTTCATAGAAATAAATAGATTTGATTTCTCCTATTTTATTGTTATTTTAGAACTATTGTGTTTTGGGATTTCTTAATATCATATTAAAAAAATAAAAATAAAAATTTCCCTTCCCAAAACAGGATTAACATCTTCATCTTCATCTTTTTTTTTTTTTTAGAAACAAATTCTCGCACAATAACATATACATGCTTAACGGACACACAATTCAAAAAAAAAAAAAACTCTTAATTGAAAAAAATATGAAGACACGGACAATCAAAAAGAAACAATGAAAGTGGGGAGACTTTCTGTAAGAGGTGAAATCGAAACTTTTAGTTTCAAAACTTCTGGATTAATAACGGAAAATCTCAAGTATAGGGGTAGAGGTTGATCATTTATGAATCTATAGGGATGAAAATGTAGTTTACCGAACAAATCCGAAATCAATAAGGAACGCGCTAAAAATAAAACGGCCGTTATAAGTCGGTACAAAGAAACAATCCTCTATCCATTCGGACTCCTTTAAGATATATGTAAGAAACAGCAAGCCCTAATTTTCACTCTTCACTTCCTTGACAAAAACATCAATTCTCATATCTTGAAACGTGAGTGAATAAAGAAGAATGGCCGCTGGTGCTGGTGCTGCCGCCAAAATCACTGCGGTGTGGAGACAAAATTTTCAGCGAGAGATTTTCAGATTGGACGCTGCCCTGTTCAGATTTCCAGTTGTCTCTTTTGATACAGAGTTTCCTGGTTTCTTTCGAAACACTCCGATGAACGCCACTGACTTGACTCGTTACGAGGATTTGAGGCATAATGTTGATCCATTAAGGTTAATCCAATTTGGTATCACCGTTGCAGATGCAAGTGGCAAAATCGGGGGTACTTGGGAGTTCAATTTGCGGTTCGATTTGTCAAAGGATTTGTTTGTCTCTCAGTCTATACAGTTCTTGCAAGACAATGGCATCGATTTTGACAAGCTGAGAAGAGATGGGATTGATTTCGACATGTTCGCACAGTTGTTGTCACGTGTTGTTGCCAAGCATCGAAACCTTTGTTGGGTTACCTTCCATGGCTTGTATGATCTGTCACACACATTGAGGACAGTGACAAACAGGCCATTGCCCCATTCTTTGGCTGGTTTTACGTCTCTACTTGGTATTGTGTTCGGTGACGTGGTGGATATCAAATACATGGCACGCTTTTGCCAGGGATTACGTGGTGGCGAGTTAGGCTTGGCAGCCATTGCTAAAATCTTGAACGTGGAAAGAGTTGGTGGGGCACATCAAGCAGGATCTGATTCTTTGTTGACGGCTCGTGTGTACACAAAGATGAGGATGGTATACAAAATTGATGGCACTCTTTGTGTGGGCTGCTTGTATGGTGTCTCAGCTAGAATTTGCAAGCCGATTGCTGTGCCTAATACCAATGGCCGCTGCTTTATTCCGTACTTCAGCACTCCAGCACCGTTCCAGCGTTGCATTCCTCCCCTTTGTTCTGGTTTCATGCAAGCTGCTCCAACTTTTAGTCATGTCCTGTAGGATATCTTCTTTTGTAAGAATTTGGTGTTTGCAATTTGGATAAATGCTTTCAAAATGTAAACATTTATGATTTGATTATTCAAGAAAATATATTTCTTCGTTTCCTTTATTATCTTATATCAATATCATTCTTGAAGAAATTATTAGATTATTAAATAAACCTAATTCAATGTCTAAATGCAATGCAAATTGACAAGAGATGAGAATCAAATTTCATCACATGTTGATGACTGTTATCTTTCCCATTTATCACATAAATAAATATTCAAACAAAAGGCAAGTAAAATTAAAAACACGAAAGGTTCCTAACAAACTTCTTTGTTATGCTACCGCCAGTCCCTTACCGTGTCAGTTATTTGTTGTTGGCTCCTATCACCAAGCCATCAGCACCCCTGCTCTCATTGGCACCGCAATCCCGTTTGTTGACCTCCAAATCCTCATCCTGCAGATTTCTATGTATAAACTTCCCAGTTCATGTGCAACTGCATAAGCCCAACAACTTTGTTGATCACTTCCAACCGTCTGCATCATCCTACAAATAGCACAAATAACGCACCAACTCACTATTAAAAATAATCCCTGACCAGATACACGTCTGAACCATCATCCAAATGCCTAGGTCCCACCAACCTTGCCACCAAAATGCTCCATAATAGCTGTTTCTTTTGCTACAACTTGATCCCCAAAACTCCTTTTAATGGAAGGTTTAACAGAATCAATAAGCCTGGTTTGTTTGTAGAATCAACTAAAACTTCAATAAAATAAATAGAGCTCCTGTCGAAGGTCAGGAAGAAATATGTAAGAGATTCCATAATGATGAGGTGGCAACACATTTAGGGCTTATGAGAAAGAGATGGTATGTGCAATGGCAGCACAATGCAGTAGCTACCTATGATTGGTTAACAAATGAAAGCAGAGAAAAGATTAGACAGAGTTTGAGGGATCCAAATTGCCCTTCAGTGTTTGTAGTCTGTGACCATCAGCTGCCATTTCTATAGAAATCCATAAAGGAAGCTGACAGATTGGCTTGATTGATTTACCAGGAATGAACTTGTAAAAACATTCATGCTTCTAGGAGTATGACTAAATTGTAAAGATAGTGAGGTTGCGCTCAGGAAAAAATAAAACAGGACAATGGAAAAAAACTCATGCAAGGATGGGGAGAGGGGTTGCTACCTCTAAGTCTTGTGGAAGAAATCCTTTATCAACAACAATATATTGATTTGTGCTGTAATGGAATCCTGTTGCCCGAAAAGCAGCAAAGAAAAAAAGTTTGCTATCGGATAGGTCTTTCCAGCTAGTGTCTCAAAACAGCAAGTTAAAGGAGGAAATTCCAAAATAAAACTAAAAAATTAAGTGTAATAGGACTCATATCACGTGAATTTCCTGAACAACAGCATGTTTTGTTTTTGATACCACATTTTGATGGATTAAAATGGAGCTCGAATAAGGATGCACAAGCCTGTGATCCCAGTTATGGTATGATCGTGGCCATTGTGAAACAATCATATGCATGTGCTGCTAGACCATAAACCTGTAAAACAGCTGCGAACGACCCAAAGTGCAACATCTAAGGTGAAACTTGTCTAAATGGAAAGGGGATCTCCAATCCCTACTCTTGCTAACTAGCAATGACCCCCCGAAAAACAACTAAAAGTTGTTGGGATAGATGTATGAGAGAGGAGTTCCTTTGCTTGATTGGTAATTATCCACGCAAGGACCAACAGATGTTGTACAGTGGAAGAGATATCTCAATTTTACAAGTAATTTGTTATTCCTTACTACTAATAAAATTGAAAAAAAAGAGAAGCAAATGTACGGACACAAATCAGTTAGCAGTGAAGAGAAGATGTATCACCAAATTAAGATTATGGATCCATCTTTGCCCACAGTGTATGTATCGCAGCTGTCCATGTATGATTACATCAACTTGAACAATGAATGCTTGTAAAAATCATCATTCAAAGTGAGTAACTGCAAACAAACACAATATATATATATATATATATATATATATATATATATATATATATATATATATATTGCAATTCTCACTAATTTATATGTGCCAGAAATTAAATAGGCCCAAATAAAATTCTTAGAAAAGCAACCCTTTCTAAGCATGCAGTGGCTCTTATCATCCTTATGGATCCCTGATTGTTGAACTTTGCTCATCATATTCTCGATAAAATTTGCTAAATTTTCGACATGGAAAGAAAAAATAGTGCTATAAAAAACTATTCAAAGAAAAAAGAACCATCACCCTAAATTTCTAGTTGAAATTTGAATAGTAGAAGAAAGCGATGCGGAAAAAAAACCCACCGAACTAAGGATGGCAACGGGTAGCCACGTGTTGAGTTTTGAGATCAAGGTATCCTCCATTTGCCACAGTAGATAACACCGGAACCTTGATCAGAATTAATTTAGCCCATTTACAATAAGCAACACATACTATCAAAATGGGATGCTACTAGATGCATGCTCCAAATTGACCAAGATTTAAGAACTGGCTCATTGACAAGGCTGGTAGTGACAAACCTAGCTAAATGAAAAAATTAAAACAAACTACCTATCCATTTAAGCATGCTGATTAACTTCAAAATTACTTTAAGTTATGATTGTTAGCAAATGTAACCAGTAACTTAACATCAGAATATTTTAAAGTTTGGGTTTTTGAGAAGAGCACATAAAAAAGAAATGACAGGGCATTATTTTATCATAGGACCATTATTTGTGATTCCCTGAAATCTGTGCATGACCACTTCTCCCATATCTGATGAGCACAGGGATCTTTATAATTGCAAACTATTATTTTTTTTAATTATTTTATTGTGTATGCACAGCTACTAGCAGCAGATGCACAGTTCCAGGTGCTATAAACAAAAAAAAACCTCCTTTCTAATACTATTAAAGATGCCGGCGCAACCAAATTTCGAATTCTAATATTTTCAAACACCTGGGAGTGCATAGAACAACTGTTTATTTCATTGCTAGTAAAACGAATATCTCCAATCCCTAACTACTCTACACCAAACCCGTAGAATTATGCCGTTATTTACACCCACAGAGAGCTGAACTTTATAGAAAAATTCCTAACCTGATGCCTCAAGAGAGGAACAACTTCAGACATTATCTTCTTTCTCTAAGCTTTCTTCTCTCTGCTAGTCGCCCTCCTCTTATGCATAGAAACAAGAGAAATCCCTAATCAATCCATACAAATTTCCGATTTATCAAAAGTAACCTGAGATATTTTTACAATTATAAACAAAAATATTCAATAATTATTAAACTAAAATGTGAGTGTTGGAAAGTTACTTACTAGCTAGAAGTTGACAAATCCAAAGCACAGAGGGGAGGGAAGACGGGCTGCTGGAGCTGCTGCCATCAGCGGGTCTGCTGCCGGCTGGTGAGGAGAATGAGAGGAAGAGAGAGAGGGAAGAGCTGAAAGGAACTGACGGCTGAGAGTTCGGTTTAGAGTGTAACAGAGAAACTTTAAATTTTATAGCCTATATATATATAATTGTTTCTTAACTTTTTAATATAAAATAATTATACAACACTTCACTTTTTTTTTTAATTTATATTCAGGTAATTATTTCTTAATTTTTTTATACTAAATAACTATATATAGCCCCACTTCTATATAGATTATCTCTTAAGTTTTTAATATAACTGTATTATACTTTTAATTATATATATATATATAGCTTTGTTAAATGTTCTGAAAAAGCATCAAAAATTTCATGTCATTACAAAATGATAATTATTTAAAAAAAATATTAAGACGGAGACATATCAAATTGATCTAGACCAACCTAGAAAATCCTCGACTCTTGTTATGAGATTATGATAATACATAAAAAAAAATTAAAATAAATTATAAAGTTTAATTTCCAATCAACCTCATGTTGAACAAAATTGAAAAAAAAATTAAGTAAAAAAAATAACTTGAGTCAACTGAAGTTAACTTGTCAAACCCGTAATTTGGGTTATAAGACCGATATAATCACATAAAAAGTAAAAAACAAATTACATAACTCAATTCTCAACCAATTCAATGCTTGAAAATTAAATTAAAAAAAATAATTCATGAGATTTAGAACTTCATAGAAAATAAATCGAAAAAAAATAAAAATTTTAATTTTTAATTAATTTAATATTAAAAAATAAAATTAAAAAAAATAACAACGAGAAGATAAATAAACTGAGATTAATAGTTCTTCAATCCAAAGTTGTCAATTCCATTTCGATAACTGTTTCGTTTTTTCAATTGGAATGAAATGTTTCAGTTTTGTAGTGTTTCGGTGTGCCGTTTCGAGGTTGTACTGTTCATACATATATATATATTCAATAAACATAATTTAAATTCAAGATAAATTAATTATAAATTATGCAATACAAATACAATGCCAAACAAATATAATTTCAAAATTTAAAATATTTCTAAATAGTCAAGATTAAATAGATCTTTAACTTAAAGTAATTCAACTTAAACAAAATATCAAAATATTATGAAAGTAAAATGTTTTAACACAGATATTTTAAATATAAAGTTAGGTCAATGTTATCAAGGCTAATGGAATCTAAAGCATCCTTTGTTTTACTCAAATTTCTACAAAGTATAAACATGAAAAAAACAACATGAATATAAACCGTATATATTAGTGATAAATCTAATTTTAAAAAATTAATATCATTGTTAATGAAAATAGTAATAATAATTTTCAATATTATTATTAATATCATTATTATTGAAAATAGTAATGAAAAAGAGTTTTTTTATACTTGGGTGGTTTAATTAGTTCAATTTGATTCAATGACTTTTCAAGAGCGAAACGGAACATGTGGAATGAAACCGGAACGTTCCGGTCGAAATTTAGCCGAAAAATCCAAAACGGACCGAGATTTAAAATGAGATGCAAATTATTCTGTTTTGTTCTATTTTTTAAATTGATATGGAATGTTTCGGTCATTTCAAGTAAAACGGAATGGAATTAACAACTTTGCTTCAATCTATCAATTGTAGTTATTTTTTTCATTGGATTCTTTCAAAAGAGATTCTGTAAGATCATCATGCAGAATTAGCATGTATTTTATAAAAAATATTACCTTTTTTTTTCAAGTAAAGACCATCTATACTGTAGGGTGATTATTTTTAATTCATTTGGTTTTTATTAAAAAAATAATCAAAATCGGTTTTTTTTAAATCGAAACCGGTTCGAACCAATCGGTTTCGGTTCAGTTCGGTTATTTTAGGAGAAAATTGGTTCAAACCAACCGGCTCGATTTTTTTAGTTTGGCTTGGTTTTTTCCGGTTTGGGTTCGGCTCGGTTTTTTCGGTTTCAGGCTTATAAAACCAAAACTGAACGTTCGATTTTTTAAAAATTCTAATCAGTTTTTTCAGTTATTTTTTTCTAGTTTTCTCGGTTTAATCAGTTTTCGGGTTTTTTACTTACCCCACTGCAAAGAATACTTGATTAGTGGAAAGTATTGAACTAGGAGCTCTTCAGTTACCATGTACCAAATCAAATTACACCACTGCACAAGAGGAATTTAAGGAACTAGAAGGTATTCTAATGCATCAAAACTTGGCTCTTTTTGAATTCGTGGTTGCATCTGTTTCTAGATTACAGTCTCACTCTGTAAAGTCTGTTCACTTCAGGCTTCATCAGAACACAAGTAAATGTAACATGAAAATCTCAAAATTTATCGATAATACTGGAGGAAAGCTTTGCCTACGGACAACTGAGATATCTTTAAGAAGTTTGAGAAGGATTGTTATCTCCCATTGTTTTGTCACGATGAATCCTTTCTTTACACAGCAGCTCACTTGCTGGCACCATGCTTACAAGCAACACGCCCATTTTGATTCTTGAATTCATCTCCAGCCACAAGAAAGAATGCAGCGTGCCTGGAGAGCCACAATACGAGACACAGTCCCTCAGATGAGCAAAGGGAAATAAATGGCAAGTACAGCTAAGAGATGGATTCAATGAGCGTTGAAAATAAAGCAATTTGGTGAAACTCATGCCTGAAATAAATCATCATTTTGGTTTTCGAGTCATCGTCAATATCCGGGGTGCTGTCCATTGCCTTCTGCATGTGATGCAGCCACCTCTCTGCAGCTTGGGGCGAGACAGGAAATGGTCGATGGCGTCCGATTAGCGCAGGATGACCTGCCAATATCCAAGAACGATTCTTAGACATGGGTTTTACCTGTCAAACTTACAAGAACAACCACTGCTCCCAAGTCCTGGGCCTGGATGAAATAACTTATCTATATAAGCTTCCTTGTGCAAACCTGTCACAGAGTGGCACATACTTAGAATTCTGGCACGGTTGGGGAGTCAGTTTTAACTTGTTTTCATGTTAAAATTTGAAATTTTTTTCTTCAAATTAAATGTTTTGAAGCTAATTCCAATATAAATAGAAGCAGTTTCTCTGAATTCCCTTCCTTTTGCATCGCGTTACAATCCTTATGCAAGCCAGTCCACCCCATAGTAGTAATATATTTAGGATTTCACTAGGGCTAGCTGCTTTTCATGTCTTCGAGGCTTTCGTTTGAGTTGGATCGTATCACTATTTGTCGTCGATCTCGGCTAACAATGCTGAAATGACACAATGGAGCAGTGTAGAATGTTTTTTAAAAAATATTTTAAAAATAATTATTATTACACTCTCAAACATCCATCTATTTCTTGAAATCAGTAGCTGCCAACTGAGGCTCATTTTGCGCTTAAAAACCCAACACAGTTCAACACTTCAAAGGTTTTTCTTGCAACAGCTTCAACTGACTAGTTGTTTTTATTAATTATTGAGCTAGAAATCAATCAACTTAAACATGCAGAGAACAAACTAATTAATCCACTGGATTAATCTTTAACACCATATATATGAAATACTTTCCTTGAATCTATACTGTAAAGAAAAAAATCACGAGTCGTCCTCCACCATTATCATTTACTTGCTAATGACGAAACTGTGGTCCCCACTGAGGCAATCGTTCTTCGTTTTAGGAGAGAACTAGATTGGCACGCGCGCGGGCCAAACTAAATTGTTTCCCAGCGCGGGAAACAGAAGTTTGTGTGGCGAAAATTATCTTAAAATAGTATAGTAAGAGAAATATGAAAGGTAGATTAAGCTTTCATTAATTTGATAATATAATATAAGAATAGATAATAAAAACAACAAATAAATATTAATTTGAGCTAAGTTTGGTTCAAACGCAAAACTTTTTATATGAAACATGAGATTGAGATAATTTTATAGAAATATAAAATATAAAAAATACTCATTTGTAAAAAAAGAGCTTAAAAAATATCTAAGCTAACACGTTCCAATCTTTCATATTCATGACCCAAGAGGTTAAAAAAATCTCTATCAATAAAATGCTGAGAGATAAAATAAAAAAAATTCAATAAAAAAAATTAAAACAAAATAAATAGCAATAAGAAAAATAAGAATCAAATCTTATATAAAATAAAATATTAAGAGACACAATTGAGAAAATTATTTAATTAAGAGAATTGTATAAAATATTGAGGGATGAAATCGAAAATATAATTTAATCAAGATAATGATTAAAAAAATTAACAATCAAAATAATAGTGACAAAATCTGAAAGGTGATAAAATCAAAGGAGAGTTAAATCGAAAGAAAATTTTAATTTTATAGATTATTTAAAATAAAAAAATAGAAATCAAATCTAAAAAGAAAAAAAATCAAAGGGTTGCTTTGAAAATGTTTAAGAAACGACTCTAAAACAACAGAGAATGATAAAGAAAAGAAAAATTGAAAAAAAAAACGATCACTAGTGCAAAACCTAACATTCTTTTTGTCTTAGATGTTGCCTAGAAATAAAGGTGATGTCACGAGGATTAAAATGCCACCATGAAATTAGAGCTTGGCTACCAAAAAACATTATACGTATCGTTCAAAGAGCACAGGAGCACTCATGCATGTGTACATGATTGTCACGTGCAACCCATTTTTTTTTAAATTAATTAATATTTTATATATGTCTCACTACTAATTTGACTAGACTTGATAAATACAAATAATAAAGCCAAAAAAAAAAACCATTAATCCAAGGAAAAGACAATTTTAATCTAGGGATATTATAATCATTTTACTGTATATTTAAATAAAAATAACCATGCTCGTCAGCGCTTTAATTGTTTCCTCTAAAGGCATATTAGTTATTTTATTGTGTAAAAACAACAAAAAGACTTCTATTATTTTTTTTCAAGGTGAATTGTGTTTTGTTGATAGAAGTAAAATTATAATTTAATTTGCAGTGCCAATGCTACATTAATTTTACCACTCCTTTTAGTTTCTTCTCATCGGAAGATGCTTTGAATGGAACCAAGGGATGAAAGAGCAAGTTACTCTATACTCTCTAGGGTTAATTACAAATTTAGTCCTTTATTTTGAAACATTATAAATTAGTCCCTAAGCGAAGACTCTCGCTGATCATTCGATTTTCTTATTAAATCTTAATATTTCGGTTTCTATTATTCTAATTAAAATGGCCTAAAAGGGTAATTTTGATTAAATAAACAAAGGATATTATAACAAGATGGTAGTCGAAAATGATCAATTATAGGTTTTTAAATATGAGAGACTGACTTGTAATAGTGTTCAAAGACTACTTTAGCCTTGAAGAAATGATGCCATGGTGGAGTTCTGCCATGGTCGCTTTAGCTTCAACCTTTTCTTGGCGGGCAACAAGCTTCTAGGCCCAATTTTTGGTTGCAAAGGTTCGTCTCCCTTTGGGCCAAAATGATTTGTCACGACAACAATCCTGTTCAAAGAAGAAAAGTTTTAAAAATCTGTTTTTTTATGCTTAAATATATTAAAATATTTTTTTATTTTTTAAAAATTATTTTTAAGATAAGCATATTAAAAAAATTCAAAACACATAAAAAATTAATTTTTAATAAAAAAATTAAAAATTTTTAGGAACACGAATTACACCACGTTTCCAAATGGTGTCTAATAATATCAATAGTTTATAAAATGGATACTTCGTTAGATTTCATTGTGTATGGAATAATTATTGAATTAATTATTCAAATCACTTAAAAAAAGAGGAAACTAACACAAGAATTAGAGAAAAAAATTAAATTGATGACCATAAAAATTATAAAAATATCTTACTTCTTACTCACCTGCAAGTTCTCTTTTTTTAATTTTTAATTTTTAATTTTTTAAAAAATAAATTATAAAAAATAAATAATATGATATCATTAATTATTCGGATTTTAGTTTATAATTAAAAAAAATTACATTAAAAAACACATTAATAATGTTTGGATATTTTTTAAAGTTTAATAAAAAATTTATAAAAAGTAAAATGAGGATATATTCATAGTCGTGATCATTGCTAAACTTCATACAAAGTGAGGAGAATCTTGTTGAGTAATCTGCACTCTTAATAACAAATACGTTAAAAGAGATTGAGGTTTCATTGTTGAGTAATCTGCACTCTTAAATTAAACTTCATACAATTTTTTAATTTATCCTTCTATATTATATTTTTTTTTTCAATTGAAATTCATAACTTATTTTATTTTTTTATGTATTTATTATAGTATCAAAAAAACATTTTGGCGTATAGCCTATCTTTCCCTGGTTAGCTTTTAATGAAAGTTTTCAAGAAATTATTTGTGTATCTCAGAAGATATTTGTGTCTACAAATTTCATTCGATGAGAGAGATTCAACTTGGATGTTTTTTTCATCTTATAATTGCATAAGAATGTAGATCTAACCTCAAAAAAATTTTGAGTTTCAATTTGATTCATTGTTTTTGGACCGATTCTTAGGTTGTTTGAAGGCATAAAGAGGTTTATATAGGTCTCTTGATTATTTTGTAGGTGTTTTATGGTTAAAAAATAGTTGAAAAAATATTTTTTTCAGTAACCCTATTTGGAGATGCAGACAATGTATTGTCTGTATTGTTTGATATAAAAATTTGATTAGACAAATAACATATCGTTTGTTTAGACAAACAAAATCAAAATAATAAAATGGGCAAGCATGCTGGCTTGCCCTTGTAGGTCCAGATTCATAGGCTTTTTTTAAAAGGCGTTCCTTTAAGGTTTTTTTTTTTAACTTCATTTAAATAAAATCAAAGAATTTATTTTAAAAAAAAAGTCTTACACCTATAAGATGTTTTAGGATAATTTTTTTTATCGCTTGACTTTGTATAAAAAAAAAAAACAAAGTTTTTTCTATGGAATTATCTGATTTTATAAGACAAGTTGTGGATCTGGCGAGTCAACATAGATTGACTCAGGTGTTTTTTCATTGATTTCTTAAAATTAATTTTTTTTTTAATTTTGTACTTCAACAATGAATTGGTTAGGAATTAACTTTTGTATTTTTATTTTGTTTTCTAATGGGTAATCCTATTTTGTAACTCAACTCACAAGTCTGGCATGTTTTTCTAGATTTACTCGAGTTATTTTTTTTCTTTGTTTAAATTAAATATTTTTTTATCCTTCAATATTTAGTTTATTGTATCTTATATAGTTATTACAGTCTCATGACTGAAGTCATGAGTTTTACAAGTTTATATTAGTCAGTTTTTATCAATTCAATGTATTATCGTCTCAATATTTTTTTAAAAAATTTTCTTCCACCATCCCATGGGCTTAGGAGGAGTTTTCTCTCCCTAATTTTGAAAGGCCAAGTGGAAAGGTCAATATGGTCATAAGACCATCGAAGGTGCGTATTAATTGTCTTGTAGTGAAGAGAGATTAGTTCAGGATGGAGGGTTTGGATGTTTTTTTCTACTCGAGAACAAGACAAAGGCACATGGAGAGCGAGGGGGCAACCTCTCCCTTTTATAGGAGCCCTTGTGGTGTGAGACTCGGAGAGGTTGTGATGCCTTTCATTTCTTCAGTTTATATTGTTTGAAGAGGACAAGATGGTCCTTTCGTTTTTGTTCTTTCCCTTGTCCAATGCCAAAACACTCGCCTGCCCTTTCATTTCTTGTCTCCTTCTGTGATCCATCAACTCTCCCCCAAAACCACTCAAGACTCCAAAAAAAAAAAAAAAAAAATCACTCCCTCCAACACACACTAATGCCCTCCAAGATGTCCCCGTCTTTATCCTACCTTCGCCGCCGCCACCATGATCTGTAGAATCTAAATACATACAAAACTGCTCTCTAATTTAATGCCGTAAGTGAGGATTTCTGAATCCTACAACGAATTATGATCAAGAGTAGCTTGTGATATAATTTATATAGAAATCTTGTATAAACTAGTTTACATCTAATAAACAAAAACTTTATACAGCGTGGCCATTTCACTATAACAGCAGACACAAATTCTTGTGAAGTGCTCCAGTAAAATGATTACTTTACCCCTCCACTCGAAAAAATATAGCCTTAGCTATAGGTATAAGATCACTTTTCATAAAGATACAAAGTTAATTATTGATTAACTTGCAGTGTGGTAATTGTTCACCTGACTAGATGAACAAATACTAAAATATTGCTTATCCTAATCTTTATTGGAATTAAAATACAGATTATCCTTCCTTTTTGTAGCTCATCTCCACCAGTCCACCTAAACTAGATGCAACATTCCTCAGGGTCATTTGGAATTGCAAGTTCATACTTGGAGATCCTGCAGACATATTGGACTTTCCAAGTTCCAACACTAACTTGTTGCAAAATGCTTGATAGGAATGTGGTGTTTTAATTAATAGCTGCACGTGGTGGCAAGACTTTAGTGCCAAGATTACAGTATTATACTGTCATATCAGAACCCTGAAAGGTCACTGAAGCAGGAGGCAATTCTAGCCATTAGCGACTATTAAACATGAAATAACTTATGTTCTTCTACAGGATCACCCCTTCCCTAGGTGCATAGATGCATTTGGAGGAATATAAAACCAAAATTTTTTCACAAAACAGCAAAAATAACATTAGCCAATCGCAACAAGACCTGACTGTCTCAGAGAAAAGGTACATTTGTGCAACATCTGGCTAGGATTAACTTAAGTAGTATTTTGCTAACTAAAAGCTTACTTTATTATGCACGATTACGATCTGATTTCTGCAACTGTGTGATGGACCTTAGTTTCTCATAAGCATCAGAACAGGCATGAGCATAGTCTGACATGGCACGGAATAGCTCAGGCAAGCGAATTTTAAGACTTCCAACTGATTTCTCTCTTACCTGAAGGCAATGTTTCCCGTGAGCTTCTATTTCCTCTTCCAGCCTCTTCTTCAAACTCTCCACTACAAATTGCCTCTCAGAAACAGGATTGGGGTTTGCATCTTCCCCTCTATCAGCATCTGTTTCATCGGTAGGGGTTCTCCGCTGCATGTATTTTTGGTACCATTCCTCAAATGCCTGGTTTTTGCGCATAAACTCCCTCCTAGTTTCCTCGCACTTCTCCTTTAGCTTCATCTCTTCTTCCTGATGATGTACTATGGTTTCTACCACAGCTGCAAATGATGAGATTGCAGATTTGGCAAGCTCGTCTGGAAGCTTTTCTAAATAGTCATGCCATGAATGGAGAAGGGCTTGGATAGGGGGATTCTGGGCTCTAGGTGGAGATGATATTTTCTCTTTTAAGCTGCTTTCAATGGGGATCAGATTTAGCTTTAACCAGCTAGTAAGAGTGTGAATGTATTGTTTCTGATGGGTCACAAGCTTTTCAAAATGTGAAAGCCATCCTTGGACAACTTTCAAAAGTTGGATTGTGCGCTCATGATGGTGTTTGGTTGTTTCCTTGATTGCATGGTTGACATCAAGGGATTTAAGGTTTGTGACAATCTTCAATTGGCTGTCATGATGCATACACATACTTGCCCACATTTTCGCCATCCTGCAGTATTGCATTCAGAGTTTTACAAGTAAATAAGTAGAGAAATGGCATGCCATCATTATTGAAATCATGGCATTACTTTTTGTTGGGTTCTCCAATAAGACCAATCTCCCATGACTACAAAGAACTACCTTTCAGACACCTAGCTAAAGAATACTGAGACTTGGTGGTATTGTGATAACAAACTAAGATAATTCAAAAGTAAAGAATACCAGGAAAAAGGAAGAAGCTGCATGTAGCCAACATGTTGGGACACACACCACCTATTATTGCCTCCTTTAGACATTAGATAGCTATAGAACAACAAATCAATGGGCAAATTCATACATGGTTCAGCATTTAACATCTATATTGCAGTATTGGATGAAACCCCGCCCCTAAAGATTAAAAGGAATATAATCAAATCCAGGTTTTTATCTAGTCCATCAAACAGTTCATAAATGTCAACTTTTAAGATGTCAAACTTTTCAGTCCACATCATACAGCCCACTTCATTAGGAGAGTAAAACAAGAAGAGTAGCTAATGTCATAAATTGCACATATAATCTTGTTCTAGCCAGGATATAGAGTGTTCACTTCATAAACGCGCTGGTATGCAGATTATTGGCACGAATTATAAAGAAAAACAAGCAATACAAATAGACCATATAAAGTTTTTAGGGATATATGTCAGGAAACTAGAACAGATAAAAGTATAATTCAATTTTTCATTTTTTTTTGGAACAAAAGCTTACCCATCAACAAGATCAACAAGTTTTGGATACAACTGCTGATCACGTATCTGATTCACTTCTGAAACGGTTGAGTCCATGGATTGCATGTCAACTATATATCTTGTATGAAGATGACTCACAGCTGCTTTTGTTTTCTCCAGGGATTCAGCACTAGCACCACGTTTCTTCTGCTTATTTAGCAAAGCAACCTTCCTCTTGTACTCAAGCTTCATAAGCTCCCCTTGCTAATCAACATTAAGCAAACTTCACTAAGACCCCAGCGCATGACAATAGCAAAATGAAAAAAGCATTGCCCCAGAAAAACAAATGGAAACAAAAGAAAAAAAATGATTGCTTCGCACCATGGCTGAGATTTACAAGAAAGCGTCAAGCATCTATAAAAGTCTGTTTAGAAACTTTAGACTTTTAATCTGATCATACAAGGAAACTGACCGTTTTCTGATAGGTTTGAGCAGCACAACTAATAGATGGGACAAGAAACTCAAAATGACAGGCAAATATAAGAAATCAAACTAATAAATGATGCGGAATACCTTTACTTCATCATAAAGTTTCTTTTCCCATGCTAGTAACTTATCCAAAACAGTAGCATGAGTTTCATAATCTTCAGAATCAAGTTCATCCTCTCCACCCTCAGCACTAGGTACACCTTTGAATGACCTATTCCAAGTGATAACACGCATAACCCTAGCGGAATGATCAATATGTCCTGCAAATGTTGAATACCATATCAGCAAAATAAAGATAGTAATAAAAACAAAACAATTACAAAAGGAAAACAAAAATGTCAAGGAAATATCTTAGCAGAGTAATAATATGCTACAGGCACAGCACATTAGTATTTCATAATTTTCAAGTGATTGGAAAGGGGGCTCTAGTATTGTTGATAAATGAACTTTTTCTTGCTTTTGAAAAGAAAAAAACCAATAAGAAGCCTGAGGTTCTCAAAAAAAGCTTCCACAAAAGATGAAGATGCCATAACAAAGTCCAACTGGTGTAAAAAGCAGATGCCGCCGTTCAGAAAAACAAATCCAAAATGCCGACAAATTACATATCATTTAATAAAAGCACAGATGCTTTCAGCTTCAGTTTTCCACAAACAACAAGTATACACATTTTAGAAGCTTTAATTATATAAAATGGTTAGCAAATTTGATGGGCCCGTAGCAAAGCAAGTTCAAGTGTGCGTAAAATTACTATTAAAACATAAACAGTTAAGTATCCACATGTAAAATAATCAAAACACAACATCAAGTAAACAAAAAATTTAAACACAAGCAGCCAATGCAAGCCAATTATACCTCGATTATCGGCAAAATTAGAATGGTAATGCAAGCGGGTGGCCTCGAGCATCTTACAAACATCCTGTGCACTTTCTGATGATTTTAAGAAATGATCATCAATTTCATTCAAAACCTGCATCAAATTCACACTAGGAACTTTCCTTCCCACCACCCTAAAATCCGGTGGTGCTGTTCTCGAATGCTCAATCTGCTTCCTTTCCTTCTTCTCCCCACCATTCTCCTCCTCTTTCACCACAGGCTCCATATTCTCCTCCGCCTTCTCCGGCGTCTTTGGCTCAACCCCATCAATCTCATTACCGTTACCATCAACCCCACCCCTCAAATCCCCAACCCCGCCGAACCCAACACCCACATTCTCAACATTTCCAAAATTACCCCTGCTCCTACTCGCATCCTCCTCTGGTTCCAAGGACGAATCCGGCACATTATCCATCATAAAGAAATAATCCCAAGCCATGTTCTTCGCCTCCGGCATCGGAGGCACCACCGAGGAATGACTCTCCACCGTCCTTGGTGGAGTCCTCGGCCGAGTATCCTCCTCCCCCGGTCCCACATTCCCACTACTTTGCGGGCCCCTCTGCGAAACCTTTTCGATATTGTCATAATTCTTGGTCTTTCTACTAAGATTCCTATTCCGCAACTCCTCCCCCCCCTCCTCCTCCTCCTCCTCCTCCTGCTCCTCCACCTCCTCGATCGCAACAGAGTCACCCATCCCCTTCCTTTTCATCACAATCTCAGGCATGCTCAGAGTCCTTTTAATCGGACTGGGAGAAAAGTCAGGCAGCGGCGGAGGCGGAGGAAAATTATCCATTGACGGCGGAGGAAAATTATCCATAGACGGCGGAGGCGGTGGAGGCTGCGGTTGAGATGAAGAGTCAAGGGAAGAAGGCTGTTGAAACTGGGATTCTTGATCAGCTTCTCCATGGCCATAATCACTCAAAGACGCACCGGTATTCTTTAAGGAAATAGTATATCCTGAATGACCAGCAGCAAAAGCATTTCTTGCTGTGACTGCTTCTTTCATCAAGATTTTCCGCTCTTTGCATCTTGAAACTGGTTCTTCATTATCCACCTTAGACTGTGCACAACCCATTACAGTTCAAGAAACCAAGAATATGAGTTCAGGTTTCTAAAAGGAAGAGAAAAGGTACATAATAATGTAGGAGAGCATGTGGGGAGAGAGAGAGAGAGAGAGAGAGAGAGAGAGACTGACAAGGTAGTACAGAGAGAGAGAGAGAAAGAGAGAGAGAGGTCACTGAAGAGTGTGCAGAAGAAAGAGAAGAGCAGGGAGTTTATCTCTCTTCTTGTGTGCTTCGCTTTGGGTACTTAAGGAGAGTAGGGGAATGGTGAGTACTCGCTGGGTTTGGAGGAACAGGTGTGCTTGTTTTGTATTGTATTCTAAATTAACGGTCACATTTTTTAAAAAGGAAACTATGTCGTTTGGTGGGGTTTTAAGAAGCACGCAGTTAAGCAGTAGTGTTTCCTTATGCCTTTTTATGTTTTTTTTTTATTTCAAAATATATTAAAATAATATTTTTTTATTTTTAATATCAATATATTAAAAAATACTAAAACTTTAACCGGGTGAAGACAGAATGCTTGCCAGCCAATATGTTATTATGTTCTTATTATTTTAATTATATTATGTTTTTGCATCCATAAATTTCTTCGTACAACATTTAAAAAAAAATAAAAAAACAATTACAGTAAAGATGCTTGAGCTTAGTTTTAAAACTTACTTGCCTAACCTGCGGGGTTGATTAGAAATCTTGATGATTTAGGGTTGAAATTAGATCGGGTTGAAAAAAATAAAAAAATTGGTGTGATTTGGTGGATTGACTCGGCAAGATCCAGTTAAAAATTCAGTTACAATCCATTAATTTATTTTTTTACTAAAATGATATCATTTTAATTTTTTTAAAAAAAATTAATTCAGTAATCCAGTTAAAACTTGAAATTCTAATTTTAAACTGGACCGGTTACCAAACCGAGTCTAAAAACTTCACTATTGAGTAAGATTTTATATATAAAGAATAAACTCATTTATTTATTTCTTTAATTTAAATATTAATGTACTTAGGAGAATATAATTATTTTACCAATATTCAAACTCTAAATGATAACACATAGGAAGCGTACCAGCTCATAAAGTAATCTTCCTTTAAAGCGTTTTAAAATATAATAATGATTAAAAGGACACCTCCCGTTTGAATGAGTAGGCACAAACATAGCTATTAAATATTATTTTATTTTATTTTATTTTTCTCGTTCACGAGGCATTATTAAATATTATTTTATTTTATTTTTGTGCGTTAGAGCTGTTGGTAAACAGTACAAGGGCCGAGCTTTTCATGTTCAAACGTTAACTTGATTGCCTCAATTATTTCAGTCGTCGAGGCTCCATTCGGAAATTAATTAAAAGAAAATAAAAACAGGAAGCATTTTTATTATACCCATTTC
>Ga0325405_1000582_pt1 | contig 35686 bp, 28 predicted proteins | sample PopdelMetagenome_21_FD_205663 | JGI IMG/M metagenome (GOLD analysis project Ga0325405, IMG submission 205663) | Populus deltoides microbial communities from Bellville, Georgia, United States - Xylem-Control-R2 | ecosystem: Host-associated > Plants > Phyllosphere > Stem > Wood/Secondary xylem... | reverse complement strand
AATTATTTTTTCCATGAAATTTCATTCATTTAAAATCCATAAATCCACATTCTACCGCTTAAAGATTAACATATCAATTTGTATGGAAATTAACATGACAAGTAGTTTGTAATTATTTTATGAATCAATTGAAATGGTCAAATCTCTGTAGAATCTCCGCATGACACTTTGAAATGGAATATTTATGGATCTTGTTTGAAACAAATATAGAAAGATGAGGTATTAGAGGTGTTCTAAGACTTCATGCAGGTTATCTTTTATGCATCTCCTTTACTACCGTGGGTATAAGGCAGTTCAATATGATGGAAATCTTTCCAATCAAGAGAGCTTTCACGATTAGCAAAGCTTCCTTATGCGCAGCAGGTTGATTGAATTTTCGAGCCACAATAAAAAAATCAAGCCATTGAGGTTGAAGAATGAATTTGATTCTATATCATCTTTAGTCAAGGCCCTAAAATTAATAAGCTTCACTCATGTTCTAATGGAAGGTAAGGAGATAGCTGATTAGTTGGCAAAGCAAAGTCTAGATAATGATGAGGAAAATTTTGGCATGGATGTGAGCTATCTTCTTCTTCTTCTTCTTCTTTCCTTTAGCTTAGTTGTTTAGTTGTGATGTGTACTGTTTTAGCTACAATCTTGTCGGCTTTATTTCTTATCAATCTCCTTTGAATCTCATCAAACAAGTGGGGAGTCTGTGAAGCCCAATAAAAAAAAGGCTCTACTTATAAGCCAAATATCTACATTCCATTATAATCATAAATAAGTCCATTCAGCAAAAATATAGAAGGAAATGGCATAACCCCAAATCTACGGGAAACAACAACATTTCACACGGGAAAGATATTGTATGAGGTTTTGTCTTGAAAGCTACTTGGCATCCAAAATCACATTAATGTACTTGATACTTCCATAGGATTAGACCTACGTTGTCCTATCGGGGAAGGCATATATCATCGTTCTTTTCATGAAGAGAGACGTAACATTTGGGCTGTTTTTAAGGAGCGGTGGTGGCTTCCATTAATCACCTGGGTTGCCCCTTTGAATATTCCAAAGGTTAATTATTGAGCTTGACTATGAATAGTTTCTCCAAATAGGTGAATGAATCTTGTCCATTCTTGGTTTGAGGATAAACGAAATTAGTGAATGGTTATCGAGTTATAGCAAATGCCATCGTACATTGGTTGATTTTTCTACCCTTGGTAGTAGGAGAGCAATGTTTTGTTTGAAGGGATGAGTGGAAAGAAGAGTTGATTGGCTTATAGAGTCAGATTCTCATAATGTTATAGTTTGGATGCAGAAGGATACTATTGAAGATCTCATAGTATTTTGAAATCAATATTTATTATGATAATTAAAATTGTGTTGGGATAATATATTTGAAAAAGAAACCGATATAAAAGAGATATAAATATATTTAGTAAGAGGAAAAAAAACAAAAAAAAATTGTTTTTAAAATTATTTTAAAGTTAATTCTCATCATTTCAAAATAAAATTTTAAATATTTTTATTTATTATAAATATAGTTAAATGGCATGGGGATTTCACTCTAGTTCCAGACACAGGTTATTATAAATTGTAACAGTAAAATTTACATGGCTATGATGTGTAATTAAGAAGATCATGAGGAGCATTTTAATATTTTTCACATTATTTTTTTTATTTTTTATTCAAAAAGTTGTTGGCGCATATTCCAAGAGCCTTGGGTCTGACAATCATGTTTGGTGTCAGACCCAGCTATGCTCTAATAACCATGTTTGATGTCAGACCCAAGCACAGGTCTGACATGGTTACCTTAACCAAACACAAGTATGATAAGATTGGTTACCAAACTCAAGATTATGTAGTCTAGCATAATAGCTAGACCTACTACTACTCTCTCCAAGACTATATATATTGATATTTACTGTTGTTAATTATTACCATTATGTTTGTTTATTAGCATAATTTGTCTAAATCTTTAATTGTGTCTTTACCTATTTAGATAACAACATTTCAACACATACGTACCACCATTTATATTTTCAATCGTTGGTACTTTTAAATTTTGTTAAAGTCTTCTTTTTTTTAAAAAAAAAATAGAAGAGTAAAAGTCAACACTTCTTTCTTTCTAGAATGGCTTGTACAGCTAGCAACTACGCTTCTTTCTTTAATATTTCTATTTTCTTATAATTTATTCAGGTGATACTTTAAAATTTTTTATTCAATGATAATAATTATTCTTAGATAAATTTACACTTATTAAACTCATTATTTGAAAGTTTTAATTAAGTGGACACCTCTTTAAATTAGTCTAATATATTAAACAAATATATTTTTTTTAAATCTATAAAATCTAAACTCAAGAAGTTTTTTAGAAATATATTTTCTCAACTATTATACCAACTCTTAAAACTATATGGTATCATTTATTTATGTTCAAATCAACACATTGCGATCAATATTTTGTGAAAATCAATAATTCCCGGAATTACTGAGACAATCTTTTGATAGCAATGCCGTCATTATAGCACTCATCATGTAGTGAAATACACAAAATAATTGACGATATATGAAAAAAAAGTATACATGTGTTTTATAAAATGTATATATTTTTATAAATCTCTTTATAAATATATAAGATATTTATATTTATATTTAATATCTTATAACTTAGATATTTATGAGATATTTATATTAAATATCTAAAATATTTTTAAAGATATTTATCTTAATAAATTCTATATAAACAAAGCTTCATCTCTCTAGACAAGAAATCGAGAGGCTAAAGTTATCTCTCTAGAGAACACAAGTCTAATACCAGACTTAAATAAGACTTAAGGAATATTTAAATTTAGAGAATATTTATTCTCTTTGACACTTGTACAAACACTATATTGGCTTCAATATCATAGTGTTTTTATTTTTCAAGTATCCTCGGGCCCACCAAGTCTTTTTAGTCTAGTTTTATTAGTTCATGGAAAGAGCGTCCAATCTTTCTACTGGGGTTTTTTTCATCATCATCAATTGACGTCGATAGTAAAAAAAACAAACAAAAATCTAGTTCAGTTCTATTTCTAGAAAGCTCTTTACATGGCTGACAAAATCTCAATATAGTGGTAGCTATTCCAGTTGCTATGTATATGGATACGCCAACGATATGCTAGTAGCTAAGCCAATAGTTATGCCTCAGCTACGTCCCATGTGGCTAGCTCTGCCAACCGTTATACTCAACAACATCCACGACTATACTCTACGGTTATGCACCAAGACTACGCCCATAAACTACTTTTATGGCGTCTTGTACACATAAAAAATGTCACCAGGACTTAGAGAGCTTTGATGATACATAAAAGATAACATTACCTACTTTAAATATTTCCTCCGCTTGCTATGTCAAGTCTTCCCAACATATCTTTTTACAAAACTTGGGGGCTTTGATGATATATGAAAAAAATACACAAGTATTTTATACAATGTACACTTTTTATAAATATTCTAGATATTTATATTAAATATCTTTTATATTTTTTAAAATATTTACTTTAAGAAAGTCTAAACAAACAAAGCTTTATTTTTTTAGACAAGAAACTAGAACATAAGTCTAATACAAGACTTAAAATATATTTAAATCTAAAAATATTTATTTTCTTAGTTACCTAGATATATACCATAGTTACTTCAACATCGGAGTATTTTTTTAAAATGTTAATGTCAAGCGCATCAAATTCTCTAAATCTGATTTTATAGCATATAAAAAGCATCATTAATCTTTCTACTGGAATTTCTTACATCCTCATCAATAATGATTATTAGTTGAAATGTCCTTGTGCAATTTACTATAATGCTATTTCCTTGGGGATATAGCTAAAATCCTGGAAAAAAAATGGTGTTAAAAGTAAGTGGAGCAAGAGAAATGAAATCAAGTGGTGGTACTTAATTTCTCCCGACTCCAATTATTATTAGTCTTTGTTTTTAATTACACGCACACACACATACACTATTTGTTATCATCTGCATTATACCACAAGTAAAAATTCAAGCTGATTTCAAATATAATAAAAGAATATACTAATGTTATGGAGACATTTTAAAATATCAGGATTTTTTTTAATTGAGAAATATGAACATATTATTTACACTTAATAAAATAAATTAAAAAAATATATGAGTTTACTGTGAAAGAATTGTTAATACTAATGAAATACTTAAATGAAAAGCTAATTTTTTTTTTCTAAAAGCAAAATATAGTTGAGTATACAAATGTTTAACCCTGAATTTTCATTTTTATTAATGTATTTTTAATTCTTTTTATCTTAGAGATTATTTTTTCTTATCAAGAAAGACTAATGTTTATTTAAGAATGACTAATTTTTTATTTTTATAAATATATCATGCTAATAAATTATATTTATATCAAATATAAAAGGGGAAAACTTAAAAGTTAAATTTGAATAATATCTTTGAAACATTAAAAAAAATTCAAAAACAATTATACTCCATACTAAAAGAAGTGGAGTGCAATGCATCTTTTTCATTGTTCATATGAACAGTGAATTAGTATTTTTTTTATATTTTTTTTATTTGTTTTCATTTTTCTCATTGTTGTCCTAAGATGTTTCTTAGCGGTCACCTATGTCATCTTTATACTAGCCAAGTCAACTAAGTCACATTAAGCTAACTCCAACACGATTTAACTTTAAATCTATGTTAGGTAAGGAGTTGGGTCAAAGAGTTTGTTTCCATTAATTTTCTCTTTTTTCTCAATTTTGTACTTGAAATTTTTATAATGGTCGGCCAAGTGGCTTTTTAACTGGCCAAGTAAACTAGGTTATGTCGAGTCGACTCGTATCTGATTTAATTTTAAACCTGATCTAGATAAGGAGTTGAGTTAAGAGGTTTTTTCTATTAATTTTATCCCTCTTTTCCCAATTTTATTCTTAGAAGTTTTTTACCGGTTGACCAGATTACCTTTAAACCAACTAAGTTGATTGGGTCATGTTGAGACAACTTTCACAATATTTAATTTTGAACCCGATCTAGTTAAGGAGTCGGGTCGGGACGTTTCAAGGTTGACCTATTAGGTTGAGTTTAATAACAATGTCAAATAATTCTTTATTACTTGGATATTTTTTCTTATGTTCAAAAAAGATTTTGATTTGACCCGTAGCGCATAACAAACCTATAAACTATTGACTACTATTTAAAAAGGTGAACTGAAAAATTAAAAATGAGAGCGAAAAGGTATTATTTGACATTTAAATAAAAATTAATGCAAATTAAAAAAATACATAAAAAATATAGAAGCTACGCTGCGAGTCAAACAAAAAACAAAGCTAATGTAAAATTTTTAATATGACATATTTTTTAATATTGAAACGATATATTGGATCAATGTGGGCTTCACAATCAAACCCGCGATATGGGACATGGATTCCATTGATTTTAATAACCTTTTTAAATAAGTTTTTACTTAATTATATGATAAAACAATATACTTTTAGGAAATTGAGCATCAAACTTGTGTTGGAATGTTTGCTTGGCATTGGAATAATCTCATATAAAGTAAATAAAAACCAACTATAAAGGTCAATTCTTAATTAACCCAAGTTAACTTGTCAAACTCAAGATTTGAGTCATGAACTTAACTCATTTAATAGCTTTGTCTTTTTTCAAATTATTTTTTACTTAATTATATGATGACAAAAAAATAAACATTTGTAAAATTAAGCAGTAATCACCTATTATGACATTTACCTGATACTATGATAACCTCATCGAAAAAAAACCAAAATAAATTATGAAGATCAATTTAAAATCTACCAAATGTTAAAAAAGCCAAGAAAAAAATCAAAATAAAAAAAAGAGATATTTCATTTTTCATATGTACACAAAAACACCATTAGCAAAGTCCACTTCTTTTACTTTTTTAAGTAATATAAAACTCCATGTAAGTAATATATATAATCCAAAAACCATTTCCTTTTTATATATGGATCTGTGGAACTGTTTTGTATAGTTATAAAAAAATGATAAAAACAATTTTCAGTCATTGTTTATGATTTATTATATAGTAGAATAAGTCTCCAATTAATTTTTATGTTTTTTTTTGCTGTGTCAATTTAAAATTCAATTAAATGCTCAACCTCCAAATTAGTCCTTTTGTCAAATTTCTTTCTCTAAACCAACAGACTTATGTATGTAAATTGCATATCACCTAATTGAGCATGTACGTTAACCCTAATTATCTTATCGAAAACCAAGATAAATAATTTGAATGTGCAATTCACATGCCAAAGTCTACAATTTGAATGAAAAAAAGTTTGATAGAAGGAATAATTTGAGATAAATTTTTATTTGAAGTTTTCATTGATACAATTGATGATGTAGAAATTAATTAGAGACTTGTTTTTCATATAAGAATATTATTATCACGTTTATGCATAATTTTATAAATAAGTATGAGATTTATCCGTTCTCATATTTGAATTGAAAATTTAGTTATGATGGTGAAATGAAAATTTAGATTATGTTTGAATGAGGATTTAAAATTTATTCAATGTACATGTTGGTACAAGTGAGACCGCGAGTATCTTTCAACAATAGGAGATGGCTAACAAAGCACAGGTTTCAAGTTGGTGTTGGACATCATAATATTTTTAATTATTTATTTAAGGTTAAGCATGTTATTGAAATCTTGTTTATTTTAAAATTCATATTATCAAATAACATGTCGAGCTAGTTATCTCAATTAAGGGACTAAAGCTAGGTTTGGGGTTGTTGAGCTAGTTATCCCGGTTCAGAGACTAGCACTTAATTTAAGCATGCCGAGCTAATTATTCTAGTTTAAAGACTTGTGCTCAGATTGGGGCAATGCAGATAACTACCCTAGATAAAACTCTATTCTTGGTTTTGGTCTGAGATAAAACCTTATTACAATAATGAATAGGTGTCCGAGAGAGGACTAAAATTATTAGAAACCTAAAGATGTGAAGTCTATCAAGGGTTAATTTAATTACGTTAAAATATTTTTACTTAATGCATATTTTTATCTTATGTTATATTTTAATGTGATTAATTTTATATTAAACACATTTTAGGTGCCTCCCAACAACACATTAATCTATAGTTGTTTTAGGAATTTACTTTTGTATTAAATTTTGCAATGTAACACATTGTTGAGTCTTTCTGTATGTAAACATGTCATAAGACGTTATATTTTGGGCTTATTTTAGAATGTTAGAAATTATTATGAATGATGTAATGTTAATTAGTTTGAAACTTGGATAATTTAAATTATGTTTTGCCATAAGTTTGCTTTAAATCTTTAGATAGAATATGCCATGAAGTATGCTTAAATTATATATAACAACAATAAGTAATAATATTGATAATAGTAATTATATTAAGAATAGTAATATCTCTTGAAACTTGGACACTAGATTGGTGAAGGTACTATGTGATTGGAAATGTTGAAATCTTTAATTGCAGGTTATGAAAATTGGTTGAGTCGATCATTTGGTAATGATATAATTAGGTGAAACTTTGCTTTTTTAAAAAAATAATTCTTGTCCTTTTAACGATAATATCCTAGGTATACATGAAATATCGTATAATTAAATTTGGAGGTTTCATGACCTCTCTAGTCAAACAGTCATAATCGAGATCTTTTCTTAATTTTCCTAACAAATATGATATTGATGGCTTGTTGTTTTAGTTAATTATTGTCAGATGTTTTTTTTACAGTTCGATTGCTATTGTTGTCTTTGATATAAATCAAATTATTAAATTAATTGATTTTATTACCTAAATATTAAGGTTTTTCTTGCTTTTTTTTAAAACATTATTATCTCTTGAACATTTTTTTAAAATTTGTATCAGATCATGGTGTAAACATGTTACCGATCTTGTAAATAAATAAAGTTATTGGTGTCTGAAGGGAGAAGTAACTATAGCACAATTAGATCAATGGTTTCCAAAACAGAACTGCATCATAAAGTCTTGAAATGTAGAGCGGAAGAGAGGCGACAATGGTGTTTGACCGTTTCAAATAAGATTAGCTATTTATGATCATTGTTTTGTTGGTAGTTACAAAATTAGGAGGCAGAAGACAACTAAAATTTGCATGACAAAAATCTTCTCTCCATAAACATTGCCTCAGAATTGGCAAAGCTAGCAAAGTCCATCTCATCTCACCTGTCAATTTCTTTCCCTCCACTTGTAATCAAAGGAAAAAAAGAGTAAGTTAGCCTCATGATAGGGAGATCGAAAACCTTCCTTCCTTTCAAGATCATTCTTTCTTTCTAATTCTAACCATCCCACCCTCACCCCAGGAGGGTGATTTTTAAAAGTGAAAGAAATGGCATACCAAATTGTATGATCTCGATTATGACCGTTTGAAAACTTATGAGAAATGGATGTACGACATATCTTGCCAATGTAATAGACTCAGAGAAGGATAATGTTGAGCTATCAAATGTTCCTATAAGAAGGGAGTTTTTGAGGGTGTTTCTAGAGGAGCTACTGGGATTGTCTCCAAAAAGAGAAGTAGAAGTCTCCATAGCATAATTGGCATATCAATTGGATCATATAGAGTTAGTTGAATTGAAGATTCAACTATAGTTGTTAGATAAAGGGTTAATACGCCTAAGCAGTTCACCTTGGGTAGCCCTAGTATTGTTTATAAAAAAGATGGATGACACCTTTAAACTTTGTATTGATTATAGGCATCTAAATAGGGTGATAGTGAAGAAAAAGTATCTACAAAAGATAGATGACATGCTTGATTAATTGAAAGGTGCTAAAGTATTTTTGAAGATAGAGCTAAGGTCGGGATATTACCAGTTAAGGATTAAAGAGCAAGATATTCAGAAGACTGCATTCAGAACTCACTATGGACATTATGAATTTCTGGTAATGCCATTTGGATTGATGAATGCTCTGGAAATGTTCATGGATTTGATGAACCTGATTTTTCGGTCTTACTTAAATAAGTTTGTAGTGGTGTTCATTGATGATATATTGCTATATTCGAGTTCCCACTTAGAATATGAACAACATTTGAGGCATGTATTGCAGACTTTAAGAGATCACTAGTTGTATGTTAAGTTTAGCAAGTGTGAATTTTGGCTAAACAAAGTGGTCTTTTTAGGACATGTTATTTCAGGGGAAGGCATATTTATGGATTCGAAGAAAGTGGAAGCTATTTTGAATTGGGAGAGTCCTACAAATGTAACAGAAATTCATAGCTTTCTCAAGTTTACAAGGTATTATAGGAGATTTATTGAGGGTTTTTCTACAATAGCAACTCCTCTTACTTGATTGACACATACGGAAGTCAAATAGGAATGGTTCGAGGAGTGTGAGGAAAGCTTCTAGGAACTAAAAAGGAGACTAACCACTGCTCTAGTATTAACACTTCCCTCGAGATCTGATGAGTGTGTGATTTATAGTGATGCATCAAAGAATGGATTGAGATGTGTCCTAATGAAGTATGAGAAAGTTATAACTTATATAACAAGGTAATTGAAGCCCCCACAAAAGTAAATTATCTAGTTCATGACCTAGAACTAGCTGTTATGGTGTTTTTATTGCGAGTATCAAGACATTGGTTATATGGGTCTAGGGTACATATCTACATCGATCATAAAAGTTTAAAATATTTGATGACTCAAAAGGAGTTGAATATGAGGCATATGAGATGGCTAGAATTGATTAAAGATTATTATTGTATTATAAATTATGATCTAGGAAGCGAGAATATAGTTACAGATTTTTTTAACTGAAAAATAAAGGTTGTGATGGAAGACTCAGGGAAATGGAATAAAGGAAATGTGATGAAGTTGAAGAAAATTGAAGTTGAATTGGGAATTTCTCCCATAATATCCTTATTGGCACAAGTTAGAGTATGATTTGTGTTTAAAGATGAAGTACTATAGGCCTAGTAAAGGGGTGTTGAAGTGGAAATGGTGAAGAATAAGATGAAGTTTGGAGTTGAAACTCCATTTTAAATTCTAGAGGATTGAGTGATTATAATGGAAAGGTGCATGTATCTACTAGATGATAAGTTACTAAAGAATAAAGTATTAAAAACCCCTCATGAATTCAGGTTTGTTGTGCACCCTAGGAGTACTAAAATGTACAAAGACTTGGAGGAATTCTATTGGTAGCCAAACATGAAGAGAGAAATAACAAAGTATGTGACTAAATGTAATGTATACTAACATGTAAAAGAAGAACATCAAAAGCCAGTGGGGTCATTATAGTCAGTATTGATACCCGAATGGAAGTGGGAGGATGTAATTATGGACTACGTTTTTGGGTTGCCCAAAGGAAATAGAGGCAATGATGTTATCCAGGTGATAATAGATAAACTTATAAAATCTACTCTTTTTTTGTGTATGAAGATGAAAAATTTAATTAATAAATTAGCAAAATTATATGTAAACAAAATGGTGTGGTTACACGGGGTATCAGTGTCGATAGTCAGATCGAGACCCTATATTTATGTCTTGATTGTGGCCAAATATTCAATATGCTTTAGGGAAGAGATTGAATCTGAGGATGACTTTTTATCCTTAAATTGATGGATAGTCAGAAAGAACAATTCAGACTTTAGAAGACCTTTTAAGAGCCTGCATATTGGAATTTGAGGGAAACTAGGAAGATCTTCTATCGCTGGTGGAGTTTACTTATAATGATAGTTACTAGACTACTATAAGAATGGATCCATATGAAGCATTGTATGGTAGGGAATGTCGAACCCTAGTAAGTTAGGAGGAAGTAGGAGATCAGAAATTAATGGGGCTCGAATTAGTTCAAGTCACCTCAAAGAAGTGAAGATTATAAAAAATAGGATGAAAACAATACAAATAGGCAAAAGAGTTATGCAGATATGAGAAGAAGACTTTTTTAAGTTTGAAGTGGGGGATCGAGGTTGCTCCATGGAAACACTTGTTACATTTCGTTGTGAAAGGGAAATTAGGTTTGAGATACATTGGTTCGTTTAAAGTGGTTAAAAGAATTGGGCTCGTGGTATATCAATTGGTTTTTCCCTCACACTTAGCCCTAATTCATAATGTTTTCCACATTTTGATGCGATAAAAGGTAGAAATAGATTCATCTTGAGTGCTACCCCAAGTTCCTATAAAGATTAAGGAAGACTTGACCTTAGAAGTAAAACCCATGAGAGTCCTAGATCATAGTGAGACGGACCCAAATTAGGAAGAAGTTCTTAAGTAAATTTCTATGGTAAAAGTTTTATGGAGAAGTTCTTAAGTTGAGGAAGAAATGGGAGAGAGAGTCTGAAATTAGGAAGAAATACCCAAATTTTTTTCCCTAAAAATAGGTATGAATTTAAATTTGTAGGGAGAAATTCTAAAAAGGTAAGGATAATGTAAAGCCCAATTTTTTTTTTAAAAAAGCTCTTGCGACACAAATATACATTTTCGATTGATTACCTTAACTTTCGAAAGTTTTTGAAATTACTCTTTTAATGTAAATGAATAAATTTTTTTATTAAGGATGCTTGATTAAATGTAGAGGTGAAATTGAAACAGTGGAAAGTGTGGGATTCCATGTGCAAATAAAAGAAATATAGGACCATAGGAGTAAATAAGGAAAATTTGTAGCTATATAAGCATGAATAGTGTTCTTCAAGAACATTCTAGTGCTAGCCAAAGAAGAAGAAAAGGAGGAGAGAGAAATTATGAGGAAAACCAAATAAATTCATCCTAAAAACATAAAAGAGAGATAAAATAAGTAATCAAAGTGTGTTAGAAAGAGATTTGGACAAGAAAATTTGCTAAATTTAAGGTCTAAACCTTTGAATATTTAGGTTAAGGGATTATTGAATAGGAGGAAGAAAAATAAGGATAAAAGTGTTTTTCCAAGCTTTCAACGTTTCTTTTTCTTTAAATTGGGAGGTAAGAAACTTCTTCAAAACAATTGATTGATAAAGTTTTATGTGTGGTGTTAAATTGAAAATTTTAGTGTGTGGGGATGTTTGAAATTGTATATTAGGGTGTTAGATTATATGTTTTGATTATTGAATTATGTGGGGGGAAAAAAGTTTGGGTAACAACTCAATTTGAAGGAATTCAAGAAAAAAAATGTTCTTTATCTTAAACAAGGATTTTGACCAAATAGGAGAAAAATGGTGTTTGAATTATTTAATGTTATTGATAGATTAATTCTGTAAAATGTTGGAAAGCCCCGTGGGTCAATGCGGTAGATGTCTTGATGAGTTATGGACAAAAATATCAAGTACCTTTGGTTGGGATTACAGGTTATGTCAGCTATTCTCCGACCCTTGTGGTAAGACAATTAGGTGGCATGCAACACGTCCCAAGAACTGTTGGAGTTTCTCAATTCTCTGGATTATTCAAAGATTAGTTTGTGTGTGTGTGTGGGGGGGGTTCTTGAAAACTATCAAACAAGATTGGAACCACTTGACTCTGATTTGAAAAGAGTCTTAAGGTTTGAGGGACCCAACACAAGTAAAAAATATGCAAGATGAAGGAATTTTACCTTGGCTACTGCTCCTAGAGTGCCACTTTCTAAAGTTGAATTTTTACAAGTTATAAAAGGGTCAGTAGAAGCAACAAAGGTCAATAATGAGAAGGAGCTTAGAGCGCAAGTAGAAAGGCTCCAATGATGATGGAAAGAGACAAAAGTAAAGCATTTCTAGACAAACAACTCCAATCCAGAGATGCAATAATAACAATGTTAGAGCTACAACTGAGCAAGAAAAAGGCTGTAATGGAAGAATCTGAGAAAGAGAGGGGAAGATAGGGTTCGAATTAAATGCAAAACAGCTGTGAACTTGAAACATTGGGAGTTAACTTCAATGACTGGCAAGAAGAGGCTGAATACCATCAAGATAAATCCATGCGCATTCAAGCTGAGCTGGTAGACAAAATTAAGAAATACAAGGGGCTGAACAATAAATGTGTGATGATAGAAAGTCAGCTAGCCAAAGCATGAGAGGAAGTGATGCTTTAAAGCAAAAGGTAGAAAGTTGAGGTTGTTAAAGCTGATTTAACGACTAAGAAAAACGAAATCAGGGTGCTGAGAGTGAAGCTTGACAAAGAACGAGAAATAGTAAATCATTTAAGCGAGAATATGGAAGCATCAAAGAAGCATGAAAACCAGATCAACACTAACAACAATGTCTTAAATTGAAGCAATATGTTGCTTATAGAGAAGATGACCAAGATAGATAAGCAAATGGATGTAATTGCCATACATGCTCAAATTGTTAGGGCCAATACTCGAAGGGTAGGAATGTATATCATTCGCTATCGGCAAAGCCTAGCTGAAATTGATGCTTTTTTGTTAAAGATTGAAAACCGGGGCTTCGCTTTTCTACTGTTGGCTAGATATGTAGTTGAAGAGGAAGATTGATATTTTATTTCTTTTTTATTTTATTCTCTTTTCCATTGACAAAGTCATGTACTAGTCAGTATTATCAATAAAAAAGGCTTTGACCCATCTTCCACGTAAAATATATCTCTTGAAGAGCATGATTTAAGTTCACCAAAGAAAAAACTTGAGCAAAATTACTCCTGATAAGAAATGTGACAAAAGAATCTATGCCTATTACACAAGCAAAGTGGTGGCCATCAATCGTTCTTAGGAAAGCCAAATCCATATCACATAAACATTGGCATATGCATCACAATCATGCATTTTAATCATATATTCACAAATAATTTGTCATGTGTATTACATATTGTGAAACATAAATCTCTCATCTAAGGTCTACTACACCCAATTAAGACCAAGAATGGAGAAGAAGGAGAAAGCTCACTTAAAATCACATTACCAAAATGAGTTGGAATTCACAAAAAATAAAGTTGCTCGGATGACTAATTTACTCGAGTAGCTTTTAAGAGCTAACAATGAAGAGGGAATGTCTGCATAACCACTTTTGGGAGCACCAACAACTTATATCCCACAGACATCTCAGAACTTGTGAGCAAATTCAGCAACCGAGTAGCACTTTGTTCTTGTCACCCTTAACCAGCGAGCTCAAACTCCAGTCACTGTTGATTTAATAACTGAAGGACCTTCTAATCATAGATTGACTGGCCTTGTAAACTATGACAACTGGTCTGTTATAGAAGAGAGATTAAGAGTTGTTGAAAGGAATGATATATATGAACTTATCCGAGCAGCTGAAATATACTTAGTAGCAAACATTGTGGTGCCAAAAGATTTTAGAGTGCCAGACTTTATCAAATACACTGGACTAGAGTGCCTAAACACTCATCTTCGATCATACTATAATAAGATGGCTAAAGTAATTCATAATGATAAGATATTTATCTACTTCTTTCATGACAGTCTCACAGGATCCGCCCTAAGCTGGTATATGAGGCTAAACAATGCCAAGATTAAGAATAGGAAAGATTAGACTAAACCTTTCATTAAGCAATACAAACTTAACCTAGAAATTGCTCCTGGCAGAACAAGCTTGATGTCAATGGAAAAAAGAAGTGAAGAGTTAGTAAGGGCCTATGTGTAAAGGTGGTGGGTCGAGGCAACATATGTCCAACCCCCTTTAATAGAGATAAAAATGGTGACTTTGTTCATCAACACCTTCAAATCTCCCTACTATGAGCATTTAATGGGTGGCTCGTTTTAAAATTTCTATGATGTTGTACACATTGCTAAAAGAATAAGCAATGAATTAAATCTAGATGCATAATTGAGCTGGTGAAGAAGAAATGTTTTACTAAGAAGAAGAAGGAGAAGGGTGATGTGAAAAGCTTAGAAGACAAGTATAAGGGCAAGAAGGTAAGCTCTAGAACCCCTAAATGACTACCTCTCAATTTATCAGTGTTAAATTCATAAAACCTTTTACCCTAAATCAAACCACTCAATCAAACAATCAACCCAATAACCGAAACAACCACTAAAGGCAAAACACAAGAAATACCTTGGACAACTACCACCTCTACTAATGCCTTTGAAAGATTTGTACACAAATCATTGAGCATTGGACACATAGCTCCTATCCTTGCACCACCACTATAATTACCCTTTCCTATATGATATATATGGGTATGTTTGGTATTGAGGTTGCTGTTGTGGTTGTGGTTTTAAAAAAATTGTTTTATAAAAAGTACTTTTAGTTGAGGTTGGTTTGGAAAAATATATGTTTGGTTAAAACTGTGGTTGGAATTGAGGTTGAACAAAAAGTAGTTTAATGTCTTTGATTAAAAAAATGTTTTTCAAATTGAGGTTATAAAATAATTAATATATATATATATATATATTAATATTAATAATTTTTAATTTAAATGTTGTAGATTTAACTATTGTTATTATATCATGAAATAAATAATATTGATATCAAATATTTTTTATTATTCCATTAAACTATGTGCAATGTCATCACATACGAAATTTAATAACATTGTTATTATATCATGAAATAAATAATATTGATATCAAATATTTTTTATTATTCCATTAAACTATGTGCAATGTCATCACATACGAAATTTAATAACAAAAAATTTAGTTTCGATATATATATAAACTGGTTTAAAGTTATTTTTCACTATTGTTAATGAAGAAAAATTTGACAAAAAAATGTTTTGTAACATTTATAAAAACTTGGTTGAACGGAATAGGATTGTGGTTAAAAAAAATGATAAAATGAGTCTAATTTCGGGCATTCTTCTTTATATATATTAATCACAAAATTACAATTTGCAATACTATATTTTTTTGACAGTGAATGAGGCCGTTTGAATTGATTTGTTGTGAGAGGAGTAATTAATTATCCAACTACTTTTTTTTTAGGAGTTTAAAAGTTTTTGACAGCGTTGGTGGATGACAAAAGTTGAGTTGCTGCTGGTTAGAAGCAAGTGTTGCCAGCTTTTTGCTAACCACAGGTTCAACCACTATAATGATGGGTCCCACCAATTTCAACCCACGTTTTAAACATAACCAAATAGATATATATATTGCGGTTTGGCTGCACCTCAGTTCCTGCCGCATTACCAAACAGCCTCATAAGCTAGATTTGACTTGTGAATACTATGCTGGTAATCTCGTGCATAGTATTGAAACTTGCTACATTTTTAAAAAGAGGTTGTTAGTGCTCAACAAGATAGAATGGGTAACTTTCACAGATACACCCAATGTTAATTCGAATTCGTTACCTAATCATGTTGCAAGTAATGGTGGTGTGAGTATGATAGAAGTCAGGGGTAAAGACAAGGTGTTAAGGGTATCTATAAAAAGATTGTACAACATGTTGGTACAGTCAGGATTTCTAAAAGTAAATGTTAAGTATCACTTAGAGAAAGGTGATTATTGCAAGTTACATGAAAGAAAGGGACATTGTATCGAGAATTGCATTGAGTTCTGTCAAAGGGTTGTGATAACGCTAACCATTGAGGAGTTGAGGATTGAGGACTTGGAGAGTAGTCACGAGGTGAGGATGATGGAAAGTCAGGAGAAATAATTAGAAGTGTGTAGAGTCTAACCAACAATTAATAAACCGCCCAAAACCTTCTTACGCAAATAAAGAATATCATAACGTAATGTCTTACAATTACCTTCAACATCAAAAACTCTTGTTCCTTTGTTCCAAACTAAGATAAGTGGTTTGATCAGGAGTGGTCGTTGCTTCACGCCCGCAGAGCTAAGGAAAGTTAAAGGCAAGGAAGTGGTAGATCTTGACAAAAAACTTGAGGTTAACAAACCTATGACCGAAAAGAGTCGAATGAATTCTTAAAATGTTTAAATCACAGTGAATACTACATAGTAGATCGACTAAAAAAAACCCTGTCTATGATCTCCTTTATGTCCTTGATACTCAACTCCAAGCCCCGCAAAAATGCTTTGCAAATGATGTTGAATGAGGTTTAAGTGCCTCATGACATTGAGTAGAAAACCATGAAACATCTGGTAAGGAGAATCTACGCAACCAATTACCTGTATTTCATAGAAGATGAGCTAGATACTGAGGGAATTAGACACAACAAGCTCGTGTACATCACCATTAGATGCAGAGATTGCCTAATAGAAAAGGTGTTATTTAACAATGGCTTAGCTCTTAATGTGCTGCCAAAACATATGTTGAAAGAGATGTACGTAGATGAATCACACATGATGGCAAGAGCATATGATAGTTCACCTAGACAGATAATTGGGGCTCTAGAAGTGAAACTATATGTAGAGTCACAAATGTTCTTGGTGACAATACAAGTTATGGATATTCACCCTTCCTATAACATATTGTTGGGAAGGCCTTGGATTCATACAACTAGGATAGTAATTTTGTCATTGCACCAATGCTTGAAGTACATCATGAATAGGATGTTGGTGATTGTCAAGGCCAAAGAAATAGTGTATATGGTAAGGAACATGGTCGTACCATTCATTGAGGTTGAAGATTGCAAAGACGGGAACATCCATGTTTTAAAAATTATAAACACTGATTGGGTTCCCGAGAACATGGTGCTGAGAAGGCCAAATCTTGCAACCTAACAAATGAATAGAAAGCCTCGGTAAAAAAACTCACTACAAAAGACATAAATACCTTGGAGAAAGATAAGGTAAAAGGAGGTGACGAGAGGATAGAGCTTGGAAAAAAAATGAAGTGTTGCCACAGCTAATCATCCATACTCTAGAAGAAGTCTCTACCAAGACCTTAGTGCGAAAGCTGACTAAAAGGAAGAAGTTTCAAAACTGGGTGACCTAGGAAGCTCCAGTAGTGTTTAAAATATAAACCAATATTATTGCAAATCTCGTGATCATGTGGTCACGCAACCCACAATCAAGATTGGGATCTGAACCTGGAAAGCTGAAATAGGTCTTATAGAAGTGTGACACAATGGAAACCTGCTCTAAGGCACCAACACCATTGGATTGAGTAAAATGATGCCACAAAGCCAGTTAATCTTCGATATGTCAGATTCAGTTCATTCAATAACTAAAGAATGCAAGAATCACTCTCACACGTTAAAACTAAAAAATTCAGAAGTAATTATCATCAAAGCTGTTGAAATTTTAGCTTACATGAGTTTAAATAGTTAACCCTAATGGACCCCTTATGTGGACTTAAATAAGGTCCACTCAAAACTGACCCAAAACCCTAAACTGAAAAGCCTATAACTTAATCCAAACAAGCCTCGGATCCTAACTGAAAACAAAGTTTTAATTAAGCCCAAACAAGCCTTGGGCTATAGCTAACAAATTAAAATAAAGCCCATAATATTAAATCCATGTTCTGTCATGAGAAGAAGAGAAGGAAGTAAAATATTATAGAACTAATTCAAGGCTTATTTATAACCTTCCATGCAGCCCCTTAATCCTAGAAACAAAAGGAAAAGATAGCAACCCATGTTGTTTCCAAGTTGTAGAAGGATTCTTTTGTTTCCTTTGCTGTCCTCACCTCATGGCCCAAATAAGGTTGTGTTGGACCCTTCTTGCACATGGATAAGATGTACTAGGGTCTCCTCTTGAGACTCTAATGCACCTTTCAATCTTGACTTGGTTGAAACATTCAAAACCAATGCATTCAATGCCTCTTTCAATGCCTTTGTCTTAGACCGAGTCATTGGACCATTTGGAACATGTAATGGGTCTTTGCTGGTGTTTCTGGGCTGGTCCACATCATCCCCTCTCTCCTCGAAAGGATTCGACCTCGAATTAAAATCTGTGTCAAACAACATAAAATCAGCAACATTAAAGGTAGCACTAACACCATACTCACTTAGAAGGTCAATTTTGTATGCGTTGTCATTTATTCTCTCTAAAACTTGAAATGGACCATCACCACGAGGTTGTAATTTTGATTTTCTTTGGTTAGGAAATCGTTCCTTACGCATGTGCACCCAAACCCAATCACCGGGTTGGAAAATAACCAGTTTACATCCCTTATTTGCTTTAGAAGCGTAAAGTCTGTTCTTTGTCTCTATTTGCAGTCGAACTCCCGCATGGAGTTGTCTCACCATCTTTGCCTTTTTTTCACCATCTAAACTTGCCTTTTCTTTAAAAAGCAAAGGAATTAAATCCATAGGAGTCATTGGATTAAAACCATAAACAATTTTAAATGGAGAAAAACTAGTGGTCGAATGCACAATTCTATTATAAGCAAACTCAACAAAAGGCAAACATTCTTCCCAACTCTTTAAATTCTTTTGAATTATAGCACGCAAAAGTTGGGATAATGTTCTATTTACTACCTCAGTTTGTCCATCTGTTTGAGGATGACATGTTGTCGAAAATAAGAGTTTAATTTCCAACTTTCCCCATAAGGTCTTCCAAAAGTAGCTAAGGAACTTAACATCACGATCTGACACTATACTCTTAGGAATGTCATGCAAACGTACAGTCTCCCTAAAAAACAAGTCTGCGATATAAGATGCATCATCTGTTTTATTGCATGCAATGAAATGCGTCATTTTAGAAAACCTATTAACTACAAAAAAATATAGAGTCTCTACCTTTCTTTGACCTAGGCAAACCTAAAACAAAGTCCATAGAGATATCTACCCAAGGTTAAGTAGGCACAGGTAATGGTGTATGTAGTCCATGCGGTTGTACTCTAGATTTTGCCTTTCTACAAGCAATGCATTGTTCACAAATTCATTGCACATCTCTTTTCATCTTTGACCAATAAAAATGCTCATGCAATACATCCAAGGTTTTCGCAACCCCAAAGTGACCCATAAAAATACTCATGCAAAAGTGCATCAGCTACGATGTTCTTTTTGCCTTGCTTATACTTGATTACGAGTTTCAATGAATTCAACCCATTTTGCATGCCTCCTATTCAACTTACCTTGTCCTTTCAGATGTTTCAAGGACTCGTGATCCGAATGGATTATGAACTCTTTTGACCACAAGTAATATTGTCATGTCTCAAGTGCTCTTACCAATGCATAGAGTTCTTTGTCGTAAGTGGGACAGTTCAAGGTCGCTCCACTTAACTTTTCACTAAAATATGTAATAGGTATCCAATCTTGCATCAAAACAGCACCTATTCCCATTCCAGATGCATCACATTCTATTTCAAATGCTTTCGTAAAGTCAGGTAAAGCCAAAATAGGTGCGGAACATAATTTATCTTTCAAAAGAACAAAAGCCAATTCTTGTTCCTCTCCCCTATTTAAACCCAAATGACTTTTTAACAACTTCATTCAAAGGTGCAGCTATTGTACTGAAATCTTTCACAAAACTCCTATAAAAACTAGCTAACCCATGAAAACTCCTTACCTCCCTTAGCGATTTGGGTGTAGGCCAATCTCAGATGGCCTTAATTTTCTCCTTATCCATCTCGATACCCTGTGCAGTTACAACATAGCCAAGAAACATAATTTTCTCCTTGCAAAAGGCACACTTTTTAAGATTAGCATACAATTTCTCACTACGCAACACACTAACTACATTATGTAAATGATCAAGATGCTCAGTTAAGTTCTTGTTATATATCAGAAAGTCATCAAAATACACTACCACAAACTTACCTATGAATGCACGCAACACATGATTTATTAAACGCATAAACATACTAGGTGCATTTGTAAGTCCAAACAACATTACTAACCATTCATACAAACCATGCTTAGTCTTAAATGTTGTTTTCCACTCATCACCTTCTTTCATTCTAATTTGATGGTACCCACTTTTCAAGTCGATTTTAGAGAAAATACAGGATCCATGTAACTCATCTAACATGTCATCAAGCCTAGGAATGGGGTGTCTATACTTTACCGTTATGTTGTTGATGGCTCGGCAATCAACACACATCCTCCATGTTCCATCCTTCTTAGGCACAAGTAGCACACGGGCTCATACTCTCATGAATGTAGCCCTTTTCCATCAGCTCATCAACTTGCCTTTGAAGCTCTTTCGTCTCCTCGGGATTGCTTCTATAGGCTGGTCGGTTAGGAATTGAAGCTCCGGGTACGAAATCAATCTGATGCTCTATCCCCCTCAATGGTGGTAATCCGCTAGGAGTATCGTCGGGGAACACATCATCAAACTCCTGCAACAAAGCAATAGCAACACTAGGCACAATATGATCAAGATCATTAGTATTAAAGTAAGCCTCTTTGTACACAAGTAAAATCATTGGCTTGTTAGTGAAAAATGCAGATCTGATCTCACCCTCTCTAGCATAAAACTTGGGTTGTTTCTTTAGTTTTTCCACACAATTCTCATCACCCTTACTGACTTTCTTCACTCCTCTTGTCTTACCTCCACTCTCGGCCAGATTTGGGTGTTTTTGACTTGTGATCGAATGGTTTGATTTGTTTGGAGTGTTGGCTGAATATTTGTTTGTGTTTGGATGGGTGGCCGAATGGGTTGTAGTGATTTGAGTTCTAGCCGAATCTGATGGTCTTCTCTCCCCTTGTTCCTCACCTTGATTTTCTCTCCCCATCACCTCATGCTCACTTTTTAGCTTTATTTGATCATCATACACCTGTTTGGGTGTAAGAGGTACAAGAGTGATGGTTTCACCATTCTTTACAATGATATGCCTATTTTTAACCCCATAATGAATTGCCTTCCTATCATATTGCCATGGTCTCCCCAACAAGATGTGACTTACTTGCATTGGTACCACGTCACACAGAACTTCATCAATATATTTCCCAATCGAAAATGGAACCACAACCTGTTTAGTCACTTTCGCTTCACCACTATCATTCAACCATTGCAATCTATATGGTTTAGCATGCTTAACAGTACACAAATTCAGTTTACTAACAAGGGTGGTACTACAAACATTAACACAACTTCCACTATCTATAATTAAACCACACATCTTGCTTTGTACAGAACAACGCGTATGAAAGATGTTCTTCCTTTGTTGATTAATTTCATCTTCCTTTACCTGAACCTAAAGTGTTCGTCTTATAACCAAGGACTCCCCAACCGGTAATGCTAACTCATCCCCATCACTATCCTCCAATAGTGGCATGCCTTCACAATCAGATCTGTCACTTTTAGATTCCATATCACCATTATCTCTAATCACCATGATTCTCTTATATGGACACTCTGAAGCATAATGTCCATGTCCTTGACACCTGAAAGATTTAACATCACGGGTATGTTTAGGATGAGTTTTAAATTTACCTTTGGCATTAGTAGGAACATCAACTTTAGCCTTTGGTGGATTAGATCTAAAAGGAACAAAGGATCTTGGCCGGACAATACCTTCTCTCTTTAGATTCGGCTTCTAAGATGATGAAGAGCCCGAATTAAACGCTAGTCGAACATGTACCTTTCAAAGTTGTCTCTCCACCTTCGTAGCCATGTGAACCATGTCCTCTAGCTCCATATAGTGTTGTAGCTCAACCACATTGGCAATGTCCCGATTCAACCCATTAAGAAATCTAGCCATAATGGCTTCTCTATCCTCAACAACATTGGCCCAAATAATTGCTAACTCCATCTCTTTGTGATATTCATCTACTGTCTTATAACTTTGATTCAGACCTTGGAGCTTCAGATATAAGTCTCTGTAATAGTGGTTTGGCACAAATCATCTCCTCATTAAGACTTTCATCTCCCCCCAAGTCTGAACGGGTCGCTCCTCATTCCTCCTTCTACTGATTACAATTTGATCCCACCAAATCAATGCATACTCCGTAAACTCAATTATCACCAATTTCATATTTTTTTTTGTTCAGAATAGCTATGGCAATCAAAAATCCAATCTATCTTTTTATCCCACTCCAAATAATCCTTGGGATCGTTTTTACCTTGAAAGTTAGGAATTTTTAGTTTAATGGTGTCCACGTCCTCATCCATATCTTCATAAGTGCCCATGCCACTGAAATTCACATTCCTCATAGCCCTGTTCGTTCCAGACCTGATTCCTTGGCCAGCAGATGCAAAATCATAGTCATCTTCACCCGTATCTACGTTTTCATCAACAAACTCTTCAAAATCATATCTGACATTCTGTACGGCCATACGGACCATATTTCCTCGGCGATCAGCCCCACTATTCTGTTGCTTTATTGAATTCACCTTATTTTTCAAATCCTTGTACGTTCTAAACAACAGTTCAAGTTGCCGGCCTATAGCTCGCAATTGGAAAGCTATGTCAGCGTTTTGTGTAGCTGATTTGTTGTTTTCAGACATTCTTTGAATCTACAAAATTTGGTTAGTAGCATAAAATATATCCTCACACCTCTCGTGTATCACAAAAAAAAATCAAGGCTTTTCACTCTAATAAGCTCACTACGCCTTTTACCTCACAACTTGCTTTCTTTTGGTTCTTTAGGAACTGAAATCAAAGTCAGTAGCCTTCGCAGCGCACTCTAATTATAATTTTCACACTCAAGAATCAATAAATATACTAAAAATAAAACAAAACAAAACTACGATTACAATTTTGCGAGTAGCAATGCAAATTCGTACGAATTGTGGACGAAACGAAGACAGGAAATAATACAGAAGCAAATATTAGCGAAAATAGTTACTTGACTCCTAGATTACCCAAATATAATAGAAACAAAAAGATTTGGACAAAACTAAATAGTAAGGATCACGTTTTGAAACTTGACGCAAATTTAACCTGTTACGCAATTTTTACGTAACAAAATTGAAATCCAGACTAAACGATCTCGAAATGACCTCAAAATCAATATTTAGTATTATAATACTAAAAAAACAACAAAAATCAATTTATAGGTCGTTCTTTTATGTCTAAGTACTCAAACCCCTTGTATGATCAGTTTGTAGCAGAATTGACCCCCCAATTAAAACCTCCAAAAGTCGATATCAAAATAAGCCCAAATTTAATATATGATGCGATGTTATCCCCAATGCATAGATATGAATTTTCTATTTATTCTAAGGCGTTTTGCTTATGGTTCACAAAAAGTAGTGTTTCTGCAGCAGAATTGAGTCTCGAATTAAAACCTCAAGCAAACAATATCAGAATAAGCCCAAATTTGACATATGAAGCGATCTCACCCCTAATAGACTGAATATGAAGTTTCAATTAATTCTGAGGTGGTTTGATTATAGTTCACCAAGAGTTGTGTTTCTATGGAAAAAATTGAATGATCCTTCAAATTTCAACTAATCGCTATCTCTCTTTCTTTTTAATATACTGATATGATAGAGACAGTAACAAGATGAAATATAACCCTTATATTTGCTTAGATGATGCAGACACGAAGAATAAGAATATGGACGCAAACACTCAAAAACTTAAAGGAACACAAAAAAACAGAAGGATATGACCTTGTTTTGGAGCCTAGCTCTGATACCAACTGATGCGAACCTCATGATCACGTGGTCACGCAATCCACAATCAAGATTGAGATCTGATCCCGGAAAGCCGAAATAGGTCTAATAGAAGTGTGACACAATGGAAACCTGCCCCAAGGCACCAACACTTTTGGATTGAGTAGAATGATGCCACGAAGCCAGTTAATCTTTGATAAGTCAGATTCAGTTCATTCAAGAACTAAGGAATGCAAGAATCAATCACATGTTAAAACTGAAAAATTCAGAAGTAATTATCATCAAAGCTGTCAAAATTTTGGCTTACATAAGTTTAACTAGTTAACCTTAATGGACCCCTTATGTGGACTTAAATGAGGTCCACTCAAAACTGACCCAAAACCCTAAACTGAAAAGCCCATAACTTAATCCAAACAAGCCTTGGATCCTAACTGAAAACAAAGTTTTAATTAAGCCCAAACAAGCCTTGGGCTGTAGCTAACAAAATAAAACAAAGCCCATAATATTAAATCCATGTTCTGTCATGAGAAGAAGAGAAGGAAGTAAAATATTATAGAACTGATTCAAGGCTTATTTATAGCCTTCCATCCAGCCCCTTAATCCTAGAAACAAAAGGAAAAGGTAGCCACCCATGTTGTTTCCAAGTTGTAGAAGGATTCTTTTGTTTCATTTGTTGTCCTTACCTCATGGCCCAAATAAGGTTGTGTTAGACCCCTCTTGCACATGAATAAGATGTACTAGGGTCTCCTCTTGATACTCTAATGGACCTTTCAATTGCGACTTGGTTGAAACATTCAAAACCAATGCATTCAATGCCTCTTTCAATGCCTTTATCTTGGACCGGGTCATTGGACCATTTAGAACATGTAATGGGTCCTTCCTGGTGTTTCTAGGTTGGTCCACATCAAATATTGCTTGTCTTAACATTCTTTTATCAATACTTTTGTTTTCCTTTTCTTTCTAGTTGACAATCAAGGCTCAACTTTTGTTTTTTTGTTTTTTTTTGTTGAGCCCACCTTTTTTTATATAAATGACGAGATCATGCATTTTTCAAAATTATCTCTTTATATTACTTATGCATTTACACCGAATACTTTTTTCTTTAAGAATCCTAAAAGTGGATCTTCCACAACATCACATACACTTAGCACAAAGAATGAATGATCAAATTATAACAACTATGCGGTAGCTATGGAAGAAAAAGAATGGGATGAAAACAATATCAGGAAATTCATAAATTTAATAGAATAGCATAAACAAGCCTAGAAACCTGCTATAGAAGAACTTGAAACCATAAATATAGGTGATGATCAGTTTAAGAAACATCTAAAAATAAAAGCCTTGATTACTCCTGAACAAAGAGCGGAAATGGTTGCCCTGCTATAAGAATATACAAATGTTTTTGCCTAGTCTAATAAGGATATGTCTAGTTTGGATACAAATATTGTAGTACACAAGATACTGCTTGTAGAAGGTTACAAATCAGTCAAACAGAAGTTAAGAAGAATCCATCCAAATATCCTAATCAAATCTAAGACAAAAATTAAGAAGCAATGGAATGCTAGCTTTTTAGAAGTAGTTAAATATCCACAATAGGTATCTAACATAGTTGTCGTATTGAAAACAAAAAAGGGAAAATCAAAGTTTGCGTGGATTTCAAGGATTTGAACAAGGTTAGTCCCAAAGATGACTTTTCTTTGCCACATATAGATATTTTAGTCGATAACCCTGAGTGCAGTTCCGTGTATTCCTTCATGGATGGCTTCTCAAGACAAACATATAAAAATAAGTCTAGAAGATAAAGAGATAGCAACCTTTGTCACACACTAGGAAACATTTTGTTGTAAAGTTATGCCATTCGGGTTGAAGATTGTAGGGGCCACCTATTAGAAGGCCATGGTGACTCTATTTTATGATATGATGCACAAAGAAATTAAGTTGTATATGGATGATGTGATTGTCAAGTCCAAAAAAGAAGACAATCATATCCAAGTTTTAAGAAAGTTATTTGTGAGATTGAGAAAGTACAAACTAGGGCTCAACCCTACAAAATGTTCATTTGGAGTTAAGTTTAGTAAGCTACTAGGATTCATTGTGAGTGACAAGGGGATAAAGATGGATCTTGATAAGATGAAGGCCATCCAATATATGTCATCTTCTAAGACAAAAAAGGAGGTAAGGGGATTCTTAGGGAGGTCAAACTATATTACCCAATTCATATCCCAACTAACAATAATATATGAACCTATCTTCCAGCTACTGATGAAAAAGAATCCCAGAACTTGGAATGAGGAGTGTGTAGAAGCCTTTAATAAAATCAAGCAGTACTTACAAAGTCTACCTATATTTGTTCCTACTGTATCAAAAGGCCTTTGATACTATATCTGACAGTGAATGAAGCAGTTATATGATGTGTACTAGGTCAGCATGATGAAACTTGAAGGAAAGAAAAAACCATTTATTACCTAAGTAAGAAGTTTACAGAATGCGAATCTAAATACATAATGATAGAAAAGCTATGATGTGTGCTAGTGTAGGCGACAAAAAGATTACGGTATTAGATGTTGTATCATACTACGTGGTTGATTTTAAAGGTGGATCCCTTAATGTATATATATGACAAGCCCTATTTATAAAGTTGAATTGTAAGATGGCAAGTTCTGTTCGCAAAATACGACGTAATATATATGAAGAGAAAAGTTGTGAAAGGAAACGCAATTGTTGACCTTCTAGCTAACAATGCCGTTGAAGATTATGAGCTATTAGATTTTAATTTTCTTGATGAAAATGTATTGTTAATAGAGGATGAAGAAAAGAAGACATATTGTGGATCATGTATTTTGATGAGGCAGTAAATGTATATAGTAATAGGGCTAGTGCATAAATAATCTCTCTAGATAAAAAGCAATACCTAGTTTTAGTTAAGCTACAATTTGAATGCGCCAACAACACAGCTAAATATGAGGCATACATCCTCGATTTAGAAGTTGCATTAGAGTTGAAGATCAGAAACATAGATGTGTATGGTTACTCAATGTTGATTATCTATTAAGTGAAAGTGAAATGACAAACCAAGAAAGAAAAGCTGAAAGCCTACCAAGAATATCTATCCAAACTAGTAGAAGAGCTTAAAGAGATAGAGTTCACCCATATAGAAAGAGAAGGGAACCATTTTGCTGATGCCTTGGCCACATTGGTTGTCAAGGCTATAATTGAATTCGAGCATAAGGTATAGACGGTACATATTGATATCAAAAATTTCCTGGCTCATTATGTTCAGTTGAAAGAGAGATAGATGGATACCCTTGGTACTATGATAACAAGAATTTTATGCATACCCAGGAATATCTCGTGGGAGCCTCCAAGACAGATAGGAAAACCTTGAGAAGATTGGCTATGGATTTCTACTTAGACAGGGAAGTCTTGTATAAACGATCATTTGACAGAACCTTGCTAAGATATTTAAATGGGTTGATGCTAGAAATGTATTGAGAGAAGTCCATGAAAGGATTTGCTCAACTCGCACTAGTAGGCATATGATAACAAGGAAAATACAAAGGGCTGGTTATTTTTGGATGACATTAGAGAAAGACTGCATTGACTATGTCAGAAAATGTCATAAGTGTCAAGTGTATAGTGATAAGATCAATGCACCTTCAGCTCCTCTGTTTAATCTAGCATCTACATGGTCAGTTACAATGTGAGGAATTGATGTAATTGGGCCTATTAGCTCGAAAGCCAGCAATAGGCATAGATTCATCCTCGTGGCTATCATATACTCATAGCAAAAGGTGGTGAAAAGGTTGATAGAAAAGGACTTGATCTGCCAATATGGTCCACCAAAAAAGATAGTGATCATCGATAATGGATAGAACATTAACGGCAAAATGATAGTGGAGCTTTGTACCAAATAGAAAATCAAGCATTCTAATTCAAAAAGAAAAGATTTTTTCTCTCACTGCCATTTACTAGACAAAAAGAAAAGAAAAGAAAAGAACCCTAGTATCATAATACTTCATCGTCAAATCTAGGAGCCTTACCCATACTGCTGCAACCTTGTATATTGTAGCTTCTTTAAGATCAAAGTTTGGATGTCATTGTTGCACAGCAACCTTGAAGTTTGGATGGCATTTTCTTCATTCTTGCCTTTCTTCATTGAGATAATGGTTCGCCCTTGATTAGAAAATTGGTAAATACAAACAAAAACATTGATGAAAGTTTTCTATCGGTAGATTGTGGTGAATTTTTCCGACTGAATATGCCCTCGCAGTATCCATCGGTAAACACCGATGGAAATATTCTCTCTGTATATACCGAGAGAATTACAGTGGGAAAAGAAGAAATGAAGAAAATGCCAAAAAGTACAATGACATGTCATTTTTATAGATAGAATTACCGATGGATTTAATCCATCAATTAAATTTATTAGTAAATCTATTTGTAATATTTAATTTATGACCTCCCTTATTTCTTCATCTTCTTCATTTTTCTCTATAACAAACAACACACCCCCTGCCCCCCCCCCTAAATTTTATCACAAATCAACCTTCTTCTAAAAATCTGGCCACCCCAACACTTAGTTTGTCAACATCCCTATTCTGATTCAAATTTTATTAAGGATCCCCCACTTAAAGTAAGCAAAACTACCTATTTTTATTTGAACTCAATTTTAAAATGTTAATTTTTATTGCATATTTTTATAGTATATGTATTTTGCTTAGGAGTTTACTTGTTTTATAACTTTTTCCCATAGAATTTTTTTGTCTAAATGTATGATTTGAACATGTTAGAGTTTGTTTAAAATTTTATAAAATTGTATTTGTTTATAAATTGATGAAATTTATTTTGAATTTTTTATTTAGGTTTTTTGTGATGAAATAAATAATGGCTTATTTAATGAGTCTATTTTATATTTTGTCAATTTTATTGTTTAGTTGAAATTTTTGATAAATGTATAGAAATTTGAATTTATGTAGATAATTGTTAATGAATTAGTTGTATTATTAAAATAGTTTAAATAGGTTTGAGTTGAACCAATGTTTGCAAATTTATATAGTTTACATAATTAATTAATAAATGTTGTCATCAATATTCTATATTGATTTGATATAAGTAATGGATGATCGTTCATTAATGTATCGAGATTCACCCGAAGGGTTGTGTACGATGGATTATTGTAATGAGATTCATGATTTTATTAATTATGTACTATCTAATCCGAGAAATATTAGTGGAGACAGTATTAAATGTCTATAAAAAAGTGTAACAATAAAAATTTCTTGATCCAAATATTATAATGATGCATCTTCTACAACAAAGGTTCATGGAGAGATACTTGTGCTGGTTTGCACACGGAGAACCATATGTTCCTTATAAGACCATAGTATAAATGATGATCGGGTTAATTTCTAATTTTAGTAGAGTGCATGAAGTTGTAGATGACAACAATAATCCTTATAGGAATATGGTTATGGATCCAAAAGGAATGAATCATAGTTATATTGGTCAATGTTCAATCATAAATGAAGAACCGCAGGCAAACGCGGTTAGGTTTTTTTTATCTTTTGAAAGACTCTAATGAACCATTATGGGATAAGTGCACAAATCATAGTAAATTATTGGTCGTTGCACAAGTGTTCACCATCAAATCAGATCATAGGTTGAGTGAGGCTGGTTACGATAAAATTATTGAATGGATGAGAAGTATTATACCTAAAGGGAATAGGCTGAAAGAGAAATTTTATGCTGCTAAATCTATAATAAAACCCCTCGGCCTAGGATACCATAAAATTTACATGTGTACAAACTTCCGCATATTGTACTACTTCGAAGATGCAAAGTTGACCGAGTGCAAAACATGTGGGCATTCTCGTTATAAACTTATAACTGGTAGGGGAATGACTCATGTCACACTTAGAAAACTTAGATACTTCTCAATCACACTTAAACTGCAAATGTTATTCATGTCACCAAAGAATGTTGAGCATATGGCATTATTCACATGATGCAATGGATGGAGTGATGGTGCACCTTTCTAATGGTAAAGTCTAGAACATTTTAAAATGGTGCATCCTCAGTTTTTAGTGGAATCAAGGAATGTGCATCTTGGGTTATGTACAAGCGAATTCAATCCATTCAGGTTATTTGTCGCTTCTTATTCTTATTGGACGGTGAAACTCACGGTTTAAACTTGTCATTAGGGATGTTTATAAGGCTAGAGTTCATGTTTTTATCTATGGTCACACCTAGTCCTAATACTTTAGGTTGGAACATAGATGTTTGTCTTCATTCGTTGATTGATGAGTTTAAGCAGTTGTAGCATCCAGAGCTTTGACATATGATGTATCGAGAAAACATAATTTTCAGATGAAAGAAGCTTTGATGTAGACTATCAATGATTTTCTTGTGTATGTAATGGTTTCTGGTTGGAGCATGCATGAAAAACTAACATGTTCATACTTTATGGAAAATATCAAGGCCTTCATATTAACAAATGGCGATAAAACGCCTTTTTTTATTGCCAACAAATCACAAGTAAAAAAAGAATAAAAAAGATTAATTTATTAGCAGACTTCAAAAGGATATTGCACCGCCATTACCATCGGGTGCAGGGATCTAGAACCGGAGTATTCATGGCTCCATTACCACGCACACTGACAGCCACATTATGTTCATTTCGCATGCGAAGCGGGCGGTAAGATTGTTTTTTAATTACATGCATTTTTTATTTGTTTTTTTTATAAATATATTTAACTAACAATAATTTTCTCTTACAAGCTACGATTCTTAGACGCGAGCCAAGCATGATGGAGCTTTTTGTGGAAACACATGTGCTAAATGATGACCACCAAAAAGGGGTGCAACAGCTCATAGATAGTCGAGCTCAGCACTTTTGTGGTTTGTTGGTTTTCAACTTTTTTTTTCTTAAGTTATTATTTTTTTGAATTTACTAGCCTTTTTTTGATGATATATATAACACCCGGTTGAAGGAGAGATACGAGGACGATCCTTTGACCCATCCAAATCTCAATCCGGATTTGTGGTTAGAGGCAGGATCATATGATGGACCCAATAGAAATCACATGTGCGGTCTCTCTAAGCTTTAAATGCTTGCAATCGATTCTAAGCACTTAAACTCTAAAGTTTGAGGTAATTTTAGACCAATGAGTTCGAGCTCGAACAACCCATCTTGATTCTAATTAGGAACAACTTAGTATTGAGATGGCCAAACTCCACCTATTGGTAATGAAGATAAGATCACAAATGGTTAGTACATGTGCTCCCTTTTATATGGCCCACAGTCCCCTCGCCTCCTCCTCCTCCTTCAGTGTCTCTATTCTAGATTAATTATATTTGAACTTATAAATATTTAAATTTGTAATAAATATTTTATTTTTATATTAATTTATTTTATTTTAATTATTTTCTACTTCTGTTTAATAGATTTTTTTTAAATACATTTTTAAATTATTACTAATGGGGTTATAGACGAACTAAGTTTGTCAGTATATTTCAGAGAGTTGGAAAAAAAATATTGCAAATGTCATTGCTACTATTTACTCTCCGACAGAATTACAGACAATCTGTTTGACAGTTACATGTCAAATTCACTTAGGACCGGGAATACCGACGAACAAAAAAAATCGTTGATGGAATTACATATAATTTTTATGTTGGTGATATGTTATATTCATTGATGAAAATACTAACCAAATAAAGCGGGTATATTTTTCTTTTGCGTGCTTTTGCCGTCACTAAATTCATTGGTAAAATTATTACCGACATATTACAAATCACTAATAAGAGTTTTTCCAACAAGATATAGTTATCTGTGAGCCTGTTGATAAAAAAAAATTCAACAAATTATAGTTATTTGTGATGAGCTTATTGGTAAAAGTTTTTTCAATAAAATATAGTTATCCGTGAATCTATTGGTAAATTTCATGATGACACACGGAATATAAATAATAATAAAAAAATTTATCAATAAATCTAAATATTCTAGTAGTGGGCACGTCCCAGGACCCCGAATAATGCATATTCCCGATCATCCGAATTGGAAAACTTGACCAAGAAGAAGTCGTTCTCCAAATCTACTAGCCCTGAATCGCCCTGGATTCTCCAGTGTTTGTAATCTTTTCATCAGATATGTATAGCCAATCTTCCTTCCCATGACTTTAATAAAGGTTGTCTCCAAGGCTCCTTGAGCGGTTTCTTTTCTTCAGCAGACAACTTAATCAAAGGACACTCCTCATCTCCATCTTCTTCTTCGTCATCATCCGAAATATAGTCATGCTTCGTATGATCCTTATTGGACTCGTGATCGATATAAGAAGCACCCATAAGAGAATCCTTATAACTGATCCCTCCAGAACCTGCTTGAGTACCAATCGACGGGCTTGAACCATTGCCCACATCAGCTTCTTGATTACCTGAGTTGACTTTAATTTTCTTGTTCGAACTTGACAACATATCTGCCTCCTCCGTGGAGATGCCCGTTTGTTCTCTAGAGAGCATATTGCAGGGAAACACTCTTTCCGAAATTCAGCACTAAACGAGTATTCTGGATTCCTCAATCTCGGGGAACCATCCAGAAATAAAAGAGCAACGTCTGCTTTGGGCCAGAGAACCACTTTCAGATTTCCATCTCCACCACACTTTACTAGCTAGGTTGCTTTTGTCTCGCTTTTCATAATTTTTGCAGTTAATATCGCACCAGCCTCCGCATGCGGACAGTGATATTGAACTGTACTGAGTCAATCGACCAATTCTAATTAAGCATTGAAACATCATTTCAACCATTAAAAACATCCGATTAATATTTTTCACATGGTTGAAACCACATAGCCAAAACCATGTCTAACAAAAAACCAGTAATTTGAAGTCCGAATAAACTTACATCCTCTAGATTTTCATTAAACTGGCAGATAGATGCATAGACTAGACAAACGTTACATACTCGACAATCCACCTAACACTAGATGAAACAAAGACCAAATCATGTAGAATCTCGAAACACTATGAATCAAAAACAGTAAAGAAAGGAATTAATACTTAATTAATTTCATTTAATTAACAATGAACTGTGACTATATATGCAGGTAAAAAAGTTTTTTTGCTGGCATTTAACTTTAACACGCCTGCACAACAAATAGATAGCAACGAGGGATTCCAATTCCCTCCAATTAAATAACTTCCCAATAGAAAAAATATAAAAATAGGATTGATTATGTAAATCAAATCAATCATATTTTAAAAATAATCATCATATTATAATAAAGTTAAATTATCAAATGACGACTTAAAGGCAAAAAAAATAAAAAATAAAAAAGAAAGAAAAGGTCGACCGGCTAAGCAATTCCATGTGCAACTATAAATACACGAGGTGTGTTGCAGAGCTCTCTCATCTTCCTGGAAGCTGCACACATAACTATAGTTATTGCTACTCCCAAGCAGCAAAAGTTTGCATCTTAGTACCCTCTCCTAAATTTATAATAATTTGCTGCCTTATTCATCTTTTGTTACTGCTTTATTTAGTAGCATGGATACAAAAGTCCTTTCCTCTGGCATCCAGTATACAAACTTGCCGGCAAGCTATGTTAGGCCGGAATCTGAACGTCCCCGGCTATGGGAAGTTTCAACGTGCGAAAATGTTCCGGTCATAGATTTAGGTTGTCAGGAGAGGGACCAAATTGTCCAACAAGTTGGCGATGCCTGCAAGAACTATGGCTTTTTTCAGGTTAGCCTACTTTCTATATCTTTTTCCCCCTTCTTTTGTTTTATATTTTAATAGTAGTGGAATATTTTAAAAATAGTCATATCAATCCTTCTATTACTTGATTATTTTAGCATGATGATTAGATGGAGTATAGATCATAGCTAAATAATTTGAATAGTGAATCTTTTGGTTTATGAATGGCAGGTGATCAATCATGGAGTGTCTTTGGAAGCAGTGGAGAAAATGCTAGGAGTAGCCCATGATTTCTTCAGCTTGCCAGTTGAGGAGAAGCTGAAGCTGTATTCTGATGATCCATCGAAGACAATGAGACTTTCTACAAGTTTTAATGTGAACAAGGAGAAGGTTCACAACTGGAGGGACTATCTTAGACTCCATTGCTATCCTCTTGACAAGTATGCTCCTGAGTGGCCTTCTAAACCTCCTCCGTTCAAGTGAGTTCTATCTCTCTCTCTCTCTCCCCCTCCCCCTCCTCCTCCTCCTCCTCCCTCTCCCGCCCAAAACACAGTCATGCAGAATAGGGCACACCACAAACATAGGCAGAGCAACGTTTCAGATACCTTGGGTGCATGCACTAGTGGTGCATAGAATCTGCCACATCCCTTTCTGTCATAACTTGCCTTTTTTATTTTGTTTTCCATAGTTAGCATTTATTTGCGAAAATGCACCTAGAAAAAATCTTCCTTGCACATGAAATATTAAAATAGATAACAACATTTCACTTGTTTATTAAAAATAAGTTATATTAAATTTAAAATGATATTTGAAAATAACTGTTCAGATATCATATTTTACATTCTGACGACATTTCAAATATTTTTTTTATTCGGAGTTCATGATTGTATAATTAAAATATTACTGTAAATTTCAAGTATTTTAAAAAAGATTTTTAATAGAACTTCTCATCTTGAAATGGAAAAAATTAATTAAAAACATGCGTGAAGGTTTGGGTTTGGGTTCGGGATAGAGTTTTTCTTACCAAAATTCCACGTGTGATTGAAAGTAAAGAAGACATAAACCATATCCAATAAACTCGTCCTAGGTTTTAGTTCCAGTACATGAATATAATTGCACAGCAACTATTGTACTGTCCGAGAACTCTAACCTAAGCTCCGTTGTATATTTAAATTTGATTAATCCCTTATTAAAGATATCTTTTGAGTTAGCGCTCAAAATCCGATAAAAATCCAATCAAAAAGGTTAAGCATCATACTATGTTGTTAGATCATAAATATATATTTGAAAATATTTTCTAGAGTGTTTTTTATTTGAAAATAAATTAAAATAAATTTTTTAATTTTTTAAAATAGTAGTTTTGATCCAATTTATTCACTCACGTACACCAAGAAAAGTCTCCTCTCCCACTCTAAAAGTCATATCTACTAATTTAATTTTTTTTTCTGGTCCTCCATGAGCAAAAAAGTATTTTGCGGTCCTTAGAAGGGAGTAGGTGGGCATGTGAGCACATGCATGCGGCACGAAAAAGGAGGGTTCAAGGGATCTATAGCCCCACTGTTTTTTCAGTCTCTTGCTAACGAGGCCTTTTGCATTAATTGTTGAAGGGTAAATTCTTACACATGAATTGATCAAAACAGATATTTCCCTCCCTTTCCACTAATTATATAGAGCAATTAGAGAAGGGTTTATTAGACTAATTAATCAAGAATTATTACACAGTTAAGGACCTAATTGCCACGACACGAAGTCCATGGACTCCGATCCCTAAATTTCCAAGGA
>Ga0325405_1000577_pt1 | contig 35773 bp, 30 predicted proteins | sample PopdelMetagenome_21_FD_205663 | JGI IMG/M metagenome (GOLD analysis project Ga0325405, IMG submission 205663) | Populus deltoides microbial communities from Bellville, Georgia, United States - Xylem-Control-R2 | ecosystem: Host-associated > Plants > Phyllosphere > Stem > Wood/Secondary xylem... | reverse complement strand
TTGAAGCTAGTGCGGACAGTTCTCAATGGCATGGTCCAATTTTGGCTTATCATTTTTCCTATGCCGAGTAGTGTAATTAATCAAATTATCTGCATCTGCAGGAACTTCTTATGGTCAGACAACTATATGTTTCAAGACTTGACAAATAGCACGAAATTTAAATTTGCAATTAATTGATATATTATTCAGCCACCTCTAGGTTTCATTTTGGTCTCATAATTTCCATCCAAAATAAACTCAATATCAGATTTAATAAAAGAAAATCATTCAATTAGTTTTCTTATACAAACTATCAATATTGTCCCAATGAAAGGTAGAGTTCCAACTACTTGAAAAGGTTACAATAGGCATGCCCAACAAAAAAATTATGCACGATATAATTAAGCAACCATGTAAAAATGGAGCAAAATAGACTTACCTAAGCCCCAAGAATCAATGGCACAAGGTGGAGGTTTTCTTATTGCAACCCAATCAGATTTAGCCAACTCTATTGGATTATATTGTCATCCAATAAGCCATTCATATTGCTGGAAAAATAAAAAACATAAACAGTATGTTACACCCATCAAGTTATAACAATTGCTAGTCTTTAAAACAAATCCAAGTTAAATTGATTCCAAGGATGCGTCTGAGAGGGTGGAAAGACATGAAAGGAAATAAAATGCACAGAGGGATCAGATGCTTGCTTTGTGTAAAAAGCTTGAAATGATCCAGAAGACAAGGTCTTCTAGATATGTGCTAGCTAATTGGAATCTGTTGGAATTTAGTAGGAGAAAAAAGCATACATCTCCTTTTCAAATGGGAAATCATTATTTGCAATAAAACTTCACTAGTTAGTAACTCTTAAATGGGGAACTTTTTTTTTTCTTTTTCTTCAGTTTACCCTTTTGATTTTATGTGGAGTACTCAAGTTCTTGAGATCTCTTATAAATAAAGCACATGAGGGGATTTGATTATTTTATTTTTAAAAAAAAACCTAACTAACTAATTAGAATATGGCATATAATTTAATGACCAAACAGACTGGTAATTGCTTGATGTCCATAGATGTTGGTTCTCAAAACTCAAGAATTGTTTTTTTTCTTATTATTATTATTATTTCTAGGTTAAATTGGTTATACGTGTGCTACCATTAACATCCAAACAGTGCTTTAGTCTTTGGGAATTCCAATATAAGCTTGGAAAAAACAAAAATCACCCACAGCTAGTGTCATTTGATAGCTCAACAAATAAAGCAAAAGAGACTGGTGCTATTAATTGTTGCATGTGCATCAATAAATCAAGAATCTTGTTTGGTCTTATTTCTTCCATCACAAGCATTCAAACTCCTACTTTTTTTTCAGAAGCAAGAATAATATGTAACCTAGATGCTTGGCAAACTGCTTCACCTCAGGAAAAAGCATTGCTTTAGGTCTCTTTTATCTTGAAATTATTCAATCCAATTCTTATTTATTACTACATGAAATGGAAGGACTATATTATTTTTTTATAATATATACTCCCTTTGTATTGTCTTTATATTTTTTTTCTTTTTCCTCTTGAAAGCATATATACTGCCTTTCTTGCATTTGAACTTTAGTTCAATTTAATGAATATCTGAAAATAGGAAAAATTCACCAAGTTTTTTTATCTTTTGGTTTTTTAGGAGCGCAGCTTGATTAAAGGATTTTTTAAATAATTAAAATGTTGCTAGATAATTACAAAATACTTTTTATAATTTATTTGTTTTTTCATTTTGCTTCTAGTTCTTTAAAAATTACACTTTGCATTCTAAATTAATAAAATAATAAAATTACCAACATAGCAATCCCAACTTCAAACCAAAACCCTAGTCACCCTTGCCATTTTTACGTAATCTACATATCAGAAATCAAAGTTCTAAGTAATTCTAATAGATTGGAAAGCTCCTTTCCAGGTAGATTTTATTGCTGGAAATCAAAGTAAAGAAAAAAATAATCCCGAATATATCGTGTTATGTTTTTATTTTTTTAACAAAAATCAAGCAATCCCACAACACAAAATTCATTAAAAATAAACAACTTACTCTTGTAATGTTCCCCATAAGATTCCTCCCTTAAATATGTCCCTATCACCTTTTACCCCATTCTTTTTACTCTTGTAATGTTCCCGCCCGCAGCTTATTGTAAAAAGCATTAATTATTATTTTTTGAACTACTCACCCAAAGTTCTAAACTACCTTGTCATTGATTTATATTTTCTAATCAAATAATGAAAATGGGATTTGGGCCTCTAAATGCCTTTATGGTTTTGAAATTAAATAAAGAAGACCGAGGCTTATTCTTATTCTTCTTAAGAGGAAAAATACCAAAAACATGAACTTTAGGAAGCAAAATGTAAAAGCAGAAATAAAAAAGACAGTACTATGCCCAGAAAAGTTAATTGAATATAATCCTAGCATCATGTTCACATAAACCTCCAAAACTAGGATCTACAAGGACAATAAATTTAAATATGAATAATCTTATCCCAATGAAAAGCAGAGTTCCAATTAATTGAAAAGATTACAATAGGCATGCCCAGCAGACAAATTCAGCATAATCTAATTAAGCAACCATCAAAAAATGGAGCAAAATTGACTTACCAAAGCCCCAATAATCAATGGCCCAAGGTGGAGATTTCCTTGTTGCAACCCAATCAGACTTAGCCAACTCTATCGATTTTTATTGTGATCCAATAAGCCATTCATATTGCTGGAAAAATAAAAAAAACATAATCAGTATGTTAAACCCATCCAGCTTTATCAATTGCTAGTCTTTAAAACAAATCTAAGTTAAACTATGAAAAACAGAAAGAATATCCAAGTTAAAGTACTGTTTAGTTTTCATATTTACATGGCAATTGTCTTCTCATAACAATTTTTTTTTTCTGAATTGAATAAGGAAAGAAAAAAAAACAGTCCTATGCCCTGAAAATTTAAATATGCATATTTAAATTTTGATACAAGAGAATCAATACACACCACTTAATCCCGTCTTTGGTAGCTATTGCAATATCTGAATTTTGTTTGCTGAAAATAGGAACTCCATCAACCCTCCTGCTCCCATAGCTATGTGGAATAGTCTTGAGAAGTTGGTGTGCTGCCTTGACCTGTGAGAGCATAAATCAGATAAACAGAATTATGAATCTATCACAATAAATACAACTTTGTTAATATAATGTGGCATGAACAAATGGTACCTACTTTTAATTTGGAACAAACTGAAATAGTTGAGGTTTCTCCTGCATAACACAGCAAAATAAAAGGTGGATTATTGCAGAAAATGATATGATATTACAAATATGAATAGGATCGCAAAATTTGAATTTTGTCAAGGAAATTAAGTGCGTATAAGTTTTGCAACTAAAACTAATAATTGCATATTTTGAAATAATATCTACACGAATTAGCAACCACCACATCCCGGTAAGTTGGATTGGATGTGACTAAAAGGCAGCACTAAAACTCTACAAGCATGCTCAATCAAATCACAACAAGAAAAAAAAAAAAAAGAAACACTTGGACTGCTACGAAAGAAAGGCACTTTCAGTGGCACAAAGAAACAACAAACTACCTTCAAGGATAGTTTTAATAAAATAGCATCTTTTATTGTTCAGAAAAATAGAGAAAAAAAAAGAGTGATCTTATATGCGAAAATAGAAACAGAGATAAGATGAATCCGTTCACCCCAACAATCATAACACAAAAATAAGAAAAAAGCCAACAACTACAATCCAATTACCATATTACAAAACAGTAGTTTGAAGAGAAAAATGCATCCCACTTACATGATGATATGAAGGTATCTCATGGGGGAAAACAATTATCTACTGGCAAAAAGAAACCAAAGGGAAGCAAAAATGATTATAGCTCAATTGCCGGGACATCAAAAAATTTATGAACTGTAACCCTAAAAATTAAATTGAGGGTTTTGATAAATTTTCAATTACACATGCATAATTAGGTTATAGATCATGTTAAAAACATTTTATAAACCCCTATATTATCGAATTAATAGCCTAAAATCATTATTCAAAGTATTGAAAAAAAAAAGTTACATGTGTTCTTGAGTTACAAGTGACCGAGATCGTTCTACAGAACAGAAAGAAACCTGGATTGGGAAAGTTAGGTGAAAAATTTTTAGTGCAAGTTAAATTGCAACAAACAAAAACAAAAACCCTTAATTACTTACCTGAACTATTCAAGAAAACCGTGAAACACCCAACCCGCTTACAAGGCGATACCTTAAATCAGCATGTTCGATGGTGATAATGATGGGTCTGGTTCGATTTTGTTCAGATGAAGGAGAAGAAGATGAAGAAAAGAAATTAGGGATGCTGAAGACGCGAACAAGATGAAATGTTTGGGATAAAGGAAAATCAAATCGATAAAGAGAGGGTGATTTTTCTACAGTTATGGATCGATGTTGTTAGGGACGAAGGAGACTGGAAGAGTGGAAGATCATTATTCATCTGTTGGTAATTTTGTTCATTTCGTCTCTGTTTGCGCATTTCGGTGTGGGGGGAGAGCACTGGTGTAGATTTATCAAAGCCAGCAAAAAATAAACGGTTGAGATTTAATCCTTGTAAATGTAATCAAAGGTGTTTGTAATTTTGGTTTTATATTAAAATTTAAATAATTATTTTTTTAATTAGCAACGGAAAATCCATTGCTAAATTCAACGTAAATTTTGCAACGGATTATCAGTTGCTAAAGTCCGTTGCTGATATTAAAAAAATAATATATGTGTAATCCGTTGCAAATCCGTTACTGAATTTAGCAATGGAATTATCCGTTGCTAAATTCAGATGCTAATACCCCTTTTTTTAGTAGTGATGGAACGTCTCCACATGGCGTAGTTGGTTCCATTAAGAACTTTCAGAACAAGAGTCATGCTTGGATGATCTAATGCATGGATAAAAAAGGGATAAGAAGGATTAATGGTTAAAAAGGTCATGTTTGGAAGGGTAGTATTTTTGTTGATACTTGTTGAATCCATACTGTCCTCCATTGGAGAATTTTATTGAAGCTTGGTTTTAGAGTTTCATGTGCTCTGATACCATGAAAACTAGATGATGAAGAAGAATGAAGAACTGTTTTATTAATTTCTTATTAACACAAAAGTGTTTACATCAAGTATATATATATATATATATATATATATATATATATATATATATATATACACAAACGTGTGTCTAGAAAGTAGGAGCCCCAAGTGATTGAGTACAACTCAATCAGTTCATTTATTCCAGCTGGAATTGTTGCAGATTAACTTCAACAGCATATCAACATCTTCTTATCTATAGCAGATCAACTTCAGCTTTTCTTCTCAACAGCCTGGATTTATTTGACTTAAAGGCTCGAAACAAGAGCTTCTTAACAAAACAACTCTAGAACATTCATCTCAAAAAAGACTCCATATGGATCTAATGGATTCATCACTTTTACCTACAACAGAATACTATATGGTTTGTGACTGCTCATCACTCTACATCCCCACTTTGGAAATCTATTATCCTGTTAAAATATCAGTTACTTGAAGATTGCGGGAGCCAAGAGGAAGCAGTTACATTACTTCAGCAATGGAACAGTGGGGATGGCAACTTCTCGGCGAAAGCATATAATTATTTTAGACTCTCTGGTCCTCAAGTAAACTGGGCGCGAGTGGTATGGAAGCAATGGTCTATGCCAAGACACAACTTCATTTTATGGCTAGCGGTGTTGGGAAAATTGAGGCCAAAAGATCGGCTTCGGTTTTTTCAAATAGATACTTCGTGTGTTCTCTGTGGGCAGATGGAGGAATCACATAGCCATTTATTTTTTACTTGTTCTTGGACAGCTTGCTTCTGGTTGCAAATCAAGTTGTGGCTACGCATCAATAGGAGGATGATGACCTTGACCAGTGCCATCAGGGGACTACACTCCGGGGGAAATAACTTGGAAGCACGAATGAAAAGAGTCTCTTTAGGTCTCACGGTTTATCTTATCTGGGAAGAAAGGAACAAGAGAGTTTTTTATGTATCTTGTACTTCGGTGGGAAATGCCTTTCGAAAATTTCAGGTTATGTTTTATTCTGTTTTTTCAGGTTATGTTTTATTCTGTTTTTCATTTCTATATATGAAAAAAACCATCACATTCTCAATGTTGGCTGAGGTGCATGGTGGCGGTTTCTGATGATCAGCGGTTCAGGGCAGCCTTTTGTTTGCTTCTTGCTGCTGGTTGGTTTGGTCTGTAGCGGTTCAGTGCAGTCGTTTGTTTGCTTCATGCTGCTGGTTGGTTTGGTCTGTTGTAGTTTTCACGCTGTTTCCATATCTTGTTGACTGCTGACAGTAGTAATCTGTGCTGGTAGGTCTGGTTTTTGTTGATGGTCGTTTGCTTTGGATGGTCTTCATCTGACGTGGTAGATGGGAATTGCTGCTTTTATACGAGGAAGATGAACAGTGTTCTGGATGCATGCAATGCTGCTGCATGCAACGCGTGGAATCTCCTTCACGCTGCATGCAATGCGTGGAATCTCTTTCACGCTGCATGCAATACAATGCTGCTGCATGCAACGCGTGGAATCTCCTTCACGCTGCATGCAATGCGTGGAATCTCTTTCACGTACGCTGCATGCAATGCTGCTGCATGGGCGAGTAGCTGGTCCAAGCGGGTTCTTCCGTGTGGCAGACAGATGGAACGCAAATGATGAAAGCTGTTTGTTGATGTGTGGCACCTCCTTCACGCTGCATGGGTGAAGACCAAGCAGTTTCTTCCGTGTGGCAGACAGATGGGATGCAAGATTGATGACAGCTGTGTGTTGATTTGTTGGTTCACTTTCAAGGCTGGTTATTTTAGACACCTATCCTAGAGTAGATTTCTTTGCTAACCTGTCCATAGTATATCTATGTTCTTGTGGGGAGGATGTTCCCACTAATTATTCATGTTTATATGGTAGTTGCCTATCTAGGCATTTGTTATTATTTTTTTTTTTTTGGGAAGATAGTACATGTTTCGCTGAGCCACCAGCCTTGTTACTTTTGATATATACATACTTACATTTCGATAAAAGAAAAAATCTATGTTTTGTACCTTGGTCAACCTGAATGTCATCTGACAATTCACTTTAACCAAAGCTAAAATCGGTGAATCAGTGTTACGGTTGGGTTAACCTAAGATCCCTTCTGGCGATCTCTTTTAACCAAAACAAAAAAATCTATGTTTGTAGTCCGGCCAACCTAAAATCTCATCTGGCAATTCCCTTTAGCCAAAGCTAAAATTGGTGTTTGTTCTTCCTGATGGCAGGGTTTGAACTTTTCTTTTCCTTTTGAAAATTCCTAATAGTATGGTTCTTTTTACTTTATTCTTGTTCCAGAATCAAAATTGTGATTCTTTGTTATCATCAACTCAATGATTCTTTCCTCGTCCATAATCTTGTTGGATTTTATTGAGGATTTCTCCTGTAACAATTCAAAAAAATTCATGCAATGATTTATGGTTAGATGCCATGCATGTATTCTTACATGGTTTTGAAACATAGGTCCCATCATTTTCTTCAATTTTCATGAAACTCTCTCTTGACATGATCTTGTTTACGTGTTTGAAGTTGTATGTTGGATTTGTTTCTTGTGCTGCCTTTCCTGCCTATCATATCTCCGAGAAGAAGTCTCGTGTTGCCTTTCTTACCCATCATATCTCTGAGAAGAAGTCTTCGACTTTTTACAAGTGGCTTTTTAAAATATATATATATATATATATATATATATGATCTGTCATTGCCTTTTTTTGTCATGCTTTTGTCAAATGCTTTAACTTATCTTTTTCAAATCTAAAGGCTTTCGTCCTGTTTCAACACATAAATCTTTTCATGAAAGCTTTAAGTATTAACTTGAAAGAAACGATACGAAGAAGAAGTACACCCTTGTATCAGGATTTGACATTTTTCTTGCATGGATAAATGTGGGGCTTAACTCTTTTTTCGTGTTTGGTTTTAACTTTCATAGATAAATGTGTGCATCTTGTTATTTTGCTTAAATTTCTTTCTTTCTCTTAACTTTTTCTCAATTATAGGACCTTCTTCCTTAACATGCCATTTTCCATTGATTGTACTATTGTCTCCATTTTTCCTAATGAAATATCTTTTATTGCCCCCAGTGTGGGGTATGATCCTTGTCCGGGCTTTTATAATTCATTCCGACTCAAAAGGGGACCACTAATGATAAACTCTTTAGAGAGTGAAAGGATAACAAAAAAAATGAATTTTCTCATTTCAAAATGCTCATTGTTAGGATTGATAAACTTTGTTCTTATCCTGAAAGAAATTTATAGGTGATTATAGAGTGATCACTCAACCATTTATCCATGCAATTCATTATGCTATCCAAAGGCAGGGTTGTATTTCAGGGTTAGCTTTGGTTTGTTTGCTTGAATTTCATCTTTGATCGTTTTTCAAGATTCTTTTTTCTAGAAAATAAATTAAGCGTTGTGAGATCAATGCAATGAAAAAAAAGGTTCTTTACACAAAGAAATCAATCGCCAAACTTCACTTTATTGATTTGGGAGAAAACATAATACATTAAACATAATATCTCTTTACAGAGTCAGAATTCACAGGTCTGGCTAGGTTTCCTCCATCCATTCTAGCCAACTTCAGAGCTCTTTATGAGAAGGCCTGTATGACGAGGAATTTTTAGCCTGTATGACGAGGAATTTGAATGCTTGATCTTCCATTTAGTACATAACTCCACTATCATTTTGCCGTTGAAATTCTGTGCATTATCGGTATTTTTTTCAGAGGACCATATCGACAAATCAAGTCCTTTTTCAAGGCATATCAATGTGGCTCGAAGCTGAGTATCAAATCCATAAGGGAGATCTTGGCAGGGGTCTTTCTTAGTTGATCTACTATGCAGTATTAACTGTTCTTTATCAACTTTAAAAATTTATTTGACTCTTCTTCAATCACTAGCTTATTAACCTCTAATTCCTAGTCGACATCTACCACCTCTTTGCATTTTGTTTTTCTCAACTCTTCAGGTGTGAAGCATCGGCCACTCTGAGTCAGCCTACTGATCTCGGTTTGGAATGAAGGATCATTGACTTGGATGTTAGAGGTATAGCCATAATTGTAAGGCATTGTATTATGGTCTCTTTTGTTTGTGTAAGAAGGTTTAGCCAAGATCAACTTTGGTGGCCATTAACTGTTTGTTGGATCTTACAGACTCCTAACAGCTTATCTTTACCTCCTATCATCTTTATCTCATGATTGTCCTCCATGGCTCAATTCCCCCATGATCAGCATTTTTGCAATCATTTGGCGAAACTTAATGCAATCCTCGATATGATGTCCCTTTCTTTCGTGGAACTCACAATGATCATAGCCCTCCAGATGGGATAATGTATTCATTTCTAGAAATCCTGATTGTATCAACATATCATACAACCTTTTCATAGATGTCCTCAACACCTTGCTTCTATTCCTGATTTCTATCATACTCACTCTATTACTACTTGTAGCATGATTAGGTAATGAGTTTGAATTAGCATTGGGTGTGTCTTTGAATGATACCCATCCTATCTTGATGAGCTCCAATAACCTCTTCTTGAAAGCGTTGCAGGTTTCAATCCTATGCCTGGGATTACCAGCATGGTACTCGCAAGTCAACTTGGGCTTGTACTAGATGGGGAATGGTGGTTGTAGTGGTAGTGCATGAATAAGAGCTATTTGTGCAATGCTCAACAGTTTGGCATACAAGTCTTTCAAAGGTATGGGTAGCGGTGACAGTTGTTATGAAGTGTATTTTGTATTTAGTCTATGGTGGTTGTTTTGGTTGTTTGACTGGTTATTTGTTCGATTAGGGGAAAATGGTATGATAATGTTCATGTGGGAAAATTAAGAGGTAGGTATTTGTGGGTTCTGGTAATCCACTTTCTTGCCTTTGTACCCACCTTCCAAGTTGTTAACATTACCTTTCTTTTTTCCTTCTAGTAAAACCTTTCTTCTCTAAAAGCTCAGATATGCGTCCAGCTTTAATCTCTTGTTCTATTCTTTCATATATACGTACAACATCATATATATGTTGAGATGAGCTACCCATTATATGCTCATAATAGGGTGCCTTGAAGGTATTGGCAAACAAAGTCACCATCTATTTTTATTAAAGGGGGTTGGACATGTGTTGCCTCATCCCTCCACCTTTGCGCATAGGCCCTTACTGACTCTTTGCTTCTTTTCTCCATTGTCATCAAACTTGTTCGATCTGGAGCACTTTCTAGGTTAAACTCGTACTACTTAAGGAAAGCCTCCACCAAATCTTTCCACCTCCTGATCTTGACACTGTCTAACCTCATGTACCAACTCAAAGTAGATCCTGTAAGGCTATCTTGAAAGAAATAGATCAGTAATTTATGATCACGAATTACTTCCACCATTTTGTTGCAGCAGGATCGAAGGTGAGTGTTCGGGCATTCCAAACCAGTGTACTTAATGAAATATGGTATCCTAAAATCCTTTGGCACCACGATGTTTGGTACCAAACATACTTCAGTTGCTCGCATGGGGTCAAACCAATCATTACCCTTAACTGCCCTTAATCTTTCTTCCAAAGCAGACAACTTGTCGTGGTTCATCAAACTGGTAGATCTATTATTAGGAGTTCCTTCAGCTGTTAAGTCCACAGTGATTGGAGGTTGAGTTGGCTGGACAAGGGTGATGAGCATAAAGTGTTGTTCAGTTGCTGAATTTTCCCTTTAGTTTTGAAATGCTTGAGGGATATGAGCTACTGGCGCTTCAGCAGGCAGTTGTGCGGACGTTCCTTCCCTATTCTTGGCTCTTAAAAGTTGCTCGAGTAGGTCGATCATCTAAGCAACTTTATTTTTTACAGATTCTAACTCGGTCTGATAATGTGACTCCAAGTTAGCTCTTTCTTCGTTCTCCATCCTTGATCGGGTGTGGTAGACTTTGGTTGTGGGACCTATTTTTCACGATCTGAGATGCATATGATAAATTATAAACAAGTGCGTGATGAAAATGTGATGCACATGTGATGTGTATTTTAGAACTGATTCATGACTTTTGTAATCCTTTAAGCAAGATTTTTGAGTTGAACTGATTGCTGTAAATGAGTGTTTGCCAAGTTCTTATCATGGTTGATTACTAGAACATATTAGATAGAAAGATAAGTTATGGCCTTCTTATAAATAATAATCATTCATACAAAGTTAAAATAGAAAGGGGCCTTATACATCGTTACCCTTAAAAGGCATTTCCCCTATTAGCTTAGTCCCTAGTAAAGGAGGTGATGGCCCTCATGTACTCTCGATACTTTGTAGCATCATTTCCAACTTTGGTGGCTTGTTGTTGCAACCTTTCCGCACAACGGGATACTTGCTTGACCTGCTTTATCATATGTCTTATCTTATCATGGAACACGGTGTTATCTGTGATTATCACTTCGTTGCTTTGCTGGCCCCCATGTACTCTCGATTCTTCTCTTTTTCAACTTCTACCTTCCTTTCTTTCTTCAAGGAATCCATCATCTCTTTATCAACATTCATCTTGCCTTTTACTGATCTCTTAACCTTGGCCAACTCTTTTTTCTGTGAGTCCATTCTTGTTAACCAGCTCATCATATTCAATTATTCGATTCTTTAACTCAGTCTGAACCCTTTTTGCTATTTCTTTAGTTACCTCAACCATTTTCTGCCATTCTTTAAAAGATGTTAACTGTTTATCTTGTTTTTCCAACTACTTGTTCAAGTAATTCCTCATCGTATTTTCTTCCTCTAATTGCTTTTTCGATAGTTGTTGCTGCCTTTTGCTTTTGCTAAGATCAATTCTACATCGTTCTAGCCGCTTTCTTAACTCTTCCTCATTATCAATCCTTTTCCTTTTAGGTTGCTCTATTGCTGATTCTAGATGTTTAGGTGTTGAGAATCCTATCACCTCAAAAAGTTTTTCATCTCTCCAAATTGCATAATTCTAGCTGAATGATGATTCAAAATTGCTTTTTTCTTCTCTTTTTAGTAGCAGGGGTCTTTCCCAGTCTTGTCAGATAAGTTCCATCTTTTCAAGGAATAGTTGGTGCTTGAATAAACCAATGAAATCGGCTAAACCCAGAGGTCTTGGTGTATACTACATTCCACCCAACTGCCTTGTTACAAGTGCGGGTGCATAACTGATGTATCAGGTTACACCAATCAGGGAAACCTATATCTTACTTCCACAGCTCATTGTGCAGATGGCGTTGTTCATCTATAGTGCTTTCCATTTGAAGTTGCTCCATGGCAATGTTGCATATTTATCTATCCATGCTTTCTCATCCCAGTTCTTCCAAGTCTCATCCATGGTAACTTTTAATGGTCGCAGGTCAAACCACCAAAACTTGTTAAAGTTGTCCCTTAGTGTTTCGATATAACTGATAACCCATAAATACAACATAAGGATGCAACATCTCATGGCTTTTTTTCCATGCGTTTTGCAGTGGTTGAGTGATAACATGGTTTTGCCCAAAATAGCTGAAGATGGATTGATCTGGTCGTGCTCGTATTCTATGAAGACATTTGCGGCTTCTAAACTGATGACTCCGATTTCGAATGGGAACAATACTAGTTCAAACATGGCGAAGGCCACCAACTTGTATTGTTCATCCCCTAACTTGACTTCTTCAATATTCTTCTTCATTTAGGCTTCAATGACCTTCCTTTTAAAACCCACATCAGCTACTCTACATTGGCTTATCTTTCCCAGGCCTAATAACTTGACTACCTCTGAAGCTATGTCTTCAAATCTTCGTATGAGATAGATCTTGTGGCTATTATTTAGAAAATCTAGAATCCTCTCATATTCCCCCAAGGTAGGTGTCATATCAATGTTCCTGAACGTAAAACACCGATAACTAGGATCCTAAAAATTCAGTAGGGCTTTGATTGCTGCTGCTTGTATGGGTAACCTCATTAGTTGTGCAATTCTCCCATATCGCCTTTCAAAAAGAGTCTCATCAATATATCCCATAATAGACAACAACTTCCCTAAGTCATTTACCATGTGATTTATCTTGGTAATGCAAGGCGACCACTAGCATCGATTCTTGGACATTTTCTTTCAGTTACCTGAGTCAACTCAAATTCTTGCCCAAACTCTTGGAAAGATAGGTATTTAGTTATGATTTCAGTTCAGAAACCTGGATTGATGAATTTAACATTATTAATCTTGATACAAATGAAAGTAAGATATATATCCTAAGGACAAGCTCTATTTATTAAGTGAGAACGGGTAGGTTTTTTATCTAATCTTGAAGGGATCTCATATTTGCCGAGTGACAGTCTTCGTAAAGACAATATGGGGGTGTTGCAAGAAACAATTAAGGCACGTATGCCCACCATTACCAAATAGGCACTCAGTTATGAGTTGAGTATTTCACGCATTTGAAACCTGACCAATAGTCATAGGGCAAATCGTTAATACCCCAACTAACTTATAGGCTTGTGTGCGCTTCCAAAAAAATAAAGTGTGTGATGCATGAGGCAGTTCTATACAATGCATGAACAAATATATACAAAAAATAAAGTGTGTATGAAAATAAATAAAATAAGTATATTAACAAAAAACATGCAAACGAAATAAAACATAATTATCAGAAAAAAAACAAAGCTTAATCCACAAGGTCCCTAGTGGAGTCGCCAATCTGTCGCACGTGTGCGGCGTCTTATTGCTATTTTTGTTCATTTGGTTGTTTGATCTTGGGAGTAGCCACCTAGTATTTCATTGAGGGTTATTAGGAAACCCAAACGTACTGGTCTTTATCAGAGATTCGAGGGTAAGAAACTGGTTGTGGTTAGGGAAGGTATTAACACCCCTAACGTACCCTACCTGAGATAAGCTGCTTTGTGGTTTTAATATATTAAAGAAGTTTTAAAGATTTTATCTTTTCATCGAAGATTAGGAATACGACTTACATGTAAGTTCATAAGCCTTAATCATGAACAAATCAAAATATTAAATTCTTCTTTTGGCTTTGTTGTTTTATCATAAAAAGTTTTTTTATCATAAAAAAAACATCCATAAAAAAATATATATATACAAACACACACATTTACTTTTACTATATTTTACACATATAATTACATGTTACAAAATAATAAAAATTCAAAATAAATGAAATACAATTACAAAATTACAAAATAAACCCAAAAAATATACATAAATTATAGGGAAGGCCTTCTAGGATTGCAAGAACAGTGGTGGCACGTCTTCTCCAAGCGGGGCCACCACTAGCGGTGCGTGGGTTCACGCGCCGCCAAAATAAAATCCAAGAAAACAAGGGATCTGGAAAAACTTCCTCCCATATTCCTTTCTTAGCTGGTGGTGACTTGCAAAATACCTAAAAACACAATAAAGCAATTGATTTTAATTTTATTTTCTCCTTCTCAAATCTGATTCTCTCTCCTTCTCAAATCTATCCCATTTCTATTTTCTCTCTTCTACTCGGTTCATTTAATTTCTGCTGGTGGCAGATTTAGCGGTTGGATCTGGTGTTGGTCATGGTAGTGGACGGATATGCCAATGCTTAAAGGTCTCGGCGTGGAGGAGAATGGAGTGTTTCCTGGGCGTGGGGAACAGTTGTAGGTCTATGGGCACCGTCATGTGTTGGCTGCTGCTGGAGGATGGTTGCAGAAGATAAAGAAGAGAGTGTTGCCCGGGCGTTACCGTGTGTGGGCTGTTGGCTCACTGGTGAGGACGGCGCTGCTATGGCTGGCAGTGAAAATCGACTGAGAGGAGAGTGAGGGGTTGTCTTGGCTGGTCTATTTGTTGGCCTAGAGAAGAAAGCCAATGGGTCGATTGAGAGAGGAGAGGGACGATGGAGAGGCTGGGAGAAGGAAGGTCTGGTGAAGGGAGTTGTTGGCTGGCTTCTGCTTTTTTCTTTTGCAAAGGTAGGGGTGGCCAGTTTTGGTTTTGCCAAGGGAAGGGAGTAAGTCTGGTTTGTCTTTGGCAAAGAGAGTGGGCTGACCGAAAGGTTGTGTGCATGGAGGATGAGGTCGTGGCTAAGGGGAGAAGAAAGAGGGAGCAGACGTTGGAAGGGGGCGGCGACCCTACTTGGAAAAGATAAAAGATTGGTTTTTTAGTTTTTTTATGTTGCCCTAAATTATTTGTTTCAAAATTTCCCCCCATTGTTGTTTGGGCACTTTCAATCGTCGAGGTTTTTTTTCCGCACTTGCCCTGAGTGTGGGGTGTGACCCTAGTGGGGTGTGACCCTAGCTAATGTTATTTTTTAAAAATGTTACTAGGCTCAAAAGGTGACTACAAATGATATATTTTAGCCTCGTCAAAGGATTATCAAAGATGACCTTTCTTAATCTCAAACACATGCACTTAAGATTAGTAAGCCCTGCTTTCGCGAGTATGCAAAGTGATTTCTCATTATTAATTCAAATAAAACTCAACTTTCGAGTCACCTCATGGTGTTTTTTTTTGTTCGTTTTTTTTCAAGTTTTCTAGTTGTACGGTTACCTTTCTAAGGAATCACTTGAATTTCTAGAACTCATTTGTTTTGGACAAACACCAATATGATTTCTGTTTTTGTACTAAACTTTGAAATCTCAAAAATCCTTGTAAACATGGGTGATCATGCATAGTTTTGGAAGAAAAGGGAAACATACCAAAAGATTCTTAGTGTAATGGTTTCATGCGTAAAGATTATGCTCAATGTGTTATTTGCATGAAACAACAACAAAAATGAAGGCATGTCATGAACACAGGAAAACACATGATCTTATTAATAAGAAAAGCTCATTTAACTAAAAAAGTCTTGTGGCATTATGAGCTTACCAACAAAATTGAAACAAGTTGAAACAAAAATCTAGAAGTTTTGTAGTCATGATCAAACAGAGGTAGTTATTTTTGGACAGAACAAGAACAAGCTCCATTCTGCAACTGTGGTGCAATTCCCCTTCGACAGCCTTTCCACAAAAGCTTTTATAGAAATGATGGATTGTGTTGAGGCTCTTGACCATATTTGCCCCTTATTTCTTTGGGCTGAGTCGTTATTGGGGTTTGAACAAAGATGATAGGTCAGTTGGAAGGAACTTCACCAAAGTTATTTCTCAGTATTTGCTCGAGTAAGCTAGAGGCGAATCACGCTTATCTTCAGAGACTCCAACTCTTCTTAAAAATGGATGTTACGGCGAGCACACTCTTCATCTTCCATGTTTTTCACTCAAAGTTGGGTGTTATAGACTTGTAGGGGACCTACTTTTCATCCCGGTATATGCATGATAAATGTATGAACATGTAATTTATATGATGAACTCGCCCTTTGTGGGGTGACATATGATCGTAACTCTTGAATGATGAAAGAAGAATCTTGACGCTTGCTTAAACTCTACAATGAAGATTTCCTGAGTGACGATCATTATATCACCCACAAGTCTTGAGTTCAAGATGCTTCAAGAAGGGTTTGCCTTAATGCAACTAAAAGTAGCACATTCAACCTAAGGACATGTTCTATTCATTATATGAACATGGGTAGGTTTTCTACCTAGTCTCAAAAGGGTCTCATATCTGCCAAGTGACGATCTTCATAAAGAAAATATAGGGGCGTTGCAAGAAATGGTTAAGGCACGTATACCCACCATTACCAAGCAGACACTCAGATATGAGTTGAGTGTTTCACACGTCTAAACCCTGACCAATAGTCATAGGGCAGATCGCTAGTTCCCCATCTAACCTAGAAGTATATGTGTGCTTTTAAAAAATAAAAACATGTGATGCATGAGGCAATTTTATATAATGTATGGAAAAAAAAACATCAACAAAACAAGCCAAAAAGCGAAACTTAAACACGTCAAATACACAAATCTTAGTCCAATATTGTCAAAAATAGTACCTTCCCCAATGGAGTAGTCATTCTGTCGCACGTCCCTGCGCGACGTCTATTGGCGATTTTCATTCATTTGCTTGATGATTGGGAGTCGCCACCTAGTATTTGATTAAGGGTCACTAGGAAACCCAAGTGTAATGGTCTTTGTCAGATATTCAAGGGCAAAGAACTGGTTGTGACTAGGGAAGGGATTAGCACCCCTAGTGCACCCTACCTGAGGTAAGCTGCTTCGTGGTTTTGATATGTTAAAGAAGTTTTAAAAATTTTGTCTCCATTTTTATTTAAATGAAACAACGCGTTTTGTCCAAAACGAGACCGTTTCATGTTAAAAAAAAGGTGCCAAAACACGTCAACTTCCAAATTAGTCCTCAATTTGTCCTTTGTTCATTTAAGTCCTCAAATACAAATTTGATTTTAAGAATCAATTCGATTGCATCCCTGCCAACTTCAATCGCCGGCCCTAAAGTTGGCCACCTTTTTCACTTTAGTCCTTGGTTTTGAATTTGTGCATTTTGACCCTCAATTGATTAATAAACTTCAAATTTCTTCAATTTGGTCCCTGATTTGGTCAATTCAGTCCCTCTATTTACTCATATTTTCTAGTTTAGTCCTTGGTTTTGGATTTATTTAATGAAGTCCCAATTGGCCACCAAACTTCAATATTCATGCAATTAAGCCCCTGATTTGACCATATCAACTCTTAAAAATTGTAACTTGACCCCTGAACTTTAATTCCTTCCAATTAAATCCAAAATTGACTTAAAAATCAATTTTTCTTGTAATCAAACCCTCTATAAATTTAATTAAACCTTCAATAAAATTCAATTGAGTCTATAAACCTCTGATTTTGGACTTTTCTCCTCAAATTGAATTTTCTTTTTCAACAGGGCTCTTATCAGTCAAATATATACTGTCAAATTTTATCTTTGTATTTTTAAACCTCCTCAATCAATTTCTAACCATTTTTTGGGCGCTCCAGCATCCTATTCTCACTACTACTATTATTATTACTTTTATTATTTTTTTGGATTTCTTCCGACTATATATATATATTATTTTTTTAGTTTTTTAGTGCGGGGACCCAAAAATAGGTTACAACAAAAACAATGAAAATAATTTTATATATGAATTACATTGCAACTGTAATATCTAACCGTTCGAATGGATCTATACTGGACTAGTCCTCCAACTTTCTCAAACAGTAAATGTATGGATATATGCTTAATTGAGTCAAAAAATGATGGAGGGAATATCATCTCAAGTTTGCATATTGTCTCGACTATATTTGTTTCACGCCTCTCAATGTGATCAACATTCAACTTGTTGGAGCATATATCTTGTTGCATGTCCCCCGCGTGGCATCCAATGGTGTTTTTTTCATTTGTTTTACTAGTTTTGAGAGTCGCCACCTATTATTTGGTTAAAGACTACTAGGAAACCTGGATATACTGGTCTTGTCAGAGATTTAAGAGTAAGGGACTGGTTGTGGCTAAAAAATGTATTAACACCCCTAGCGCACCCTACTTGAGGTAAGTTGTTTCGTGATTTGATGTGATTTTAAAACATAAAATATTAGCCAAATGCTAAAGCTTTAATAAATCAGTTATTAAATCCTAGAATATATGCAGAAAGATGTTCTTACATTTTCATAGAAATTACAACATGATTTTATTTGTCCATTAGATATTTGACCATATTCAAATTAAACACTTAGTTCTTTTGTCTTTTTTATTTTATAATTCAATAACATACATAAAAAAATACAAACACACACATCCTTTTTTATTATGTTTTTTCTAACACACCCATATGTAATTACAAATAACAAAAATGAGATGGCTTTAGGGTTAGAGTTTTTTTTATTTGCCCTCAATGTTTGTTTCTGAATTCCTCTTGTAAATTTTCTCCTTTCTTGTTGTGTGTGTTGTGACCTCTATTTATAGGCAAAGTGAATTGGTCCCCAAAACACATTGGTCTTCCAACTTTTTTATTTTTTGTCAATTTTGATTTCTTATTTTTTTGTATTTTTAAAAGCGAGCAATATCAACATTGACTCAACAAGGAAAATAAGTGATTGTAAAATTAACGCGTTAAAATTTGAACGCGTTCAAACCCCTTTGAAAATTTAAATTTTTCTAAGATGACGTTGAATATGCTAAAAACGATCCAAATATTTTTTGGGGGCTTCATTGTTTTTTTTTTTTATTTTTTGGTTTTTTCTGAAAATTTATCAAAAACATAGGTCAAAAATTGGGTAGCAACATATCTCAAAAGAAATGACTGATCTCCGTGTGTGCATCCCATATCCCTTTTGGCAATAAATCACGATAAGCTAATTGAATGTGTGTTTGCATAAACATGTGTCAGTCATGACTCTTCATTCCATACAATCTACATTCCTCTATAATAATCAACCTTAATATGTTCGAGGCATGTCCACCAGAAAAACACAGACTCTTAAACCATTTGTAGACTGGTATTTGTGCATTTTTCTCTAACACGAAACTTTCTCTTCGTTTTGCGACCTATGACCCATCAAAAACCAACTCTATATTTTTATGGTTACAAAACCAAACTATATCCAATCTAGCCTTGATGTTGTCTTCTGTCTTCCCCTTCACATTCATGACGGTGTTGAAAATGTTTTCAAACACGTTCTTTTCTATGTGCATGACATCAAGGTTATGACAGAGGAGATTGGTCTTCCAATAAGGAAGCTCCCAAAAAACACTTCGCTTACCCATTTGTGGGTCAAACCAAAACCATAAAACTTATGCTTACTTGATTGGAAACCAAACACAATGTCACCGTACTCTGATACATCATACAATTCTTCACTAGAGAGACGTGGGGGTGCAACATCCTTTTCAACTCTGCCAACAAAGAAATCTTTTATATTCTTTATGTACCTGTGATTCATTGGCAAGAAACGACGGTGATAGTAAAAAAAAGAAGCTTTACCTTCGTTTGTTAGCGTGAATGCCTTGTTGTTTTCCATGCAGTATGAACATGCTAGTTTTCCATGCTTGCTCCAGTTAGAAACCATTCATAAGCTGGAAAATCATTAATAGTCCACATCAAAGCCACTCTCATAAAAAAATTTTGTTTCCTCGATATATCATAAGTCAAAGCTCCGGAGGACCAAAACTGCATCAACTCACCAATCAACGATCAAAGACAAACATCTATATTCCGGCTCGAACTGGGTATGACCGACCAACAAATGACCGAAATGGGTTGAATCCTTCTGTACACAACCCAAGATGCATGTTCCTTGATTCAGCTGAAAAGTAAGGATGCATACTGTTAAAGTGTTTCCATGCTTCGCCGTTAGAAGGATGCACCATCATTCTATCAACTGCATCATGTGATTGGTGTCATGTCATATGCTCAACAGTTCTTGGTGACATGAATAACCTCTGTAGTCCAAATATGATTGGAAAGTATTTAAGTTTTTTATATGCCATGAGAGTCTTTCCCCTTCTAGTTATGGGTTTGTAATGGGAATGCCCACATGTCATACACTCGGTCAGCTCAACATTTTCAATGTAGTGTAACATATAAAAGTTAGGACACATGTCAATTTTCTGGTATCTTAAATTGAGGGGTTTCATCATGAACTTTGCAATATAGAAATTATCTTTCAGCCTGTTCCCTTCAGGTAAAATGTTTCTCCCCCATTCGATAATTTTGTCATAACCGGCCTCACTTAACCCGTGATCTGACTTGATGGTGAACACCTATGCTACGGTCGATAATTTATTGTGGTTCATATAGCCATCCCATAATGGTTTGTCAGAATCTTTCAACATATCAAAAAACATTATTGCATCTACATTAGCTTCTTCTTCTACGATTGGACATTGACTAACATTACCTTGATTCATTTGCAACTCCAAACACGTTGCTAGCACTAGAAGTTGACCCAACCACTCTTTATCCATGCTCTCATTATGAACAAATAGTTCTTTGTGTGCATACCAACACAAGTAATCTTTCATAAACCTTTTGTGTAGAAGATGCATCATTACAACATCTAGATGCAGATACTTTTTATTTTGACACTTCCTGCATGGACACCTAATACCGCCTCCAGTAAAATTTCTAGGAATAAATGTTACGAAATTAATAAAACCCTGAACTCCATTACAATAATCCATCCTTTGCAATCCTTGAGGTGAATCTCAATACATCCATGAACGATCATCCATGACTTCTATCAAACCTCTATAAAATTATGATGACAACATGTATTAATTAACTATGTTAGGTAAATAAATTTGTAAAAATATTGGTTTACCTTAGGATTATCCAATAAACTAATTAAAACTTCTCATAAATATTCATTATCAATTATTAACATCCATACAAATTTATACATATAAATTTATAAAAATTACAACTCCACAATAGCATTGATAAAAATTAAAATGGACCCTTAAACAGACTATTAATTATTTCATCACAACACATGTAATTCTGTAATTTAACAAAGTTTTAACAATTTACAAACAAATATAATTTTACAAAATCTAAAACAAACCGTAACAAGTACAAAATTATACATTCATACTACAAGTTTGTTTGAGAAATAAGAATAAAACATGTAAATACACTAACAAAATACATATACTAAAAAAACAAATTGACATTTAAATGTTCAAATTAAAAATGATAAATTTACATATAAAAAATAAAATCCACAATAAATCAAAACACGGATGTTGTGACCATAAAACTTAAAGAAACATGACTTGTGTTGAAAAGAGGGGGATATTTTTAAGGGGGTGGTTGTTTGCAGTTTGAGAGGGGAGAGTTGGGATGAGAAAGAAAAACAAGAAATAGGGGAGAAGAGGGTCGGCAGAATGGTGATATATTAACTTTTACCGATGGAATCACTGACGGACACCTTGTATCAATACTTCTGATGGTGAATTGGACACGTCACTGTACGGAGATCCTAATTCGAATCTCTCGATCATTCTGTTGGTAAAATTGATCGCATAAACTTCCACGTTATCGAACAAATATTTTTAATTTTTTTTATATATTTCGTATGTAATTTCATTGGTATGTACCGATGGAATTACTGACAGAATAGTGTCTATTGGTAATGATCACCGTAATTTACCGACATAATTATCCCGTCGGTAATTCTGTTGGTTTTAGGTGAATTTCTAGTAGTGAATATCGTTGATATTCAATGAAAAAAAAAAATTTGTTTTAGTGTTATTTTATTATAAAATTTTTATATAAGTTTCTCATATTTATTATTCTTATAATTTTCAAACAGATGTGTAAAAATAATCAATTAATATTTTTTTAATTCTTCATTGAAACTGAAGGATACATTTTTTCTTCTTTAATTCAAGTCATTAAAAAATTTAAGAATATTTTTTAAATTTATATTAGTTTTTATTCAATAAACGATGCCACTACTAGAAAACAATTGCTTGAAGGAGAAGATATAATTTTGACAAAACAAATATTTTTCCTCCATGATTTTAATCAATTATATTAGAAATCAATTTTATAGTTACGTTAAAGGGTAAGCTATATATTTACCCTTATAGATTTATCAATATTTTACTCTTACTCTTATCATTTTAAATTTTCAATGCTACCTAAGTTTCAATTTTGCCTTTAAAAACTAAAAAAAAACTAACCTTTTTCAAAATTTATATTATTGATTATTACTTTTCTCTCATCTTTTCTTTTAAAATCCACATTATACACTATAATACTAGTTGTATTGGCCGCGTATTACCGCTTGTTTGCAGAACATACATGTTTGATGGTGATATAATTACGAAACAATGTTGAATAAGAAAAACAATTTGAAGGTGTGATGGAGTTAATGTTACATGAAGTTAAAGCAATGTAGGTGAAGCAAAATTGAGTGAATTTGAGCAAAATCTAGTGTGTGAAAGAGCTTCATATTGTATAAAAATGAAAAGAGCTAAAACCTATGTAATTGAAGGGGACAAATTGATTAACTAATATTTTAAAAAAAGTTGGACCATACATGTACTATTCTATCTAGCCACAACAAAAATGTTTGCAAAGAAGAAGGGAAGGTGAAGTTAATGTGTTGCCAAGATGAAGCAAATACAATAAAATTAAAGTTAGAAAGTAGATGTGTAAAACCCGTTTGGGAGTATGGTTACGGTTGCTTTTCAAAGTGTTTTTCACTTGGAATTGCATCAAAATGATATCTTTTTATTTTTAAAAAATTATTTTTGATATCAGTGCATCAAAATGATTTGAAAACACCAAAAAAATATTAGTTTGAAACAAAGAAAGTTGAGAATAATAGAATGGCTTAGGTTATGCCTTAGCCATCCTTTTCTATTTATATATATGTGGCAGAACACGGCAATAACCATAGGGATTACAACATTGGAGTAATCCTACATTAATTTTCTATTCAGATATATACATGCTATACATTATAATATGCCCCCTCAAGTTGAGGGTGGAGGATCGACCCGAAGCTTGAAATGAAAAGCAGTAAAGGAGTTAGTAGAAAGCGGTTTGGTGAAGACCTCTGCAAGTTGGTCTTGAAAGGGGATAAAATGAATCTGCATTTCTTTCTTCGCAACCTGGTTACGGATAAAGTGATAATCGACCTCAATATGCTTAGTACGAGCATAGAAAATAGGATTCACTGAGAGATAGGTCGCGCTAAGGATATCACACCAAATGATAGGAGCAGAGACGGAGGGAACCTGCAGATTTGTTAACAAATAGTGAAGCCAAATGACCTCAGCAATACCGTTTGGTAAGGCTTTATACTCAACCTCGGTAGAGGAGTGAGCAACTGTGTGTTGCTTGCCGGATTTCCATGAAATCAGCGTCTGACCAAAGAAGACAAGGTAGCCACTTGTAGACTTGCCACCATCAATACTACTAGCCCAATTTATATCTGTAAATCCATGTAGAGCAAAGGTGGAACCTCGAGTGATATGAAAACCATACGATGTCTTACCTTTGAGGTATCGTATAATACGCATAACGACGACCCAATGAGAAACTATAGGAGCATGCATAAACTGACTGACTCTGTTAATAGCAAAGCAGATATCTGTGTGGGTGAAGGTAAGATACTGAAAAGCACCCATGATTTGACAAAACCATGTAGGATCAGAGAATGGATTATCCGGCAGTATAGTAACTTTCAAAAGAGAGACTTGAGTATCAACGAGTTTGCAGGAAGTCATACTAGCACGAGTGAGGATGTCAAGAATATATTTATGTTGAAACAACATCAAACCCATACCTGTAGACTGAACTTCAATACCTAGAAAATAGTAAACTGCGCCTAAGTCACAAAGCGTGAATTCTGACCTTAGTAACTGTATCAAGCGATAAAGCATAGCAGAGTTGCTACCCATAAGCAGGATATCATCTATATACACTAGAAGATAAAATATATTAGTTCCATCATACAATATAAACAGGGAGGTGTCAACCTTGGAGGCTCGAAAACCAATGGAGAGCAAAAAATCACTCAGACGAGTGTACCCTGCCCTCGGTGCCTATTTTAAACCATACAATGACTTCTGCAATCTGCACATATGAGATGGAAGAGTAGAGTCAACAAAACCTGGAGGTTGTTTCATGTAGACCTCTTCAGTAAGAACGCCATTGAGAAAGGCATTATGAATATCAAGTTGATGAATCTTTTAATTGCGCGAAACTGCAATGGAGAAAACTAATCGGACGGTGGCCTGCTTAATAACTGGACTGAAGGTTTCAGAATAATCAATGCCTTCCTGTTAGGTAAAGCCTTTAGCAACAAGGTGTGCTTTATAACGCTCAATGCTACCATTAACACGGTATTTGATCTGGTACACCCATCTACTGCCAACAATGTTCATCGAAGGATGAAAGGGAACTAAAGACCAAATGCGATTATAGCGCAAAGCCTTGATCTCATCACATATAGCATCATGCTAAACAACATACCTGTTAGCATCAGAGAATGCAAGAGGTTCAGAAGAGGGAGAGTGGTAGTGGAAGCAACCAGATATGTTGTCTTCGGCTGCTGAGGTTGAAGGACCATAGGATGTTTGCTGATCAAAGGCGATAATGCAGGAGAAAATGGTGGCAGTGAGGTGACCTGCTGCAGCGGATAAAAGGAGAAAATAATCATAAGATTCAGTCCAACCGGAGGGGCTGAGGGAGAATCTGCCGCAAGTAGAAGACTGTCAATAGAGGAGGGACTGTAAGTAGAGGTTGAATTTGCAATAACATTGTCACTGGCCAAATAAGGTGAAGTATAAGAGGGACTAGAGATTATCCCAACACCAGTAGGGGTGGCGTGCTAGTGGCTAGATGAGACCGATGGACAAGTTGAACCTACATCATAATGGTTAGATAAACATGCATGTGATGATAGGCAGGGGAGGGGCAGAGGTTGTGGCAGGTTAGCTGTTTGGGGTGGCAGAGCTGTATGGGTGGTTAACAGTGGGGAGTGGAGCAGATTTGGGAGGAGGGCAGTGGCAGGTTGGGTGGGGGGAGTGGTCGAGACCTTTGCAATTTATTTAGAATTATCAAATGGAAACACAAGTTCATGGAAACAGACATGACAAGAGATATAAATGCATTGACATGCAATGTCAAAACATCGATAACCAAGGTTTGAGGAGCTGTAACAAATTTTTTTTGAAAAGGAACAAAAATCCAATTTATGATTGTTATATGGACATAAAAAAGGAAAGCAGAGACACCCAAAAGTACGGAAAAAATGATAATCAGAAGACCGTTGAAACAAATAATCAAACGGAGATCTATGTGCAAGAACAGGAGTAAGCATGCGATTTATAAGATAAACAGAGGTTTCAAAAGCATAATTCCAAAATCGGAATGGTGCTTTACATTGCCCTAGAAGAGTAAGTCATGTTTCCATAATATGGCTATGACTACGTTCTCCTTTGCCATTTTGTTCATAAATAGGAAGACAAATCAGATGATGATGGATACCAATGGTTTGAAAGAAAGTGGACAGTTTATGGTATTCACCGCCCCAATAAGTTTGAATATATTTTATTTTTAATGAAAATTAACGCTCAACGAGAGTCTGAAATTGATGAGAAATAGAGTAAACATCATACTTGACAACGAGAGGATAATGTCATATATATTTTTTGTATATGCATCAACAAAGATAACCAAATAACGATATCCATCCAAAGAAAAAAGGGGAGCAGGACCCCATACATCACTGAAAATTAATTCAAGTGGAGTAGAAATTTTGTGACTCGTAGGTTCTAAAGACAGAGCGATGATTTTCCTAAAGGACAACTTTGACATTCAAAATTAAGATGTTTATTGTTACAAATAATCTTATTTTTCGATACTAACAATTGAAAAATACGAGACGTAGGATGACTTAGTCGACGATGCCATAAATCAGCAGAAACAGAAATGCAGGGAGACCAATAGGCTTGAGGAACTAACATGACGGAAGACCTAGACAAAGAATAGAGACCATATTTACTCTGACCTAAGAGAAGGACTTCATTGGTGTTGAGATCTTTGACATAAAACATAAAAGGGTGAAATTCAAAATAAACATTGTTATCAAGACAAAGTTTCTGAACATAAAGCAAATGTTCTGTGATTATAGGAACATGAAGAACATTAGACAAGGTGAAATAATGATGAGGTGTATATATTTTGGTATGACCGATATGAGATATAGGAAGTCCCTTACCATCACCAACATGCAAATTATTGTTACTGAGATATGGTTCTAAAGCAGCCAAAGTTGCAAGGTCAGGTGTGACGTGTTGATTTGCACCAGTGTCCAGAAACCCATTGACATTTCCTGTTGAGGAGAGATTACACAGTGCCTGATTTGCATTAGGATGCTATCCATAACCCTGGTGCTAGAGTTGAGGGCAGTGAGGGGTTGTATGGCCAAACATTTAGCACAATTGGCAGCGTGGATTCTGCCCCCTACTGCGTTGCAAATTGCCCTGCCAATTTCCTTGTCTGCTGTTACTGGTGGAGGAGCTGTGGAGGCTGCGAAAATCTAGTCTGGACACTACAGATCGGTTGCCTCTACTGCTAAACTAGTTGTGACGCCAGCCTCTATGGAAACAGCCTCTGTTGTGGCCAAAGTTTCCAAAGGTATGGCATTGAGAAACAAAGGCAGAAGGAGGTGTGTTGGGCGTGGGCAGCAGAGGAGCATTGATGGCAGCAGACCCCATGGATAGATGGGATGATTTGTGAATAAATTTATGCGTGAGGAGATGACTGTGAAGATCTGCATATGGTAGAGGTTCGGCCTTAGTAACAAGGCTTGTTACTAATTCTTTAAACTCTCCCTGAAGGCCACGAAACACATATAAGTTGAAATCCTCTAGTGAAACAGGCTGGCCAACAACGGCTAATTCATCAAACAAGGCCTTAGCTTTTTGCATAAATTGAGTTACCAATTCATCAACTTGTCGAAGATCTTGAAGAGAGCCATGAAGTTGCATAATACGAGAGTTTGATGTGGAAGCTAGAGCTTGCTCAAGTGTGCGCCAAGCAGAACATGAAGTCTGGCAGCCAATAACAAGATGTAGAACTTCCATGAATAGCGAGGAAAGTAGAGCACTCAGATTGAGTTGGTCATGTTGCTTCCAATGAAGAAAGAGTTGATTTACTTGAAGAAAGGTACCATCAGCAGCAAGAACATGTGGATAGGGGCAGGTGTTGGAGCCATCAATAAAGCTGAAAACTCCTTGACTTGGGAGATACAACATCATCTATATCCGTCACTAGAGATAATTGGTGTTTGTTAACTTGAGCGAGATGACTTGGTGAGTGTGGGAGAGGCAGATAATGGCAGCGACAGAGGCGGCAGAAAATGCATCAGAAGAAGGCTGCAATAGGGGAGTATTGTTGGGATTGAAGATGGTGTGAGCACCAGCTGTGGGTTGTGGCCACGACAGAATAGAAGCAACAGAGGAGGATAAGGGTGCTGTGGCAGGGGAAGGAGCTAGCACTGTCGGTGCTGTAGAAGAAGAGGTAGCGGGCGGCTGTGATGAAGAGTCCATTGCAGAGAGAGAGGGGAGGAAGTGTTTTAGTTTATTTAGGGCTCTGATACCAAGTTGAGAATAATAGAATGACTTAGGTTGTGCCTTAGCCAACCTTTGCTATTCATATATATGTGGCAGAATACGGCAGTAACCGTAGGGATTATAGCATTAAAATAATCCTACATTAATTTCTTATTCAGATATATACATGCTATACATTATAATAAAGAAAAAATAAAAAAATTTAATTTTTTATAAAAGTGCTTTTGAAACTAAAAAACAAATAGGGTTAGGTAATCCATTTTAAATTGAAGAAATTAAACAACACAAAAAGTAACTTGAAATTAAGGGTCAACGGTTTTCTTTGTTATTACATCCATTTTGTAGAATGTTTTTTTGCTCATTTCTTTTTGTCTAGCTAACAATATTAGAATTGATTATTCATGTCATATCTAACTATAAAAATATACTCCATCTCAAGCATCAGTTCCGTGGCACTTTTTGACTGGTGGTAGGCTCTTCTTGTTGCAGTGTCTATTGTAGTTTCTAGGAGTTATATTCTAGCCTTTACAATTTCTTGACCAGAAAGTGCTTTGCCCACTGTTTACATTATAAGAAATTTGTATCATGCTCTTGCCCTTAGTCCTATTATGAGAGTAGGAGTCTTTCCTGTGGCCGCCGGAGTGCTTCGTAGGCAGTGCTTTCTCTTAGTTTGAAGGAAGCATTCTAATGGTTTAACAATTATAAATCTTCACTGGCAACATATTTTTTTGCCGACCGAACCACGTTTCAACTTTCCAGGTTTAACGAGTTTAGGTCAACTGGAAATCATAGTAATAACATCAATTGGGTAAATCTTCCGACATATGTTAACTTTTTGGATCATCTTCTATAGCATTTCTTTATTGAAACTTAAACTGAGACAAAATATGTAGAGGAAAAACTTTGCACTGTATTTAAAGTAGCGGGAGGAGAGTCTTGTGCAAGTGAAAAGGCAATGAATGTCGTCAATGAAGTGAAATGAATAGCATAAAATTAAAGGTAAAGGTTGTTGTTAGCATTTCCATTCTATTAATTTCGACAATAAAGAAGGAATTAAATCCTTTTTTTCAAACTAATTAAGCAACTTTGTCTTTGTATTTTTCTGTTACACACCTTGTGGCACAAAATTAAAAGTATACCTATCATTAAAAGACACAATGCACTTAAAAAAACAAAAAACAAAAATAGTCACCTTGTGTTTGGTAGTTTAACAACAGTCTCAAAAAGAGCGAATGCCTAAGAGGTTTCACTGTCCAGCTCTAAAATAACTGAAAAATTACTTTGGGATTGTCGAAGGACGGAGAGGCAATGTCGAGCTTGAAGAAACCAACTCAGTTTTTTAATCAATCTGAAATTCTCTATACAAATGAAAATGCGGATTTTGGGTTTGTAGTTGTGTGGATTTTAGTGAATGGAACAAGTGTTGAAATCCCATAAACATATGTATAAAGAAGGGTGTTTGTTGAAAAAACAATTAGTCTCTGTATAAAGGAGTTAAGATGGAAGGTGTGTTGCGATGTCGCGGTCATATAAATTAATTACCCTAATTTAAATAAACAAGATAGTATAGAGCAAGTAAGGGGTCAATTCCATGAAAAAGATTTAGTTCATATTTTTATGCTATACAACATGTAATGGAGGGATTTTGAGGTTATCTAAGCTATAAAAGAATAAAACAATCAAGCAAAATTAAATAAATCAGAAAACTATCGAGCGATAAACGTTGGTTTCAAGTAAACATTCACCTATAAAAATCAGAACCGATCATTGAAACGAAAAACTAATTTATATTCTGAATCTTTATTTTTTTCTTAATATTAGTTAGTTAACCGATCCGCAATGTAACTAACCCTAACCAGTAAACAATCACAGTGTCCGTACTAATAATTTTATTCAATAGCACCCTTAAGAACTAGATAAATTGATTGATCTAGACAACATAACTGTCTGCAGTTCATGTTTGATTTTTTTGAATGTTCTCTGTAAGATTAATAACATAGATCCGCCACAATTATTAAACTCAGTTGCTTCACAAGTTTATATACCACAACTACAGTTTTGATATCAAACTTAGCAATAGATTGTTCATAATAATAACTTAGAATCCGCTCTATCAATTAAAATAAACAATCATAGGACATAAGCATAGAAAAACAAACATATTCATCGTATAAACTGAAAAAAAAATAAAATAAATCTTACAGTTCTTGAAATCTGAAGGTTTCTATCTTCTTGCAACCATGAAAAAGAATTTAGCCTTGCATGTCTATTGAAACACTAATCAAAAGGAAAGTATAATGCATGATTTCAGGTTTTTTAGAGGAAAGGGCATTTTTCTTCTCTTCTAGCCACCACCTCCTTTCCTTTCTCTCTTTCTTTTCATTTGATAGGAAACTCCAATCCCTTTTACCTACAAAATAGTCTTTACCTAGGTAGACAATTTACATTCAAGAGAAATGGCCTTATATAAAATCTTCTAGCTTTGACTTTGAACTTAAAAAGATTTAAATTGTCGAAATAAAGACTGGGATGTCGATTTGGATACTTTGGAAAATAATTTGGACTTGTTTCTTCACAAAACCTGTCTGCTGGCAAAATTCATGTGTCATCTTAGAAAACGCATATCTCTCTTATATGAGTTCCTTTTCTACTGAAATTAGGTAGACTAATATGTCTTTGAGTCAGGAATCCAACAAAATTAAGTTTGCATCAAATCGACTTCTCTAGCTCAAGTTATTCAAGTTAGAATGGTTGAATATCAACACTGGCAGAATGCGAGATCTGTTTTTGAGGGCTTCAATTTCCATGCTATTTCTTCTTTTATTTTTCTTGCCATATAGAAAGGTATGGATGTTAGTTTTTTAATACCACTGGAATCACTTTATTGTGACTTCTAGAACTCAAGCTTTGCACAAAACATCGATCGGAGATCAAATTTGTTGATTATCTCAAATTTCCATCGTTTTGAATCTTACATCCAAAAGTGCTTTCAAAACATAAAACAAAGAATATCAAGGTATTTTATATATAAACCATAGGCAAAATACTAGGTAAATATGAATAAAACTATCAAATAAAATGGTTGGTGTCATTATTTGTGCAAATAAAGGGATTCTAGCGAAGCACGACAGTAGGTTTGTTGAGGTAAATTAACAGAAAAATTACCTAATCTTGGTCCAGTTCAGAGGGACGATGGTGCTTGCTTGGTGTACCATGTGTTTCTAAAATGGTAGATGGACCACGATCAAGTAATTTAGAGTCAGTTAGAGGATTAGCTGCAGCAACTGATTCGGAGCTGAGAATTAAAACAAAAAGGCCATTAGTTTTGTATGTGCCTCGCTTAAGCAAGTGAAAGAACTGGTATTTTTTAAAATGAAAAGCAACGTCTTTTAAATGACAGAAAAGAGGTGGTTGTAACCTTTGAGGAGGTGTTTCATCTTCGAAGAGTAGCTGTCTTTTTGCTTGTAATGGCAGAGTATTGATGACAGCTAGGTGGTTGCATTGGCAAGAGTTGTGGTTGCTGCAAAAAAGCAGCATCAGCTCTAGATGGTGCAAGGGTTGCCTGAGTTGTTGAGTCCAATGAAGAAGAAGCTTTATAGCATGCAAGTCTAGTTCAGCAGGTAGATGTGGAACTTCGGCAGTCATATTTTCATAAAAAACATTGGTGATAATAATGTCACAATGGTTGATGACAACTGACCGAAAAGCTCCAAACCTATGCTGAAAAATCTTGACCTTGTTTAATTTGTCAATCATGTTAGGTGGAATGCAATCAACAAATCCTTTGTCACAGGGATAATTGTGGGTGGAGGAACCAAAGAAATTTTTAGCAATTTTCCCAACCAGTATAAAGATCACGACAACATCATTGCCATCACTAACCACACAATCAACTCTAAACCTGAGTAAATGTTTAAATGTGAGATGAATAAATAGAAGGCATGGCTGAAACTATGAAAGTATGCGCAGCAACAAAAAAAATCTTAACCATGGAACTAGTGCTACTTCATTGTGTTCAATACATCCAAACATTGTGCCTTTCTCAGACAAAGATTTTGAGCATTGGGGGCAACTTTGATACCACCAACCTCTATGAAGATCATAGTTAGTTATTGAAGCTTTGCAAGTAAATCTTTCGTTCTACACATCATTAAAACACATTATAGTTAGATGTGCATTTATGAAGAGCACAATTAATGTTGAAAGAAAGACAAAGCATAGGAACTAAAGTGGAGTTTATTGTTGACATGTCTTGTGGTGATATGGATCCATACAAATAATCTCTTTGATTGTTTTTTTTGTTTTCATTTATTTGTTCTACGATGGATCAAATAGCGTTTCTTGAAGCAAATAGCTGCTGGACCTTAATAGGGAGGTGGTCATAGCTAAGAATAAAAGAAGTTAATGCTTGAGTTGAAACACCAGGAGTTAATTAATCTAATAATATAAGTGAAGTAATAAGAAAAGAGGAGTTGGCTTACTGATGATTATATGGAAGAATCTCAGGATTATCTGGGTTGAAATACCATAAGAACACAACAGTGCTAGTGAGATTTAGTTTTCCTTGTAGTAAAAGGAAGCAAATAGAAGAAAATGATCCAAAAGTCAGTTCCACCATAATAGGAAGAAGACATGAATGTTAGAATGAAAAAACATAAAAAGATCTGAAAAGAAGATGTACAAAATTGCAATAGTATTTTCAAAATTTAGTTAAATGACAATGGTAAGAACGTGCAAACTCAAGGGACAATGTTTGATGAGGGAAACCTTGAAACTCGGTTACGTAAAAGCCAACAGAAGCAACAATAACTTGATATGCTTGCCTGTGCAACACAGAATCATCGAACTTCTAGCAACGTCAGCCCAAAGAGTTATTTTAAGCTCGTCGATCGCCCCTGTACGAAGGATGAAAAGAAATTGGTAAAGCTATTAAAGTTGTTGAAGTAGAAAGAATAAACTAAACAACCTGATCGATGTTTTTGAGGATAAACTTTCTCTTGTCTGTCACGTCCTTCCCTCTAACTAACACTTGATCAATGGTTGATAAATTGGCACTCAACAAACGCCAGAAACTGATGAAAAATATTAAAAACATCAAACTTAGCAACCAAAGGATAAAATAAGATAAACTTTGCATGGGCATCCATAAACATAACAAAATAGCAAAAACTATCAAAAGACAACATAGGGAAGGGACCCCAAACATCACTAAAAATCAAGTCAAGTGTAGCTCGAGTTTTATGACCCATAGTTTTTAGAGTTATTCGAGACGACTTGCCTAGAGGGCACACAGGACAACTAAAATTAAATTGATTTAACGTACATGACACCCTTTTATTTTCACCAAAAAAAATATAGAATACATGGACTAGGATGCACAAGCCGACGATGTCGGACATTAGCGGAAGTAGGGAAACATGTAGATGAGAAAACTTGAGGCAATGATGTTGCAGACAACTCAGAAAAAATATATAAATCATCTCTACTCCGACCGGAAAGGAGCACTTCCTTTGTCATGAGATCCTTAACATAAAAGAAAAAATAATGAAATTCAAAAAAGATGTTATTCTCAAGAAAAAACTTTTGAACAAATAGCAGAGGTTTTGTAATGTTAAGAATATGTAAAATATTAGATAACGTAAACGTGTTGGGTGAACGAATTTTAGAATGAGCAATATTCAAAATAACAAGGCCCTTACCATCACCAATATGCAGATGATCATTACCAAGGTAAGGTTCTGAACTCGTCATATTGGTTAAATTCGATGTTACATGATGATTTGCACATGCATCAGGAAACCAAGTAACAAGAGTAGTTGTAGGGGCTTTATTAAATGCGAGATTGGCATTGACTTGGAGAGGATGAGTACCAACTAAGAACACTGTTGAGTAGTATGTCCATATTCATAACACAACTGACACTTTACATTGCGATTATACCCACCAAAACGGTTACCTTGCTGCCCAAAATTTCTTATTGTCCAAGAGGGAGAACCAGAGGAGAACTGGTTTCCCTATTGTCCAAATTGTTGACTTGAAGTATAACTATGAGTGCTGAAGTTCTTGGCTGAGCCATTGCCATGATAAGAATTGTTGCGATTGTTGTGTCTCCAACCCCTAAAAAAACAAACCTGTCTACCAATATTGAAACTAGAGTGATGTTGCACAAAAAATGCAGCTGGCTGCTGCGTTAGAGTTGGTAACAGAGGAGCTGTTACAGCAGGTTAGAGAGTAGCTTTGTGGAGAAAATCATGTGTAAGAAGACTACTATGAAGATCAATGTAGGAGATGGGATCAACCTTAGAGGACAAGTTGGTGACAAGATCCTTAAAGTCGCTGCGTAACCCCCGAAACACATAGAGGTTGAATTCTGTCATGGAGATCGGTCTGCCAGCTGCAACAAGTTCATCAAACAAGACCTTTGCCTTCTACAAGTAGATGCTGGCAGAATCATCATTCTAGTGTGTAAATCTTTGAGTGAACCGTGAAGTTGCATAATCCACGAATTGGAAGGAGAGGCAAGAGCTATTTCCAGCGTACTCCAGATATCATGGGAGGAGCTACAATCCACCAAATGCAGGACTTCCACCGAGAGAGAGGATACAAGGGCGCTCTGATTAAGTGATCTTGCGGCTTCCATGATAAGCATGCAGGATTGACAGAGGGTGAAGATGTCGCAGCAAATGCCAGATGAGGAGGACATGGTGATGTGCCATCAACAAAGAGGTACACGCCTTGCCTTAAAAGAAATGGTTTCATCTGTATCCTCCAATACAGAAAATTGGTGTTGGAGAGCTTTAAAAAAATTACCTGTTGTGTATGAGGAAGAGGTATGATGGCAGCAATAGGAGTGGATGCATCATAGGTGGCGGAGAAAGAAGACTGAAGTGTTGATGCAATAGCAGCAGAGTGTTGAAGTTCTTGATTGTCCATAGGGCAAAGACAGGAAAAAGAAGGCTGCTGGACGATTTACTGCTCTGATACCAAGTTAAGATTAATTAAGAGATAGTCTTTTGTATAATTTTGATTGATTGTCAATAAAAACAACCATCCCTTTGTATTTATATCTTTAGGGTTGTATACAATACAATGATAGAATGTACTACATATGATAACTATTTCTGTATAATGGTATTTACATATATATATATATATATATATAGGGTTTGTTTCCTTAATATGGCAATCATGGCAATGGCTCAGCCCAGAACTTCAGCGCTCACAATTATGCTTCAGATCAGCAATTTGGACAACAGGAAACCGGTTCTCTTCTGGTTCTCCCTCCCTCACAGTTCCGATCTTCACATATGCCAGCTCCAATGTTTTCTGTGCGGAGAAGTTGGTGAAAAAAATAAATAAAGAAGAGGAGGAGGAGGAGTTGACACCTGCAATTCACTCTTTTAAAGCTAAAATTTAAAGTTATCTGAAACGAAAAAGAGGAATGACATTTTGTTTATCATTCAGAGCTCAGCTGTTAAATGTTAGTGCTTTCACGGAATATTATATGTTTCGCCATTGCAGCAGGTACGGGTTTAGAATCAAATCATCATTTGATGTTCGATAGCTACATAAGCACAAATTGTTTACCCAAAATTGAACAATTCTAACTCAATTCATAGACAGAGCCTTAGTTTTACTGGGATCTGCAAGGATCATCATCGGCCATCACCGGCCAATCCTCCTTCCTCCCAAAAGAGGATGTCACTGTTTGTGACTTAAATGACTTGGGTCAAATTTCTTTGTACCTGTAATTGGATAAATTCAGGGCAGATTTTTTTAAAAAGAAAAAAATTATGAAGAGTGGATTTGTTCAACTTGAAAGGTCATATCGAGTGGCGTTT
>Ga0325405_1000575_pt1 | contig 35875 bp, 18 predicted proteins | sample PopdelMetagenome_21_FD_205663 | JGI IMG/M metagenome (GOLD analysis project Ga0325405, IMG submission 205663) | Populus deltoides microbial communities from Bellville, Georgia, United States - Xylem-Control-R2 | ecosystem: Host-associated > Plants > Phyllosphere > Stem > Wood/Secondary xylem... | reverse complement strand
ATAGATTTTTGTTTTATCTTTTTTTTTTTTATATAAAAAAATTTTTTTATATATATATATATATATATATATATATATATATATATATATATATATATATATGTTTCTAAGAAAAACTAGTTATTTATAGCTGTTATAGTCCCACTAACAGCTAAAACAATCGACTGGTTTAGATTTGTCAAGCCAATTAGTCAAACAGTTCCTATAGAATTTCAGATTTAACAATTTAACCTAGGTGAATTCTTAGAATCGTCTAACTTAGATTTTATCTTATTATTATCAACCCTTTAATGCATGTAGAGTGAAGTGTATGAGTTTATTGTAATTGTGCTATCAAGTAAGATATAAAGATTTACATTTAAGCACTAAAATAAACACTTATTCTAAGTCTTCACTTTGCTCCCTTCTTGGACTTCCAAATTGAGTTTTTCACGTAATTTTTCATGCTTGTTGATATGTTCTTTGTATATAACTTGTTCAAAGCTTATTCTCAACCAAGCATATTATTATTCCATTTTCCATTTTATTATTGTTGTTACCTATTTTTTACCCTATAAAAAAAGAAAAAAAATCAAAAATACAAGAGGATACACATGAAGAAATCCAAAAAGATTGCCCAAGTTGGGAGTAAATGACCAAAATGACAAATGAAAAAGTTGAAGGACTAGAATTTACAAGATTGAAAAAAATCACCGACTCAATTTTGATTGAAGACCCATTTAGTGAAAATATTTTTATTTGGGTTAATTAGGGATGAAATTGCATGAAATTAAGAGTTTAGGAGGCAATTAAAGATGCATTTAAAAGCAATTGGAAGAACAAGGACTAAAATGAAATATGTCAAATCCTAAATTAAAAACTCTAATTTATAGGGATTTAACCTAGACGATGAGTCGTTCAACCTCTGTTCATCTTCTTCCTTGGCAGTTTACGATGATTAGGTTGGCACCTTCCAAGAGTTTGTTATAGAGTTCTAGACCACCAAATGGCTACGATTTTTTGCAAATGGAAGAGGAACATCCCCTCTGTAACCTCATTTTCATGAAATTGGATGCTTATATTCCAATTCTTCCATATAACTCTCCAACATCTTGTCCCTAATCAGTCATCACTCGTTTCTAGACCACCAAATGGTATTTGTTTCTTTTTTTTTGTTATAGGTTTTTTTATTCTATAGTTTAATGTTGTTCTATAAAGCATTTTAGAATATGTTTGTTTTTCTATGTAATAAAAGCCTTTTGGTTAAGTTAGTTTTTGATAAAATAGTGTTTTTGTTTTCTTAGTTTTGTTAATGCATTGATAAGCCATGTTATTAATCCTAGGTTTATAAGGCTTCGGTCATAACCAAAATATGTTTTAAAAATTATTTTTGAATTCAAATTGCATGGATAAGCTTGCTATTTTTATTTGCCAATTTGGAAAAATAGGATTTCAAGCATGTTTTTCATGATTTGTTGTTTTTTATTGTTTTTTATTTGTTGTGATTCAAATGTATATGACTATGACATTGTGGTTTGTATAAATCAAAAAGATTTGGTTTTGAGGCTTGGTATGCATATCTGGGTTTGGCAGTAAGCTGATGCATTTTTGGGTAAAATTTGGGTTGGTACTCTTCACGTTCTTCCCAAGAACATCGTCTTAGCTACGAGTTTTTGACCTGTTTTATTTCATTTCTTTGCATCTTCACAATCACATAACATCATTAGACAATAATCTAGGGTTTTCATGCATCAATAACATATTTTTAAGTGTTTTAATATCAGGGTTTGATTTCGGACCAAAATCCTCTTTCGACAAAATCATGTTGATTTAATAATGATCGAAGCAAATAGACCCTTGATCCATGCTTGATTGCGAACAAAATCTTGCCTTTTATTGCTTGAAATCTGGTATGGTTTTATTTTCATGTTGCTAGTTTTGAATTTGAATGTTCTTCATTTTTTTTATGTTTGATCTGTTTTCATACGAAATTTTTATGATTTTCATGTTTTTGTAGTTTTGATTTTATTTTGGTTTAAATCTCTGTTTTGGTTTAGTTTTGAGTATAACCTTGGTTTTTGGTTCAACCCATGGTTGAATCAATGTTTTCGGGTCAATCTAGTCGGGTCAAAATCAGGTCACTTGACAAAGACCTATTTGGTTTGCTAGTATTTTTGTGAAAGGGTTTTTGGCCTAAGGAATTATTTGGCAAACACACCTTTAGACTTATTTTGACTGCTTTTTTTTTTAGAAAAATAGGTTTTGCCAAACATACCTCAAAAAAATTCCAAAAAAAAAATTAAACCAATCTAAAATTATTTATGGGTCTTTCACATTTTTTTCCAACATTTTCATTTAATATCATGACTATATACTTATACAATAAGATATGGGCCTGATATTAAAATATCAGCTTTCCACAAAAAAAATTGGTGTGCATATGGTCAAGTCTCTACAAAAAAACCATATTTAAAAAAAATGGTAATTTTTAGCATTTATACACACACACACACACACACACAAATATCTTTGCATGTACTTTTAGATTTAATAATCAGTTTATTAAATTAATAAGAACTTGGCCAATATTTCAATAACTCCATTAAAAATTTTAATTGATGAGAATTAATGGTCAACATTCTAGTATAAATATTGGATCTACTAGTAGGCTGGTATTTAAATACCAGAAGTTGGTTAGAAAATTGTCAGAATTATTCTGAATATTCATTAATTCTAATTGAGAGTATTTTTTACCACAATACATGAGTTGTGGAAAACCTTTTGCCTTCCATGATAGTTGAACTATGACAGAGCATTTACATGGACCCTTCTTATAAGAATTTATCTGGACATATAAGCTTATAATAAATTAAAAATGTCAGATTTATTCATAATAGTAATTTTTATCCTGAGCCATAAACTAACCATCGGTTAGAAACCCATCAAAATCGTTAAAATCATATAAAGACCACACAATTCAGCTTACCAGGGGTGTTAATATCTTCTCTAGCCACAACTAGTCCCTTACTCTAGAATTCTTAACAAGACCAGTACACTCAAGTCTCCTAGTTACCCTGAACCAAAAACTAGGTAACAACTCCTTGATCCTTAGTGCCGTTAGCCCACATGCAACAATTGTTATCATCAAAATATATAAAAACATGAATGTGTGGCTCTTAAAGTTAACAATGTTGGCTTGTCTCCTAGTTCTTAGGGTCCGACGTAGGCCTAGTATGTCTTGTTAACCTTAAAACATGTTCGATAGTAAATTGATGATTGTTTTGTCAAGTTGATGTAATGCTTTGATTACACCTTTTTCAACTATCAGGTTAATAAGTCTCCTAATAGTAGGGATCAACATAGACTTGACATGTTTTTTTAACCTCAGAACGAGTTTGATAATAGATCGATGAGCTTTCATCAAGTTATCTTCAGGTTTAAGTTTATTTTTAATGGTTGGGTTGGCGTGTCTTCTAGTTTTAGGGATCAACGTAGACGTAACACATTGTTCTTAACTTCAAAATTATTAAGGTGTCAATGAGTTTTTCATCAAGTTAACGATATGCTTTGATTAAATTAGGATTTTAACGGATAGACCAACGAGTTTTTTTATGGTTCTTCATTGTTCATATAACCAATATTTTTCTTTTTTAAATTTCATCCTTAATTTTTTTTTCTTTTTTGATTTGTTCTTTTAAGAGTCTAATTCTATGAGATAAAATTCTCAATTGCATTAGAAAGACAAAGTTTAAAGTAAGAGGACCACCATGTAAAATATGAAGGAAAAAAAAATCATGGCCAATCTCAAAGCTTTTAGGATTAATTTTTTTTTGGTCCAAAAGAGTTATTTTATTTATTTTTTAATCCCCAAATTAAAAAGAGAAGAGAGAAACTCATTGTAAATTAATGAAGTTATCATTTTACCATAATGTAACCACAAAAAAAAATCTTTATATTTATGGGTTTCTTTTCTTGAGATAAGTTTGATGGAAGTGGTTTTTTTCCTCTAAACATAGCACAGGAAAATAGACCTGGTTTGGTTTTTGTTTTTTTATTTGGTTGATTTTTTTTTGTTTTTTTGAGTGATTTTAGAGTATTTTTGGGTTGTTGGGTGATTTATATAGGTTTTTATAGTGTTTTGAAGCTTTTTTTTAGTAAAAATTTGTAAAAAATGGATTTTTATGGCAAAACTTCCCCTCAATTTTTTGGCCACTACAGTGACAACCAGATTTTAAACAGCAGCCCATCAAGCGATCTATCATCTGCTTAATAAAAATGAAAGTGGATAACTCGGAAAAAAAGGAGGGATGTGGGCTTAGCCTGTTTTTGTTATTTATTTAATTAAAATTTTTAAAAATTAATTAATTTAAATTATTATAATGAGATTAATTTATTTTTCTTAAATTAATTAATAATATTATTTTTAATATTATTTTATTTAATGTCATTCAATTTTTCTTTTGTTTTTGAATAAGAGTATAGTAGTCTTTTTATAATATTAGTAAAAAAAATTACAGTCCATCATTGTTTTTTTTTTGTAATTTGATCATATTGCTTTTCTGATAGCATATATTTTTATTGATATATAATTAAATAAAAACTTCTTTATAAGAATTATCTTATTAAGTCCAATCGGGTTCATAACCTGAATTGCGAGTTTGAAATATTAGTTTAAATTGATTCAAGTCGATTGAAGATATTATTGTCTTGATATTTGAAATATAATTTTACTTTATATATATATATATATATATATATATATATAAATTTTGAGTTAATAGTGAAAATCTTAAATACTGATATTTGAAATAGAATTTTACTTTATATATATTAAATTTTGAGTTAATAATGAAAATCTTAAATACTTTAGCAACTCCTCCTATTACTTTTACATTTAATATTACCTACTAATTACAAAAACATATTGAGTCCAAGGTTTAGAAAACAAAGCAATTCCCTCGTTAATTTTATATATATATATATATATATATATATATATATGAACTAGTGGCATTGAATTAAAGTGTTAACTATCTCATTTTTATTAAGGAAAAAAGAAGTATCAAAATAAAGAAAAAAATGATAAATATTCAAAACTTATTAAAATATATGAGATTTAATGGACGCAGGGGTTAGGATTAAAAAGGCCTTAAGAAGAAATGAACGTCCGGAGCTGTCCCAAAGATCTGTTATTCCCATTTAGCCCATATCACGGGGACCTACCTCCACTTATTTCGACATTAATAGTCCCAAAACACCGGGCCAGTCTCGTCATTTACGCGGTAGACCTCACAGCCCACGTTTCGCGGGCTAAACGGGAAATATTGGCGCCAAATAAAAAACCAAAAGAATTTGAATGTGGTACGCGTTTTCGGCTTCCCGCCAAGACTGTCACGGGCAGCCCGGGGAAACCGCGTGAGGAAAAAAAAGAAAAGAAGAAGAAGCAAGAGTCAAAATGGGGACAGGCAAGGGAACGGAAGTCGATGATTGATTCTGTACAAGACAAGTCCTTCTTGATGATGTTATTTGTCAGCCTGAGTACAAGTCGGTCCTCAAACAAAACTAAAACTCCCAATCAGATCACTATCTATATAACACTATCCAACCAGGCCTCAAAAACGAGATATTTTAGATCCAACGGATTCAGATTGAAAATTGCGTGATGGTTAGAGGGTAAGAACGTCTTTTTGCTCAGGTTTCATGACGCAATCTATTCTCCTTCAACTCTTAGAATCTTCTTTCTTCACTTTGGATTCCCTCGAAAGCCCATGTGTACGTGTCCAACACCGTCTCCTCTCCTCTCCTCTCCTCTCCCTCATAGGATTCCCCTTCTTCTCGCTCGCCCTTTCTCCATTAATTGCCGAATCCCCCGATTATATTCCCTGCCACGGCACCACTTATTTGTGCCTTGTTCAGAGTGTAATGTATTAAAAGAAGTCTCAGGTTCTGAGCATAAATAAATTTGCCCACCGTAGCTGTGAGCTTCCATGTGAGTTAATGAGACTTTTGGGAGCATAAATCATCAAGACTTTAGAAAACTGTGAATTGCATACTTTCCAGCATCTGTTTTTGTGTTTGAAAACTGTGAGCTTAGAGGGAGAGAGAGAGATCTAATAAGAGTCTGCGAGTTCAATTTAATTTCTTTAGAAAACTAAATGGATTGCTTAAAAATAAATTTTATTTCAAAAACATACAAATATCACTTATTAACTATATAATTTAACTAAGATTCATATAAACTGAGATCTAATATATTTAAAATAAAATAACTGAGGTTAGGTAATTTTAAAATATATAAATTTATTAACTAAATAATTAAATATTAATTAATTACTACGCGTAGAACGAGAGTAATTGTAGTTAGTTAATTTACAATTATTTAAGGTAAGTTTTATCTTTTATATTATTTGAGAAAGGGACTTGATTTTGATTGACGCACAAACTAATTTCCCTCATGATCGGAAAGGAAAAAAAAACTCTCTAAAGTTCACATTACTTATTTTAACTCTCACGTTTATAGGAAACAATAAAACAAAATTATAATTCAATTAAAAAAACTGTTTTTGGTCGTAAAGTTACAATTGTAATTCAATATTGCTTTCATTACGTGAATCATGTGAAAGATCAATGCTATGACATCACCTGACTTTCTTCGTGCACAAGTTAATTAATTTTTTTTTACTTGTTTTAATCCACACATCACTTTTTGAAATCAAGTTATATGTTGAATTAAATTAAATTTATAAATAAATTTGAATTTAGTTTATATATATTTTATAATTTTTAAGTTTGGAATATATTATTAAACCGCATAATTGAATTCAATTATACTATTTAGAATACATGTAGAAATGAATTAGTAATCTTAACTGATTTTTCCTTAATTTAGAAATATTTTTTTGTTACAAAAGTCATTTCTTGATAGCATACCAAATAACTTAAAATAAAAAGGAAATAAAAGATAACATATTGGATCGACCCGAGTTAACCTGGGTTAATCCATCAAATATGCAACTATGGTCATAAAACTATGATACCCCCAACACACACGCACAAAAAGTATATTAAAATAAATTATAAAGTCTAATTTTTAATTAATTTAATGTTGAATAATAAAATTAAAAAAAATCAATTAAAAAAAGATAAAAAAACAATTCGAATCAACTCAAGTTAACATGTCAAACCCACAACTCAGATCATGACACTAAGATAACCTCATTAAAAGCAAGTTGAAACAAATTATGAAATCCAATTCAAAATTAACCTAATATCAAATAATGATTTTTTTTTTAAAAAAAATCAATTAAAGAAAAAGATATAAAAAATGACCCTAGTCAACCCAAATTTATAACATGCCAAAATCATGACCTAAGTTATGAGACTTGGATAACCTCATATAAAGCAAATCAAAGAATGACTCAAGTCAATTTGGGCTAACCTATGAAACTAGAGACTCGAGTCATGAAGATAAGATAACTCCATAGAAAGCAAATCAAAAGATAATATGAATCACAATTTTCAATCAATCCAATGTTAAAGGATAAAAATAAAAATAAAAATAAAAATAGGACAAAAAAATAACTCGAGTTAACTCATCAAATCCTTAACTTGAGTCATGAAATTGAAATAACCTCTTAGAAAACAAACTAAAATAAATCAAAAAGTCTAATTTTCAACCAATAAAATGTGAGCCGATGAAATCGGGGAAAAAAAATTCAAACAAAAAAGAAAAAAAAACGAGTCAGCATGATTAACCCGTCAAACTTGCGACTCAGGTGATGAGGTTCAGATAATCCCATAAAATCAAATCAAAACAAACCATAAAGTCCAATTCCAAACAAATAAAGTTTTGAGAAACGAAATTGAAATCTTTTTAAAATATATAGATTAAGAAAAAACATGGTACATTATTAAAATGAATAGTGTTTTGTGAGGTGTTGCAAGCTTTTTTTTTTTAGGATTTTATTAATTATGTTTTGCTTTGGGTTAGAAATTCGAGAGTATAAAATATATTAGCACACATATCAAAATTAGAATTAAATGGAAATGTATAGGGCGTGTTAAATTTACTATGCAATCCACTGTGCACTAAAACTTGTATCAATGTTAAAAATAAAAAAACAAAAACAAAGGAGAGAATGTTACATGAATCTTAAAAGAAATGTTTTTAAAAAAATACATTTGCCTCTATGATTTTATTCATTTTTTTGTGAATTTGTTTTTATAATCCTATAATTAGTTTAAAAAAAAGATTCTGAAAAGTTTTCTATTGTAGGATGCAAGGGATATATCATTCTTTTATTTTTTAATATATTCGCGTCATATATATATATATATATATATATATATATATATATATATATATATAATAGTTATTTTGGTGAAGCTAAATACAAAAAATAAGAGCATTAGTTAGATAACTAGGTTTTAACTAAATGAAAACCTTTTTTTTATCCTTTTTTCAGATTATCTTAGATTTTGTTTTTGTTGATTCTCATTTCTTATGATTTGTATCAAATTAATAATCCATGAAACAAAAATAATTGGAAAAACCTATGTTAATATGAAAAGCTGAAGGAATCATGCTAGAAATGTTTTTTTTTTTTTGTCAATAGAGTGGAAATAATTACTTTTCTTACAAGACACAATATTATTGTTATACAATTAAATAAATAAATTTTGAAAAGCTCCTTGCATGATTGTAATCAAATATTTTAATATTCATCTTTATTTTAATTTATCAGTTCAACCTTTAGTTAGTATCATAAACTCTCTCTCTCTTTTTTCACATTTGTTAGCATTATCTTTTTGATTTGTAATTAAAAATTTTCTTGTAGTGTAAAAGGCATTACTGATGCCTAAATTTTTCTTTTACGTCAACAAAAAAATTTGAGTTCAATCCATAATAAATACAAGCATTTGACTAGTTAATAAAAATACTAAAGGTGGAGAGAGTTTTATATCCTTCTCTTCTGATAACACTATTAATTAGAAAAATATATTTTTTAACTTTGTTTTTTCTTTAATTTATATTTTTTTTCATTTTAATTTCTTCCTTTATTATGATTGAGATTTATAATTGTTTTTAATTTACTTTTTATAAAGTTATTCTAGAATCATAACTCAAACTAATAGTTTGATGGGTTAATATAGTTGACTTGAGTTTTTTTTAATTGAATTTTTTTCTCAATTTAATCCTTGAATATTTGATTAATTGAGAATTAAGTTTTGTGATATATTTCTGTCTGTTTTTATGAAGTTATTTCTATCTTATGAATTGAGTCATAAGTTTGGCGAGTCATTATTTTATGTTTTTTTTAATCTATTTTTAATTATATTTTTCAACACTAGATTGATTAAAAATTGAATTTCATAATTTGTTTTAATTTGTTTTATATTGAGTTATCTTAGTCTCATGATCTAGAACGTGGGATTAGAAGTTAACTTAGGTTGATTAGGATTATATTTTTTGTTTATTTTTTCAAATATTTTTTTTTCAATTTTATATGTCAATATTGAGTTTATTGAAAATTAAGTTTAATAATTTATTTTGATTTATTTTTTATAAGACTATTATAATCTCATGATTTCATACATGGATTGTCTTGTTAACTCAGATTAACCTAAATTAATATAATATATTGATGTTTTAATATTTATTAAAAAATAATTATCTAAAATATTTATTTTAAATCAGATTATGATTTTAAGCGAGTTATCTCTGTATGTGTATTGGGTGATAGATTGATATCAAATCAATTCTTACGTATTAACCTGGGGATGCACTAGAGTGGAAAGAAAGAGTCAAAGTGTCTGTTGATCTGCCGGGAGACACCACTGCGGCGTCAGGGGAGATAGAGGACAAGAATGCTGATGACTATGCCTTCGTCTCTGAGTCTGAAAAGGAAACAGATCAGGCATTGGGACCTGCCACCTCTGAGCAGATTGAGTCCAATGTCAAAGTAAATAGGAGTGATGAAGATAGTCTCACTGCTCAAAGAGATGAAGTCACCAAGATGGAGATTGAGGAGAGAGATGCTAAAGAAAGGCATTTGAATTATCGTGTCTCAATCCTTGAAAATAAGATGGAAGTCAGAAAGGAGGGATCCCCTGAAGTTCAGGATCACGATGGTGGTGATCCACAAAATCTGCCGATCTCTGTCAGGAAGTCTTAATTGAGTGAGGACATATATCAGTCCGATAATCTTTCTGTAGATGACAACGAGCTGGGAAAAGCACAGGGTCCTGAAGTTCCTCCTGATGTCAAAAGTAGTGCTGCTGCTGCTCTTTGGAGCAGATTCGAGTTGCGCACAACAAGGCTGTCCCGAGAATTGGCTGAACAGTGACGACTTGTTTTTGGAACCTTTAGACCTGCTAGGGTGATTAATACGGTACTTTTTATTAAAAAATTATTTTAATATCAAAATACTTTTTATATTAAAAAAATTCATTTTATCCCTAATATAGCTGCTATTAATTATCTAGTAGTAACTAAGCATATTAATTATCTAATTTTAAATCTAAATAAAAACAAAACAAAAATAAATTAAATGCACTTCTCAATGAATTGATGTACGAACTAGCCATATATACAAGACCCTTAAATATAAAAGCTTTTAACCAAAACTTTGAATCAAAACACCTTTAATATATATATATATATATATATATATATATATATATATATATGTTATTTTTTTTAATTAAAACAATTGAAAGCTTATAACATAAGTTTTAATTTGATATGTATATTGCATATATATTTATTATTAACATGGTGAGATAATAAGAACTAAATAAGTTATTAATTTTAAATCAACTCCACCATAGGTACATTAATTTATTTCCAAACTTTTTGATGACATAAGAGATAAGTGATATGTTAGTTTAAATATATTACATAGAGGTTACCACATTTCCTTTTGTGAATATATGTTAATTTTAAATCAACTCCACCATAGGTTCATTGAGTTATTAAAATTATTAAATTTTCCTTAAAAACTATTTTCATTTAATTAGCACTAAGGGACATTTTTAATTTTTTACTTTATTTTAAAATCTGGATTAACTAAATTGCCCCTAGAATCAAATTTTCTAAGCATTGTGGCAGGGGGAGTTTATGTCATTTCCTATGTTTTTTGTTATTATTAAATTGAGTTAGGGGCAATCCAGTCTTTTTTATTTTAAAAATTATTGAAAAAATGTATTGGTATGTGTGCGCGGGGCAGCTCCGTGCTCTTCGAGTGGCGTGAGCCATTGTCTAGTAGAGGAACACCAACTTCCACTACGGTGTTGGAAGCTACGCAATTTCCACATGGGCCAGAGTGTATGATGGTTACATTGACAGTTTGTCGCCGATCATCCCTTCCTTTTCTTTTCTTTTTCTCTCTCTCCTCTCCCTTGAATTTTTTGTTGGACATTAAAAAAAAAAGGTTTATCCTCTTATTTTATGACATTTCAGGTTTGACCTCAATATTTTAATTTTTGATTTTGATTCTTAGCCCTTTTATAAAAAAATTAATTGGTTTTCATTTTAATCATTAGATCCATAATCTTGATTTTTATTTTTGTTTTGTATTCTTTTGTGAATTTGATTTTTCTTTTTAATTTTATCTTTCAATTCAAAGTTTGATGATATTTAAAATTTGACCCTCATTGTTTTGATTTCTAATTTTGATTTTTAGCCCTATCATTGAATTTTTTTTCTCAATTTCATCATTAGATCCATAATCTTGATTTTTTATTTTTTGTTTTGGATTCTTTTGTTAATTTGATTTTTTTAATTTTTCCCTTTATTTCAAAGTCTAAGGCTGTCCTCTCATTTTGTTTTCAAATTAGGTCTTTATTTTCTGAATTGTTATTTTTTAATTTTTTAATTTTATCATTCGACATTTGATTTATTAGGAGCTGATCTTTGTGGTGTTTCCCATAATTTTTAGATCTGACACAGGAGTCAACCCAGGACAAGTATCAGGTCACGAGACAGAAAGGTTGATCCAAGTTAACCCAATTCAATCAAATATTTTTATTTTATAAAAAAGTTAAAATAAAATCATTTTGAAAAAACAAAAGGAAAATAGTCAACGAGTTTTGACCCGATGTTGACTGGGTTTGCCCCAGGTTACATCCTTTGAAGTTGTTCATTTTAAAAAATGAACTTCATTATTTTCTTTGATTTCCTTTTAATTATGTTATCCATGTATCATGATCGAGGTAGTAGGTTTGGCCGTGTGACCCATGTATTTTTAAGGTTGCAATTTTAAATCTTGTCGTTTAATATTTATTTATTTTTAAATTAAGCTTCATCTTTTTTCATGTTTCCCTCCTATTGAGTTTCTCGTCCGCATGATTTCACTGGCGAGTTTTGACGATCTCACCCTTGTTTGCTGGTTCTTTGTATTTTTAGATTTTTTTTATTTCATCCTTCTATGTTTGGATTCTCAAGGATTAATAATTGTTATTTTTTTCAAATTTTTTATGATTTCAAGTCGTGGATTTTTCTTCGTTCTTTAAAATCATTGACAATGCTTCAACATCACTTTTTAACATTACAAACAAATTGGTCATATGACTAGTGATATTCTATTAGATCTACCCAATACAAGATATGTGTAGGCAATTATGACACCTTTGCATGATCATGGATCAAGTAATCTTGACGATTAAGGACTTGATCAAGTTATATTTTCAGTGCAATTGCTGGTAAAGAGGCTAGCTAGCTATATTTTATGGTTTTTGTATAGTCCCCAAATAAGAAATTGAGGGTCAATACTTAAATAATATATATATGATTGTTATGTGTAAGATAAATATATTATAGCAGCTAAATGGCGCTATTGATTTAAACCATGCTAGAAAACAAATGCAAACTTTGAATGACTAGTTTAATTAGCAATATTCTATCATTAATTGAGTAATTCTTAATCTAAAAATGGATAATATATTCATTTGTTTGAATCCATATTCATATAAATGGAATGATCAGAGGTATTATAATTAACATGTAGCTTTCATATTGTCTGTCGATTTGACGATCTCCTTCTGGTCCCCACAAACAACCCAATCTATCAAGCTCATTAAAAAGTGCCCTGTAACCATTCGATCTAGCATGCAGGTTACTGGTCAAAACATGTCTTAAAGCTCATTGAATGCTTGATCTCCTGTTCAATCGTGAGTGTGTTCCTCGTGCACGTTTACAATAAAAGAGAGTTTGTTCTAGCTTATATATTAATCACCATGCATGGCTATATATGTGATTAATTAGATTACCAAGTATTTATAACTAATTTTTGGTAAATATGAATGGGATATGATCATTATATATAGATATATATATATAGTCGAATATGGATGCACTAAATAAAATCCCAATCTTTCCTTGATATCGTAGACCCAAATACACTCGATTCTCTGAAGAATCAGCAGAAATATTGGTGGCACATGAAATTCGGCTTGCAGTATCCATTGCTTCCTCGACGGCAACAATGGAAGAGCTCGAAATAAATATAAAAACAAGCAACGAAAACAGCCTATCACACTGTATTGTAGCATCAACAGCACCATTATAGGGGGTAAAACAGATAAGAACTAAACCAGTCAAAGTTAGACCTTGATTTTTAGTACAGGCTTTACTGTGTGCTTTCATAAAGTATCCTAATCCCCAGAAACTTTGGCTTGTTATAATATCCAAACATTTGCCATAGCGTTGAATTAGGTAAACCCCCCCTCGTCACCTTTTAAGCAAATCCCTTGATGATCATGCGGCACTACAATATTTCTTTATCTACTCCATTACGAATTGGCTGTCCTGTAAATGATAAACATGCCTGCAATCTTATCCGCAAACACACTAATTTACCATATAAAACACCAAAGTTGTACAAAATGTCCTTGTCATCAAGTGCTTCGAAGTGGAATCAAACAAAGAACCCATCAGCCCCACATAGGATTCTAACCTATCACCACATTATATGCCTTAATTTGTCATTTTATATTCAGAGAGGAACATGGCTTCGAGGTAGGATGGGTCACATAGGTGTGGGGTAGTATATAGGAAGATTAAGGAAGGGATTGGCAGAGCGTAAAGAGGTACTTGAGGCTCTACGCTCATGGGGTCATAGTCAAATGAATTGAGCGAAGCATCCGTGCAGCATCTCAGCCATGAAAAAGATTTTCTTTCTTTTATACATTTCTTTGGCAGCTTTTGGCTTCACAGCTGAAGTACCTTGAAATTCTCTCAAGGCATGGTAGCTTATCTGAAATACACACGTGTGCATTTGCCTGGAGAGAGAGAGAGAGTAGTTGCCACTTGCAAGGTAGCCTTGGAGGTGAATGAAGGTAGAGCACAGTACAAAGCTAATTATTTAGACAATTAGAGAGATTAGTAAAGGGTTGGTTAGCAAAGCAGAGCATGGGCAGAGCAAACATGGAAGTGCTGTCTTTTTACTAAATACGACTGAATTTACCAGTACAAAAAATCGAACATCCTGTGCCTGAAATCTTCAAACGTGCTTTCACAACAAAACCACCATTACAGCAGAGCAAAACTTCGAGTCTCAAATAAATACTTAGAACAGCAATTGCAATCCATTCCGGTTCCAGTACAAGCACTCTTGAGCATAAAAATAGTTCCTAAATCAACTAGCTTAGAAAAAAGAGACACCATACTTGCCATTAACGAAAAATCAATAATAAATAATAAAAAAAAGAAAATAAAAGGGAACTAACCATTTCATAAATACCATGACTTTTGTACATCTTCAACTCCTAATCACTACCCAAGTACAAGGAAAATAAGAGCAACTAATACACCAAAAAACAAACCCATTAAATAGAGCATAACACTACAAAATCCCTAATTCTTGAAGTCGACCTCTCAATTCGCTTTCTCAACATAGCATTTAAACACTGTTTCCAAATCAGGAGGAGTAAAGAACTCCCTAACACCACTGTAGTTACACCTTGAAGACGGCCGCCGCTTCCTTGGAGCAGGCGGGCATGGCAATCTCTCCGGTATTCTTGCCTCCTTGGCTGTTGGCGTAGTAGAAAACTCCTCTTCGTCACCATCGCAATCTTTCACTCTTGATTTCGTGTTTACCGGCTTCAGTGAAGTCCTTATTGCTATTCCGGCGATCACCCATTTCTTCCCTTCAGAGTCCAAACCTGAATCCACCTGTGTCTTCTTTGAAAAACCCATGTCTGATTAGAACCAAAACCAACAAAGGGAGAGATGGTAAGTAGAAGAGGAATAAGAGAAAAGGGTCTTTGGATGCTACTATTTTTTTAGAGAGAGAGGGAGAGAGAGAAATGAAGAGAAAATTGGCTTTGAAAGAAAGAGGGAAAAAGAGATTTTTCGGGGAAAATTAATACTAAGAAAGAGAAAAGGAGTGATTTTATATACTTCACTTGACTAGCCCAAAATAAAGCGAGGAGAAAGGGCGGCTGCCCGGAATTATTACGGGCAGATAAAACCGAGTGAAATTGATTTTGGCGCCAAATTTTCGTGCTTTGATTATCAACGGCTCCTTTTCCCGCTCTCCGTTTTTCTTTCCTTTTCCTGTCTTCCGGTTTTGACCTTTTGACATTTCTATAATATCTTTTTTGGGAGTGCTGTTGAATCAGGGCACAATCCCCGCACGCGTTGAAGAACGTCGTCGCTCTTATTACGTTCTATACTGCAAGGTAGGTTATGTCTATTCAATTAGAAGGGTATATATTGGTAATGTATATATAATTTAAAATATTAATTTAAAAAAATAATTTAAATTTAAATTTAAATTTAAATTTAAAGATAAACTAATTTAAAATTATATAATTCAAATTTCAAATACAAATAAAAAAATTAGAGCTGAACCAATATGATTTGATCGACTCAATGAGTCCAAAGATAACTTGTATGACAGGTAAAAATATAGTTGGACTAAAAAAATTCAAGATAATATATATTTTTTTAAAAAAATATTGAAATAACAACATATTAAATCAACTTGGGTCAACTTGGGTAAACCTTCAAAATTCATGATCCAAGTCATTAGATCATAATAACCCCAAATAAAGCAAATCAAAACATATATTTCAATCTAAAGATAAAATAATTTGAAATTATTCAATTCAAATTTCAAACACAAGTAAAAAAGTGGGAGTTGAACTGATATGACCCGACTGACTCGATGAGTCCAAAAACAACCTGGAAGATTGCTAAAAATATATTTTGACTAAAGAAAGTTCAAGATGACATATTTTCTAAAAATAATATTAAGACAATAACATATTGCATGGACTCGGGTTAATATGTGTTAGCTTTTCAAATTCTTGACTCGAGTTATGAGATCATAAGAATCCTCAAATAAAGTAAATCAAAATAAATTATGAAACTTAATTCTCAATAAATCTATTGTTGAATTATTAAATTGGAAAAAATTCAATGAAAAAAAGAACACAAAAATAACATTTTTAAACAAAATTATGAATTTGAAAAAAATTTAAAAAATGTCATATGTAGTCTCGCAAGGCCTTTTTAAACTCCGATTGCTCTAAAATTTTAACCTAAGATATAACAATATATTAGGAGACTTCTCGTAAACTTTCCGCCTAATCCAATGGTCGGATTAAGAGATATGATCAATACCGTAAAACTAGAGAATATTTAAAAAAAAGAGCAAAAAAACATTATTTGGCTGAAACGGAACTGGAATGTCTTGACCGGAATTAAGGCAGAATCTATGGAACATGTCATGATTCTGAGTGATATGAAATTTTTTCTGGTTTGTTTTCTTTTTTAAACTGGAACAAGACATACCGGCCATTCCAGATGAAACGAAATGGAATTGACAACCTTGACTAAAAGAATTGAAGATTATGGAACACTGAAGCGCTGCTTTATCTATTTTTTAATCTTTTTTTTTAATTCAGCCTCTATTTTTTTCTATTTTATCTCTTATTTATTTCAAATTTTATCCTCAATTTCATTCTCAGATATTTTTAAAGTCATTTAAATTACATTTGGATCGGCCAAGTCAATTGAATCATGTTAAAATAACTCTCACGTAGTTTCATTTTAAACCTGGGTTAAATAAGGAGTCTAGTAGATGAGTTTTTTTCTTGTCAATTTCACCATTTTCTTGTCAATTTCATCCTCATATTTTTGTTTTATTGGTCAATCAAGTTACCTTTATCCAGGCTAAGTCAACTAGATCATAGCAAGGTAACTCCCACACAATTTACTATTAAACCCAAGCTAGGAAAAGAAGTTGGGTCAATAGGTTTTATGTTATTTTCGTCATTTTATCTCAATTTCATCCTTATAATCTTTTCTATCAATTAGTTGAGATGTCTTTGAACTGGCTAAGTCGAATGGGTCACATCGGGGTAATTTTCACACGGTTTAATTTTAAACCCAGGTTAGACGAGTGGTTGGATCAGAAGGTTTCAAGGTTAACCCATTTGGTCAAGTTTAATAAAAATGTATGAAACTGAAGCTTATTATTATTATTATTATTATTATTATTATTATTATTATTAATTCAACCTCTATTTTTTTTTCATTTCATCTCCTTTTTATTTCATTTTTTTTTTCAATTCCATTGTCAAAAAATTTTCTTATAATCATTTGAGTTGTTTTTGGATTGACCAAGTCGACTAGATCACATTGAGTTAATTCTCATACAATTTAATTTTAAATCTGATTTCAACAAGGAGTAGGGTCAAGGAGGTTTTTTTTTCTTGTCAATCTCATCATTTTCTTCTCAATTTCATCCTCAGACCTTTTTTTACTGGTCAGCTATATTACCTTTAGATTGACCAAGTTGATTGGGTCATGATAGAGTAACTTCTACATGGTTTACTTTTAAACTCGGGCTAGGCAAATGAGTTAGTTAGAGTTTTTGTGTTATTTTCATTTTTTTTTCTCAATTTTATCCTTAATGTATAGACATACTTATTCTCTCAATTATAATCATGTAATCATGTGTTTGCGGTTAATAATAGATTGGCAATCAATAATAAGGTCCAGGAGTAAGACACTTACCTCAAGTCTGTTGGCAAACAATAGTCCCTACTGTTTGAACCACGTTTTCATGTTATCAAACATCACATTTTTTTTCCCTTTTTAATTCCAAATGATAGTTCAATTATCATCACACAATTATTAAATCTCGCTCATTAAATATTTTCTAACGCTATCATGACATCAAAGCAATCTCTCTAGTTTCAAGTCTTGATTAAAAGTATTGTTATGAAAGAAAACATATTTTCTCTTAATTCTGTTGAAACTAATCTATTTCTTACCTATCTAAAGGTTATTCCAATATAAATTCACATCCTTTATATGTCAATTAATCTAATAATTCTAATTTATATTTTTTTTCTCTTGGCCGAAACTACCAAGTATAGAGGATGAATTTTCTCCTCAATTCTTTCAATTGGAACGTTACCCAATCTTTTCCGATGACACTATCCATTTTCTTATAGTCAAACAACATAACAACAATAAATTTATCATAATTTCACATTCAAATCAACACTAACACATTTAATAATTCAAATAACTTAAAATCATCCAATCTAATTATGCAAATTGGGTTTCTTACCTCTAATGGGAACAAGAACAAAAGAAGGATGCAAGAAAAGTCAAAGTTCTTTTCATTTTTTCCTCTCTCTTTTCTCTCCTCACTCTAAACTCCCTCTAAGCCCCTTTCAATCTTTAATATTTTTTTAATGATCTCCAAGGAAGTGATATAAAGAGAAGAAAACTCTAATTTCTCCTTTTTCCAAGCCTCTTCCCTTAGTTTCATTGCCCAATTAAGGCATTTACAACCAATTTGGCTATTTAAAATTTGACCCATCATTTATTCAGGATGAACTGGTCGATTATTTGAAGCTATTAAATGAACTGGTTGACCGTTTCCTCATTTAGTCTCCATTTAATTTTTAATTTAATTATTATTTTTTTGCTAGGTTTACACTGATTCTAGCATTTCACTAGTTGCAAACTTAGGAGATTAACTCAGCTTTAAGAGATTTTCCCGAGTTTGATTTGATTTTGTTTTTTAATCCTTTTAAGCTCATGTTCTTTCAACAATAGACACACACACAAACACACTTTTTACATCATTTTTTTCATCCTTTCTTTCTTTGCTTAATCGAGTTATCTCGAGTTTTTTTATTTGTCATTCTTTATTAAATTAAATAGAATTAATTGATTGAACGTAGAAATGAGATATTCATTTCATAATGGTCCACTTTCTAGGTCATTGCCCTAGCAACACATGCAAATTCTTTCGATGTTGTCATGCAACCTTTACTAGAGGTGTTTGAATTGTCTTGGCGAACTCTTCATGTGTTGGAGCAGTGACTATGGAGGAACAACAAAGAGTCTCTAATGGGTTTTTTTCTTTCTTCCACTCCCATAAATGATATTGGCCAATCATTTCTTATAGTTAATTATTTCCAAATGTTTTTCATTTGATTCATCTACTGTTATTACCTTTTTTTTAATCATATCATTAGATTATCCGACTTTATTGGATCCAATCAAGTTAATGATCTGAGTCTTTGATTTTTCAAGCTTTTTTAAAACACTAACATCACTTGAGCTTTCTTTGTTTTACGTTAAAAAATAATTGACCAGCACACAACATAATGCATGCCACCAATCTAGTGTACTCTTATATGCAGATGCTAGCATAGAAAATGTAATAGACCATAGTACAACATATAACCGGTGGTAATGCTCCATGAAATTGAAACTTGTTGTTATAATACCTTATATCCCACGTCTGAGAATAATTACGAGATTGAATAAGATAATAAAAATGATTAATTGACCTATGTGCAATAAGAAATATTTTTTAGATAGAAAGGAAAGTAGTCTCCCCAACTTAGTGTTGTACTTGGTGCCCCAAAAGCTATTTAGTAGTGCATCAAGCCCATCCCTTAAGCTTGGAGCATTATAAATGATATTTGAGCCGACCTTAACCAAGTATTAAGAAAAAAACTAAAGGGTGTAGGGGATTCACTATTCACCCACACCCATTACAATATGGATAATAATAGTAATTCATAATGTTTTGTTATTTTTTTGTGCATTTTATTTTTTTCTTTAATTATTGATTTTCTTTATTTTTAGTTTAATTCTTGGTTTGCATGTCTGTTGGGATTTTGAGTTGATATTTATTTTAATTGGCCTTCTATATAGTTATCATGATACTAAAAAATTTTCCCGACAATGAATTGAGGCTCAATTTCATTAAAAAAAGTTTTCATTGTTTCTACAACATCTAAAACCAAGAAGCCAAAATTGAAAAAGAAATAAAAGAGTACCCCTTTTTTTTCATGTTTTAACAAAAGGTTATTTCAAGCCTTGTCCTTCATCTTTTATGTTTTCTTTAGTCATCAAATTTTGTTCATTTCAATTTTATCTTTTTATGTTGTGTTTATTAAGATTTTTTGTTGATATGCTTTTATGTACTAACCGTTGTATTAAGTAATTGTCTTGATATCGGGTTGGTAATTGATTTTGCAAAAATATTATAAGGATTTTTCATTTTTCTAAAGATTAAGAGTAAAGGGATTGAAATTGAAGCATAGGAAAACATTGAAACCTAAAGGGAAGAATAACATAGTTTGTCATGAAAACCAATGCAAAGAGAGAGAAAATAAGAAAAAGAGAAAGAAAGGAGAATGGGTTGCCAGAGCCACACCGGACTTCCTAATGTAACATGCACCTATGTACAAAAAAGATACCACGATGGTTCCGACAATATCAAAACATGACATTGATCGAAGCTTGGTCTACTTCTCATGTGTTGCCCAAAGCCTACAGACTTCCTCACACTCTAGCGAGTGCAAAACACGCACTAGGTACTTTTCCTTTTTTGTTTTAGTTTAGTCCCTTGATTTTTAAAACCTCTTCAATTCAATCCCAAAAATATTTAATTGTTTTTTTTAGATTTTTTTTATTTTATCCTTTAATATTGTGTTGATTGGGAATTGTGTTTTATAATTTATTTTCTTTTGCTTTCTATAGGGTTATCATAGTGTCAAAAAAAATATCCTGACATTAGGTTGTAGTTCAATTTTTTTTATTATCTATTTTTTTAACATATAGTTAAATAGAAAATGGTTTCAGAAAAAAACCAAGTTAATAAACTTTATGGAGTCCATGAGCCATTTTGCGGATTTGATGGGGAAACCTGGGTTGCCCTGGTTCATAAGTTTAATGAGGTAACTATTTGTTTTTATTAGACTTGATTTTTTTTATTGTCTATCTTTTTATCATATCTAAAAAAATAGTTTCGGATAAAAAAACATGTTATTAAAATTTATGGAGTCCATTAAATGTTTATAGGTTTAGTATATTAACTTGAGTTGACCCGATTCAAGGGTTTGGGAGATTAAACTTTTATTTTTTTAGTTATTCTTTTATTTTTTTATTTCATCTATCATTACGCTTATTTTTTTTCATTCTAAAGGGTTATCATGACCTAAAAAAATCCTTATATTGAGTTGGTGCTTGATTTTGTGATTACTCATTTTTGTTATAATATATTTAAATAAATTTTATTTTAGAAAAAAAAACCAAGTTATTAATCTTAGTGGAATTCATGAACTGGTTCGCGAGTTTGACAAGTTGACTAGGGTGACTCAATTCACGGGTTTACCAACCAAAATCGATGTGCCTTTATTTTTTTTTGGTTTTTCATCCTTTATTTTTTTAATTAATTTTTTTTATTTTTTCTTTCAATATTGGGTTCATTAGAAACTAGGCTTTAATATTTATTTTGGTAAGCATTCTATAGGGTTATCACAGTCTCAAACAAAATACTAGGTTGGTGCTCAATTTTGAAAACATATTATTTTTTATCATATAATTAATTTCAATAGATTTCATGATCCGAGTTATGGAGTGACTGGGGTCAATTTAATATGTTATCATTTTAATAATTTTTTAAAAATAACTCATCAAACAAACATTTCAATACTAGGTTGGTGCTTAATTTTGAAAACATATTATTTTTTATCATATAATTAATTTCAATAGAGTTCATGATCCGAGTTATGGAGTGACTGGGGTCAATTTAATATGTTATCATTTTAATATTTTTAAAAAATAACTCATCTTAAAATTTTCTTAAAAGTTGAGCTATATTTTTACTGGTCATCTGAGTTGCATTTGGAACCATATAATCAACTGATTCACTTTGGGGTAACTTCCACGAAGTTTAATTTAAAACACGAGCTAAGTAAGGAGTTGGATGGGAAAGTTTCACTAAATATACTATATATAAGGATTAAAAAGATACCATATAAGATAAAATTACAAAAAAAAAAAAACTAAATGGTCTATGTTTTTTTCTATACAATGCATTGTGCATGTGAGTACGAACACTATAAACTTCAACACTATCATCCTTTTTTTTTTTATTAATTTTTTTTTGATTTCATCCATTCATGTTATGTTAGTTAGGGTCGGTCTTGATAATTTGTATAGACTTGCTTTTTATCAAGTTATTGTAGTGAAATAAAACCCTTTGAGATTTGTTTGATGCTAGATTTTTGAAAAACAAATTCAATTTTATTCTTTTCACAAAATTAAAAATAAATGGACCAAAACTGAAAATGGGTGGGAAATGAAATATTTTTTTTTTGCACAACACTGTTTATTCAACGCTTTTGGGGGAGAATTACCCTTAGAGTTTTTTAATTTCTATTCTGGTATCTTTAGTTTTATAATTACATGTTTTGGTCCAACAATTTTTGTTATTCATGTTAGGTCCCTGGATTTAAGATAGGAGAGATAAAATCATTGGTTGTCCATATTTCAATGACAAAATAACTCGTTCTTTATGTCAAGGAGTTCCATTAAGCAAGAAGAGTTACATACATGTATTTTTTACCCTTCATCTTGCTAAATAAAGTAAATCAAGGTTGAGAAAAAAATATTTCGCTTGATTCTGTGTTTTTGAACTAATTTAGGGGTGGCTAGGTTGATATATTGGTATATAGGTATTTTTAGATAAAAATAGGTTGAAAATGAGTTTTTAGGTAAAAAATATCCTTGCTTTGACTTTCTAACAATTGATAGTAACTGGAATCTACACTAGTAGATGACACTTTTTCTGTATTTTTCTCAAATATAAAAGAACAATTAAAATAAAAATAGGCTTGGTATACAGGCCTAACCTTTTTTTATGGACCAAGCGTGTAAACCCACTTTTCTAGCCTATTTTGTTCTTTTCCCTCTATATTTTTAATTAGTTGATTAAAATAGATTGGTTAAAAATTCAATTGATAGTTTTTTTTTATTAAATACCAAATGATTTTTTTTACTATGATCATAACTTTTTTTTTTATTATTACTTTAGCAAATGCTTTTCTCATGATATTTTTTCTTTTAATTTTATTTGATAGCTATTTTTTTTATATTGTTTATTTTTTTTTTATTTTCAAAAAAGGTAAAAATATTTTTTTATAACATTAGAAAACACTTTTTTTCCGGCCTTTAATGATGATTGTTTTCTTAGATTTTCTTAGGTTGTTTTCATTTGCATGCCAGTTTTTTTTGTTGTATAGTTAAATAAAAAATATCCGAAAAAATAAGTTATTAAACCCACTTAAACTCATAACTTAGGTCATGAGTTTGACAGGTTAACTTAAGTAGATTCAAAACATCGTCGTCTTAGTATATAAAAAGAAAGGTTAAAACAATATTTTCTTAAAGTTTTTTTCTTTAAATTAAACTAGGTTCTAATCGAGTCCCAATGAGATAACTCCACTAGGTTCAATTTGAAACCTGAGAGAGGCAATGACCCAGGTTACGGGATGGTCTCTAGGTTAAACCATTAAGCCGAGTTGGGTTTGGTGACACTGTAACAAAATTGCTCATGTCAATATGTACGTGGAGACATATTGTTATATTTTTTATGCATCCACATCAAAATAAGTAGAATTTCTCTAAAAACATATATTCTGGGAAAAAAAAAAAGCCAAGTAAAAAATGGAGCACATTGATGAGTTCAAAGAGTTTTGATTCGAGAGATGCCTTTCGTACCTTTATTTAAAGTCATCCAATTATTTTTATGTCTATTTTAATGGCTTTTTGAATTTTTTTTTAAATGAGTAACATTGAACAAAAGAGATATGTTTCTTTGTAGAAAACGAATTAGGAAATGATGAATTATATAAGCAAATCATTTTATTTTATTATTACTCTTCTTACAAAAGATAATTTAATTTCCATAAAATTAAAAAGAATTTGAGGGTTTTTTCATATCAAATATCTTAATTTATATTTATTTCTAAACTTCTTGGCTTATTCTTTAATTATTTAATTATTATTAATAACTTTTTTTTAATATTTATTGACTTTTTTAATCCATGATCTATTTTATTAAACAGATATATAAAACTTTTAGTTCACTATAAAACAATTTCCTGCTGGAAAAAAATATGCAACTATTACTTTTCTGTTTTTGTTATTTTTTTTTATCTGACTCCTAGCAAGGTGCATGCCAATTGACTAATAAATATTTAATAGACCTATATGTAACAAGAATATTCTCAATAGATAATGAGGATAAGATATTAAAGTTAATATTACAATTGTAAACCCATAAGATATTCAACTACCCAATATGTCCCTCAAGGTTACATTTACAAACCATTTAGGTAGCCTTTAAAACACATTAAAGTAGTTTCATAAATTATTGTTTCTTATTGCTAATTAATTAATTAATAAAAATAATGAAGCTATTTATTTTTTTATCAAAATATTCAAACACTTCATATAACTTGTGGCGATGCCATTCTAACTATTCAATTAACCCAAACTCTAAGCCAAAATAAATGGATTTTAGTTTTTTCTACCGGTGATATTCATAACTCTAAAGCTTCTTATTCTTGGATTACTAGGGATGCTATCATGTGGATTCAGGTGCGTATAAATGGATTTGAAAGCATCATGTGTTTGAAAACATGTAAAGTTTTTATTGTTAATGTTTATACCTTTTCGCTAATCAGTTGGTTATATGCGACATTGACTTTAGTTTTGTAAACATATTTAAATTTTAATAATGATTTATTTATCTTTAATATTCATCAAATATTTAATTAATGAATATAGTATTTGACTAATGAATTTAGAGTAAAGATAAAGTCATCATGATAAAAATGATTTGCAAAAGAAATTATAAAGTTCTTATAATTATGAGATTTCTATTGTATCAAAACTTTGTTCCTAAATATTCCTGGTCAATTCTCTATTAATACTGAACATTAATAGTTCTAAAGTTGTTGAGACTAATACATATTAAGTTTTTTCCTTTATGAATAAAGCAATTGTTCTCATAAGCTAAGGCGTGAGGGGTACCTAGAATTAATATGTAAGTGCTTGTTAGATGACATGTAACTGAACTGACCTGCATGATAATTTTATATGGAGAGATCTCATGTGTCTATGGAAAGGCTCACGTGACGGTTGTGCAAGTAATCCATGGACTTGAGATCACTAAGTTATCTTATATAGAGAATGTTATATTTTGATCTACTACATGTTGTCCTAATCAAGGGTAACAAACAGAAAAATATTGAGTATAATATGAACTATATAAAGGTATTTGAGTAATCAAGAAAGAACCCATCACTCTAAGTGAATTAGAAAAATGTCTCATTTGTTCTCAAATAATATTAACTATAAATCGTTGCATAAGGTGGAATGAGATTTGAAAAGACTTTCAAATCTTAATCAAAGAATCAATGACTATGTTATTGAGAATAAACATGATTTGATAAAGTAGACCCACTTCATGCTATAATGTCAAATCACAATATTTTTTATGAAGAAATAATAATTACATTAAAAAACTAATTACTAAAAGGTTAAGTCAAACCACTAATGACTTTCCTAATATTTGAGTGATTATGACAGGTTACTAGACATTGTACTTGATCTTGAAATATAAATTAATCAATTATTAAATTGATAATAAATTATTTTTTTAATTTTTAATCATATTTTATTTAGGATTGTGATTTATATTTGAACTAACTTATTAGGGAACCTAATGAGTCATACACATAAGAACCATTGGTTAGAAATTAAAATAGGATGATAACTCAAGTATGACTTGATTGTAAATAAATTTTATAAATTGAGGATTAGAATGTAATTTATACAAGGAATTACAATTCTAAACCTAGAAAAATATTAAGAAGAGACTTGATTGAATAAATTTTTAAAATTACCATGAAATAATATATATGATATTATTCGGGGGGGTAAATTTATATTTTACCTTTTATAGAGTTTTCATGTTTCTTTATAAATAGAATGCTATGCTTCTTATTTTTTGTATAGTTGAACAAAGAGAAAAACTAGTATAGAGAACATCTTATCTTTGGATAATTTTTGTATAAACTCTAAACAACTCTATATTTGTCTATGAGATTCTTGGAACTTACAAAATCATTTTAAATTTATTATTTCCATTATGTATATGTGTTTCAGGAATCAAGATTTACATGGTTACCTTGCCAAAATTGTATTTTGTGTAATAAAAATTTCCCCATGCTATTTGCAAGAGCTGGCCAGCAGGTGTGGTAATGGAGTAGAATCTTTGTTAAGCTTCTTAGAGATTGTGCTGACTACTGAAGCTAGAAAGGTTTGGGATTCTTTTCTCCCTCCACGAGATGTTGATTTCCTTTAATTCACTCTTCCACTTTAAGATTGCTGGTGACTTGTCAGCAGGTCATTTTGTCAGTTTTTGTTATAGTTGATGGGCCATTTGGGAATGATGAAACAATTGGTGGGAAAAAGAAGACCTATTACCAGGAATTCCAATTTATCCATTGTCGTCTTCTGTAAGATTGCAAGGCTCCTTTTAAGAAGTCTAATTGTCATTCTTGTAGCCTCCCTAGACTTGTTACTTAGAGCCCCTCACGAGGATGTGATAAAATCGAATGTAGATGGAAGCTCTACCAGTAATCCTAGTCCTTTAGGGTTTTGATTTGTTGTTTAATTAGAAATCATCTGTGTGATTGGTTCTTAGGCTTCTCTTGCTATGTTGGAATTACTTCTAACATAACAATAGAGATTATGACTATCAGAAATATTGGTTTGGCTCATGCTTAATTGGAAGTTGAGTTTTAGGTCGAATCTGATTCATTGGAAGCTCTTAAATTTGATTATAAAGAACGGTGGCAGATTCACTATCATTGGCCTCTAATTTGTGATGGTTTCAGGATTTTCTCTCGAGAGAATGGCAAGTTGTTTGAATCCTATTCTGAGGGAGGGGAAACAGCATGCAGATTTCTTTGCTAAATTTAGTAGTTGTAGGCAAATTAAAGATTCTATTATTTATCAAGAACCACCACTGGGTTGGGAAATGTCATCATTGTTAGGGAGTGGGTTCTAGAGAAGAAGCCCATCTTTTTTCAATGAACCTAGTTCAAGGATCGAGTGCTTAGTTTCTATTTCAACAACATAAAAAAAAAATGAAAAATAAGAAACTGCTCGCTCCTTGTAATTGTTTCAAGAGAATGTCTCCATTTACTATAAAATAAACATGCATGTGTCGAACATTAAGAATACTAACTATTCATCATGAAGCATAAAAAAATTAAAATTGATCATGAATTAAAAAATATCAACTAAGCAAAAAGAGTCTTTGATCAATCAAAAATATTAAAGGAGTAGCTGATTAAGCAACTAGAAATCATAATAGACCAAAAGAAACGAACGACTAATATAGTTTGAACACGCACATAACTAAAGAGATAAAATCTCATTTAGAGTAAGAGTTCTCAGTAGAATAACAAATCAAAAAGTAAAAGATTAGACTAGGGATATATGAGTATTTAGTTTGTTTTAGTATTTAATAAACCTTTTTATCTAATACTAATATCTATATAGAATTATAATTACTTATGTAAATAAGATTCAAACTTTGTAATAATATAAATAGAGCCAAATACTATTGTAAATGATGGTCCAACCTTGTATATTCAATTACAACGATTTATTTCCCTTTTCATCTCTCTAATAGGATTTTATTTATAACTTTTTCTTTATTGTTTTCTTATAATATTTTTCACTTTAGTTTTTTTTTTTTTTTGCATTTTGTTTTCTTACAAACCTATTATCATCCCTTGAGACTTTCTTGTTTTGTTAATGTAGTGGTGCTTTTAGAACATGTTACACTTATTAAGGATTCAAGACTTGAAGTCCCTACCTTTTCTCATTAGAGATAATTGTTGTCTCATTGCAGGATCAACCTTAGGAATATTTAATTGAAAATAAATAGATTGACATGCTTAGTGAGACCAAGATTAAATATCTATCCCAAAAGCTATAAAAAACATTCCTTCCAAAAAAAAAGAAGAAGTAAACTCACCACTACTGCATTAAACAAACAATCAATACAAAAAATGGATATAAGCTAGCTTCTTGGCCATGAAGACCCTAAAAACCCATAATCTTCCTAGATTTTAATGCATCAACTAGTGGTAGAAGGGTCTAGAAATAGGTCCTTATTGTCTAACTCACTGTTATAACACAAAATTATATTTGGACACATTCCAAGTGCCCTCATGCTGTCCTTTATATTTATATCGACTTTAACAGGGTCATCACTACCAAGCATAGACAAGTATATTGGTGTATCAATACCTCATACATAACCATATGTGTGTCTATTACATTGATCAAATGACATTGTACGATGGTCATACTAATTGTTGCAAATTCTAGCCAGTCAACTTTGATGCCTTTTGAACAAACATATTATTATCAATATTTAAATCTCTTTAATGTTGATATAAGGGATTTATAGATGAAGATGAAGAACATAACACAACAATATTGTTGTGGTAAATTGAATCATGCATGCCATATTTGATAAGGATATACAATTTATATTTACACATTAGTAAGTTTTCCAACACTTTTAATAATACATGTGGATATCTTGACTACAAATTTCTTCTTAGCCATTACAAGGACCTATCAATCAAGGAGACTAAATAACTTACTAACCATTGAGAAGTGTTTATACCTTCTGTCGCACGTGTGTGGCGTCGCGACAATCATCCACTCTATTAGGTTTATCCAAGTAATTGAAAAAATAGGGAAGACAAGGAATTCTTGTCTTTTATCAGTGTAAAACGGGAATGGGAGTCGCCACCTAATATTTTGTCACTAAGAACCTTAACTGGTATTAGAGATCGAGTATGGGGATTGATTGCGAAAAGGAAAGATATTAGCACCCCAAATACGCCATATCTAAGATAAGCTGCATTGTTTAATTGACTGATATATGCTAAGGTGTTATTATATTTCTAATTGTTGATCTGTCTATAGTTTAAGAAAAGTTCTCATCGGTAAGAAGATCCTTATCTTATCGGGTAAAACCTAACCTTTCTAACATCAACAAAAAAATTTAATATCCGGAATACGTTTTACGTATACGGTCGTAACCCTAGATAATAAAAGAAAACAAAATATTTTTTTTTTATTTTTGAAATATTGGTCTAGTTTTCATGACTTTAATAAACTAGTTAAAGCCAAAATGAATGCTAATACAAATTTTTGAATTTTTTTGTTGTATGAAAATACGATATAATTTTTTTTTTTAATCTTTGAGAGACTTGACCATATGCATGAAAACAAGACATCTTTTTTTTTATAAATTTTTTTGCAATGTTTCGATGAAAATCAGGTATTTTAATACCGAATTTGTATCTTTACGGTATAAAAATACAACCAATATTAAGCAAAATTAATAGAAAAATACGCGAGAAAATCACATTTTTTTTAAACACTTTTTTTGAAATTTTCTTAATTGGATAGGACTAAGCCCAATGCATTTTGGTCTGGGCCGGAGGTGATCCGACCCAGGAACAGTGGCTCTCCACTATTCACATGCTACATGAACAGTGAAGAATGAATTATAATTCACTCTCCACTGTTCATTAGCAGAATAGTGAAGCTGCCGGGGGGGGTGAAGTGAAGCAAAAGAAGAAGAAAATAAAATGAGGAGGAAATGAGAGGTGCAGCTGACCGAGTGGTGGTTCGCAATGGCGCTGGCGGCAGTGGCTTGCGGAGGACATTGCTGGTTGTCCTTCCTTTTTCTCTATATTTTCCTTTAGCCTTTCTTCTGTTATCTCTTCTCCTTCCCTGTGTTTTTCTCTTATTCTCCTTTTGTTCTCCAGTGGTAGCGATGTTGTTGTTGATGATGGGTTAAGAGGAGGACTGACGGTGGTTTGCGGAGGTGGTGGTGCCGCTGTTAGTAATAGAGAGAGTGACTATGTTTCTTCTCTTTACCCTTGTTTTTCGTTTCCTTTTTTTCTTTTCTTTCTCCCTTCTGTGCTTTCCTTTCTCTTCTGTTTCACCTTCCCTTTCCATTCTTCCTTTCTACCTCTGTTTTTTTTTTCTTTTTTTTATCGTCCCCTCTGTTTGTCTCTGCTTCTTTCCCCTAAAATTTCTCTGCCTCTCATTCGTTCCCTCCTTTGTTTTTCAACTCTCAAAATAATCGTTCTTTTTTGTTTTCTGCCCCCTTTTTTATTCTTTTCGTTGCCCTCCTATTTATAGGCAGGAGGAGAGTGAGTCCCCCCTGCCTTGTCCCATCATGGCATAAGGGGGAATGAGGCTATCTTACCCCTATCCATGTGCAGGGTAAGGTGGTCGGTCGTCTGCATGGCATGACTTGCCATTCTTTCTTATTATGGTGGCAGGGTAAGGTGGTCGGTCGTCTGCAGGGCATGGCTTGCCTTTCTTTCTCATTATGGTGGCAGGGTAAGGTGGTCGGCCGTTCGTAGGGCATGGCTTGCCTTTCTTTCTGATTATGGTGGTAGGGTAAAGGGGTATCACTTGTGTCAAGGAAGAGAAAGAGAAAGCGGGAACCTTCTTCTTCCTACCTCTACGCACGCAGGGGAAGAAGAAGAACAATGTTGTTCAAAATGACACTATTTCGGGTTTTTTTATTTTGGAAGAAAAGGAAATGAATTTGAAAATAACTCAAAAATAGGTTATGACAGTTGCCCTCTCTTTACAACACTTACGGAGCAAAGACTTTGCGCAGTAAGTTTTGTAAAGATAAACAAAACTGAACTTCCGATACTGATTTTCTCAAAACTTGGTTAATCTGAAGCTCTGTCTTTTCAATAATGCTCTTCAACCAGGAACTAACAATCAAAATTGTGTATAACTTGGTCATTCTAAGATCCTGATCTAGCGATCCTCTAAATTCTATCTTTGGTTGGGTTAACCTAAAATCCCATCTAATGATTCCTTTTAACCAAAACCTAAAACTATTCCTCCTGATGACGGGGTTTGAACTTTCTTTTTTTTTTTTTATTTCTTTTGAGAATTTTCTAATGGTAGGATTTTTCTCATTTTTCTTCCAATGTTAAGAAAATGTTAATGGTTTGGTCAACCTGAAATCCCATCTGGCGATCTCCTTTAACCAGGACCAAAATTTTGTATGTAGCTTAGTCAACTTGAGATCCAATCTAGCGACTCTTTTAACCAAAGGTAAAATTTTATGTGTGGTTGGGTTAACTTGAGATCCCGTCTGGGGACTTTCTTTAACTAGAACCAAAGTCTCCCAAAATCTGTTTGTGTATAGCTTGGTCAATAGTTGCGATGTCGTGGTCGCAAAAATTAATTACCCTAGCTTAAAACACAACACACAAGATAGTATAGAGTAAACAAGGGGTCCATCTCACGAGGAAGGTTCAAGTCAGATTTTTATGCTATATGATATGCAATTTGGGGGGGGGTTCGGAAGTTATCTAGGCTAAAGCAAAAGAAAATAGAAAACTATCAAGCAGAAGTAAATAAAATTAGAAAATTATCAAGAGAACAAACATTGGTCGCAAGCAAACATCCACCTACGGAAATCAGAACTGATCATAGAAATGAGACATCAATTTATACTCTGAATATCTGTCTTTTCTTATGTTGAATAGTTAACAGATCCTCTGTATAACTAATCCTAACCATCAAATAACCACAATGTCTGCACTATTAATTTAATTTAATTGCAGTCTTAAGAACTAGATGAGTTGATTCATCTAAACAACATAATTGTCCACAATCTATGTTTGATTAAATCTATTGAATGTTCTCCCTAATATTACTAATTTGGATCCACCACAATTATTAATCTCAGTTGTTTCACAAGTTTATATACCACAACTCCGGTTTTGATAGCAAACTTAGCAACAGATTGTTCACAATAATAACTTAGAGTCCGCTCTAACAATTAAAATAAAAAATCATATGAAATAAAAATAGGAGAACAAACATATTTATTCATCATATAAACTAAAAAGAAAAGGTAAAATAGATCTCATAGTTCTTGAAATCCGAAGGTTTCTGTGTCCTTACAACCAAAAAAAAGAGTTTAGTCTTACTTGTCTATTGAACAACAAATAAAAAAGAAAGAAGAATGCATGAACTCGGGTTTGTGGGAAAAAGGGTTTGTGTTCCTCTCTTCTAGCTGTCTCCCCCTCTTTTTCTCTTTTCCTTCTCTCTTTCTTTTTATACCCTAGGAAACCCTAGTCTCTATTTTACAAAATAGTCCTCCCTTAAGTAAACAGTTTATATTTAAGTACTTCAATAACTATTTTCCTAAAAATTAAGAAATAGCCTTGCATAAAATCTTCAAGCTTTGACTTAGAGGACCTAAATTGCTAAAATAAAAACTTGGATGTTAGTTTGGATGCTTCGGGACGTAATTTGAACTCGTTTCTTCATAAAACCTGTTTGTTTTCAAAATTCATTTGTCATCTTAGAAAAATCATATCTCCCTCATATGAGATATTTTTTGGCTGAAATGTGGTACATTAATAGTTCTTTGAGTTAGGAATCCAAAAATATTTAGTGTGCATAAAATGGAGTTCTGTAGCTCAAGATATTCAAGTCCAAATGGCCGAAGGTCAACACTGGCGATTGTGAGATTTGACTTTGAAAGCTGTGATTTCCATGCTCTTTTTTTTCATTTTTCTTGAATTAGATTTCCAGAAAGGTATGGATGTTAACTTTTTAATGCTACTATAATCACTTCATTTCGACCTCTAGAACTTATGCTCTGCACAAAACATCGACTGAAGGTCAAATCTGCTAATTACCTCCAATTTACTCCTTTTTGCATCTTTCATCCAAAAATGCCTTCAAAACATAAAACAAAGAATATCAAGGCATTATGTATATAAAACATAGGCAAAACACTAGTTAAATATGGGTGAAACTATTGAATAATATGGTTGCATCATCAATCTGAAATTCCATCTGGCGACTTCTTTTAACAAAAACTAAATTCTATGTGTAGTTGGATTAACCTGAGATCCCATCTGGTGATCTCTTTTAACCAAAATCAAGGAAAACAACTGTGTGGTCTCATTGTAATGGGTGATCTACCCAAGTGAAAAGAATGTGAAAGGTGGTCTCATTGTTATGGGTGACCTAGACAGACGGAAGAAAAATGATCTCATTGTAATGGGTGACCTACCCAAGTGGAAAGAATATAAAGAAAGGTCTCATTGTAATTGGTGACCTACCCAAGATAAAAAATACAATAAATGGTTTCATTATAATGGGTGACCTGCCCAGATGGAAAATAAAAGGCGGTGATATGATAGGGCTCGAAGGGAGATGAGGGCTCAACGATGCATTTGAAGGGAGGTAGGATTAGGAAATGCACTACCTGAAAGAATAAGGGCTCAAAGGCGCACTCGAAATGAGGTAAGGATAGAAAACGCATTACCTGAGCGATGAGGCTCAAAGGTGCACTCGAAAAGAGGTAGAGTTAGAAAAAGCACTACCCAAGAGGTGAGAACTCAAAGGCGCACTCGAAAAGAGGTAATGGTGAAACATCAATTTGTCAAGAATGAAAGCAAAGCGTTATGATCAATATGCATGTATAACCTGAGAAATATAGGTCCCCTTTTCTTCATGGAGTCTTCTTTTTCTCAAAAGTTTGAGTCTTGTAAACTTCAATGGCATTTTCTCTTTTGCTTACTCGAGTCATATCTTGTGATCTTGACCTCTCGAAAGAGCTTGATATCATCATACTTCTTTGTCCTCTAACCTTTATCTTAAGGGTTGTCAGCTCTACCCTATATTTTGTTTTCTTACAAAGGGATGGAGCCAACCCTATTATGTATTTTTGGATTGCCACAGCTTAATCATGCCTCCTAAGTGTTCGATTTGGGTTTTTTTTTTGGATGAGGTTATGTGATTGAAGGTTTGGTTATTTACAAGGAATTATTTTCATGCAGAAATTTTGGAATTCAAAACTATTCCAAACATAGAAATCATTTTGACATCGGTTTAAAGCAAACTCGTTCTGAAGAAATTCAAGTGATTCCTATTGACAGATTTTCGGAAGTGATGAAAGAATCTTTGTTTTGCTTTTGCTTAAAATACATAGTGATGTTTTATTGGTAAAAAAATGGTTTAAGATTCAATCTGAGGGCTTCAAAGAAACAATCTTCAAAGCATTAATTTTACTTATATGAAAAATGACTTGATTCATATAAGAAAGCACTGCCTACCGATCCAGATTGCTTGCCTTTGATTAGAAAGGGATTGATTGGGCACATAATATAGGTTTGGGCTCTTGGTTATGAAGAAAAATGATATTTATAAGTTTAAAATGTGTTTTAAGGATTTCAAGACTAAGGATCATTAGTGCTTATTTCTTGACCTTCTTTTTTTGTTTATAGATTTTTTGGACCTTGGAACTTATTTGCAAAATGGTCCATGGTGCCCCCCAATGTCAGGCTTGGGGTTTTTCTCTTTGTTTTTTTTTTCATTTTTTTCATTTGGTTTGGAGCATTGTTATGATATCGCGATCGCACAAATGAATTACCCTAGCTTAAATAAACAAGATAGTATAAAGCAAGTAAGGACTCGATCCCACGAGAAAGTTTTAGTTCAGATTTCTATGCTAGATATTACACAATTTGGGAGGGTTTTGAGATTATCTAGACTATAACAGAATTAAACAATCAAGCAAAATTAAATAAATCAAAAAACTATCAAGAGAACAAACCTTAGTTTCAAGTAAACATCTACTTACGGAAATCAGAACCGATCATTGAAACAAAACATTAATTTATATTTTAAATCCTTCTTTTCTTAACATTGGTTAGTTAACATACCCGTTGTATAACTAACCCTAACCATCAAACAATCATAGTGTCCGCACTAGTAATTAAAATTCAATGGTAGCCTTTAGAACTAGATAAGTTGATTAATCTAGACAACATAATTGTCTGCGGTTCATGTTTGATTTGATTAAATGTTTTTCCTAAGATTAATAACATAGATCCGCTACGATTATTAAACTTAGTTGCTTCAAAAGTTTATATATCACAACTCCAGTTTTGATAGCAAACTTAGCAATAGATTGTTCACAATAATAACTTGGAGTCCGCTCTGGCAATTAAAATAAACAATCCTAAGAAATAGACATAGGAAAACAAACATATTCATTCATCATATAAACTGAAAAGAAAAGGTAAAATAAATCTTACAATTCTTGAAATTCAAAGGTTTTCGTGTCCTTGCAACCAAGAAAAAGATTTGTCTTGCATGTCTATTGAACAACTAATCAAAAAGAAAGAAGAATGCATGATTTTGGGTTTTTTTAGAGGAAGGTGTGTTCTTTTCTCTTGGCTGGCCTCCCCCTCATCCTTTCTCTCTTTATTTTTATTTGATAGGTGACACGACCAAAAGATTGATGTCTTCTCCCAAGTGTAGGAGTGTCGAAGTAATAAATAACCCGGCAAGACTAAGGTCGAACCACAGGGAGGTTAACTATATAAATTATAAATAACAATAATACAACAACAACAACGATAATAATAATAATAATAATAATAATAATAATAATAA